>RCMZ01000069.1_pt1 | contig 107719 bp, 91 predicted proteins | sample 2041141 | NCBI WGS metagenome assembly RCMZ01 (sample SAMN09708263, study PRJNA481090) | Wastewater metagenome, whole genome shotgun sequencing project. | biome: sewage; isolation source: Davis station wastewater (DW) | place: Antarctica: Davis Station | collected 2010-03-01 | reverse complement strand
CAGATTTCCTCGGTGATGCCCACCGAAGACGGCGGCATGATCGTCTACTGCTCCACCCAGAACCCCACCGAGGTGCAGAAACTGGTGGCCGAGGTGCTGGATGTGCCGATGAACCACATCGTCGTCGATATGCGCCGCATGGGCGGTGGCTTTGGCGGCAAGGAAACCCAGGCCGCCAGCCCCGCGTGCCTGTGCGCGGTGGTCGCGCGCCTGACCGGCCAACCGACAAAAATGCGCCTGCCACGGGTCGAAGACATGCTCATGACCGGCAAGCGCCACCCCTTCTATATCGAGTACGACGTGGGCTTTGACAGCCGCGGGCGCCTGCACGGTATAGCCCTGGAGCTGGCCGGCAACTGCGGTTGCTCGCCGGACCTGTCGGCCTCGATTGTCGACCGCGCCATGTTCCACGCCGACAACGCCTACTACCTGGGCGACGCCACCATCAACGGCCACCGTTGCAAGACCAACACCGCCTCCAACACCGCGTACCGCGGCTTCGGCGGCCCCCAGGGCATGGTCGCCATCGAGGAAGTGATGGACGCCATCGCCCGGCACCTGGGCCTCGACCCATTGGCGGTGCGCAAGGCCAACTACTACGGCAAAACCGAGCGCAACGTCACCCACTACTACCAAACCGTCGAGCACAACATGCTCGAGGAGATGACCGAGCAACTGGAAGACAGTAGCCAGTACGCCGAGCGCCGCGAAACCATCCGCCGCTACAACGCCCACAGTCCGATCCTGAAAAAAGGCCTGGCGCTGACGCCGGTGAAGTTCGGCATTTCCTTCACCGCCAGTTTCCTCAACCAGGCCGGTGCCTTGATCCACATCTACACCGACGGCAGCATCCACCTCAACCACGGCGGCACTGAGATGGGCCAGGGCCTGAACATCAAGGTCGCGCAGGTGGTGGCCGAGGTGTTCCAGGTGGAAACCGACCGGGTGCAGATCACCGCCACCAACACCGACAAGGTGCCCAACACCTCGCCCACCGCCGCCTCCAGCGGCGCCGACCTCAACGGCAAGGCCGCGCAGAACGCCGCCCAAATCATCAAGCAACGCCTGGTGGAGTTCGCCGCGCGCAAGTACGCGGTCAGCGAAGAAGACGTGCAGTTCCACAATGGCCACGTGCGGGTGCGCGACCACATCCTGAGCTTCGAGGCCCTGGTGCAGCAGGCGTATTTCGCCCAGGTGTCGTTGTCGAGCACCGGGTTCTACAAAACCCCGAAGATCTACTACGACCGCAGCCAGGCGCGCGGCCGGCCGTTCTACTACTTCGCCTACGGCGCGGCGTGCTGCGAGGTGATCGTCGACACCCTGACCGGCGAGTACAAAATGCTGCGCACCGACATCCTCCACGACGTCGGCGCCTCGCTGAACCCGGCTATCGACATCGGCCAAGTCGAGGGCGGCTTCATCCAGGGCATGGGTTGGCTGACCATGGAAGAGCTGGTGTGGAACGCCAAGGGCAAGCTGATGACCAGCGGCCCGGCCAGCTACAAGATCCCGGCCGTGGCCGACATGCCTCTGGATTTGCGCGTGCACCTGGTGGAAAACCGCAAAAACCCGGAAGACACCGTGTTCCACTCCAAAGCCGTGGGCGAGCCGCCGTTCATGCTCGGCATCGCGGCCTGGTGCGCCATCAAGGACGCCGTGGCCAGCCTGGGCGACTACAAACAGCAACCGAAGATCGACGCCCCGGCCACCCCGGAGCGGGTGTTGTGGGGCTGCGAGCAGATGCGCCGGTTGCCGGTAGCGCCAGCGGTGGCGGTGGCGGTGGCGGCTGAAGGTGAGCGGGCTTCGCTTTAGCACCGGGGGCTGCCATCGCGGGCGGGCCCGCTCCCACAGTGTTTTGTGGTGCCCACGCAAATCCTGTGGGAGCGGGCCTGCCCGCGATGAGGCCACAACAGACAACAACGATGCCGAGGTGAACATGTACAACTGGATCAGCGCCCTCGCCGACCTGCAACACCAAGGCGAGCCCTGCGTGTTGGTGACCATCATCGAAGAACTAGGCTCCACGCCGCGCAATGCCGGCTCGAAAATGGTCGTCAGTGCCACCCAGAGCTTCGACACCATCGGTGGCGGGCACCTGGAATTCAAGGCCCTGCACATCGCCCGCGACATGCTCACCAGCGGCAAGCAGGGCACCCACCTGGAGCGCTTCAGCCTCGGCGCCAGCCTGGGCCAGTGCTGCGGCGGCGTCACCGTGTTGCTGTTCGAGCCCATGGGCCAGGTGCAAGCGCAAATCGCCGTGTTCGGCGCCGGCCATGTCGGCCGCGCCCTGGTGCCGCTGCTGGCGAGCCTGCCGTGCCGGGTACGCTGGATCGATTCGCGCGAGCAGGAATTCCCCGCGCTGATCCCTGCCGGCGTGCGTAAAATCGTCGCCGAAGAACCGCTGGACGAAATCGACCACCTGCCCGCCGGCAGCTACTGCATCGTCATGACCCACAACCATCAGTTGGACCTGGAACTCACCGCCGCCCTGCTCAAGCGCAACGACTTCACCTACTTCGGCCTGATCGGCTCCAAGACCAAACGGGTCAAGTTCGAGCATCGCCTGCGTGAGCGCGGTTTCGACACCAGCACCTTGCAGCGCATGCGCTGCCCGATGGGCATCGGCGAAGTCAAAGGCAAATTGCCTGTGGAAATCGCCATCTCCATCGCCGGCGAAATCATCGCCACCTATAACGCCAGTTTCGGCCAGCACACCGAGCGCGCCGAACCCATCGCCAAACTGCTGCCGGCCTCGCGCCGCAGCCAAGCCAGCCATTGAGACGACCATGCCTTCGACCCGCAAAGCCTACCGCGCCGCCCTCCTGCACAGCATCGCCGACCCCGCCCAGGTGGGGGTAGAGGCCTCCTACGAGTACTTCGAGGACGGCTTGCTGGTGATCGAAAACGGCCAAATCAGCGCCATCGGCGCGGCCAGCGACCTGTTGCCGGGCCTGAGCGCCGAGGTGCACGTCCAGCACTACCCCGACGCGCTGATTACCCCCGGCCTGATCGACACCCACATCCACCTGCCGCAAACCGGCATGGTCGGCGCCTACGGCGAACAACTGCTGGACTGGCTCAACACCTACACCTTCCCGTGCGAGAGCCAGTTCGCCGACAAGGCCCACGCCGATGAAGTGGCGGATATTTTCATCAAGGAACTGCTGCGCAACGGCACCACCACCGCCCTGGTGTTCGCCAGCGTGCACCCGCAATCGGTGAACTCGTTCTTCGAAGCCGCCGAGCAACTGGACCTGCGCATGATCGCCGGCAAGGTGATGATGGACCGCAACGCCCCGGACTACCTGACCGACACCCCGGAGTCGGGCTACGCCGACAGCAAGGCGCTGATCGAGCGCTGGCACGGCAAGGGCCGCTTGCATTACGCCGTCACCCCGCGTTTCGCCCCCACCAGCACCCCGGAACAACTGACCCTGGCCGGCAAACTGCTGGGCGAGTACCCCGACCTCTACATGCAGACCCACATCAGCGAAAACCTGCAAGAGATCGCGTGGGTCAAGGAACTGTTCCCCGAGCGCAAGGGTTACCTGGACGTCTACGACCATTACCAGTTACTCGGCGAGCGTTCGGTGTTCGCCCACGGCGTGCATCTGTGCGACGACGAATGCGCGCGCCTGGCCGAGACCGGCTCGGCGGTGGCCTTCTGCCCGACCTCGAACTTCTTCCTCGGCAGCGGCCTGTTCAACCTACCCATGGCCGAGAAGCACAACCTCAACGTCGGCCTGGGCACAGACGTGGGCGGCGGCACCAGTTTCTCCCTGCTGCACACCCTCAACGAGGCTTACAAGGTCATGCAGTTGCAGGGCGCGCGCCTGAGCCCATTCAAGTCGCTGTACCTGGCCACCCTGGGCGGCGCTCGGGCCCTGCGCCTGGAAGACAAGATCGGCACCCTGCAACCGGGCACCGACGCCGACTTCCTGGTGCTCGACTACAACGCCACGCCGCTGCTCAGCTACCGCCTCAAACAGTCGAAGAACATCGCCGAAACGCTGTTCGTGCTGATGACCCTGGGAGATGACCGCACCGTACTGCAAACCTATGCAGCGGGCAGACTGGTGCATCAGCGCTAGGTTCTGCGGGCAAAAAAATCCCCCGCGACGCTGAGTGGCGGGGGATTTTTTTGTGGCCAGGGAGATAGCTATCACCCCCACAAGGAATTCACCGAACTCTGTGGGAGCGAGCCTGCTCGCGATGGCCGCACCTGGGTCTATCTACAGCTTGGCGCTCGGCCGCCCCGGTTTCTTGGTTTGCAGCAAGTGCGAGAACACCGCATGCAGGTCATCCGAGGCGCTTTCTTCGTCGAGGTTGAGCTTGCTGTCGATGTGATCCATGTGATGCATCATCAGGCTCACCGCCAGCGTTTCGTCCCGGGCCTCGATGGCGTCAATCAATTGGGTGTGCTCGTCATAGGAGCAGTGCGAGCGGTTGCCGCTTTCGTACTGGGCGATGATGAGCGAGGTCTGCGACACCAGGCTGCGCTGGAAGCTGATAAGCGGCGTGTTCTTGGCCGCCTCGGCCAGTTTCAGGTGGAACTCCCCCGACAGGCGAATACCCGCGCCCCGGTCGCCCCGCGAGAAACTGTCACGCTCGTCGTTGACCATCTGGCGCAACTCGGCCAGTTCCTCGGCCGTGGCGTGCTGCACCGCCAGCTCGGTGATGGCCCGCTCCACCAGGCGCCGGGCGAAGAACACCTGGCGCGCCTCTTCCACACTGGGGCTGGCCACTACCGCGCCACGGTTGGGCCGCAGCAGCACCACCCCTTCATGGGCCAGGCGCGACAGGGCGCGACGGATGATGGTGCGGCTGACCCCGAAAATCTCCCCCAGCGCCTCTTCGCTCAACTTAGTCCCGGGCGCCAGGCGTTGTTCGAGGATGGCCTCGAAGATATGCGCATAGACGATGTCGTCCTGGGTTCCGCTGCGCCCGGCTTTGCCTGCGCGCGGTTGTTTCTTGAGGGGCTGCAACTGTTCGTTCATGGGCACTCGGATCGGGAGAACGGCGGGGGCAAGGACGTTGACTGTAATACGCCACGGTGGGTCGCTGGCAAGTATCGGCTGAAAAACAGCGCACATTGTACACAACCGATAGTGGCAACACGACTGTACGGTCGTTTGCGAACCCGGCTGTATCGCAATAGCCATCGGCGTTTACGTTTAGGCTTGCGTCCTTCCCGCTGCACTTTTTCCCCGGCACAAGGACACCGCGCCATGACTGACGCCACCCACACCAAGCTGCGCCCCCTGGCGGACACTTCCCCCTCGGCCATCGTCGCCGGGTTTATCGCGATGATGACCGGCTACACCAGTTCCCTGGTGCTGATGTTCCAGGCCGGCCAAGCGGCGGGCCTGACCAGCGGGCAAATTTCCTCGTGGATCTGGGCGATTTCCATCGGCATGGCCGTGTGCTCCATCGGCCTGTCGCTGCGTTACCGCACGCCCATCACCATCGCCTGGTCCACCCCCGGCGCGGCGCTGTTGATTACCAGCCTGGGCGGGGTGAGTTACGGCGAAGCCATCGGCGCCTACATCACCTGTGCGGTGCTGGTAACAATCTGCGGCCTGACCGGCAGCTTCGAGCGCCTGGTCAAGCGCATTCCGGCGTCCCTGGCCGCGGCCTTGCTGGCGGGCATCCTGTTCAAGATCGGCAGCGAGATTTTCGTCGCCGCCCAACACCGCACGGCCCTGGTGCTGGGGATGTTCTTCACCTACCTGGTGGTCAAGCGCTTGTCGCCGCGGTACGCGGTGCTGGCGGCGCTGCTGGTCGGCACCGCGCTGTCGGGGTTCATGGGGCTGTTGGACTTCAGCGGTTTTCAGCTGGAATTGGCGACGCCGGTGTGGACCACGCCGCACTTCTCCCTGGCCGCAACCATCAGCATCGGCATTCCGCTGTTCGTGGTGGCCATGACCTCACAGAACATGCCCGGCGTCGCGGTGCTGCGGGCCGACGGCTACAACGTCCCGGCCTCGCCGCTGATTACCGCCACCGGCGTCGCGTCCTTGCTGTTGGCACCTTTCGGCTCCCACGGGATCAACCTGGCGGCCATCAGCGCAGCGATCTGCACCGGGCCCCACGCCCATGAAGACCACAACAAGCGCTACACGGCGGCGGTCTGGTGCGGCGTGTTCTACGGCATTGCCGGGGTGTTCGGGGCAACGCTGGCCGCGCTCTTCGCCGCGCTGCCCAAGGAGCTGGTGCTGTCGATTGCTGCGCTGGCGCTGTTCGGCTCCATCATCAATGGCTTAAGCATCGCCATGAGCGAAACCAAGGAGCGGGAAGCGGCGCTGATTACCTTTATGGTCACCGCGTCGGGGTTGACGCTGTTTTCCGTCGGTTCGGCGTTCTGGGGGATTGTCGCGGGGGTGTTGACGCTGGTGATTCTCAATGGGCGCAAGGCCTGAACACTTTCTGCAACCCATAAAAAAACGGCGACCCTGGGGTCGCCGTTTTTCTTGAACATCAGGCTACCGGGTTGATCGGCTTTTCCGGGTACCAGACGTCCAGCAGCGGGCTGACTTCAGCGCTGTTGAGCTCGGTGCGCGCCTTGAGCCAGGCTTCGACGGCAGCGCGTTGCTCTTCGCTGACCGAACCACGCTTCTGCAGGCACACCAGACCGTAGTCGTCGCCGCCTACATAGCCCAGGCCGTTGGCTTCCATGGCTTCTTTGAGGAATGCATCGAGGAAAGCGTCAATAGCCTCTTCGGCCAAATCTTCCTTGAAATCCAGGTTCAGCTCGAAACCCAGCTCTTGAAATTCATCAACGCACAGTTTTTTGCGCAGACGCTGGGAACGGTTAGTCGCCATTGGAACAATCCTCATAAGTAATAACGGGCGGCACTTTAGCAGCTTAAGGCCACGATTGCCCGCCTCTCTCGGGACCGCGCCCGACCATCGGTAAAAAAAGAGCGCCGCGACCCTGCCGCGTAGGGCACAACGCGCTATACCTTGGGGCATAATGCCGGCACTTTCGTAACCACTGAGGGATTTTGTCTACACGCCCTCGTTATTTTTTCCCCTCGGCTGTAGGGTTTTATTTCCGATGATTAAGTCTTTTCGTCCATTGTTGCTTGCCAGTTTCCTCCTGCCCCTGGCGCTCGCCCATGCAGCCCCCGTCAACACCAGCCTGTCACCCAAGGTTCAACAAGCCCTCAAAACCAGCAAACTGCAGGACAACGCCCTGTCGCTGGTAATGATCCCGCTCAACGGCCCGGGCACGCCGACCGTGTACAACGCCGATGTCTCGGTCAACCCAGCCTCCACCATGAAACTGGTGACCACCTACGCGGCCCTGGAAATGCTCGGGCCCAACTACCAGTGGAAAACCGAGTTCTACACCGACGGCACCCTGAGCGGCGGCATCCTGCACGGCAACCTGTACCTCAAGGGCGGCGGCGACCCCAAGCTGAACATGGAAAAACTCTGGCTGCTGATGCGCGACCTGCGGGCCAATGGCGTGCAGCAAGTCACCGGCGACCTGGTGCTGGACCGCAATTTCTTCGTGCCGCCGCAATTGCCGCAGTTCAACGATGACGGCAACGACGAGAACAAACCGTTCCTGGTCAAGCCCGACTCCCTGTTGGTCAACCTCAAGGCCCTGCGCTTCGTGGCCCGCAACGATGGCGGCAAGGTGCTGGTTTCGGTCGAGCCGCCAATTGCCAGTATCCGCGTCGACAACCAGGTCAAGGCTGTCAACACCAAGCAATGCTCGGGCGAGGTGCGTTACAACCCGGTCACCCAGGCCAACGGCACGGTGACCGTCACGGTCAACGGCCAGTTGAGCGATGGTTGCAGCTCCCAGACCTACCTGTCGTTGCTCGACCACGCCACCTACACCGCTGGCGCCGTGCGCGCGATCTGGCAGGAACTGGGCGGCAGCATCCAGGGCAAGGACCGCCTCGGCGCAGTGCCCAAGGACGCCAAGGTGCTGGCCCGGGCGTTCTCCCCGGACCTGGCCGAAGTGATCCGCGACATCAACAAATACAGCAACAACACCATGGCCCAGCAGTTGTTCCTGAGCCTGGGCGCGCGCTACCGCAACGAGGCCGACGGCGACGACGCCAAGGCCGCCCAACGTGTGGTGCGCCAGTGGCTGGCGAAAAAAGGCATCACCGCGCCGCACCTGGTGATGGAGAACGGCTCGGGGTTATCGCGGGCCGAGCGTGTCAGTGCACGGGAAATGGCGACCTTGCTGCAAGCGGCATGGAGGAGCCCGTACTCGGCGGAGTTCGTCAGTTCGATGCCAATTGCCGGCATGGACGGCACCATGCGCAAGCGCCTCAAACGCACCGCCGTCAGCGGCGAAGCCCACATCAAGACCGGCACCCTGAACACCGTGCGTGCCATCGCCGGTTACAGCCGCGATAACAACGGCAATACCTGGGCCGTGGTGGCGATTCTCAACGACCCGAAACCCTGGGGCGCGGCCTCGGTGCTGGACCAGGTCCTGTTGGACCTGTACCGCCAACCCAAACTCGCCGCCACCGCCTCCGCCCTATAAGCGGCCGTAAAAATCGGTGGGGCGCGGCACTGCTGGAGGAGCGCCGCGCATCCTAGCGCGGGCGAGCCCGCTTGCTGCACCAGGGCAGTGAGTCGTCAGGGGAGTTCTTGTTCAACCCGGTCGCGCCCGGCCTGTTTGGCGGCGTAGACCCCGGAGTCAGCGCGCAGCAACAGCGCGTCGGCGCCTTCGCCCTGGCGCCAACTGGCGATGCCGAAACTGGCCGTGACAATCCCCACCTCACCAATCGGCGCACTGCGCAGGCCCTGCCACAGCTCCAGTGCCAAGGCGTAGGCCTGCGGGCCGCTGGTATCGGGGCACAGCACCATGAACTCTTCCCCACCCAGGCGACAGAACACATCGGTGCGGCGCAGGCGCTGGCCGATGCGCTGACACAACGCTTGCAGCACCCCATCGCCCACCGCGTGGCCGTGCACGTCGTTGACCCGTTTGAAGTGGTCGATGTCGAGCATGATGACCGCCAGCGCGCCCATGCCCCGCTCCACACGGGCCATTTCGGTTTTCAGCCGTTCCTGGAAGTAGCGCCGGTTGTAGATGCCGGTCAGGGAGTCGGTCACCGATAACGCCCGCAGCTCTTCCTCGACGCGTTTGAGGTCGGAAATATCCGAGATGTAGCCGTGCCACAGCACCCCGCCGCCCGGTAACTCTTCAGGCGTGGCCTCGCCGCGCACCCAGCGCAAGCCGCGTTCAGGCAGTTGCACGCGGTACTCTTCGCGCCAGGGTTGCAGGGTGTGCGCCGAAAACCGCACCGACGTGCGGATGCGTTCCACATCGGGGCCGTAGATACGTTGGAAAATCGCCTCGGCGTTAGCGTGTAACTGCTCGGGATCAAGCTCGTAGATGTCGCGGATGCCGTCACTGGCGTAGATCACGCTGAACTTGCCGTCCGGCGCCATCATGAATTGGTAGATGCCGCCGGGCACATGGGCGCTGAGTTTTTTCAGCAAGCGATCCTGGGCCGCCAGGGCTTCGTGGACACGCTTGCGTTCGGTCACGTCAATGCAAATGGCCACATGGCCGACCCACAGCCCCTGCTCGTCGAGCACGGGGCCGGCTAGCATGTCCACCGACAGCGGGCTGCCATCATGGCGCAGCAAGGTCCATTCCACCGCCTCATGGCCGCCCGCCTCACCGCCCTCCACCAGCATCGCCTGGTGCAGCGGGATCGGCTTGCCGTAGCGCTGGCTCAACACCTGCGCCCGCGCCGACAGTTCGGCCCGCACATGCAGGCTCTCCAGGGTCTTGCGCCCCAGCACGTCGCTGCTTTGATAGCCGAGCATGCGCTCGGCGCCGGCGTTGAAGGTGGTCATGATGCCGCGCAGGTCGGTGGCGATGATCGCCACCTGGGTCGCGGCATTGAGCACGCTGCGCAACTGGCTGTGGGCACCGCTCAGTTCCTGCTCGCGCACCCGCAGCTCACGGGTGCGTTGTTCTACCAGGCGTAACGCGCACTGGCGCCGGTTGACCAGCACGTACAGCAGGACGCTGAGTAACAGGCTCAACAAACCGCCGAGCACCACCAGGCTGATAAGCGAAGCATGGTTGGCCTTGAGGAACACGGCGCTGGGGTGGATCTGCACTTGGTAATCGTGATCCGCCAGGTGCAGCACCCGGGTGGCCACCAATGCACTGGCCGGCGGTTGCAGGTCGCTGGTGTAGAGCAGGCTCTGTTCCGGCTCCACCGACAAATCGCGGATGCGCACCGCCAGGTTGTCGTAGCTGGCTTCGGGAAAACCATCGGCCACCAGTTGGCGCATGCTAATCACCGCCATCACAAAGCCGTAGGGCTCGCCGCCCGTGCGGGTGCTGACCGGCGCCACCAGCAGCACACCGCGGGCGTAGGCCGGCTCGACGCCGACCAACTGCATCGGTTGGGAAACCGCTTGGGTGCCCAGAGTGCGCGCCCGCTCCATGGCCGAACGGCGCAGCGGTTGGGACAACAAGTCAAAGCCCAGAGGCGAGCCGAGTACGCTTTGGGTTTGGCTGAACAATACCGGCACGTATTCGGCGCGCTCGGCGGCCGGTTGCAGTTGCCGCTGGGCGTCGATCTCGCGGATGCCAAAACCCTTCAGGCCCTGGTCCTGCACCGCCCGCTCGAACAACTCGCGTTCGGCGGCGCGGATCCGTGGCGCCCAGGAATAAGCCTGGGTACGGCGCAATAAGGGTCCGGCGTAGCCGTCGAATTCTTCGCGGGTAACCGAGTCGGAGTTGATGAAAAACCGCCGCAGGCTGTCCAGGCGTTGCTCCTGGTCCTCGAAGCGTTCCTGGATGCGGCTGAACCGCTCGCCCACCAGCAATTGGAAACGCTGGCGCGACTGGGTTTGATAAAGGTTGAGGGTGGCCCAGGCCAGCAGCCCGGTCAGCACCAGGCCTATAAACAAGGCCAAGGCGGCGACCCAGCGGGCCGAAGCGTCTTCACGAATGAAACCGAGTATTTTCGGTTGGGGGCCATGCAACGACATAAGCAGAACTTCCAACGCCAGCGAGTTGGGGCGTCACAGGGGCTTTGATGAAGTTATAGCTATTTGCCATCAATTTGACCAGCACCAAAAGAACCAAGAGCCTTTAAAAAACAAGGCTCTATGGATCCAATCAGCGGTCAACGGGCAGTGATTTTCCAGGCGCGGTGGATCTTGCCGTTACGGGCAAAGTCCGGGTCGAGGGTTTGCGCGGTGATTTCCTCGACGGCATAACGCTGGGTGAGGTTGTCTTCGAGCTCGAACTTGCGGAAGTTGTTGGAGAAGTACAACACCCCGCCCGGCGCCAGGCGTGCCATGGCCAGGTCGATCAACTGCACCTGGTCACGCTGCACGTCGAAGATGCCTTCCATGCGCTTGGAGTTGGAAAAGGTCGGCGGGTCGATGAAGATCAGGTCGAACTCATCGCGGCAGGCCTCCAGCCACACCATCACATCGCCCTGCTCCAAGCGGTTCTTGTCGGAGAAACCGTTGAGCGACAGGTTACGCCGCGCCCAGTCCAGGTAGGTCTTGGACAGGTCAACGCTGGTAGTGCTGCGCGCGCCGCCCTTGGCTGCGTGCACGCTGGCGGTGGCGGTGTAGCAGTAGAGGTTGAGGAAGCGCTTGCCCGCGGCTTCTTTCTGGATGCGCAGGCGCATGGGCCGGTGGTCGAGGAACAGCCCGGTGTCGAGGTAGTCAGTAAGGTTGACGAGCAACTTGACGCCCCCTTCCATCACCTCGGTGAACTGGCCCTGGGCGCTCTGGCGCTCGTACTGCTTGGTGCCGCTCTGGCGCTCGCGGCGTTTGACCACCACGCGGCTCTTGTCGATGTTCAGCGCCTGGGGAATCGCGGCCAGGGCATCGAACATGCGTGCCGAAGCTTTTTGCGGGTCGATGGACTTGGGCGCGACGTACTCCTGGACGTGGACCCAGTCGTGGTACAGGTCGATGGCCATGGAGTATTCGGGCATGTCGGCGTCGTAGATGCGGTAGCAGTCGATACCCTCGCGCTTGACCCACTTGCTCAGTTGCTTGAGGTTTTTCTGCAGGCGATTGGCGAACATCTGCCCGCCCTCGCTCAGGCGCGCCTGCTCAACCACCGGCGCCGGGGCTGGTGCGGGTTTGATCGGGTTGCCGTTCTTGTTGTACTGGCGCTCCTGCGGCTCGGCCGGGGCCTGATCGTAGGCCGCTCGCTCGCGCTCGGCCTGGCGTTGCTCGGGGGTGCGGCGCTCGCCGGTAACGAACTGGTCGGGCAGCACTTTTATCAGCAGCAGCTTGCACGGCAGCGCGCCGTTCCAGAACGAGTACTGTTTGTGGCTGCGGATGCCCATGCGCTTGCCCAGGTCCGGGGCGCCGGTGAACACCGCCGCTTCCCAGTTCAGGCAGGCCTGGCGCAGCCGCTCGCCGAGGTTCTGGTAGAGGTAGAGCAAGCTCGCCTCGTCGCCCAGGCGCTCACCGTAGGGCGGGTTGCAGATCACCAGACCTTTCTGGTTCTGGTCCGGGCGCGGCTCGAAGGTGGCCACTTCGCCCTGGTAAATCTTGATCCACTCGCTCAAACCGGCGCGTTCAACGTTGTTGCGCCCCGGTTGGATCAGCCGTGGGTCGGCCTCGTAGCCGCGAATCCACAGCGGCGGCTTGGCCAGGCCGGCCGCCGCGCGGGCACTGGCTTCTTCGTGGAGTTTTTTCCACAGCGCCGGCACATGCCCCAGCCACGCGGTAAAGCCCCACTGCTCGCGGCGCAGGTTGGGCGCCATATCGGCAGCGATCATCGCCGCTTCCACCAGGAAGGTGCCGACACCGCACATCGGGTCGGCCAGGGCGCCGCCCTCGGCGGCAATGCGCGGCCAGCCCGCACGGATCAGGATCGCGGCAGCGAGGTTTTCCTTGAGCGGCGCGGCGCCCTGCTGCAGGCGATAACCGCGCTGGTGCAGGCTGTGGCCGGACAGGTCGAGGGAGAGGATCGCTTCGCCGCGGTCCAGGCGCAGGTGAATGCGCAGGTCCGGGTTGAGCTTGTCGATGGACGGCCGCTCGCCCGTGGGGGTACGCAGTTTGTCGACAATGGCGTCCTTGACCTTCAAGGCGCCGAAGTGAGTGTTGTCGATGCCCGAACCATGGCCGCTGAACTCCACCGCCAGGGTGCCGTCGCTGAGCATGTGGTCTTGCCACTCGATGTCCAGCACGCCGTGGTAGAGGTCTTCGGCGTCCTTCATCGGGAAGCGCTTGAGCACCAGCAGTACCCGGTTGGCCAGGCGCGACCACAGGCACAGGCGATAAGCCGTTTCCATGTCGGCCATGCCCCGCACGGCGGAGGTGTGCTCGCGTGCGTCTTCAAGGCCAAGCCCGACGGCTTCCTCGATCAGCAGGCCTTCGAGGCCTTTGGGGCAGGTGAGGAAGAGTTCGTAACGATCCGACATGGGTATTCCAGGGCCTTTGGCAATAAGTAAGCGGGCAACGCATTGCCGGCTCGGTTTTCAATCAAGCGCTTTTCTCAAGAAGCGCTCGCGTGGCACGAAACTGTGCCGTCCCACCCCGGCGGCTCGACTAACCAGACGGTTAAAAGAGCTTGAATGCCCGGGCAGATAAAAAATGTGTGCAACAAGATGTCACATCCGGACCCTTCGTCGAATATTGCCGCACCAAAACGGTGGGACATTCGCATCGGAGAATGATCCTCATCATCCAGCGTAAGCCTCATCATAGCGGGGTTTGCCCGAGGGGCGAGCCAAACGCCCTGCGCTACTTATGGCCATAACATCAATATTGTGACGTGCTTATGACAAAACGATCATTCCCAGCATGTGACTCATTGGTTAGAACTCCCTACAGGTTGACGCCGCAATGACGTCAACACCCTGGCTCGCCGCCCGTCGCGAGCCGCCTACGGCAGAAGCCCTCTGCCCGACCTCAAACGAGGTCAACGCTACACCTACAGTCAACAAGTGAGGGAAACACCCTATGAGAAGACTTAAGCGTGATCCGTTGGAAAGAGCATTTTTGCGCGGATATCAATATGGCGTTGGTGGTAAATCCCGTGAGCTTTGCCCCTTTACTCTACCGTCGGTGCGCCAAGCCTGGATCAACGGCTGGCGGGAGGGACGCGGCGACAACTGGGACGGTATGACTGGCACTGCGGGCATCCATAGACTCAACGAACTTCACGCCGTCGGCTAACACAGGGCACTTATTCCGACACCACAATCTGACGACGTACCGCCTTACCATGCACGTCCCATCCGGACGGCGGGCTACGGCCCAGGGGCTCCTTCAAGGAGCCCTTTTTATTGCCCGCGCGCCAGGGTTCAGGCCTTGGGCAATGCGGCGATGGCATCCACCGATTGGCGAATCAGCGCCGGCCCCTTATAGATGAAGCCCGAATACAGCTGCACCAGGCTCGCGCCGGCGGCGATTTTCTCAGCCGCGTGCTTGCCTTCGGTGATGCCGCCCACGGCAATGATCGGCAAGCGCCCGGCCAGCTCCGCGGCCAGCACCTTGACGGTGTGGGTGCTCTTGTCGCGCACCGGGGCGCCGGAGAGGCCGCCAGCCTCGTCACCGAACTCCATGCCTTCGACGCCAACGCGGCTCAGGGTGGTGTTGGTGGCGATCACCGCATCCATGCCGGTTTCGATCAACGCCCGGGCGACTTCGATGGTTTCCTCGTCGCTCATGTCCGGGGCGATCTTGATCGCCAACGGCACCTGCTTGCCGTGCATCTGGGCCAGTTCATCCTTGCGCTGGCGCAGGGCCTGGAGCAGTTGCTTGAGGGAGTCACCAAATTGCAGGCTGCGCAGGCCCGGGGTGTTGGGCGAGCTGACGTTGACCGTCACGTAGCTGGCGTGGGCGTAGACCTTGTTCAAGCAAATCAGGTAGTCGTCCACCGCGCGCTCGACCGGGGTGTCGAAGTTCTTGCCGATATTGATACCCAGGATGCCTCGGTACTTGGCCGCCGCCACGCGGGCCAGCAGGTGATCCACGCCCAGGTTGTTAAAGCCCATGCGGTTGATGATCGCCTCGGCTTCGGGCAGGCGGAAGATCCGCGGCTTGGGGTTGCCCGGTTGCGGGCGCGGGGTGATGGTGCCGATTTCGACAAAGCCAAAACCCAGTTGGGAAAAGCCGTCGATGGCCGCGCCGTTCTTGTCCAGGCCTGCGGCCAGGCCTACCGGGTTGGGGAAGTCCAGCCCCATGACGGTCACCGGCATCTTCGCCGGGGCCTTGCACAGCAAGCCGTTGAGGCCCAAACGCCCGCCCGCGCCGATCAGGTCCAGGGACAGATCGTGGGAGGTTTCCGGGGAAAGTTTGAACAACAGCTGACGGGCCAGGGTGTACATGGGCGCGATGGACTCGACGGGCGGCAAAAAGAGGCGGCGATTATAGCCGGGCTAGCCCCTCGCACGCGAGGCATGGGGCGAAATCATCCGGGCATGGCATATGCCTTGCACCGTTCACGCCATCGACACTGGGGCCAAAAGCAGCAACAGGGTCGCGCCAGGTTTTTTTGCCCACGCAAATACCCGCGCCGGTCCGAGTCGCGAGCAGGCTCGCTCCCACAGGTTTCAAAGCCTTGGCTGACCGGTTTTATCTCAGTGGCGCTTTTTTATGCACCCAGGCCCTGTATTGGAGCTTACCCATGAATGACTTCCTCCCCGGGCCGCTGGCCTGGGTCAACGGCAGTGACGCGCCGGAAAAAACCACAGTCAACCTAGGGTTCATGGCCCTGAGCGATTGCGCCTCAGTGGTGGTCGCCGCCACCCAGGGCTTCGCCCAACCTTACGGCTTGAGCCTAAACCTCAAGCGCCAAGCCTCCTGGGCCAACCTGCGGGACAACCTGGTCAGCGGCGAACTGGACGCCGCCCACAGCCTCTACGGCCTGATCTACGCCGTGCACCTGGGCATCGGCGGCGTGGCGGCCAACGACATGGCGGTGCTGATGGGCCTGAACCAGAACGGTCAGAGCATCAACCTCTCCCACGGTCTGCAAGGCGCTGGCGTGACCGGTCCTGAGGCGCTGCACCGGCGCGTGCACCAAAGCCGCGCAAAGCTGACCTTCGCCCAGACCTTCCCCACCGGCACCCACGCCATGTGGCTGTATTACTGGCTCGCGAGCCAGGGCATCGACCCGCTGCACGACGTCAAAAGCGTGGTGGTGCCGCCGCCGCAAATGGTCGCCCACCTGCAGGCCGGGCGCATCGACGGCTTCTGCGTGGGCGAGCCCTGGAGCGCCAGCGCGGTACGCCAAGGCTTGGGCTTTACCCTGGCCACCTCGCAGAGCATCTGGCCCGACCACCCGGAAAAAGTCCTGGGCTGCACCCGCGCCTTTGTCGAGCAGTACCCCAATACCGCCCGGGCCCTGGTGATGGCGATCCTCGAAGCCAGCCGCTTTATCGAACAGAGCCCGCAAAACCGCCGCAGCACCGCGCAGTTGCTCAGCGCCCCGCAATACCTCGACGCGCCGCTGGAATGCATCGCCCCGCGCCTGTCGGGCGAGTACACCGATGGCCTGGGCAACAGTTGGCAAGACCCCCACGCCGTGCGTTTTCACGGGGCCGGCGCGGTCAACCTGCCGTACCTGTCCGACGGCATGTGGTTCATGACCCAATTCCGCCGCTGGGGCCTGCTGCGCGACGACCCGGATTACCTGGCCGTGGCCACCCAGGTCCAGCAACTGGCGCTGTACCGCCAAGCCGCGCAGGCACTGAGCATCGACGCCACGCAAGGGGACATGCGCAGCAGCCAATTGATCGACGGCATCACCTGGAACGGCAGCGACCCGGCCGGCTACGCCCGCGGCTTCAAGCTGCACGCCCTGAGCGACAGCCCCGCCCTTCTCGCCCGCCGCTGACAGGAACCCAGAGCATGTTGCGCATCCTGCTTATCAACGACACCGCGAACAAAGTCGGGCGCCTGAAAGCGGCGCTGGTGGAAGCCGGTTTCGAGGTGCTCGACGAATCGGGCCTGACCATCGACCTGCCCGCCCGCGTCGAAAGCGTGCGCCCCGATGTGGTGCTGATCGACACCCAATCCCCCAGCCGCGACGTGATGGAGCAAGTGGTGCTGGTCAGCCGCGACCAGCCCCGGCCCATCGTGATGTTCACCGACGAACACGACCCGGCGGTGATGCGCCAGGCCATCAAGGCCGGGGTCAGCGCCTACATCGTCGAAGGCATCCTGGCTACGCGCCTGCAACCGATCCTCGACGTCGCCATGGCGCGCTTTGAGAGCGACCAGGCCCTGCGCGCCCAACTCCATGCCCGCGACCAGCAACTGGCCGAACGCAAGCGCATCGAACTGGCCAAGGGCTTGCTGATGAAAATGAAGGACTGCAAGGAAGACGAGGCTTACACCCTGATGCGCCGCCAGGCCATGAGCCGCCAGCAAAAGTTGATTCAGGTGGCCGAACAGATCATCGCCATGAGCGACATGCTCAGCTGACGCGCAAGTTGGCACAAATCTGGCTTAAGCCAACACACAGGTAACCAACGGCGGTTGCCCCACCTACGACAAAGACGTCGCACCCTCCACGGCCAAAGCCACCGGGGTTGCGGCGTTTTTTCGTTCTGGCCCCACTGCACGGGGCCGGTGGTGCGGCCGACAACCGGCGCATCTCGATGACTCCCTCCAAGACTCTTGACCCCTGAGGTGCACGATGAATTCAAGCTTCTGGAAATCCGGCCACACCCCGACCCTGTTCGCGGCGTTTCTCTACTTCGACTTGAGTTTCATGGTCTGGTACCTGCTGGGCCCGTTGGCAGTGCAAATCGCCACCGACCTGCAACTGACCACTCAACAACGGGGCCTGGTGGTGGCCACGCCCATCCTTGCCGGCGCCGTATTGCGCTTCGCCATGGGCCTGCTGGCCGATCGCCTGTCGCCCAAGACGGCCGGCATCATCGGCCAGGTGATCGTTATCTGCGCCCTGTTCGGCGCCTGGAACCTGGGCATCCACAGCTACGAACAAGCGCTGCTACTGGGCCTGTTCCTGGGCATGGCCGGGGCGTCGTTCGCGGTGGCCTTGCCGCTGGCGTCCCAGTGGTATCCGCCACAGCACCAGGGCAAGGCCATGGGCATCGCCGGGGCAGGCAACTCGGGCACCGTGCTGGCGGCGCTGATCGCCCCGGTGCTAGCGGCGGCCTACGGCTGGAGCAATGTGTTCGGCTTTGCCCTGATCCCGCTGGCCCTGACCCTGATCGTGTTCGCCTGGGCCGCGAAAAACGCCCCGCACCGGCCCAAGGCCAAATCCCTGGCCGACTACCTCAAGGCCCTGGGCGACCGCGACACTTGGTGGTTCATGTTTTTCTACAGCGTGACCTTTGGCGGCTTCATTGGGTTGGCCAGCGCCCTGCCCGGCTACTTCAACGACCAGTACGGCCTCAACCCAGTGACCGCCGGCTACTACACCGCCGCATGCGTGTTCGGCGGCAGCCTGATGCGGCCCCTGGGCGGTGCCCTGGCCGACCGCTTTGGCGGCATCCGCACCCTGCTGGGCATGTACAGCGTGGCGGCGGTGTGCATGGCGGCCGTGGGGTTCAACCTGCCCAGTTCCTATGCGGCCCTGGCCCTGTTTGTGTGCACCATGCTCGGCCTCGGTGCGGGTAATGGCGCGGTGTTCCAACTGGTGCCCCAGCGCTTTGCCCGGGAGATCGGCGTCATGACCGGGCTGATCGGCATGGCCGGTGGCATCGGCGGCTTCGCCCTCGCCGCGGGCATGGGCGCGATCAAGCAAAGCAGCGGCAGCTATCAACTGGCCCTGTGGCTGTTCGCCAGCCTCGGCGTGCTGGCGTGGTTCGGCCTGCACGGGGTCAAGCGCCGCTGGAGAACCACCTGGGGCTCGGCGGCCGTGACGGCGGCGCGGGTCTGAGGCGCCCATGAGCCTGCAACTGAGCTTCGCCCAGGCCAGTGCCACCGGCCCGCGGGCGCACAACCAGGACGCCTTGCGCGTGGTCACCCCGGCACCGGCGCTCGCCGCGACCAAGGGTTACCTGGTGGCCCTGGCCGATGGCGTCAGCCAATGCGCCGACGGTGCGCTCGCGGCGCAATCGACCTTGCAGGCCCTGGCCCTGGACTACTACGCCACGCCGCCCACCTGGGCGGTAGCCCAGGCCCTGGAGCGCTTGTTGCTGGCGCAAAACCGCTGGTTGCGCGCCAATGGCGGCGGCCAGCCGTTGCTCACCACCCTCAGCGCCCTGGTGCTGCGCGGCCAGCGTTTCACCCTGGCCCATGTCGGCGATTGCCGGGTGTATCGCTGGCACGCCGATGTCCTGCAACGCCTCACCGAAGATCACGTCTGGGACCAACCGGGCATGCAGCATGTGCTCAAGCGCGCCCTAGGCCTGGACCAGCACCTGGTGCTGGACTTTCTCGACGGCGAACTGCGCGACGGCGAAAGCTTCGTGCTGCTCAGCGACGGCATCTGGGCGACCCTGGGCGATCAAACCATCGCCGCGATCCTGCGCGACCAGCCCGACCCCGACAGCGCCGTCCGCACCCTGGTCAGCGCCGCACACCTGGCCGGCAGCCAGGACAACGCCAGCGCCTTGCTGGTGCGTATCGAACAGCGCGGCGAAGCCAGCCTCGGCGATGCCCTGCTGCACCAGCAGCAATGGCCCTTGCCGCCCGCCCTCAAACCCGGCCAGTGCTTCGAGGGCTGGCAGGTGCAGGAGCGTTTCGGCCAGAGCCGGCAATCGCTGCTGTACCGGGTGCTCGACGGGCAACAGCAACCCTGGCTGCTCAAGACCCTGCCCGCCCACTTGCACGACGATCCACAGGCCGGGCAGAACCTGTTGGCCGAGGAATGGTTCCTGCGCCGAGTGGCCGGGCGGCACTTCCCCGAGGTGCATGCCGCCACCACGCGCCAACACCTGTATTACGTGATGCGCCATTACCCGGGCGTCACCCTGGCCCAGCTCTTGGCCGACCATGGTCCCCTGCCCCTGGCGCAATGGCGCGACCTCGCCGAACGCCTGCTGCGGGCGGTCGGGCTGTTGCACCGCCGGCAAATCCTGCATCGCGATATCAAGCCGCAAAACCTGCTGCTGGGGGACGACGGCGAGCTGCGCCTGCTGGACTTTGGGCTGGCCTATTGCCCGGGGCTGTCGCGGGACGAGCCCCACGCCCTGCCCGGCACCCCCAGCTACATCGCCCCCCAGGCCTTCGACGGCGAAAGCCCCACTGCGCAACATGATCTCTACGCGGTGGGCGTAACCCTCTATCACCTGCTCACCGGGCACTTCCCCTATGGCGAAATCGAAGCTTTTCAACGCCCGCGCTTCGGCGCCTCGGTCAGCGCCAACCGCTACCGCCCGGACCTACCCGACTGGCTCGAGCAGTGCCTGGCCCGGGCGGTGAGCGCCGACCCGGCGCGGCGCTTCGAAACCGCTGAGCAGTGGCTGTTGCTACTAGAGCAGGGCGAACGCCACAGCCTTAACGTGCGCCCCCGGCCCCTGCTGGAGCGCGAGCCGCTGAAGGTGTGGCGCAGCGTGGCGCTGGTGGCGGTGCTCATCAACCTGGCGCTGCTGGCCATGCTGCTTAGGTAACACGCGGGTTGGCCCGCACTGGGTTGCGCAGCAGCGCCTAAGCGCTGTTGGCAGCGCTACGCACTCCAGCGCGGGCAAGCCCGCTTTCTACAAAGAACCACCTTCATCTTTGGGCAGGCCCGGATGTGTCGCGCCCCCTTCGGAGAACACCATGAACAAACTCAAGTTGGTGATGATCGGCAACGGCATGGCCGGGGTCCGCACCCTGGAGGAACTGCTCAAGCTCGACGCCGGGCTGTACGACATCACCGTGTTCGGCGCCGAACCCCATCCCAACTACAACCGCATCCTGCTGTCGCCGGTGCTGGCCGGCGAGCAGACCTTCGACGACATCGTGCTCAACGACTTGGGCTGGTATCAAGAACACCGCATCCGCTTGCTGCTCAACCGCACCGTGGTGCGCATCGACCGCGTGCGGCGCCGGGTCATCGCCGACGACGGCACCGAAGCCGAGTACGACCGTTTGCTGATCGCGACCGGCTCTTCGCCCTTTATGCCCGCGCTGCCGGGCAATGACCTGCGCGGCGTGATCGGCTACCGCGACATCGCCGACACCCAGGCCATGATCGCCACCGCCCGCAGCCACACCCATGCCGTGGTCATCGGCGGCGGCTTGCTGGGCCTGGAGGCGGCCAATGGCCTGAAACTGCGCGGCATGCAGGTGACCGTGGTGCACATCGGCCAGTGGTTACTGGAGCGGCAACTGGACCGCACCAGCGCCGAACTCCTGCAACAGGCCCTGGAACAGCGCGGCCTGCGCTTTCGCCTGGCAGAACAGACCCAAGCCTTGCTCCCGTCCCGGCAAGAGCCGACGCGGGTCGGCGCGGTGCAATTTGCCAACGGCGAACAAGCGCCCGCCGACCTGGTGGTGATGGCCGCCGGCATCCGCCCCAACATCCAACTGGCGCTGGACTGCGGCCTGCCGTGTGCGCGCGGGATTCTGGTCAGCGACACCCTGCAAACCTTCGACCCGCGCATCTACGCCATCGGCGAATGCGCCAGCCATCGCGGCGTCGCCTACGGCCTAGTGGCGCCGCTGTTCGAGCAGGCCCGGGTCTGCGCCAATCACCTGGCCCGGCTGGGGTTCGCCCGCTACCCCGGCTCCGTCACCGCGGCCAAGCTGAAAGTCACCGGCATCGACTTGTTCTCCTCCGGGGACTTTCTCGGCGCACCCGGCACCCACAGCATCACCCTGCGCGACCCCATCGGCGGCATCTACAAAAAACTGGTGATAAAAGATGACGTGCTGGTCGGCGCCTGCCTGTACGGCGATACCCGCGATGGTGCCTGGTACCGGCAGCAGATCAGCGAGCGGCACAACATCGCGGCGATCCGCGATCGGCTGATGTTCGGCGCCACCGCCCAGGACGCCCGCTGATGAGCCTGCACACCACCGCGTCGACCTGTTGCTACTGCGGCGTGGGCTGCGGCGTGTTGATCGAACATGACCACGGCCAAGTGCTGGGGGTGCGCGGCGACCCGGCGCACCCGGCCAACTTCGGCAAGCTGTGCAGCAAGGGGGCAAGCCTGCACCTGACCGGCGACCTCGCCGCCCGCGCCCTCTACCCCGAACTACGCCTGGGCAAAGGCCTGGCCCGCGCCCGCACCGACTGGGGCACCGCCCTAGACCACGCCGCTCAGGTATTCGCCGCCACCCTCGCCGAACACGGCCCCGACAGCGTGGCCTTTTACCTGTCGGGGCAACTGCTGACCGAGGACTACTACGCCTTCAACAAACTGGCCCGCGCCCTGGTCGGCACCCACAACATCGACAGCAATTCACGCCTGTGCATGTCCTCGGCCGTGGTCGGCTACAAGCGCAGCCTGGGCGCCGACGCCCCGCCGTGCAGCTACGAAGACCTGGAATGCAGCGACTGCGTGCTGATCGCGGGCAGCAACATGGCCTACGCCCACCCGGTGCTCTTTCGTCGCCTCGAGCAAGCCAAACGCCTGCGCCCGCAAATGAAAGTCATCGTCATTGACCCGCGCCGCACCGACACCTGCGACCTCGCCGACCTGCACCTGGCCATCCTACCGGGCAGCGACGTGGCGCTGTTCCATGGCCTGCTGCACCTGCTGCTGTGGGAAGGCTGGGCCGACCAGGCCTTTATCGACGCCCACACCGAAGGCCTGGCGGCGCTGAAAACCCTGGTACACGATTACACCCCGGCGCTGACGGCCCAACTGTGTGGAATCAGCGTCGCGCAACTGCACCAATGCGCGCAGTGGATCGGCACGGCGCCGAGCTTCCTGTCGCTGTGGTGCATGGGCCTGAACCAGTCCACCGCCGGCAGCGCGAAAAACAGCGCGCTCATCAACCTGCACCTAGCCACCGGGCAAATTGGCCGCCCCGGCGCCGGGCCGTTTTCCCTGACCGGCCAACCCAACGCCATGGGCGGGCGGGAAACCGGCAGCCTGTCCAACCTGCTGCCCGGCCACCGTGACGCCGCCAATGCCCAGCACCGCGCCGAAGTCGCCGATTACTGGGGCGTCAGCCATTTACCCGACACCCCAGGGTTGACCGCCATCGAATTGTTCGAGCAGGTGCGCAGCGGCAAGATCAAGGCGCTGTGGATCGCCTGCACCAACCCGGCGCAATCGCTGCCCGACCAAAATGCCGTGCGCGAGGCGTTGCAGGCCTGCCCGTTCGTGGTCCTGCAGGAGGCCTTCCGCACCACGGAAACCGTGCCCTACGCTGACCTACTGCTGCCCGCCGCCACCTGGGGCGAAAAGGAAGGCACGGTGACCAACTCCGAGAGGCGCGTCTCCCTGGTGCGCCAAGCCATTGCCGCCCCCGGCGAAGCACGCGCAGACTGGGCCATCACCGTCGATTTCGCCCGGCGCCTGGAGAAATACCTACGCCCCGGGTTGCCAAGCCTGTTCGACTTCACCCAGGCCAGCCACTTGTTCGATGAATTCAAAGGCCTGACCCGCCACCGCGACCTCGACCTCAGTGGCCTGAGCCACGACCTGCTGGAGCGCATCGGCCCGCAGCAGTGGCCGTTCCCTGAAGGCGCCGTGAGTGGTACACCTCGCTTGTATGGCGATGGCCGCTTTCCTACCGCCAATGCTCGGGCGCGGTTTATCAGCGAACCGTTCGTCGCCGCGTTGGAGCAGCCTGACCGCGATTACCCGTTGACTCTGCTCACCGGCCGCCTACGCGACCAATGGCACGGCATGAGCCGCACCGGCACCGCGGCGCAGTTGTTCGGTCATGTCAGCGAAGCGCTGCTGAGCCTGCATCCCGACGAACTGCGCCGCCAGGGCCTGCAAAGCGGCAACTTGGCGCGGCTGAACAGCCGCCACGGCGAGCTGATCGTTGCAGTACACGAGGACACTGCCGTACGCCCGGGGCAGGCATTCCTGCCCATGCACTGGGGCGATCGCTTCCTCAAGGGCGGTATCAACACCCTCACCCCTTCAGCGTTCGACCCCTTGTCCAAGCAACCGGAACTCAAGCACACAGGTGTGCGCATCAGCCCGGCGGTGCTGCCTTGGGAGCTGTTTGTGCTGATAGAGGGCGATGTGCAGCGGCATTTTGAAACGCTGCGCCCGCTCTGCGGGGGCCTGGATTACCTCAGCCTCAGCCTCACCGGCCGCGAACGCCCGGCCCTGGTGCTGCGCGGCGCCAACGCCTGCCCAGCCGATCCGCAACTGCTGGCAGCCATTGACCGTCAGCTTGAGCTCCATCAGGGGCCGGTCATGGCTTATGACGACCCGCAACGGGCCATCGGTAAACGGGTACGCATCGAGCAGGGCCGCATCACCGCCGTTCGCCTGGCCGGCGAAATCCGGGCAAGCCACTGGTTACAAGGGCTGTGGCTGGAAGGCCGGGTCGATGCAGCGCTGCAGCGCTGGCTGCTGGCCCCCCTGAGTGCCGCGCCCGGCGCCGAAGCCAGCGACGCCGGAGCGCACAAGGTTTTGTGCAACTGTAAGAACGTCAGCCAACAAGCCGTGTGCACTGGCATCGGCCGTGGCCTCAACCTACAAGGCCTGCAACAGGAACTGGGCTGCGGCACTCAGTGCGGCTCATGCGTACCGGAAATCAAACGCCTGCTCGCCAGCACACTAACGGCGAGCGTAGGAGTGCCCTGACATCCACGCAGGAAGCCGGCCACCGCTTTAAACTGAAGCGTCCGGCTGCCTGACTGATGGCAACGTGGCACGCTAGGAGCCATGAAAACAGCAGGCGTTCATCAAATCGCAGACAAAGAAAAGCCCGGCCAAGGCCGGGCTTTTCAGAGCTGCCAGCTAATTACTTAGCTTGAGCTTCTACCGCAGCTTCTACGCGACGGTTAACAGCGCGACCAGCGTCAGTGGCGTTGTCAGCAACTGGGCGGGATTCGCCGTAGCCAACAGACTGAACGCGGGACGATTCAACACCGTACTGGTTGGTCAGAACCTGTTTAACGGCGCTAGCGCGACGCTCGGACAGCTTCTGGTTGTAAGCGTCAGGACCGACGGAGTCAGTGTGACCTTCAACAGTAGTGGTGGTTTGTGGGTACTGCTTCATGAAGTCAGCGAGGTTTTTGATGTCGCCGTAGCTGTTGGTCTTGACGACCGACTTGTCGAAGTCGAATTTCACGTCCAGCTCAACACGTACAACTTCAGCAACTGCTGGGCAGCCATCAGCGTCAACAGTTACGTTGGCTGGGGTGTCTGGGCACTTGTCGACGTTGTCGCACACGCCATCGTTGTCGCTGTCGGAGCAGACTTCAGCCGGAGCTGGAACTGGAGCAGCAGCAGGCTTGGAGCCGCCACCGAAGTTCACACCGATACCGACGCTTGGCGCCCACTCGGTGTCGCCTTGGTCGATGTTGTACTGAGCTTCAACACCAGCACGGGCGTAGAAGTTTTCGGTGAAGTAAAGCTTGGCACCGCCGCCCAGGTTGGCGAAGGTGGAACCGTTACGACCGGATTGGTTCTGACCGATGCTTTGATCGGAGAAACCAGCCGAAACGTACGGACGGATCATGTCGCCCGGGTTGTTGAAGTGGTACAGAGCGTCCAGTGCGGTATTGGAGCCCTTGATGTTACGGCCGTTGTCGGCACGTACGTTGTGCACTTCGTCGTAGGCCAGACGCAGCTCTACGTCGTCGGTCAGGAAGTAACCAACCGAGCCACCGAACAGGTTGCCGTCGTTTTTGAAGTTACGAGCGCTGTCGTAATACTCTTTCTTGGCGAAACCTTCGATTTCAACTGCGCCTTGGCCTTGTGCCAGCGCGCCGGAAGTAGCGGCAATAAGAGAACCAATGGCCAAGCCCAAGGTGTTTTTCAGTTTCATCCGTTAAATCCCCATCTGGTGATTGTAAAGCAGTCCCGCAAACCGGGGGACAACTCGGCGGCCAGTCTAACAGACTTGCCTGGACGTAAGAGATATTTGCATCGAACTAAGTTTCAGCGACGCCTGCAAATTTCTCACGTAATTTATCTAGAGCACGCTTGTAACGCATTTTTGTAGCACTCAAACCCATGTGCATTATGTCTGCGATCTCCTGAAATTCCAGTTCTGCGACAAATCGTAGCACCAGGATTTCGCGGTCAATCGGGTTCACGTGCACTAGCCAGCGGTCGAGTCCGGCCTTGTCCTCGGGCTTTGGTGTCTTTTCTTCAGACGCCTCTTCGAGGGGGTCCAGGCTCAAGGCGTCCATCAAGCGACGCTTTCGCCGTTCCTTTCGATACTGCGTGATGCATTCGTTGTACGTGATGCTATAGAGCCATGTCTTGAACTTCGATTTCCCCTCGAAGTTCTTCAACCCGTACAACACCTTCAACATCACCTCCTGACAGACATCATCGGCGTCACGATCGTTCCCTAAATAACGCGCACAAACGTTAAACAGGGTCCGCTGATAACGCCGCATCAATTCTTCATAGGCGCGTGTTATGTGAAACAGCTCCGTGTGCGAGCGCGCAACCAACTCCTCATCAGAGAGCTCGCGGGGATCGTAGCGCGTGGATAGCGATTGGGCTTTATTCAAAACGAGTCGGGCCGACAGTCAGGTCAATGTCCGCCGCAGCCGGCGTTTCGCGGGCTTTTGCGGCGGCATACAGTAGCAGGGTTTGCCGGGTTAGCGGCTACTCACATGCTGCTCCAGCAGGATCCGATTGGAGAGGGAGACTAGCTCGCCCTCGTCGGTCAGCACGGTGGTTTTCACCGTGCCGATTTCCTCGATCTGGCCTTCGACCTCGCCTACACGCACTTGTTGCCCAACCTGATACAGCTCACGCACATAGATTCCTGCAAGAATCTGACCGGCGATTTCCCGGCTTCCCAATCCCATGGCCAAGGCAACTGCCAGACCAACGGTTATCAAAACGATCACGATCACATGGTTAAGCAGGTCGGTCTTGACCTCCAACTGGCTGATTGCAACAGAAATGCTGATGATAATGACCAGCCCCTGAGCAATGCGACCAAGCCCGGCAGCGTAGTCCAGACCCACGCCTTCTGCCGCCCCGCGCACCAACCCGTTGACCAATTGCGCCAACAACACCCCAACCAACAACACCAGCGCAGCGCCGAAAACCTTCGGTAAATACAGCGCAAGCATGTCGAGCGTAGCTGAAACTCGCTGAAGGCCAAGGGACTCTGCGGCAGAAACCAGAAAAATCAGCAGGACGAACCAGTAGACGATCTTGCCAATCAGTGTGGAGATCGGCACTTGCAGGCCCGCGCGCGACAGCAACTTGGTCAAGCCGGTGCCGCCCATCAGCCGGTCGAGGCCCAGCTTGGCCAGCAACTTGGACAGCAGGGTGTCAAGCAGCTTGGCCACGACAAAGCCCAGCAACAGAACGACCAGCGCCCCGAACAGGTTGGGAATGAAGTTCGCCACCTTGGTCCACAACGCGGTCATTGCCGTGACGAGGCTCTGGGTCCAGAGATCAAGTTCCATATTCAATCAGCCTTATCAGCAGTACGAGCGGTAGATTTGCGGCGGGAAACCGGCGAGACGTGGGCCGAGCCGTTATTGAGCGCGATCATCAGCGCCGGCAACCAGCGGCCCAGGAGGCTGAAGAGATCACCGGCACCGACCTGGCGGTTGGCGGTTTTCAGTACGCGACCCAAGCAGGCGTCGTCGTCGCGGCTCGACGGCGTGGCGTTAAGCATGTCACGTAGGGACTGTTCAAACGGATCGTGCATACGCACCTCTCGAGATGTCAGTGAAAGACGCGATCAAAATTCTTCGGGTCACACGGCGCGCCGTCATACCCATCGCAATCGGCGGAACAACCACCATTGCCCCAGCGCCACCGAAACCATCATCAGGCACGCCAGGAGGAAGCCATATGGGCTGTCGGAGAACGGAATTCCGCCGACGTTGATCCCCAGCAGGCCGGTGAGAAAACTCATGGGCAAAAAAATCCCGGTCACGATACCGAAGCGGTACATCGTGCGGTTCATGCGCACGCTCAAACGCCGGTCTTCGGCCTCCAGCACCAGCCCCACGCGCTCGCGGGTCAATTCCAGTTCTTCGAGATAACGGGTCAGGCTGTTGTTCAATTCGTTCCAGTAATCGCCATCGTCATCGACGAACCAGGGCAGTTTGATACGGGTCAACTGGGCGAAAATATCCCGCTGTGGCGCCAGGAAGCGCTTGAGCCCCGCCGCTCTGCGGCGGATCTGCAAAATGGCCCCGTGCTCGGGTGTGTACCGCTCGTCGGTATCCAGTTTTTCCTCTTCCTCATCGACCACTTCCGAGAGGTCGCTGACCAAGTCCTGCACTTTATTGGTGAGGTACTGAGCCATATAAAGGACCAGTTCAGAGCTGGTTTTCGGGCCTTTGCCCTCGGCCAGTTGCGCCAGTAGCTCATCGGTGGCGCGCAAGGGCCGCAGACGCAGGGAAATCACCCGTTGCGCCGAGGCGAAGATGCGCACCGACACCATGTCCTCGGGCTCGGCCCCCGGGTTGAGGTTGACCCCACGCAAGAACAGCAACAGTTCGCTGTCGGGCAATGCCAGCAGGCGTGGGCGGGTATTTTCTTCCAGCAGTAAGTCGCAACTGAATTCGCTCAAGCCACTGGACTTGCGCAACCAGGTCTGGGTTTGCGGGTGGCTGCGATCCCAATGCAGCCACAGGCTTTCGTGGGCCTGAAGCTGCAAATCATCGAGTTCAGTCCGGGCAATCGAACGCGCACCGCCTTTACCGTCCAGCACCAGGGCATGGACCAGGCCCCACTGCGCGTTTTCTTCCTCGAACATCTGAATCCCTTTATTCAGGCATTTTCAGCGGGCTGGGGGAGACAATCACGCCGTTGTTGTCGGCGTAGATGTACTCGCCCGGGCGGAAGGTCACGCCCGCGAAGGTCACGGGCACGTTCAGGTCGCCCACGCCACGCCGGTCGGTCTTCATCGGGTGGCTGGCCAGGGCCTGTACGCCCAGGTCGGTTTGCGCGATGACATCCACGTCGCGGATGCAGCCGTAGATCACCAGCCCTTCCCAGCCGTTCTTGGCCGCTCGCTCGGCGATCATGTCGCCCAGCAACGCACGGCGCAGGGAGCCGCCACCATCGACCACCAGCACCTTGCCCTGCCCATCGAGTTCTGCTTGTTCCTTGACCCGCGAATTGTCTTCAAAGCACTTGATGGTCACGATTTCGCCGCCGAACGAGTCTCGGCCGCCGAAATTGCTGAACATCGGCTCGAGCACCTGGACCAGGTCCGGGTAGGCGTCGCACAAGTCGGGAGTGATGTAATGGTTCATCGAGAAACTCCTGTAGAGGAAAAACACGAGGGGTCGAAAAACACGCGCCACGGTAGCAGATGTTGAGGCCGCCAGCCGTGCAATGCGCCATAGCTTAGCCGTTAGCCCGAGCCAGCGGAACGCCGATGTTAGAGCGTCGCAATCAGACTGCCAGGGCCTGCTTAGACTCCTGGGTCAACAAGGGCGAAAGCGGCTCGGCCAGCCAGCGTGCCACCAGCGGCCAGACCTCGGTGCGCGCATTCTTGCTGACCAGCATCTCAACATGACCGAAGCGCTCGCTGAAGCCTTGCTCCGGCCCCAGGCAGACGAATTGTTTGTGCGCCGAGCCCAGTTGGTCGAACAGTTTGCGGCAGGCCCAGGTCGGGTCTTGATCGTCGCCCGCGGCGCTCACCGCCAGCACCGGCACTTGTACCTCGGCCAGCCCGGCCCACCAGTCCTTGTCCTTTTCGCCAAAACGGCCAAACAAGCCATACCAGCGCAGGCTTTCCAGGGCCAGGCCAATAGGCTCGTCCTCCGGGCCGCGCTTGAGCCGGGAACCGGACAACTGGGCAAAACGCTTGAGAATGAAACGCCCGCTCCATTCCACCGGCGGAATTTTCAAAGGCCAATAGGTGCGGCTGACCTGGGTGCCGAAAAACGCCACGGACGCCACTGCTGGCTCGCCTAGGTACTGCCCGCCCAGCGCCGCGGCGAGGGTGATGCCGCCCAGGGAATGGCCGATCCAGTGCGGTACCTGGCCGCTTTGCTCACGCACGAAGGCGGCGATGGCCGGCAGGTCGTAGCGCGCGTAATCGGCCACACGGTTGTTGCGATAGGCTTGGTTGCGCTGGGACAGACCATGGCCGCGCATCTCCGGAATCCACACATCAAACCCGGCCCGCGCCAGAAAGGCGCCCAAGCCCAGGCCCTTGGGGGAAAACCAGAAGCGTCGATTGGAAAAACTGCCATGCAGCAAGACCACCGGAACGCCGCGCACCGGGCCGCCATCGGCCATGCCCAAACGGGTGACGGCCAGCTCCACGGAGCCGTCCGGGCTGTTCCCGGGCTTGAGGCGGTAGACATCTTCGCTCAGATCACCGCGCCGTTCGGCGCTAATCAGGGCGACAGGAAATAGGTTGCTGCTGCTTTGCATAATGCTCTTGCACAAAAAAGGGCGGCATCCGAATGGAGCCCGCCCTGCTTGAATCCCAAAGCGCCGCTCAGCCAAGGCTGCGCGGCGCCTCATCCATCGATCAGCCTGCTGCCTGGCCTTCAGCCAGGAAGAACCAGGTTTCCAGCACGGAATCGGGGTTCAGCGAGACGCTTTCGATGCCCTGCTCCATCAGCCATTTGGCCAGGTCAGGATGGTCCGAAGGCCCCTGGCCGCAGATGCCGATGTACTTGCCAGCCTTGTTACAGGCCTGGATGGCGTTGGCCAGCAACTTCTTGACCGCCGGGTTACGCTCGTCGAACAGGTGCGCGATGATCCCGGAATCACGGTCCAGACCCAGGGTCAGCTGGGTCAGGTCGTTGGAGCCGATGGAGAAGCCGTCGAAGAACTCCAGGAATTCCTCGGCCAGGATCGCGTTGGACGGCAGTTCGCACATCATGATGATGCGCAGGCCGTTATCGCCACGGGCCAGGCCGTTTTCGGCCAGCAGGTCGATCACCTGGCTCGCCTCGCCCAGGGTGCGGACGAACGGCACCATGATTTCGACGTTGGTCAGGCCCATTTCATTGCGCACGCGCTTGAGGGCGCGGCATTCGAGCTCGAAGCAGTCGCGGAAGGCTTCGCTGATGTAGCGCGAAGCACCACGGAAGCCCAGCATCGGGTTTTCTTCTTCTGGCTCGTAGAGCTTGCCGCCGATCAGGTTGGCGTATTCGTTGGACTTGAAGTCCGACAGGCGCACGATGACCTTTTTCGGGGTAAAAGCCGCCGCCAGGGTGCTGATGCCTTCCACCAGTTTCTCGACGTAGAACTCGACCGGATCGTCGTAGCCGGCGATGCGCTTGTCGACGCTGTCTTTGATCTCTTGTGGCAGCCCGGCGTAGTTCAGCAGTGCCTTGGGGTGCACGCCGATCATACGGTTGATGATGAATTCCAGGCGGGCCAGGCCCACGCCGGCGTTCGGCAATTGGGCGAAGTCGAAGGCGCGATCCGGGTTGCCGACGTTCATCATGATCTTGAACGGCAGGTCCGGCATGGCATCCACGGAGTTTTTCTTGATGTCGAAGCCCAACTGGCCCTCGAAGATGTAGCCGGTGTCGCCTTCGGCGCAGGAAACGGTCACGCCCTGGCCTTCCTTGAGCAGCTCGGTGGCGTTGCCGCAACCGACGACTGCCGGGATACCCAGTTCACGGGCGATGATCGCCGCGTGGCAGGTACGCCCGCCGCGATTGGTGACAATGGCGCTGGCGCGCTTCATGACCGGTTCCCAGTCCGGGTCGGTCATGTCGGAGACCAGAACGTCGCCTGGCTGGACCTTGTCCATCTCGGACACGTCCTTGATGATGCGCACCTTGCCAGCGCCGATGCGCTGGCCGATGGCGCGGCCTTCCACCAGCACGGTGCCGGTTTCCTTGAGCAGATAGCGCTCCATGACGTTGGCCTGGGTGCGGCTCTTCACGGTTTCCGGGCGGGCCTGCACGATGTACAGCTTGCCGTCGTCACCGTCCTTGGCCCACTCGATATCCATCGGGCACTTGTAGTGCTTCTCGATAATCATCGCTTGTTTGGCCAACTCGGCCACTTCCGCGTCGGTGAGGCAGAAACGCGCGCGATCAGCCTTGTCAACATCGACAGTCTTGACCGAACGACCGGCCTTGGCCTCGTCGCCGTAGATCATCTTGATGGCCTTGCTGCCCAGGTTGCGGCGCAGGATTGCCGGGCGACCGGCCGCCAGGGTGTGCTTGTGCACGTAGAACTCGTCCGGGTTGACCGCGCCTTGCACCACGGTTTCGCCCAGGCCGTAGGCGCCGGTGATGAACACCACGTCACGGAAACCCGACTCGGTGTCGAGGGTGAACATCACGCCGGCGGTGCCGGTTTCCGAACGCACCATGCGCTGCACACCCGCAGACAGGGCCACCAGCTTATGGTCGAAGCCCTGGTGCACTCGGTAGGAAATGGCGCGGTCGTTGAACAGCGAGGCGAACACCTCTTTGGCAGCGCGGATCACGTTTTCCACGCCACGGATGTTCAGGAAAGTCTCTTGCTGGCCGGCGAAAGAGGCATCCGGCAAGTCTTCGGCGGTGGCAGAGGAACGCACGGCCACGGCCATATCCGGGTTGCCGGCCGACAGGGCGGCGAACGCGGTACGGATCTCGGCGTTGAGCTTCTCGGGGAACTCGGCTTCCATGATCCATTGGCGGATCTGGGCGCCGGTGCGGGCCAGGGCATTGACGTCGTCCACATCCAGCGCGTCGAGCGCGGCGTGGATCTGTTCGTTGAGGCCGCTCAATTCGAGGAAATCACGGTAAGCCTGAGCTGTCGTGGCAAAGCCACCCGGCACCGACACGCCAGCACCCGCCAGGTTGCTTATCATCTCGCCAAGGGATGCGTTCTTGCCCCCTACATGCTCCACATCATGGACGCCGAGCTTATCGAGGGAAACTACGTACTCTACCAAGGTGATCTCTCCACTAACTGTGTTGGAAAAGCTCAGGAGGCCGGCAGCTCAAAGGAGCATTTGCCAGCGATATGGCCTGGACCTGGAAAATAAGTGAGAATGCTGGCCAATTGGCGGCCAACAAATCGCGCCTATCATATCCAAGAATCGTGACTAGCTTAAGGCCCAAGGCGCAAATGAAACGATCTGCTTTCTTTATCTCCGACGGCACAGGTATCACAGCCGAGACCCTCGGCCAGAGCCTGTTGGCGCAATTCGAAAATATTACCTTCGCCAAATTCACCCGTCCGTACATCGACAGTGCGGAAAAAGCGCGGGCAATGGTACAACAAATCAACAGTGCCGCCGAAAAGGACGGCTTGCGTCCGATCATCTTCGACACCATCGTCAACCAGGACATCCGTGAGATTCTCGCCACGTCCAATGGTTTCATGATCGATATCTTCTCCACCTTCCTCGCGCCGCTGGAGGCCGAGCTGACCGAGCACTCCTCGTACTCGGTGGGCAAATCCCACTCCATCGGCCACAACTCCAACTATATGGAGCGTATCGAGGCGGTGAACTTCGCCCTCGACAACGACGACGGCGCCCGCACCCACTATTACGACAAGGCCGATCTGATCCTGGTGGGCGTGTCCCGCTGTGGCAAGACCCCGACCTGCCTGTACATGGCCATGCAATTCGGCATCCGCGCCGCCAACTACCCGCTGACCGAAGAGGACATGGAGCGCCTGCAACTGCCCAATGCCCTGCGCGCCCACCAGCACAAGCTGTTCGGGCTGACCATAGACCCCGACCGCCTCACCGCGATCCGCAACGAGCGCAAGCCCAACAGCCGCTATTCGAGCTATGCCCAGTGCGAGTTCGAGGTGCGTGAGGTGGAAAACCTGTTCCGCCGCGAGAACATTCCCCACATCAACTCCACGCATTTTTCGGTGGAAGAGATCTCTGCGAAGATCCTCGTCGAAAAAGGCGTGGAACGGCGCTTCAAATAAGCGGGCCATGACCGGCGGCCCAAGTGACGTGACCTGGCCTGGACAGCCGTCATCACTCTCGGCCATTTCACTAGCCTGGCCGGCGCAGCACCTCGCCCAACAAGGCAAAACCCTCTGCCAGCCAGGCGTCATCTGCGCTGGCATTGCACACACTGGCGCGGATGAACTGCGGCACCGCGGCCTGCCCCACGGCGAACGCCTCGGCGGTGGCGACCAGGTAATTGCCTTCCTTGAGCCGCGCCTCCACCTCCGAGGCCCGCCACGGCTCGGGCACCTTGATCCAGAAATGCGGGCACCCGGGTTGGGTCTGGTACTCAAGCCCGCTCAACTGCCCTTCTACCAGCGCCTTGCGCCGGGCAATCTCGGCCACCTGCTGCTGCAGTAACTGCGCGGCCACACCCTGTTCAATCCAGGCCGTGGCCAGCTCCAGGCTCAGGGGCGTGGCCATCCAGCAGGTGGCGCGCACCGCGGCTGCCAAGCGCCCCACCAACGCGGCGGGCGCATGCAGGTAGCCAACCCGCAACCCCGCCGCCAAGGCCTTGCTCAAGCTGCTGATAAGCACGCTGCGCTCAGCGGCAAAATGACTCAGGGGCAAGGGCCGGTCAGCCATCAGCACACCGTGGGCCTCATCTTCCAGCACCAAGAGGTTGTGCTCCCGGCAGACCCGGGCGATGGCCTCGCGCCGTTCGGCAGACATCACCGCCGTGCTCGGGTTTTGCAGCGTCGCCGTGCAGTACAGCGCCGCGACCCGGTGCATGCGGCACGCCTCAGCCAACGCCTGGGGCAGCAGGCCTTGCTCGTCCATGGCCAGGCCCAGCAACTTGATACCCAGCATGCGCGCCACACTGATAAGCCCCGGGTAGGTCAAGTGCTCGGTGACCAGGGTGTCGCCGGCCTTGAGCAGGCCCATCAGGCAACACAGCAGGCCGTGCTGGCCGCCATTGACGCAGATGACCTGGGCCGGGTCTGGCACAAAGGCGTCGTGACGCATCCACTGCGCACCCGCCATGCGGTAGCGCAATAGCCCGGCGTCGGCGGTGTAGCCACCCATGCCCTGCAACGCCGCGCGGTCACCGGCCAGGGTTTGCAGAGTGCGGGCCATGCTGGCGGTTTCCTGGCCGGGGATGTGCTGGTTGCGGCTCATGTCCAGGCAGGCGCGCGGTTCATCGCCGACATTGCGAAAGCCCTGGTCACGTACCCGTTCCATGCCCTGCTCGCGCACATAGGTACCGTCGCCGACCCGCGCCACTACCAGGCCCAGGCGTTCCAACTCGCCATAGGCACGGCTGACGGTGCCGATGGTCACCCCCAGGCTGTCGGACAGCAAACGGTGCGGTGGCAACTTGCAACCAGGCTCAATCAAACCCTGGGCGATGCCCGCCGCCACCGCCTCGGCCAGGCGCTGGTACTTGGCGCCCAGGCCATCGGCCAACCCGGCCCGCATCATTGACACCATGGCAATACTTACTTTGACGGCCATCTGCTTCCCTAATAACGTGCCGAAAAGGGTTCAATTTCGGATCAAGCCTCGAAATATAGAGGTCAATTCCGTTTCACGAAAGGAGCAATCAATGCCCACTGCCATCACCGCCCACCCGGCCCTCCCCGCGCGCAAGGCGTGGCTGGCCAAACTGGTCACCAGCGTGCTGTTCCTGATTGTCTGCCTGAGCTGGGGCACCACCTGGCTGGGGATCAAGATCGCCGTGGAAAGCGTGCCGCCCCTGACCTCGGCGGGCCTGCGGTTTCTGATCGCTTTCCCGCTGTTCCTGGGCTTTGCCCTGTGGCGCCGCGAACCCCTGCTGTTCCCTCGGCAAAGCCGCTGGTTTTTCGTGTTCGTCACCCTGTCGTACTTCAGCGTGCCGTACTACTTGCTCAACTACGGCGAAATGCACGTCTCGTCCGGCCTCACGGCCCTGCTGTTCAGTTGCATGCCGGTGTTCATCCTGATTTTCAGCGCACTGTTCCTCGGCGAGCGCATTCGTGGTGCGCAGGTGCTGGGGATCGGCATCGGTTTTGCCAGCCTGTTCATGATCCTGCGCAGCCAGGGCCTGAGCCTGGACCACGCGGAGTTCCTCGGCGTGGTGGCGATCCTCACGGCCGCCATCCTGCATGCGCTGTGCTACGTGATAACCAAGAAACAAGGCACGGCCATCGGCGTCATCACCTACAACACCCTGCCCATCGGCATTGCCGGGCTGATGCTGTTCGTCGCCGGTTGTTTTTTGGAAGCGCCCGCGTTCGGCGCCATCAGCCAACGCTCGTGGGCCGCCCTGCTGTACCTGGGGCTGGTGGCGTCGGTGGGGGGCTTTATCGTGTACTTCATCCTGCTCAAGCGCTTGAGCCCGATCATTCTGTCGTTCGTGTTCATCATTTTCCCGGTGTTCGCCGTGGTGATCGGCGCCTGGTACGAAGGCCAGGTGGTATCCCGGGAGTTGATGCTGTATTCGGCGATTTTGTTGGCGGGGTTTGCCATTACCAAGTTGCCGGCACGGCAAGGGTGAGGACGACTTGGAGAGAGTCTGTGTGGGCTAGCCCACACAGAGGCAGAATGTGGCGTTAGAACGAATCCCCCGGCACCCGCACCCAACCTTCCATCAATACCCGCGCGCTGCGGCTCATGATGGCTTTTTTCACGGTCCATTCGCCGTTGACCTGGCGCGCCTCAGCGCCGACGCGCAGGGTACCCGAGGGGTGGCCGAAACGCACCGCCGTGCGCGCGCCGCCGCCGGCAGCCTGGTTGACCAGGGTGCCGCAGATCGCCGCCGCCGTGCCGATGGCCACCGCGGCGGTGCCCATCATGGCGTGGTGCAGCTTGCCCATGGACAGCGCCCGCACCAGCAAATCGATGTCCGTCGCCTTCACCTGCTTGCCGCTGGACGCGGTGTAGTCGGCAGGCGCGGCGACGAACGCCACTTTCGGCGTGTGCTGGCGCTGGGCGGCCTCGGCCACGTCCTTTATCAGGCCCATGCGCAAGGCGCCGTAGGCGCGGATGGTTTCAAACATGGCCAAGGCCTTGGCATCACCGTTGATCTGGCCCTGCAACTCGGTGCCGGTGTAACCCAAATCCTTGGCGTTAAGGAAAATCGTCGGGATGCCAGCGTTTATCAGGGTCGCCTTAAAGGTGCCGACGCTCGGCACCTCCAGGTCGTCCACCAGGTTGCCGGTGGGGAACATCGACCCGGCGCTGCCCTCCTCCTCAGCCGCCGGTTCCATGAACTCCAGCTGCACCTCGGCGGCGGGAAAGGTCACGCCGTCGAGCTCAAAGTCGCCGGTTTCCTGCACCGCGCCGTCGGTAATCGGTACGTGGGCGATGATGGTCTTGCCGATGTTGGCCTGCCAGATACGCACCACCGCCACGCCATTGGCGGGAATGCGGCTGGCGTCCACCAGGCCACTGCCGATGGCGAACGAACCGACCGCCGCCGACAGGTTGCCGCAGTTGCCGCTCCAGTCCACGAACGGTTTGTCGATGGCCACTTGGCCGAACAGGTAGTCGACGTCGTGCCCGGCCTTGATGCTCTTGGACACGATCACGCTTTTGCTGGTGCTGGAGCTCGCCCCGCCCATGCCGTCGATCTGCTTATCGTAGGGGTCGGGGCTGCCAATCACCCGCAGCATCAGGGCATCGCGGGCCGGGCCCGGAACCTGGGCCGCTTCGGGCAGGTCTTGCAGGCTGAAGAACACGCCTTTGCTGGTGCCGCCGCGCATGTAGGTGGCGGGGATCTTGATTTGCGGTACGTGGGCCATGGTTGTCCTTATCAGGCGCAGGGGCTTGCCCCCCGCGCCCCATCGAGTTAAACGGCGGCAGCCGATTCCAGGAAGTCCTGGGCGAAGCGCTGCAACACGCCCCCGGCCTCGTAGATCGACACTTCTTCGGCGGTGTCCAGGCGGCAGGTCACCGGCACTTCGACGCGCTCGCCGTTCTTACGGTTGATGACCAGGGTCAGGGTCGCGCGCGGGGTGCGCTGGCCGATGACGTCATAGGTTTCGCTGCCGTCGATGCCCAGGGTGTGGCGGTTGGTGCCCGGGGCGAACTCCAGCGGCAACACCCCCATGCCCACCAGGTTGGTGCGGTGGATGCGCTCGAAGCCTTCGGCGGCAATCGCCTCCACCCCGGCCAGGCGCACGCCTTTGGCCGCCCAGTCGCGGGACGAGCCCTGGCCGTAGTCGGCGCCGGCGATGATGATGAGCGGCTGCTTGCGCTCCATGTAGGTTTCGATGGCTTCCCACATCCGCGTGACCTTGCCCTCGGGTTCGATGCGCGCCAGGGACCCCTGCTTGACCTTGCCGTTTTCCACGACCATTTCGTTGAACAGCTTAGGGTTGGCGAAGGTCGCGCGCTGGGCGGTCAAGTGGTCGCCGCGGTGGGTGGCGTAGGAGTTGAAGTCCACTTCCGGCAGGCCCATTTTCGCCAGGTACTCGCCGGCGGCGCTGTCGAGCATGATGGCGTTGGACGGCGACAGGTGATCGGTGGTGATGTTGTCCGGCAGCACGGCCAGCGGGCGCATGCCCTTGAGGGGCCGTGCCCCGGCCAGGGCGCCTTCCCAGTACGGCGGGCGGCGGATGTAGGTGCTCATGGGGCGCCAGTCGTACAGCGGCGCGACTTTCGGCCCGGTGTCTTCGTGGATGGCGAACATCGGGATGTAGACCTTGCGAAACTGCTCCGGCTTGACCGCGGCCTTGACCACGGCGTCGATCTCTTCATCGCTGGGCCAGATGTCCTTGAGGCGGATTTCCCGGCCCTCGGCGTCCAGGCCCAGCACATCCTTCTCGATGTCGAAGCGGATGGTCCCGGCAATGGCGTAGGCCACCACCAGCGGCGGCGAAGCCAAAAAGGCCTGCTTGGCGTAAGGGTGGATGCGCCCGTCGAAGTTGCGGTTGCCCGAGAGCACGGCGGTGGCGTACAGGTCGCGGTCGATGATTTCCTGCTGGATCGCCGGGTCCAGAGCGCCGGACATGCCGTTGCAGGTGGTGCAGGCAAAGGCCACGACGCCAAAGCCCAGTTGTTCCAGTTCCTTGGTCAGGCCGGCTTCGTCCAGGTACAGGGCGACGGTTTTCGAGCCCGGCGCCAACGACGATTTGACCCACGGCTTGCGGGCCAGGCCCAGGCGATTGGCGTTGCGCGCCATCAGGCCGGCGGCGATGACGTTGCGCGGGTTGCTGGTGTTGGTGCAACTGGTGATAGCAGCGATGATGACCGCGCCGTCGGGCATCTGCCCCGGCACGTCGTCCCATTGCCCGGCAATGCCTTTGGCCGCCAGGTCGCTGGTGGCGACGCGGGCGTGGGGGTTGCTCGGCCCGGCCATGTTGCGCACCACCGAGGACAGGTCAAAGCGCAGGCTGCGCTCGTACTGCGCGCCCGCCAGGCTGTCGGCCCACAGGCCGGTGAGCTTGGCGTAGCCCTCCACCAGTTTCACTTGTTCGTCTTCGCGGCCAGTGAGGCGCAGGTAGTCGATGGTTTGCTGGTCGATGTAGAACATCGCCGCCGTGGCGCCGTACTCCGGGGCCATGTTGGAGATGGTCGCGCGGTCGCCCAGGGTCAGGGCGCTGGCACCCTCGCCGAAGAACTCCAGCCAGGCGCCGACGACCTTCTGCTGGCGCAGGAACTCGGTCAGTGCCAACACCATGTCGGTGGCGGTGATGCCCGGTTGCAGCTTGCCGGTCAGCTCGACGCCGACGCTTTCAGGCAGGCGCATCCACGAAGCGCGGCCGAGCATCACGCTCTCGGCTTCGAGGCCGCCGACGCCGATGGCGATCACGCCCAGGGCATCGACGTGGGGCGTGTGGCTGTCGGTGCCCACGCAGGTGTCAGGGAAAGCCACGCCGTCGCGGGCCTGGATCACCGGGGACATTTTCTCCAGGTTGATCTGGTGCATGATGCCGTTGCCGGGCGGGATCACATCGACGTTCTTGAAGGCTTTTTTGGTCCAGTTGATGAAGTGGAAACGGTCTTCGTTGCGCCGGTCTTCGATCTCGCGGTTTTTCTCGAAGGCCTGGGGGTCGAAACCGCCGCATTCCACCGCCAGGGAGTGGTCGACGATCAACTGGGTCGGCACCACCGGGTTGACTTGGGCCGGGTCGCCACCTTGCAGGGCAATGGCGTCACGCAGGCCGGCGAGGTCCACCAGGGCGGTCTGGCCGAGGATGTCGTGGCACACCACGCGGGCCGGAAACCACGGAAAGTCGAGGTCGCGCTTGCGTTCGATCAGTTGCTTGAGCGACGCGGTGAGCGTCGCCGGGTCGCAACGGCGCACCAGGTTTTCCGCCAGCACGCGGGAGGTGTACGGCAAGGTGGCGTAGGCGCCGGGGCTGATGGCATCGACCGCCTCGCGGGCGTCGAAGTAGTCGAGTCGGCTGTTGGGCAGCGGTTTGCGAAAGTGTGTGTTCATCGTCGGGACTCGGTCACGGTAGGTTCACAAAAGCGAACTGTGGGCATCGACAGCGGTACCTGTGGGAGCGGGCTCGCCCGCCCCCACAGAACAGCTCATTTGCCGTGCCTTTTAGGTCTGTACTCAGCGACGTTCGATTGGCACGAACTTGCGCTGTTCAACGCCGATGTACTCGGCGCTTGGACGGATGATGCGGTTGTTGGCGCGTTGCTCGAAGACGTGGGCGGCCCAGCCGGTCAGGCGCGAGCAGACGAAGATCGGCGTGAACAGCTTGGTCGGGATGCCCATGAAGTGGTAAGCCGAGGCATGGTAGAAGTCGGCGTTGGGGAACAGCTTCTTCTGCGCCCACATGGTCTGGTCGATGGCTTCGGAGACCGGGAACAGCACCGTGTCGCCCACTTCGTCGGCGAGTTTTTTCGACCAGCCCTTGATGACCTCGTTGCGCGGGTCGTTGTCTTTGTAGATCGCGTGGCCAAAGCCCATGATCTTGTCTTTGCGCTCCAGCATGCCGAGGGTGCCCTTGATGGCCTCTTCGGGGGAGGCGAAGCGCTCGATCATTTCCATCGCCGCTTCGTTGGCGCCGCCGTGCAACGGGCCGCGCAGCGAGCCGATGGCGGCGGTGACGCAGGAATACAGGTCCGACAGGGTGGAGGCGCAGACCCGCGCGGTGAAGGTGGAGGCGTTGAACTCGTGCTCGGCGTAGAGGATCAGCGACACGTCCATCACCTTGCGGTGCAGCTCGCTCGGCGCCTTGCCGTGCAGCAGGTGCAGGAAATGCCCGCCGATGGAGGCTTCCTCGCTCACGCAACTGATGCGCACGCCCTCGTGGCTGAAGCGATACCAGTAGCACATGATCGCCGGGAAGGCTGCGAGCAAGCGGTCGGTGACGGCGTTCTGGGCCGAGAAGTCTTTCTCCGGCTCCAGGTTGCCCAAAAACGAACACCCGGTGCGCATCACGTCCATCGGGTGGGCCTGGGCGGGAATGCGCTCAAGCACTTCCTTGAGCGCCTGGGGCAGGTCACGCAGGGTGGCGAGCTTGGCCATGTAGGCGGCCAGTTGTTCTTTGTTCGGCAGGTCGCCGTAGAGCAGCAGGTAGGCGACTTCCTCGAACCGCGCCTCGGCGGCCAGTTCGCGCACGTCATAGCCACGGTAGGTCAGCCCCGCACCCGACTGCCCGACGGTGGACAGCGCAGTTTGCCCGGCAACCTGGCCACGTAGCCCGGCGCCACTCAATACTTTTGCTTCGGCCATGGTTTTCTCCAATGTTGTAGTTGTTAGGGAAACGCTTTCACGGTGTTGGGAGCGTTATTTCTTTGCGGCAAACAGTGCGTCGAGCTTCTGCTCGAAGACGTGGTAGTCGATGGCATCGTAAAGCTCCATGCGGGTTTGCATGGTATCGACCACATTCTGCTGGGTGCCGTCGCGACGGATCGCGGTGTAGACGTTCTCGGCTGCCTTGTTCATGGCGCGGAAGGCCGAGAGCGGGTACAGCACCAGGGAAACATCGGCAGATTTCAACTGTTCGACCGTGTACAAGGGCGTGGCGCCGAATTCGGTGATGTTGGCCAGGATTGGCGCTTTCACGCGGCTGGCGAACAGCTTGTACATCTCCAGTTCCGTGATGGCCTCGGGGAAGACCATGTCGGCGCCCGCCTCGATGCACGCGGCGGCGCGTTCCAGGGCCGATTCCAGGCCTTCGACCGCCAGGGCATCGGTGCGGGCCATGATGACGAAGCTGTCATCGGTGCGCGCATCGACGGCCGCCTTGATGCGGTCGACCATTTCCTGCTGGGACACGATCTCTTTGTTCGGGCGGTGGCCGCAGCGCTTGGCACCGACCTGGTCTTCGATGTGGATAGCGGCGGCGCCGAACTTAATCATCGAACGCACGGTGCGCGCCACGTTGAAGGCCGAGGAGCCAAAACCGGTGTCCACGTCCACCAGCAGCGGCAGGTCGCAGACGTCGGTAATGCGCCGCACGTCGGTGAGCACGTCGTCCAGGCCGGTAATGCCCAGGTCCGGCACGCCCAGGGAGCCGGCGGCGACACCGCCGCCGGAGAGGTAGATCGCCTTGAAACCGGCGCGTTTGGCCAGCAAGGCGTGGTTGGCGTTGATCGCGCCCACGACTTGCAGGGGCCGTTCGCTGGCGACCGCATCGCGGAAACGCTGGCCTGGGGTGCTGTTGTTAGTAGAACTCATGACTCACCTCGTGGAGTGGCTGTCGGCTGGGCGCCGTCCTGGTAGTGACGGGCGATATTGCGTTTGGAGGCGCCGATGTGGCGGCGCATCAGTAATTCGGCCAGTTCGCCGTCGCGATCAGCGATCGCGTCGAGGATCCGGTGGTGTTCGGCAAAGGCCTGGCGTGGGCGGTTGGGCGTCGCGGAGAACTGGATGCGGTACATGCGCACCAACTGGTACAGCTCGCCGCACAGCATCTGGCTCAGGGTGCGGTTGCCGCTGCCCTGGATGATGCGGTAGTGGAAGTCGAAGTCGCCTTCCTGCTGGTAATAGCCCACGCCGGCCTGGAACGCGGCGTCGCGCTCGTGGGTGTGCAGCACCTGGCGCAGTTCCTCGATCTCGGCGTCGCTCATGCGCTCGGCGGCCAGGCGGCAGGCCATGCCTTCCAGGGATTCGCGGATTTCATACAGTTCGATCAGCTCGGCGTGGCTCAACGACACCACCCGCGCCCCGACATGAGGAATGCGCACCAGCAGGCGCTGGCCTTCCAGGCGATGGATCGCCTCGCGCAGCGGGCCGCGACTGATGCCATAGGTGCGCGCCAGCTCCGGCTCCGAGATCTTGCTGCCCGGGGCGATTTCGCCCTTGACGATGGCCGCCTGGATACGGCGGAAGACGTTCTCGGAGAGGGTCTCTGATTCGTCCTGCATCGCCACCGGGGCTTCGAGCTGACCGAGCATATTGTCGACACCTTTAAAAACAATACGGCAGAAACTAGCCAATCAGCAGCAATCAGTCAAAGACAAAATAGCAATTGTCGACAATCGTCTAATACGGCTCGCCTACCGTCGGTTTCATCCGCCCTCCTTTAATGCCCTCGCGCAGCGGTGGCGCCAAAAAGCCACCGTGCTAGAATGCCGCCCGCATTCGCCTGCCACTTTCATACAGAGGGGCCGGCACACGAGGGCGCTTGCGCGGCCATGCCAGCCGCCTTGAACCTGAAGACCGCACCGCCACGCGTCAGGATTTATGAGACTCAAGCCCTTCCCCACATTTTTATGCCTGCTGTGCCTGCCCGCCGTGAGCTTCGCGGCCGGTAAAACCGTGTACGGCCTCAACGAATACGCCAAGCTCGACGGCATCGACCTGGAGGTGGCGGCCAAACTCGACACCGGGGCCAAGACCGCCTCCCTCAGTGCCCGCGACATCAAGCGTTTCAAGCGCGATGGCGAGTCCTGGGTGCGCTTCTACCTGGCCATCGACACCGCCCACTCCCACCCCATCGAGCGGCCCCTGGCCCGGGTCAGCAAGATCAAGCGCCGCGCCGGCGACTACGATCCCGAGGAAGGCAAGAACTACACCGCCCGCCCGGTGATCGCCCTGGATATCTGCATGGGCACGGCGCTGCGCAGCATCGAAGTGAACTTGACCGACCGTAGTGCGTTCCAATTCCCGCTTTTGATCGGCTCCGAGGCACTCAAACGCTTCGATGCACTGGTCGACCCCAGTCTTAAATACGCTGCTGGCAAACCCGCCTGCGCCACCGACGCTCCAACCGCAGAGTAATTCCAATGCGCGCTCTTACCCTCCATCTGAAAGTCCTGATTGCCATCCTGGTGGTGCTGGGCATTTCGATCACGGCTTATCAGATCTTTGTACTCGGCATCCCGGTGACCGAAGACGCCACCGACGACCTGTGGAACATCGACGCCAAGGTCGAGTTCGTCGCCAGCGGCAAGGACCCGATCAAGATCCAGATGTTCGTACCGCCGCTGAGCCGCGACTACGTGAGCCTCAATGAGAGCTTCATCTCCAACAACTACGGCGTGGCGGTCAACCGCGTCGATGGCAACCGCAAGGTCACCTGGTCGGCGCGCCGTGCCAGCGGCAACCAGACCCTCTACTACCGCCTGGTGCTGACCAAGCGCTACTCGGCCGAGAAGCTCAAGATCAAGGGCCCGACCTTCCGCGACAGCATCGCGGTGGAAGGTGCCGAGAAAGTCGCCGCCGAAGCCCTGCTGGCGCCGATCCGCCAGCACTCGGCCGACGTCGAGACCTTCATCGGCGAGGCGATCAAGCGCGTCAACAACCTCAACGACGACAACGTCAAGCTGCTGCTGGCGGGCGACCCGTCCACCGCGCACAAGGCCAAAATCGTCGAACTGCTGCTGTCCATCGCCCACGTGCCGGTGGAAAAGGTCCACACCATCCGCCTGGTGGCCGACCAGCCGCAAACCCCGGAACTGTGGCTGCGCAGCTTCAACGGCACCGACTGGCTGTACTTCAACCCGGAAACCGGCGAGCAGGGCCTGCCCTCCGACCGCCTGCTGTGGTGGACCGGCGATGACAACCTGATTACCGTCGATGGCGGCAAAAAAGCCAACGTCACCTTCAGCATGAACAACAGCGAAATGAACGCCATTCGCCTGGCCAAGCTGACCGACGAGAATACCGACGCCAGCTTCCTCGAATACTCGCTCTACGGCCTGCCGCTGCAAACCCAGCAGACCTTCATGATTATGGTGATGATCCCCATCGGCGTACTGGTGATCCTGGTGCTGCGCAACCTGATCGGCCTGCAAACCCTGGGTACCTTCACCCCGGTGTTGATCGCCCTGGCGTTTCGCGAGACCCAACTGGGCTTCGGCATCATGCTGTTTACCGTCATCACCGCCCTGGGCCTGTCGCTGCGTTCCTACCTTGAGCACCTCAAGCTGCAAATGCTGCCGCGCCTGTCGGTGGTACTGACTTTCGTGGTGGTACTGATCGCCGCCATCAGCCTGTTCAGCCACAAGCTGGGCCTGGAGCGCGGGCTGTCGGTGGCGCTGTTCCCGATGGTGATCCTGACCATGACTATCGAACGCCTGTCCATCACCTGGGAAGAACGCGGCGGTGGCCACGCGATGAAAGTCGCGGTCGGCACCCTGTTCGCCGCCTCCCTGGCGCACCTCATCATGAGCGTGCCGGAGTTGGTCTACTTCGTATTCACCTTCCCGGCGATTCTGCTGATCCTCGTCGGCTTCATGCTGGCCATGGGTCGCTATCGCGGCTACCGCCTGACCGAGCTGGTGCGCTTTAAAGCCTTCCTCAAGGCGGACTCCTGATGTTCGGCTTCTGGAAGACGTGGAAGGCCCTGGAAGCGCGGGGGATCATGGGCATCAACCGGCGTAACGCCGACTACGTGCTCAAGTACAACAAGCGCAGCCTGTATCCGATTGTCGATGACAAGATCATCACCAAGGAACGGGCGATCAAGGCGGGCATCCACGTACCCGAGATGTACGGGATCATTTCCACCGAGAAGGAAATCGAAAAGCTGGGCGAGATCATCGGTGATCGCAGCGATTTCGTGATTAAGCCGGCCCAGGGTGCCGGCGGCGACGGCATCCTGGTGATCGCCGACCGCTTCGAGGGGCGCTACCGCACGGTGTCGGGCAAGATCATCAGCCACGAGGAAATCGAGCACCAGATCTCCAGCATCCTCACCGGCCTCTATTCCCTGGGCGGCCACCGCGACCGGGCGTTGATCGAGTACCGGGTATCTTCAAAAGCATCAGCTACGAAGGCGTGCCGGACATCCGCATCATCGTGCTGATGGGTTACCCGGTGATGGCCATGCTGCGCCTGCCCACGCGCCAGTCCGGCGGCAAGGCCAACCTGCACCAGGGCGCCATCGGCGTGGGTGTGGACCTGGCCACCGGCCTGACCCTTCGCGGCACCTGGCTGAACAACATCATCACCAAGCACCCCGACACCACCAACGCGGTGGACAACGTGCAACTGCCCAACTGGGACGGTTTCATGAAGTTGGCGGCCGGCTGCTATGAACTCTGCGGCTTGGGCTACATCGGCGTAGACATGGTGCTGGACCAGGAAAAAGGCCCGCTGATCCTGGAACTCAACGCCCGCCCCGGCCTGAACATCCAGATCGCCAACGACTGCGGCCTGACCCTGCGCACCCACGCCGTGGAAGCGCACCTGGAACAGCTCAAAGCCCAGGGCAAGACCGAAACCGTGGAAGAACGAGTCAAGTTCGCCCAGGAACTGTTCGGCCACATCCCACCGGTCGAGGGCTAAATACCACAAACCCTGTGGGAGCGGGCCCTGCCCGCGATGGCGGCATGCCAGTCTGCACTGGCCCCGCTCCCACAGAAGACCGCCCCTAGGAGCAACCCGCCAGGGGGACTACAATCGCCGCCCGCCCCTCGCTGACTGATATGCCCCGCATGCCAACCTGCTCCGTACACCCTGTGCCCTACCACGCCGACCCGGCGCGCTACTTCGCGGCCATCAGCCACGCCCCCGGTGCGGTGCTGCTCGACAGTGGCCGCCCGGTGGCCGGGCGCGGGCGCTTCGACCTGCTCAGTGCCTGGCCGGTGGAGGAACTGGCGGTAGCCGAACAGGAAAGCGGCGCCGGGTTTCTCGCCAGGTTGCGCAACAGCCTGGCCCGGTTGGGCGAGGCCACCTTGCCCGAAGGTTGCGAACTGCCGTTCGCCGGGGGCTTGATCGGCTACCTGAGCTACGACTTCGGCCGCCACCTCGAAGCCCTGCCCAGCCACTCGCGGGACGACCTGCACCTGCCCGACGCACGCCTGGGCCTGTACAACTGGGCGCTGATGAGCGATCACCTGCGCGCCAGCAGCCACTTAGTGTTCCACCCCAGCCTGGAAGAAAGTGAGCGCCAACGCCTGATCGCGCTGTTCAGCCAACCCGCTGCCGCGCCGGCCGCGCTTTTTGCACTCAACGGCGCCATGACCGCCGACCTCGACGCCGACGGCTACCGGCAGGCTTTTGAGCATATCCAGGCCTATATCCAGGCCGGCGACTGCTACCAGGTCAACTTCGCCCAGCGCTTTCGCGCACCGTGCCAGGGCGACGCCTGGGCCGCCTACAGCGCGCTGCGCCAGGCCTGCCCGACGCCGTTCTCCGGTTTCCTGCGCCTGCCGGAGGGCGGCGCGGTGCTGAGCCTGTCGCCCGAGCGCTTCGTCAAGGTCAGCCAGGGCCAGGTGGAAACCCGGCCCATCAAGGGCACCCGGCCACGGGGTGCCAATACCGAGGAAGATGCGGCGAACGCCGCCGAACTGCTAGCCAGCAGCAAGGATCGTGCGGAGAACCTGATGATCGTCGACCTGCTGCGCAACGACTTGGGCCGTACCTGCCGCGTCGGCTCGGTGCGGGTGCCGGAGCTGTTCAGCCTGGAAAGCTACCCCAACGTCCATCACCTGGTCAGCAGTGTCACCGGCGAACTGGCGCCGGGCAAAGACGCCCTGGACCTGATCGCCGGCAGCTTCCCCGGCGGCTCCATCACCGGCGCGCCAAAAATTCGCGCCATGCAGATCATCGACGAACTGGAGCCCACTCGCCGTGGCCTGTATTGCGGCTCACTGCTGTACCTGGACGTGCGCGGGGAAATGGACAGCTCCATCGCCATCCGCAGCCTGCTGGTCAAGGACGGGCAGATCTGCTGCTGGGGCGGTGGTGGGATAGTGGCCGACTCCGACTGGCAGGCCGAATATCAGGAATCGATCACCAAGGTGAAGGTGCTGCTCGACACCCTTGGAGGGTTGTAGCTATCGCGGGCAAGCCCGCGATGACAACACCCGCAGCACTACAAAACTACAGGCTCAACTCGCGGTTGGACGCCTTGATGAACTCGCGCTTGAGATCCTCGAACGTATGCACCGCGGGGAACTGCGGGAACTCGCGGATCACGTTGTCGGGGGCGTGGAACAGAATCCCCGCGTCCGCCTCGCCCAGCATGGTGGTGTCGTTGTACGAGTCGCCTGCGGCGACCACTCGGTAGTACAGGCTCTTGAACGCCAGCACCGATTGGCGCTTGGGGTCTTTCTGGCGCAGTTGGTAACCGGTCACCCGGCCGCTGTCGTCGGTGACCAGGCGATGGCACAGCAGGGTCGGAAAACCCAGTTGGCGCATCAGCGGCTGGGAGAATTCGTAGAAGGTGTCGGAGAGGATCACCACCTGGAAGCGCTCGCGTAGCCAATTGACGAATTCGATGGCGCCCTCCAGGGGCTTGAGGGTGGCGATCACTTCTTGGATGTCCGACAGCTTCAGGCCATGTTCGTCGAGGATGCGCAGGCGTTGCTGCATCAGCACGTCGTAGTCGGGAATGTCCCGAGTCGTGGCCTTGAGGGAGTCGATCCCGGTTTTTTCGGCGAAGGCGATCCAGATTTCCGGGACCAGCACACCTTCCAGATCCAGACAGGCAATTTCCACAACACACCCCATTTGTAATGTTTATTGAGTTGAGCCAGCAAAAAGACTGCCGAACTCTAGCGGCTCGGGCGGGGCACTGCAACGCGCCCGCGCGCGCCACCGCGCCCTGCTTTTGCTACCATCGCCGCCATATAGAGCGCCCAGCGCCACCGACCTGTAGGAAACCGCCCTGATGAGCCAGCCATTCGACGTCGCCCAACTCGCCGCGACCTATGCCAACAAATCCGCGCAAGACATCCTCAAACTGGCCTTCGCCCAGTTCGGCGATGAGCTGTGGATTTCCTTCAGCGGCGCCGAAGACGTGGTGCTGGTGGACATGGCCTGGAAGCTGAACAAGAACGTCAAGGTGTTCAGCCTCGACACCGGGCGCCTGCATCCCGAGACCTACCGCTTTATCGAGCAGGTGCGCGAGCACTACCAGATCCAGATCGAACTGGTGTCACCCGACCAGAGCAAGCTGGAACCCTTCGTCAAGGAAAAAGGCCTGTTCAGCTTCTATAAAGACGGCCACGGCGAGTGCTGCGGCGTGCGCAAGATCGAGCCGCTGCGACGCAAGCTGTCCACCGTCAGCGCCTGGGCCACGGGCCAGCGCCGCGACCAGAGCCCCGGCACCCGCAGCCAGGTGGCCGTACTGGAAATCGACAGCGCCTTTTCCACCCCCGAGCGCACCCTCTACAAGTTCAACCCGTTGGCGCAGATGAGCAGCGAAGAGGTCTGGGGCTACATCCGCATGCTGGAATTGCCCTACAACAGCCTCCACGAACGCGGCTTCATCAGCATCGGCTGCGAACCCTGCACCCGGCCCGTGCTGCCCAACCAGCACGAACGCGAAGGCCGCTGGTGGTGGGAAGAAGCCACCCAGAAAGAATGCGGGCTGCATGCAGGCAACATCATCAGCAAGGCCTAGTAGCAAGCGGGCGAGCCCGCTTGCTACAACAGCGCCAGTGGGCTGAACCGCGCCCATCCGTGGGGCGGTTCACGCCAGGTGAGGCAAGCCGTAGTCCGCTAAGCGCAAATCGGCCAGGCGACGCAGGATGCGGTCGGCGTGGCCGTACTTTTCATCGGCCATCGCCGCATCCGGCACGGCAATCGCGGTCATGCCGGCAGCCTTGGCGGCGGTTACGCCAAAGGGCGAATCCTCGAACACCAGGCAATCGGCGGGCGCCACACCCAGGCGCCGGGCGGCGGTGAGGAAGATGTCCGGCGCCGGTTTAGCGGCGCTCACTTCGGGGTCGTCGGCGGTGACGATGGTGTCGAACAAGGCGAACCAGTCGCCATGCAGGGTGGTTTTTTGCGCAAAGGAATGGCGCGACGAACTGGTGCCCACGGCAATCGGCACGTGATGGGCCTTGAGATGGCGCACCAACGCCTCGGCACCGGGCATGCCCAAGGCCTTGGGGAAGCGCGCCTGCAACAGAGGTTCGCGGATCACCAGAAATTCTTCGGCGCTGAGGGGCAAATCCAAGGCCTGCACCACGTAGCGCGCCAGGTCCTGGGCGCCCCGACCAATGATGTTCTGCTTGATCTCCCAGCCGTAACTGCGGCCGTAGCGCTGGGCGATGATCTGGCAGACCTCGGTGTAGATACCTTCGGTGTCCAACAACAGGCCGTCCATATCGAAAATCACGGCCTTGATGGGGCTTGTCTCCAACTGCGCATTCATTGCGACCGACCTGACAACTCATAAAGGGCCCGCAGCATAGCACCGCCCCCTGTAGCAAGCGGGCTCACCTGTTTGCTACAGGGGGGATGCGACAAATAATCAGGATCAGAAACATTTGCTTTCATATACAGTTGCGGGTTTTACGATTCTCATTCGTCTTACTATGATGCAGCAGGCTGCGTAGGCAAAAGCCACGGCCGGCTTTTCTGGCATGCGCTGCAAGCCGTGAGGTTTGTACCGCACCACCCCCCGAATCAAGACCCTATTCCATGTCGAAGAAGTCCCGTTCAAAACTCTGGTTTCTCGTTCATAGCTGGCTGGCCTTGCCCATCTGGTTCTTCGTGCTGATCGTGTGCGTCACCGGCACCCTGGCGGTGGTCAGCCAGGAGATCGTGTGGCTGGCCAACCCCGACGTACGCGCCAGCAAGCCTTCGGACGATGCCCAGCCGCTGAGTTACGACCAGATCATCGCCGCGATTGCCAAGGCCGAGCCGCAAACCATCGTCGACCAGATCGTGCGGCCCCAAGAGTCCCACTTTGCCCTCAGCGTCAGCGCCAGCTACCCCGACGGCCGTTCGATGACCACCTACGTCAACCCCTACACCGGGGTGATCCAGGGCGTGGCGCCGGCCTTCGACTTCGAGCGCTTCACCCGCGCCCTGCACGGCTGGTGGCTGGTGCCCTTCACCAATGGCTACAGCTGGGGCTGGTACCTGGTGTCGATCCTCGGCCTGCCGTTGCTGGCCTCGCTGGTGACCGGGCTGGTGGTCTACAAGCGTTTCTGGAAAGGCTTCTTCAAGCCCACCCTGCGCTTCAACCACGGTGCACGGATTTTCTGGGGCGACTTCCACCGCCTCAGCGGTATCTGGTCGATCTGGTTCATCGCGGTGATTGCCATCACCGGCACCTGGTTCCTGATCCAGGCGATCCTGGGCGACAACCAGATCTCCATCTCCAGCGAGCCCATCGTGCCGGTGGTCTCGCGTGAAAGCGTGCCCCTGACCGCCGACGGCTCCCCGGCGCCGCGCATCAGCCTGGACAACGCCATCGCCGAAACCCTGAAGAAAATCCCCGGCCTGGAGGCCACCTTCGTCAGCCTGCCGAGCAACGCCTACAGCCACATCATGATCGGCGGCCGTGGCTGGTACCCGCTGATGTTCCAGACCGCGCAACTGAACCCCTACACCGGCGAAATCGCCGTGACCAGCCTGCTGTCCGACCGCACGGCCCTGGAGTTCGTCACCGAATCCATGCGCCCGCTGCACACCGGTGACTTCGGTGGGCTGTGGATCAAGCTGATCTGGTTCTTCTTCGGCCTGCTGCTGAGCATGATGGTGCTCAGTGGCCTGCTGATCTGGACCAAGCGCACCGCGCTGGCCACCGCCAACGCCCTCAAGCGCGCCAACAAACCACCACGCCCCGCGCGCCCGACCCCTGCGTCCCAGGGCCAACCGGCCATGGCCGCCCAGACTTCGGAGGGCCACCTGTGAGCCAGTCCCAGACCGCCGCGCAACCGTCCCGCCTGAGCCTGTGGTGGCGTAAGTGGCGCTTCCACCTGAACATCCTGCTGCTGCTCATTCCCCTGGGCCTGATGCCCAAATACTTCGCCGACCAGGCGCTGTTTCGCGGTGACGCGGGCCTGGGCGAGCGGGAAGTCGGCGAGATCCAGGTCGGCCCCTGGAGCCTGCGCCTGGCTGAAATGCGCAACGAAGCGCCGCAGCTCAGCGGCGCTTCCGGCTACCTGAAAAGCTTCAACGCCGCCCTGTGCGAGGCCTGCACCGACAAGGTCAAGGCCACTTACCTGCGCATCGGCAAGCCCCGCAGCCTGCGCGCCGCCGGGGTGATCTTCTTCGGCACGCCGTACAACATGGGCGCGTCGCTGCAGATCCCGCCCAAGACCAAGCCCGACGCCGAACTGTGGATCACCCTCGAAGGCTGGGACGGCAGCATGCACCAGGCCGGCATTCCCCTGAGCAAGGCCTCACCGGCCACCGTTGCCTGGCTGAACAAACAAGGAGGCAAACCATGAAGCCTGTTCCACGCTTTTCCCGCCTGCGCCTGGCCCTGGCCGGCGCTTTCCTGCTGGGCCTTGGCCTGAGCGGCACAGCCCTGGCCCACAACCCCTTGTGCGAATGCAAGGAAATCGACGGCGAGCAGATCCAGTGCACCGGCGGTTTTTCCGATGGCAGCGGCGCGCCGGGAGTGACCCTGGACGTGATCGGCTACGACGAAACCATCCTGGTGCCAGGCAAACTCGGTGCCGACTCGACCTTGACCTTCAAGAAACCCGGCGCCGAGTTCTATGTGCTGTTCGACGCCGGCCCCGGCCACGTCGTGGAAATCGACCAAGCGGATATCCAAGCGCCATGACCAGCCCCACTACCCAGGTCGTGCGCCCCGCCGGCGCCGGCCATGAAACCCTCTATGTCCTCGGGCTGTGCCTGTTGATCCTCGCCGTTGCCGCATCCGTGGTGCTGTGGCGCGGCGAAACCCAAACCCTCAGCGCCGTGCCCAGCCATCAACTGGACGCGCGCCGCGACCTAAGCGCCGCCGAGCAAGGCATCTACGCCGACCTGCGGGTAACCCTGGACGAAATCCACCTGCTGCGCGCCGAGCAAAATGCCCTGGCCACCCCGCAGCAGTTGGCCGAGGAAGGTTTTGCGCCCTTCGCCCAGGACGCCAGTTCGGTCAGCCGTGGCGGCCACGCCTGGCGCTTGCTGGCGGCCAACGCCTACCTGGGCCTGAGCCAAAACCCCAGCGTCGCCGGTTCGTTCCTGATGCGCGTCAGCGAGCACAGCGACGCCGCCCCGGACGTCTGGCTCAACCGCAGCGCAGGCCTTGCGGCCCCGGCCAGCCTGGATGACCAGGCGCTGGCCAGCGCAGGTTGGCAGCAGATCGTCGCGCAATTCGATGCTGGGGTGACTCGCCAGCACCGCCACTGAATCCATGCCTTCACCCGAGAGAAGACCGTTCCCCCATGTCTAGTTCATCTCACCGTTTTGCGCTGTTGCGTCTGCTGCTGGTTGGCCTGATGGCCAGCCTGTTCGCCACCCACGCCAGCAGCGACGAGGCCAAGCGCCTGCGTATCGGCATCACCCTACACCCCTACTACAGCTACGTGAGCAACATTGTCGGCGACAAGGCCGAGGTGGTGCCGCTGATCCCCGCCGGCTTCAACCCCCACGCCTACGAACCCCGCGCCGAAGACATCAAGCGCATCGGTGGGCTGGACGTGATAGTGCTCAATGGCGTGGGCCACGACGACTTCGCCGACCGCATGATCGAAGCCAGCGAAACCCCGCGCATCAAGGTCATCGAAGCCAACGAAAACGTGCCGCTGCTGGCCGCCACCGGCAACGCCGCCCGCGGCGCCGGTAAAGTGGTCAACCCGCACACCTTCCTGTCCATCAGCGCCTCCATCGCCCAGGTCAACAACATCGCCCGCGAACTGGGCAAGCTCGACCCGGCCAACGCCAAAACCTACACGCAAAACGCCCGGGCCTACGGCAAGCGCCTGCGCCAAATACGCGCCGACGCCCTGGCCAAGCTCACCAGCGCGCCCAACGCCGACCTGCGCGTGGCCACCGTGCACGCGGCCTACGACTACCTGCTGCGCGAGTTCGGCCTGGAAGTAACAGCCGTGGTCGAGCCGGCCCACGGCATCGAGCCCAGCCCCAGCCAGTTGAAGAAAACCATCGACCAACTGCGCGAGTTGGACGTCAAGGTGATCTTCTCGGAAATGGACTTCCCGTCCTCCTACGTTGACACCATCCAGCGCGAATCCGGGGTCAAGCTCTACCCGCTGTCGCACATCTCCTACGGCGACTACAGCGCCGAGAAATACGAGAAGGAAATGACCGGCAACCTCAATACCGTGGTCCGCGCGATCCAGGAGGCCGGGGCATGACCGCCGCCGCCCACCTGGCCGTGCGCAGCGACGGCCCGACCCTGGAGTTCGCCAACGTCGGCCTGACCCTAGGCCGCACCACCATCCTCGACAACGTCAGCTTCACCGTGCAACCGGGCAGCGTCCACGCCCTGGTTGGCCCCAACGGCGGCGGCAAGAGTTCACTCATCAAGACCCTGCTTGGGCAAATGCCGCACCAGGGCCAACTGAGCCTGCACTGGCCGGGCGCGCCCGGCACCATCGGCTACGTGCCCCAGGCCCTGGAATTCGACCGCGGGCTGCCGATGACCGTGGACGATTTCATGGCCGCCATGTGCCAGCGCCGCCCGGCGTTCCTCGGCCTGAGCCGGCACTACGCCGCCGCCATTGGCGAGGCCCTGGAGCGGGTCGGCATGCAGGACAAACGCAAGCGACGCATGGGCGCGCTGTCCGGCGGCGAACGGCAACGGGTGCTGTTGGCCCAAGGCTTGATTCCCGCGCCGCACCTGCTGGTGCTCGACGAGCCAATGTCGGCCCTCGACGAAGCCGGCATCCAGGTTTTCGAGCGCCTGCTCGGGGATTGGCGCCTGAGCGGCATCACCGTGCTGTGGATCGAGCACGACCTGGAAGCCGTCGGGCGCCTGGCCGACCGCGTTACCGGCCTCAACCGCCGCGTGCTGTTCGATGCCAAGCCCCGCGAGGCCTTGACCCCGGAACGCCTGCTGAGCCTGTTCTCCACCCATCCGCGTGCCGAGCACGCCGCCAGCGGGAGCCTTGCCTGATGAGTTACGAAGCCTTCCGTTTGATGATCCAGGGCTGGGCCTCGTCCGGTTACCTGCCCGAAGCGCTGGCCTACGGGTTCGTGGTCAACGCCTTGCTCGCCGGCCTGCTGATCGGCCCGGTGCTGGGTGGCCTGGGCACCCTGGTGGTGGTCAAGCGCTTTGCGTTCTTCTCCGAAGCGGTGGGCCACGCCGCCCTCACCGGCGTGGCCATCGGCATCCTCCTGGGCGAACCCTACACCGGCCCCTATGGCAGCCTGTTCGGCTACTGCCTGCTGTTCGGCATCCTGCTCAACTACCTGCGCAACCGCACCGGCCTGGCGCCGGACACCCTGATTGGCGTGTTCCTCTCCGTGTCCCTGGCGTTGGGCGCCAGCCTGCTGTTGATCCTGGCCGGCAAGATCAACGTGCACATCCTGGAAAACGTGCTGTTCGGCTCGGTGCTCACAGTCAACGGCAACGACCTCTTGGTGCTGGGCATCGTCGGCAGCCTGGTGATGGGCCTGGCCCTGCCGCTGTACAACCGCATCATGCTGGCCAGCTTCAACCCGCAACTGGCGGCGGTACGCGGGGTTGCGGTCAAGACCCTGGATTACCTGTTCGTGATCCTGGTGACCTTGATTACCGTGGCCGCGGTAAAAGTCATCGGCGCGATCCTGGTCGGCGCCCTGCTGGTGATTCCCGCCGCGGCGGCCCGCCTGCTGAGCCAGTCGCTCAAGGGCTTCTTCTGGATCTCGGTGCTGATCGCCACCCTCAGCACCCTGTGCGGGATCATGGCGCCGATTGTCTTCGACCTGCCCGTACCGTCCGGCGCGGCCATCATCCTGACCGCCGGCATCGCCTTCGCCCTGGCCGCCATCGCGCGCGGCACGGTCCCCAGCCTGAAAGGGAATATCGGATAAATGCCTATCTCCTTGCGTCAACTGACCCTGGCCCTGGCCCTCTGTGGGCTGGCGAGTACACCGCTGATGGCCGCCGAGGCCAAGCCGCTGCGGGTGCTCGCCGCCCTGCCTGTCACCCATGGCCTGGGCGAACTGCTGCTCAAAGGCACCCACGTGACGCTGGAACGCGCCGCGCCGGCCAACCTGCCGGGCTCGCGCCAAACCGCCTACTTCACCGGGCGCGGCGCCCCGGCGCTGCACAAACTGGCGGTGGAGGCCGACGCCGTAATCGGCATCCGCTCGCTGTGGCCCGATGACCCGCTGTACCCGGTGTCGCGGCGCAGCAACATCCGCGTCGTCGAAATCGACGCCGCCCGCCCCGTGGACGGCGCCCTGCCCGGCATCGCCCTGCAACCGGGCAAGGCCGACGGCCTCAACAGCCAGCCGTGGATGTCGAGCAACAACCTGGGGCGCATGGCCGACGTCACCGCCGCCGACCTGGTGCGCCTGGCCCCCGGCGCCAAGCCGCAGATCGAGGCCAACCTCAGTGCCCTCAAGCAGCGCCTGCTCAAACTCAGCGCCGCCAGCGAGGCGCGCCTGGCCGATGCCGACAACCTCAGCGTAATGAGCCTGAGCGACCACTTCGGCTACCTGCTCAGCGGCCTCAACCTGGAATCGGCCGGCGTCGACCCGCGGGCCGACACCGAATGGACCCCCGAGGCCCTCCAGCAACTGACCCAGACCCTCAAGGCCAACGACGTCGCGCTGGTTCTGCACCACCGCCAACCGGCCGAGGCGATCAAGGCCGCGATTGCCGCATCCGGCAGCCGACTGTTGGTGCTCAAGGTGGACGGCGCCGACCCGGTGGCCGAACTCGAAGGCAACATCGATGCGCTGGTCAAGGCCCTGACCGACGCCTGAGGTACACCGCCTACAAAAAAACCGCTGAAGTCAGCGGTTTTTTTGTAGGCGGTGCTTTGTGTAGTCAGCGGGCCCGCCCGCGCTCTGCAACTGAGGAGGGCGGCCCAAGGCGCAAAGGGATTACTGGGGCTTGAGCGGCATGGTCAGTTCTACGCACAAACCGTCGGGGCGGCTGTCGAAGGTCAGCACGCAATCGCAGCGCTGCACAATCGCCTGGACAATCGCCAGCCCCAGCCCGCACCCGGTGCTCTGGCCATTGCGCCAGAAGCGTTGGGTCAGGTTGGGCAGGTGCTCGGCGGGAATCCCCGGGCCGTGGTCGCGCACCTCGAAACGCACGCGGTTGCCTTCGGTGTGCAAGCTCAGCTCCACCGGCGCGTCGCCTGGGGTGTGGCGCAGGGCGTTGTCCAGGAGGTTGCGCAGCGCGGCAATCGACAGCGCCGAGGGCATTTCCAGCGGCGCGCTGGACAGGCCCAGGGGCAGATGCAGGCGGATGCGCTCGCGTTGGCCGCTAGTGGCGTCCTGGATCGCCAGCCGCGCGGCTTGCTCGGCGCTGCACTGCACCCCGTCGTCGAACGACAGGCTGCCCTCCACTCGCGCCAGCAACAGCAATTGCTCCAGAGTCCGGTGCAAGCGGTCGGCGCCCTCCTCGGCACGGCCCAGGGCCTGGTCGCGGGCCACGCCCTCGGTCATGCGCGCCACTTGCAGGTGGGTCTTGATTGCGGTCAGCGGGCTGCGCAGCTCATGGGCGGCATCGCCGGTGAGGCGCCGCTCCCGCTCGATGGTCTTGCCGATGCGTTGCAGCAATTGGTTCTGGGTGTCGAGCAGCGGCTGCAATTCACTGGGCAATGGCGCCACTTGCAAGGGCTCCAGGGAATCGACGCTGCGCCGCATCAGCGCATCGCGCATGCGGTTGAGCGGCGCCAGGCCCCGGCCGATGCCCAGCCACAGCAGCCATAGGCAGCCGAGCAGCGCCGCGCCCACCGGCACCGAGGCGGCCAGCAGCACTGACATGTTCAAGGCTTCGCGCTCAACCTGGCGGTCGGCGGTGGTGATACGCAAGTCGCCGCGGTCGAGGGTAAAACTACGCCAGCGCACACCCTCGATCATCTGGTCGCGAAAACCGGTCTGCTCGGCCTCGAGCATTTGCTCCGGGGTGCTGTGGCTGCGGGCGAGGATTTCGCCGCGCAAGGAACTGACCTGGCAGGCCATGCCACCGGGGACGCTCAATTGCTCAGCGCTCAAATGGCTGCCCTCGCCCTGGGTCGGCAGGGCCGGCAGTTGCTCCAGCAGGCCCGCCACCATGCGCGCCGACGCCACCAGGCGTTGGTCCAGGGAAAACATCATCTGGTTGCGCAAGTCACTGAGCATCCAGGCCGCAGCCAGGGCCCAGATCATCGCGAACGCGGCGCCCAGGGTCAGGCTCAGGCGCAAGCGCAGGCTCATCACGCTCACGCCTCCCCGCCATCGGCCGGGCCCAAGCGATAGCCCAGGCCGCGCACGGTTTCGACGATGCCGTTGCCGAGTTTGCGCCGCAGGTGGTGGATGTGCACGTTGAGGGCGTTGCTCTCCAGCTCATCGTTGAAGCCGTAGACGCTGTCCTTCAATTGTTCGCTGGACAGCACCCGCCCACGGTTGTGCAGCAGGGCCTGCAACAGCGCCTGCTCGCGGCGCGACAGGTCCACCGGTTGCCCACCCAGGAAGGTCTCACGGCTGCTGGGGTTGTAGGTCAAGCGCCCGTGTTCGATCAGGTTGACGCTGCGCCCCGCCACCCGGCGCAGCAAGGTGTGCAGGCGGGCGGCCAATTCGCGCAGGTCGAAGGGCTTGAGCAAATAGTCGTCGGCGCCCGCTTGCAGGCCGTCGACGCGGTCGGTCACCGAGTCCCGCGCGGTAAGGATCAGCACCGGTAGCTCCAGGCCCTGTTTGCGCAACTGCTGCAGCAGCTTGAGGCCATCCTCGTCCGGCAGGCCGAGGTCCAGCACCATGACGTCGAACTCCGCCGCCTTGAGCATGGCCCGCGCCGCGCTGGCGGTGGCCACATGCTCCACGGTCAGGCCCTGGGCGCAAAGGCCGGCGACGATGCCACTGGCGATCAGTTCATCGTCTTCACAAACAAGTACATGCATGATCGAACCCGTAAAAAATGCGAATTAAGAAGATAACGGATTAAGCCGGCATTATGCTGCGCGGCGGCAAAACCCGGCAAAAGTCCTGTGTCCATGGCCGCCAGGGTTAATAATCGGTTAATCGTTGCCTCCCATTGTGCCCCCACTTGCTTCGTTCTAAGGCTCGCCTCATGCGTCGACTGTTTATTTTATGTTTAGTGTTCCTGTCGGGGCTGGCTCAAGCGGCATCGAACCCGTTTGAGTCCAAGCCCGAATTCCTGCCGGTGGACAAGGCCTTCACCTTTACCTCGCAGAAACTCGATACCGGGGAAACCCAGCTGTTCTGGCAGATCGCCGACGGCTATTACCTGTACCAGCAGCGCATGAAGTTCGACGGTTTGCCCGAGGCGCAAAAACCCGTGCTGCCCGAGGGCGAGGCCCATAGCGACGAGTTCTTCGGCGACCAGCAGGTCTATCGCCAGGGCCTGGAAGTCAAGCTCCCGGCCAGTGCCAGCGGGGAAATCAAACTGGGCTGGCAAGGCTGCGCCGATGCCGGCCTGTGCTACCCGCCGCAAACCCTTAAAGTTGACCTGGGCGGCGCGCCCTCGGCCACCGCCGCCTCCGGCCAGGCCCAGGACGAAGCCCTGGCCAGCGGCCTGCAACAACGCAGCCTGGGCTGGAGCCTGCTGGTGTTCTTCGGCCTGGGCCTGTTGTTGGCCTTCGCCCCTTGCTCGCTGCCGATGCTACCGATCCTCTCCGGCCTGATCGTCGGCAGCGGCGCCAGCCCCCGCCGTGGCCTGGCCCTGGCCAGCAGCTATGTGGTGTGCATGGCCCTGGTCTACGCCAGCCTCGGAGTGATCGCCGCGCTGCTGGGCGGCAACCTGCAATCGATGCTGCAACAACCCTGGCTGCTGGGCAGTTTCGCGGCGATTTTCGTCCTGCTGGCCCTGCCGATGTTCGGCTTCTTTGAACTGCAACTGCCGGTGGCCGTGCGCGATCGCCTGGAAAACGTCAGCAACCAGCGCCGTGGTGGCAGCCTCGTCGGCGCCGGTGTGCTGGGAGCACTGTCCGGCCTGCTGGTGGGCCCGTGCATGACTGCCCCCCTGGCCGGCGCCCTGCTGTACATCGCCCAAAGCGGCAACGCGCTGCACGGCGGGTTGATCCTGTTCAGCATGGGCCTGGGCATCGGCCTGCCGCTGTTGATCCTGGTGACCGTAGGCAACCGCTTCCTGCCCAAGCCGGGGCAATGGATGAACCAGCTCAAAGGCTTGTTCGGCTTCCTGTTCCTGGGTACGGCGATCCTGATGCTGCGCCCGGTGCTCGACGAGTCGCTGTGGATCGGCCTGTGGGGCGTGTTGCTGCTGGTCATGGCGTTCGTCGGCTGGCGTCAGTCGGCCGGGTTCGGCCGGGTGGCCCAGGTGTTCGGTGCCGGCGCCATTGTGTCCGGGGTGTGGGGCACTGCGTTGCTGGTGGGCGCCGCGGGCGGCAGCGATGACCTGTGGAAACCGTTGCAGGTCTACGCGGCTTCGCGCACCACGGGCGTGCCGGCACCCACCGCTCACGACGCCTTTATTACCATCAAGACCCCCACCGCCCTGCAAGCCGAGCTGGACCAGGCCCAGGCCCGCAGCCAATGGGTGCTGATCGACTACTACGCCGATTGGTGCGTGTCCTGCAAGATCATGGAGAAGCAGGTGTTCGGCAAAGCCCAGGTACTCGCCGCTTTGAGCGACGTGCACCTGTTGCGCCTGGACGTCACCGCCGACAACGCCGACAGCCGTGAGCTGATGAGCCGCTACAAGGTGCCCGGCCCGCCCAGCCTGCTGTGGATCGGCCCGGACGGCAACGAGCGGCGTAGCCAGCGCATCACCGGCGAAGTGGACGCCGCCGGTTTCCTGCAACGCTGGAACGCCACCCGGGATGCCCGCTGATGCTCACGTTCACCATCGGCACCTTCGCCATCGCCCTCAACCACCTGCTGCTGATTAGCGCCCTGGCCCTGGCCACGCTGGTGGGCTGGCGCGTGGCCAAGCGCGGTGGTGAAAACCCGGAGTCCGTGCTGTTCAGCCTGTTCCTGCTGGGCATGCTGGCGGCGCGCATCGGTTTTGTCCTGGCCTACTGGCCGTTCTATCGCGACGACCCGTGGCAAGTGGTCGACCTGCGCGACGGCGGCTTTTTACCCTGGCCCGGGGCGATTGCCCTGTTGCTGGGCGCCCTGTTCTGGGGCTGGCGCCGCCCGCCCTTGCGCAAGCCCCTGGGCGCGGGCGTGGCCACTGGCATGCTGTTCTGGGTGCTGGCCAGCCTGTCTTTGAGTGTCTATGAACAGGGCACCCGCCTGCCGGACATCACCCTGCGCAACGCCGCCGGGCAAACCGTACAACTGAGCGACTACCAGGGCGGCCCGTTGGTCATCAACCTGTGGGCCACCTGGTGCCCGCCATGCCGGCGGGAAATGCCGGTGCTCGAACACGCCCAACAACAACGCCCGGACCTGACCTTCCTGTTCGTCAACCAGGGCGAAAGCATGCAAAGCGTCAGCACCTACCTGGAAACCCAGGGCCTGAACCTGGACAACATGCTGTTCGACAGCGGCGGGCGCCTCGGCCAGGCCGTGGGTTCCATGGCCCTACCCACGACGCTGTTCTACAGCGCCGACGGGCGCCTGCTGGGCAACCATCTCGGGGAATTGTCCCAGGCCAGCCTGGCCCGGGCCCTGGAAAACTTCGACACGCCGACCCCGGCCACTTCTGCAAGGAAACCACCATGCTCCGCCTCCGCCACCTGCTGACCCTGAGCCTGGGCGCCGCCCTGCTACAAAGCCCGCTGCTGCACGCCGAAGAACTGCCGGCGGCGATCCAAAAGATCCAGGACAAGGGCGCCAAGATCCTCGGCACCTTCGACGCCCCCGATGGCCTGCGCGGCTATGCGGCGCAGTACCAGAACCGCGGCATGGCCCTGTATCTGACGCCCGACGGCAAGCACGTGCTGCTGGGCAACCTGTACGACGCCAACGGCACCGACCTGAGCGCCGAGCCCCTGCAAAAATTGGTCTACGCGCCCATGGCCAAGGCCGTGTGGGCGAAGATGGAGGCCAGCCACTGGATCGCCGATGGCAAGGCCGACGCCCCGCGCGTGGTGTACCTGTTCAGCGACCCCAACTGCCCTTACTGCAATATGTTCTGGGAGCAGGCGCGGCCGTGGGTGGACGCGGGCAAGGTGCAACTACGCCACATCATGGTTGGCATCATCCGCGAAGACAGCCCAGGCAAATCCGCCGCGCTGCTGGCCGCCAAAGACCCCGCCAAGGCCCTGCACGACCACGAAAAGGCCGGCAAGGCCAGCAAGCTCAAAGCCCTGGGCAAGATCCCGGCTGACGTTCAGGCCCAGCTCAACGCCAACATGCAGTTGATGGAAGAGCTGGAACTGTCCGCCACCCCGGCGATTTTCTACATGGACGACAAAGGCGAACTGCAACAACAGCAAGGCGCGCCGTCGCCGGACAAGCTGGTGAAGATTCTCGGGGCCAAGCCCTAGAGCGTTCGTCCAGCCGGGCGGCACGCACGAGCCGCCCGGCCGCTTCCCGCTCAGATACGCCACATCGTGAAGAAGTCCAGGAACCCCCAGTCCACTGCAAACACCTCCATCCTGACGATAGGAACATCCGGGCTGTAGCACTCGACCCAGAAATGGTTCACCGCTCCGCCCTCAAGCGTACCCTTGAATTCAAGGGTTTTTATCGCCTGATTGCCCGCGCCGTAAAACGTGACCCAGCCACGCTCTTGCAACCAACTCCAAGCGAACCTGATCCGCTCGTATTCGTGTTTGAAGTCGATGTTCAGCTGTTGTGGAGGGTTGAGCCTTTCCCCCTTGTGCGCAATGACGATGGCGTTGATGTGGTGCATCCCTGGCGTGGCGTACGGATACTCCGAAATCCCCGCCAACCCGGCCATGCCAGGCGGCAGCGTGAGGGTCATAAACGCCGTATCAATACTCTGCCCAGCCGTAATGAACCTTGGGGGGTAGCTTTCAAAGTCCTCATGATCGATCGTCGGCACTCGTAACGTTCGTACCTGCAATGTGAGGGTCGGAAACACCACCGCCTCACTTTCATGGCTACTGCCATCGGCCGTGACTTTGCAGGTGAATGTCAACTCGCTGCCGTCCTTGAGTAAATCCAACTCCTCGCGCCGCAAAATATGCGCCAACCCGGCGCTCACTTCCTGCGCCGTCACCGCTTTACCCAAATACACATTCAGGGTGTAAGGGCTGCCATCCTTTTGGGTGCCGACACCGCGTAACCAAACTTTTTGCTCCGGCAGGATGAACCACCATTTCTGCACCGTGATATCAGCGTTACCGCTCAAGGTGCGCAAATCCAGGATGTTGTTGGTGGCCTGCGGCACCACGGGGGTGGGTAGCCGCACCGGCACGCTGATCTGCAGGTTCAACGGCGCGCAGGTGGCCACTTTGCAGGCGCTGGTCACGGTGTAGGTGATGGCCACTGTCTTGCCGCTGCCCTGGATCACCGCTTCGCGGGGGATGGCGAAGTCCACCTGCTTGGGGTGACTGCTGCCCGGCTTTGCCGCCAGCGGCAGGCACGTACCGTCGGCGCGCTGCCAGCACAGGCTGATCTGGTGATGGGTGCTCATTCGCGCATAGGCCACCCGCACCGTTACGCCGTCACGGCCGTTGTAGATCGTCAGTTGCGAGCCCACCGCCTCGCGCACGGTCGGTGGATCCAGCACCAGGTTTTCCTGCTCGATGCCCAGTGTCAGCACTGGGAATTTCTTCGCCGTCGCCCTATCGGATTGGCCATTGAAGTTCACCGCAAAATGCACCTGGAACTTACCGCAATCGGCGAATTTTTCCAGCTCACGGCGCGGCAGCGGCGTGTTCACGCCACTGGCCAGCCACTCAGCGGTCACCGGTTCGCCTTCCAGCACTGGGAAACTGTAGAGCGTGCCGTCCTCCAACACGCCCGTGACCCACAGCCAGCAAGGCTGGCCCAGCGCAATGTATGGCCAGGGGATAACCGTGCAATCGGCATCGCCGCTGAAGGTATTGAGGTCCAGGTGGCCTGCCGTCGCCTGTTCCACCACAGGGGTGGGCAAGCCGCTGATGTCCAGCACCCTGACCACCCTGGGCGGCGATTGCCAGGGGCCGGTGCCGTTGTACCTGACGTTGTAGGTCAGGTTAATCGGCAAGCCGAAATTGGCGCTGATGGCCGAAGGCGGCACGAAGAATTCCAGGCTGCTTTCGCCCTCTTTCACCGTGCGGCATTCAAGGGCCGGCGAACCCAGCCCCGGCGTGCCGCTGAAAGTGGGGCAGACCACATCCCCGGCATGCATGCCGTCATAGACGATCACTACATGGGCGCCCTTCACCGTGTTGACCGGGTTCACCAGCCAACCGTCGCTGCCGCAATCCACCGACTCCTTGAGGTGCGGTGGCGGTAAGTCCAGGGCCGGGGCCACCCGCAGTAAAGTGGTGGTGCGCAGGTGAAAATCCTGGGCATTGAGAGGCAGTGGGTTTTCGTGCACCGGATCGTCAGGCTCGGGCAATTTCGGCTCGGTGCCGTCCCAGATCACCCCCATGTGGGTGGTCAGGGCCGAATAGTCCTGACGGCGCGACATCCAACCCCGCGCCAGGCGGAACTCGAAGACATGCTCGGGATCGGTTTCCGCCGCCGTGACCAGGTGGTCGAACACCACCCAAATAAACTGATACGGCACCTGATGCTGGTCACCGGCCACAGTGACGAACAGCCGCTGCCCGGCCTGGATCATCGGCCAGGCCTTGATCCGGATGGTCTCGTCGCCCTGGAACTCGTACATGTTCAGCCACCAGGTGCTGAACTCCTCGCGCGAGTGCACGAACACCGGCAGCGAGCCACGCAGGTCGGCTTCGCGGATGTGCTGGATCTCCAATTCCAACACCAAAGACTCCTTGAGCACCCCGCCCACCGTGGCGGTATACCAGACCAACACCGTGTGGCCGATGCAGGTACTGACCTGTTGCCAGGGAATGGGAATCTGGATGCTGCCGCTGGTACTGCCTGGCTGCACGATGGGCTCGAACGCGGGCTCGTCCTGCCCCTTGATCGCCCAATACAGGGTGATGGGCGCGGTGGTCATGCCGGTAAAAGCAAGGGTGGCCGAGGTGCCCTCCAGGGCATCGATGGGGTACAGCACGCTGTTGTTGGTGGCATGCTCGATCTGCGGGTAGGGCAATTCGGCAGCGGCAGTACTCGGTGGCGATACGGACTTCGTAGCAGGCTGCGAAGTGGCTTTGGAGGGGGGCTTTTTGGCCATCACATGACTCCTGTCCAGGAAAGTAACCGGTGTAACCCACCGCCAATGCAGGGGGAACCTGGGTTATCTAACGCCTGGAAAGGAGCGCTTGCCTACTGTCAGATCTGACAGGTCAGCGCGAAAAAAAACGGTTTTCCGACCAGTGGCGACATGCCGCTAGTGGCGAGAAAACCGCCTTCAATGTCTCGAACTGGACCATCAGGTCATTCAACCCATGGCAGGTTTTTACCGCCGCCGCGCAGCCGAGGCCGCTTGCTGCAAGGCCTAAGGCGCCATTGTGGTAATAGCAATGCGGTACGGCGCGAATATTTTCACCATCTCGCCGTTGCGGTGCAGTTGCGCCAGCAATTGCTTGAAGGTGGCGGCGCTGATGGGCGCGCGGGGGCGGATCAAGGCGTAGTGGTGATACAGCTGATCGATGCGTTCGGAGACCAGGAAGCTGTCGGCGGTCTTGCCGTTACGCAGCAGGTAGTCGCTCAGGTACGAGCGGGTCAGCAGCGCGATGTCCGCCCGGCCGCGCAGGACCATCAGCAGGTTGCTGTCGTGGGAGTAGGTGAGCGTGGCGGTGTAGTGCTCGGCGAGGTACTTGGGGTCGGCGTTGAAATCGGCGAAGGCGTAGTGATAGCCGCTGAACAGTGCCAGGCGCTTGCCTTGTAGATCGGTGAAGTAGTCTTGCTGGCGTTCCGGTTCGCGGCGGGCGACGAACACTTCGGCGTCTTCCAGGCCCATATCGACACTGGTGTGGGGAATGTCCTGCCAGCCCCAGTCGGGGTTCTCGAAAATGGCCAAATCCACCCGGCCCTGTTTGAAATCGCCAAAGCGCCGGGGAATGGAGGTGGGCACCAGGACGAATTGGTAGTCATCCTGCAAGCGGTTCAGGGCGTCCAGCATCTGCGGCAGCAGGCCGGTGTCGGCGCCGTTTTCCGGGCGCACCGTGTAGGGCGGGAAGTGAGCCGCGCCCACTCTGACCAACTGTGCACAGAACACCGGTGCCACCCAAAGCCCGGCCAGTAGCACCAGGCCGATCCGCAAAGCCGTGCGCGTTGGTGAAAACATCAAGACCACACACCTCTGGAAACACAATCGATACCACCAAGCTAGGCGGTTTCCAGCACTTAAACAACTTTGCTGCGGTTTATCGCGCTAAGGCCGGCGCCGATAGCACCAGGGTCAGCGCCTCGTCAGCCAATTGGTCCAGGCTCAGGCTGCCCTGGGGGCGAAACCAGGTGGTGGTCCAGGACAGCGCGCCCGTGAGGAAACGCCGGGTAATGAACACATCGCCCTTGATGAACCCCGCCTCTTTGGCCTCCCCCAGCACCTGCATCCAGATCTGCTCGTAGATGTCGCGCAGCGCCAGCACATCGGCCTGGGCCGGCGCCGACAACGAGCGCCATTCGTAGACCAGCACCGCCATGGCCTCGCCGCTGCCGCCCATGATCGATTGCAGTTCACAGCGGATCAGCGCCAGCACGCGCTCGCGCAGGGTGGTGGCCTCGGCCAGGGCCGCGCGCATCAGCGCGGTGTTGTAGAGGATGGTTTGCTCCATCACCGCCCGCAGAATTTCGTCCTTGCTCTTGAAGTGATGGAAGATGCTGCCCGACTGGATGCCCACCGCGCTGGCCAGGTCGCGCACCGTGGTGCGCTCATAGCCCTTGTTGCGGAACAGGTGCGCGGCGGTTTGCAACAGCTTGCCGCGGGCGCTGTCGGGGTCGGTCAGTTGCCCTTCGTCTACCATGCCGCGCATCACGCGCAAGGCTGTCTGCTCGTCCACGCCTGTCTCCTGCCTCAACTTCAATCGTCTGCCACGCGCCCCACAGGCGCGGTGTGGGCGGCAATTTAAGCCCACAGGGGCAACCAAGCAAGCGCTTGGCCCACAGATGCATCGAGGATTTACAAACCAAGCGCTTGCTTGGTAGTCTCGCCAGCATTCTTTCGCAAAGGGCCTGGGTGATGAACAAGACCGTGCGCATCGGATGCGCCAGCGCATTCTGGGGAGACACCAGCACTGCCGCCGAACAATTGGTGGTGGGCGGCCAACTCGACTACCTGGTGTTCGACTACCTGGCCGAGATCACCCTGTCGCTGCTGGCCGGCGCCCGCCTCAAAGACCCCAACGCCGGCTACGCCACGGATTTTGTCGAAGTCCTCGCACCGCTGCTCCCACAGATCGGCGCGCAAAACATCCGCGTCATCAGCAACGCCGGCGGGATCAACCCGCACGCCTGCGCCGCCGCCCTGCAAGCGGCGTGCGAGCGGGCCGGGGTGGCGCTGAAAATCGCCGTGCTGCTGGGCGATGACCTGCAACCGCAGTTCCCACACCTGGCGACCCTGGGCCTGCGGGAAATGTTCAACGACACCCCGCTGCCGCCGCTGTGCGTATCCACCAACGCCTACCTGGGCGCCCCCGGCATCGTCCGCGCACTGGAACTGGGCGCCGACATCGTCATCACCGGCCGAGTGGTGGACAGCGCGGTGGTCAGCGCGGCCCTGGTGCATGAATTCGCCTGGGCCTGGGACGACTACGACCGCCTCGCCCAGGGCGCGTTGGCCGGGCACATCATCGAATGCGGCGCGCAGTGCACCGGCGGCAATTTCACCGACTGGCGCGACGTACCCGACTACGAGCACATCGGCTTCCCCATCGTCGACGTCAGCGCCGACGGCACGTTCACGGTGAGCAAAGTCGCCGGCACCGGTGGCCTGGTCAGCCCGCTGACGGTGGGCGAGCAATTGCTCTACGAAATCGGCGACCCACGCGCCTATCGCTTGCCGGATGTGATCTGCGATTTCACCGCCGTGCAACTGCGCCAGCACGGCCCCGACCGCGTCCAGGTACACGGCGCCAAAGGCCTGCCGCCCACCGCTCAATACAAGGTCAGCGCCACCTACCCGGACGGTTTTCGCTGCACCGCCAGTTGCGTGCTCGCCGGCATCGACGCCGTGGCCAAGGCCGAGCGCGTGAGCCAGGCGATCATCGCCAAGACCGCACACATGTTCAGCGAACGCGGCTGGGCGCCCTATAGCGAAGTCAACATTGAACTGTTGGGCAGCGAAGCCACCTACGGCCCTCACGGCCAGCGCCGCGACAGCCGCGAAGTGGTTATCAAACTGGCCGTGCGCCACCCGCTCAAAGCCGCACTGGTGCTGTTTTCCCGGGAGATCGCCCAGGCCGCCACCGGCATGGCGCCGGGGCTGACCGGGATCGTCGGCGGGCGCCCGAGCGTGTACCCGCTGATTCGCCTGTTCTCGTTTTTGATCGACAAAAGCGCCTGCACCCTGGCGGTGGAACTGGCCGGCGAGCGCCACCCCTGCGCGTTGCCGGAACTCGCCGCGCCGCAGTGGAGCACCTTGCCCGCCCCCGCCGAACCGCCCGCCGCCGAAGGCCTGGCCGATGCCAGCGTGGCGTTGGTGCACCTGGCCGTGGCGCGCTCGGGGGACAAGGGCAACCACAGCAACATCGGCGTGATGGCCCGCGAGCCGCGCTTTCTGCCCTGGATCGCCGAAGCCTTGAGCGCCCAAGTGGTGGTCGAGTGGATGGGCCACGTACTCGACCCGATCCACGGCCGCGTGCAGCGCTGGTATCTGCCCGCCAGCCACAGCCTCAACTTCGTCCTGGAAAACGCCCTGGGCGGCGGCGGTGTCGCCAGCCTGCGCATCGACCCCCAGGGCAAGGCGTTCGCCCAGCAATTGCTGGAAATTCAGATCCCAGTGCCGCGCCACATCGCCGACCACGTCCTGCCGAGGAACGCCTAAATGCCGGTGATCCACTCCCACCTCGACCCCGCCAGCGCCGCCTACGCCCACAACCGCGCCGCCCTGCTCGACAGCCTCGGCCACTTGCAGGCCCTGCAACAGGCCCTGCTGGACAAGGCCGCCACGGCCAAAGCCAAGTTCGACCAGCGCGGCCAACTGCTGCCCCGCGAGCGCTTGAACCTGCTGCTCGACCCCGGCGCGCCCTTTCTCGAACTGGCCAGCCTGGCCGGCTACAAGCTGCACGACGACAAGGACGGCACCCAGGCCGGCGGCGGCCTGATTGCCGGCATCGGCTACGTCAGTGGCGTGCGCGCCCTGGTGGTGGCCAACAACAGCGCGATCAAGGGCGGCACCATTTCCCCCAGCGGTTTGAAAAAGACCCTGCGCCTGCAACAGATCGCCCTGGAAAACCGCTTGCCAATCATCACCCTGGCCGAGAGCGGCGGCGCCAACCTCAACTACGCGGCGGAAATCTTCGTCGAAGGCGCGCGCAGTTTCGCCAATCAGGCGCGGATGTCGGCCATGGGCCTGCCGCAGATCACCCTCGTCCACGGTTCGGCCACGGCGGGCGGCGCCTATCAGCCGGGGCTGTCGGACTATGTGGTGGTGGTGCGCGACAAGGCCCGTTTGTTCCTCGCCGGCCCGCCGTTGCTCAAGGCCGCCACCGGCGAAGTGGCCAGCGAGGAGGAACTGGGTGGCGCGCAGATGCACGCGCAAGTGGCCGGCACCGCCGAATACCTGGCCGAGAACGACGCCGATGGCCTGCGCATCGTGCGCGAAATCGTCAGCCTGCTGGGCTGGAACGCACACCTGCCGCACCGCCCGGCCCCGGCCTATGACGAACCGCTGTACCCCAGCGAAGAACTGCTGGGGCTGATCCCCGCGGAGCCAAAACAGCCTTACGACGTACGCGAGATCGTCGCGCGCCTGGCCGATGGTTCACGCTTTCTCGGCTTCAAAAACGAATACGACCCCCACACGGTCTGCGGCCATTTGCACATCCAGGGCCGCGCCTGTGGCCTGATCGGCAATAACGGCCCGATCACCGCCCAGGGCGCGGCCAAGGCGGCGCAGTTCATCCAGTTGTGCGACCAGAGCCAGACGCCGCTGCTGTTTTTGCACAACACCACCGGGTTTATGGTGGGCACCGAGTCCGAGCGCAACGGTGTTATCAAGCACGGCGCAAAAATGATCCAAGCCGTGGCCAATGCCCGCGTGCCAAAACTCACCCTGGTGGTCGGCGGCTCCTACGGCGCCGGCAACTACGCCATGTGCGGGCGCGGCCTGGACCCGCGCTTCATCTTCGCCTGGCCCAACAGCCGCACGGCGGTGATGGGCGGCGCCCAGGCCGGCAAGGTGCTGCGCATCGTCACCGAGGCCCGGCAACTCAAGGAAGGGCTGGAACCGGACGCGAAGATGCTGGACATGCTCGAACAGGCCACCGCGCAAAAACTCGACAGCCAATCCACCGCCCTCTACGCCAGCGCCAACCTGTGGGACGACGGCCTCATCGACCCGCGCGACAGCCGCACGCTATTGGGCTACTTGCTGGACATCTGCCACGAAGCCCAGGTGCGGCCCTTGCAGCCCAACACCTTCGGCGTGGCGCGGTTCTAATTCACGACCACCGCATAGACAGGGAGTACCCGCATGATCTTCACCCCGGAACACGAAGCACTGCGCCGCACCGTCCGCGGCTTTGTCGAGCACCAGATCAACCCTTATGTCGATGAGTGGGAACGGGCCGGGCGCTTTCCCATCCATGAGATTTTCCGTAAGGCCGGCGACCTCGGTCTGCTGGGCATCTCCAAGCCCGAGCAGTTCGGTGGCATGGGCCTGGACTACAGCTATTCCATCGTCGCCGCCGAAGAGTTCGGCACCGTGCGCTGCGGTGGCGTTCCCATGTCCATCGGCGTGCAGACCGACATGTGCACCCCGGCCCTGGCACGGTTTGGCAGCGATGCACTGCGCGAGCAGTTCCTGCGCCCGGCCATCAGCGGTGAACAGGTGGGCTGTATCGGCGTCTCTGAGGCGGGGGCCGGCTCCGACGTGGCCGGGCTCAAGACCAGCGCACGCAAGGACGGCGACGACTACGTCATCAACGGCAGCAAGATGTGGATCACCAACGCGCCCTGCGCCGACTTCATCTGCCTGCTGGCCAACACCTCGGACGGCAAGCCCCACGCCAACAAATCCCTGATCGTGGTGCCGATGGACAGCCCCGGCATCACTCTGGGCAGCGACCTGGACAAGCTCGGCATGCGCAGCTCGCAGACCGCCCAGGTGTTCTTCGACGACGTGCGCGTGCCCCAGCACTACCGCATCGGCCACGAAGGCGCGGGGTTCATGATGCAAATGCTGCAATTTCAGGAGGAACGCCTGTTCGGCGCCGCCAACATGATTAAGGGCCTGGAGCACTGCATCGACAGCACCATCGCCTACTGCCAGGAGCGGCGTACCTTCGGCAATGCGCTGATCGACAACCAGGTGATCCACTTTCGCCTGGCCGAACTGGCCAGCGAAATCGAGTGCCTGCGCGCACTTGTCTACCAGGCCACCGAGCAGTACGTCACAGGCCAGGACGTCACGCGCCTGGCATCCATGGCCAAGCTCAAGGCCGGGCGCCTGGGCCGGGAAGTCAGCGACAGTTGCCTGCAATACTGGGGCGGCATGGGTTTTATGTGGGACAACCCGGTGGCCCGCGCCTACCGCGACATGCGCCTGGTATCTATTGGCGGCGGCGCCGACGAAATCATGCTGGGCATCATCTGCAAATTGATGGGCACCCTGCCGGGGAAAAAGCCATGAGCACTCTGCCCACCTGCACCACCCTGCTGCTCGACGCCCATGGCGGCGTGCTGCACGTCACCCTCAACCGCCCGCAAAGCCACAACGCCATGAGCCTGGCGATGGTCAGCGAACTGCGCGCCGTGTTCGCCGCCGTGCGCGAACAACCCCAGGTGCGCGCCCTGGTGCTCAGCGGCGCCGGCGGGCATTTTTGCGCCGGGGCCGACCTCACGGACATGGCCCAAGCCCACCACGCTGGGCCGGCCGCGTGCCAAGCGTTGAACCGCGCCTTCGGCACCCTGCTGCAAGAGGCCGAACAGCTGCCGCAAACCCTGATTAGCCTGCTGCAAGGCGTGGTGCTGGGCGGTGGCCTGGGGCTGGCCTGCGTCAGCGACATCACCATTGCCGCCGAGAACGCCACCTTCGGCCTGCCAGAAACCAGCCTCGGCCTGCTGCCGGCACAGATCGCGCCGTTCGTGGTCAAGCGCATCGGCCTCAGCCACACCCGGCGCCTGGCCCTCACCGCCGCCCGCTTCGACGGCCACGAAGCCTTGCGCCTGGGCCTGGTGCACTTCACCGAAGCCGACCCGCAAGCCCTGGCCGAACGCCTCGACGAAGTGCTCGGCCAAGTGCTGCGCTGCGCCCCCGGCGCCAACGCGCGGACCAAAGCCCTGCTGCTGGCCAGCAGCGAACTAGCCTTGGGGCCGTTGCTGGACCAGGCCGCCGTCTGGTTCGCCGACGCCGCCACCGGCGCCGAAGGCCGCGAAGGCACCCAGGCCTTTATGCAAAAACGCCCGCCCAACTGGAGCCCGGCGCGCTAGCGACAGGCCTGCCAATAGAAGTGGGTTGGATGGCAAGCGAAACACCGCCGCCCCCACACTTCGCGCCCACTCCCCAAGGAGCCGCCATGCCCCGTTTCAGCAAAATCCTGATCGCCAACCGTGGCGAAATCGCCTGCCGCATCCTGCGCACTGCCCATGCCCTGGGCTATCGCACGGTGGCCGTGTTCAGCGATGCCGACGCCCAGGCCCTGCATGTGCAACAGGCCGACGAGGCGGTGCACATCGGCCCGGCGCCGGTGCAGCAGTCGTACCTGAACATCGCCGCGATCCTCGACGCAGCACGGCGCACCGGGGCCGATGCGATCCACCCCGGCTACGGTTTTCTCTCGGAGAACGCCGAGTTCGCCCGGGCCTGCGAGGCGGCGGCCATCACCTTTATCGGCCCCAGCAGCGCGGCGATCGAGCTGATGGGCAGCAAGCGCCTGTCGAAACTGGCCATGCTCGAGGCCGGCGTACCCTGCATCGCCGGCTACCAGGGCGCGGCCCAGGACGACGCCACCCTGGCACGCGAAGCCGCGCGCATCGGCTACCCCTTGATGATTAAGGCCAGCGCCGGCGGCGGCGGGCGCGGCATGCGCCTGGTGCAGCACGCCAACGACCTGGTGGCGCAATTGCACACCGCCCGCTCCGAGGCGCTGAATGCCTTTGCCAGCGCCGAGTTGATCCTCGAGCAGGCGTTGCTCGAGCCGCGCCATGTGGAGGTACAACTGTTCGGCGACCACCACGGCCAATTGATTTACCTGGGCGAACGCGACTGCTCGATCCAGCGCCGCCACCAGAAAATCATCGAGGAAGCGCCCTGCCCGGTACTGACCGATACCTTGCGCCAGGCCATGGGCGAGGCGGCGCTCAAGGCCGGGCGCGCCGTCGACTATGTGGGTGCAGGCACGGTGGAGTTCTTGCTGGATAAGCAGGGGCGGTTCTACTTCCTGGAAATGAACACCCGGTTGCAGGTGGAGCACCCGGTGACCGAAATGACCACTGGCCTGGACCTGGTGGCCTGGCAGTTGCAGGTGGCCGCCGGGTGGCCGCTGCCGTTGCGCCAGGAACAAGTGGCGTGCCACGGCCACGCCATGGAGGTGCGCCTGTACGCCGAGGACCCGGCCCAGGGTTTTATGCCGCAAACCGGGCGCGTGCTGCGCTGGGAACCGGCCCTGCAACCGGGGGTGCGCCTGGACCATGGCGTGGTGGAGGGCCAGGTCATCAGCCCGTTCTACGACCCGATGCTGGGCAAGCTCATCGCCCACGGTGCCACCCGCGAAGAGGCGCGGCGCAAACTCCTGCGCGCCGTGCAGGATTGCGTACTGCTGGGGCTGGCGAGTAACCAGCGGCTGCTCGCCGAGTTGCTCGCTCACCCGGATTTCGCCAGCGGCCAGTTCAGCACCGGGTTCATCGCCCAGCAGTTTGCCGATGCCCCCAGCCTGCATCCGCAACCGCCCCAGGCCTGTGCGTTGGCCATCGCCGCCGCGCTGTTCTACCAGCGCTCGGCCAGCGCCCACGCCACGGGCCTGCAAGGTTGGCGCAACCACCAGGGCACGGCGCTGACCTACCGCATCGGCCAGGGCGAGCAGCAATGGCCCGTTGAACTCAGTGCACGGGGCGATCAAACCCTGTGCATTGGCGTCGGCGAACAACTGATCGACCTCAAGCTGCTGCACGACGATGGCCGCTGGCTGCTGCTGGAACGGGACGGCGTGCGCCGCCGCCACGCCTATCACCTGGCGGGCGATGAACTGTGGCTGCTCACCGGCCAGGGCGCCGTGCACCTGCATGACTACACCCACGCGCCGGTGGCGGCCCAGGCCGGGGTGGCCAGCGGTGTGCTAGGGGCGCCCATGGATGGCGCGATTGTGCAGGTGCTGGTGGAGGTCGGCAGCCGCGTGCGCGCGGGGCAACCGCTGCTGGTGCTGGAGGCGATGAAAATGGAGCACCCGCTCAAGGCCGGGATCGACGGCGTGGTCACCCGCGTGCAGGTGAGCCCGGGCGATCAGGTGAAGAACCGTCAGGTGTTATTGGAGGTCGAATAGTCCTACGGGCAGCTGGGCTTATCCTTACGCTTTGGCTACGCTCAAGCCCCATCAGGACGCGGATACCAGGAACCCTGCAATGCCTCATTGGCTGGTAATTGACCTTGAAGCCACCACCGACGACGGCGGTTGGCCGGTCACCGAGATGGAAATCATTGAAATCGGCGCCACCCTGGTTACCCGCCAGGGCCGCGAGGTGGATCACTTCCAGCGCTTCGTGCGGCCCCTGCGCCGCCCGCTGCTGACACCGTTCTGCCGCGAGCTGACCCACATCACCCAGGCCCAGATCGACGCTGCCAGCCCGTTGGCCGAGGTGTGGCCGCTGTTCGAACGTTGGCTCGGCCAGCACGCGAGCCGCCTCGAAGGCTGGGCCAGTTGGGGCGACTACGACCGCCGCCAACTGGAACAGGAATGGCGCGACCAGCCGTTACACAGCCTGCTGCGCCAGGTGCCGCACATCAACCTCAAGCAGCGCTTCGCCAAGGCCCGGCGCCTGGAGCGGCCACTGGGGCTCAACGGCGCGCTGCAATTGGCCGGGATGCAATTCAACGGGCAGCAACACCGCGCCCTGGAAGATGCGCGCAATACCGCACGCTTGCTGCCGCTGATTCTGCCGGCCTGAGCCCCGCAGGCGGCAGGTGACGGCTCAGGGGGGCTTGTGCATACTGGCCGGCCTTTTCAGCCCATTTCGAGGAATCGCCCATGTTTAAAGTCAACGAATACTTCGACGGCACGGTCAAATCGATAGCTTTCGGCACCGCCGAAGGCCCGGCGACCATCGGCGTCATGGCCCCGGGCGAGTACGAATTCGGCACCGCCCAGCGCGAAATCATGCACGTGGTCAGCGGCGCGCTGACCGTCAAGCTGCCCGAGAGCAGCGATTGGGAAACCTTCCCCGCCGGCAGCCAGTTCAACATCCCGGCCAACAGCAAGTTCCAGCTCAAAGTGGCGGTCGACTCGGCTTACCTGTGCGAGTACCGGGGCTGATTGCAGCCCCCGAATGTGTCGTCCCTCCCGTGGGAGTGAGCGTGCCCACTCCCACCCCTTACTCCAGCACAGTCACCGGCATGCCCACTTCCAGCACGCCGTTGCCGTCGTTGACCAGGTTCTGGCCGAACATTGCGCCGCCCTCCTGAGCCCGGTATTTCTGCAACGTGGCCAGGGGTTCGCGGCTGGCATCACGCTCGCCGGTCTGCGGGTCGATGGTAGTCAGGATGCAGCGTGAGCACGGCTTGACCACGCGAAACTCGACGTCGCCGATGCGGATGCGTTTCCAGCCATCCTCAGCAAAGGCGCCGCTGCCTTCGATCACCAGGTTGGGACGAAAGCGCAGCATCTCCAGGGAGCGGCCAACGCGGCCGGACAAGTCTTCCAATGACGCCTGGCCGATCAGCAGCAGCGGATAGCCATCGGCAAACCCCACCTTGTCATCGTCGCGGCCATAGCCGGCTTCGGTGGTGCGCGCCCGCGCCACGGGCACCTGCACCAGGCGCGTGGGCTTGCCAATGAACTCGCTGACCCACGCCGCCGCTTCGTCACCGGCGTCCGGCACGCGCAGGCTGTCGCGCCAAATGGTCACGCCGCGCAGGGCTTCATCGGCGCCGGGCAAGGGTACGTCCAGGGAGGCACGGCCGACGGCACTCAGGGTCAGGCCGCCGGTTGCGTTCCAAAGGGCCGTGAGCTGGCTCATGCCGGGTTCGGCGCGTTGGGTGAGAAAGCGGCCGCTGGCTTCGTCCACCAGCATCCAGCGCCGGTCCCCGTCCAGGCCCAGTTTGTCCAGGCTGATCTGCTGCAAAGGCTCGGCCTTGGCGGATTTGAGCGGGTAACGATACAGCGCGCTGAGGTAGAGCATGATCCGGCTCCCGATAGGGTCAAAACGCCACCCTATACGAGGTGGCGGGCCGAATCAAAGGCCGGGATCAGGCCGGCGCTTCATCCAGGACCAGGCGCTGGCGCACCACGTCCACCAGTTTGTCGGGCTGGAACTTGGAGAGAAAGTTGTCGCAGCCGACCTTCTTGACCATCGAGTCATTGAAACTGCCGGACAGCGAGGTGTGCAGCACCACATAGAGGCCGCGCAGGCGCGGGTCGTTGCGGATCTCGGTGGTCAGGCGGTAGCCGTCCATTTCCGGCATTTCGGCGTCGGTGAAGATCATCAGCAGTTTGTCGGTCATCACCACGCCGCTGTCGGCCCAGGCCTTGAGCATGTTCAACGCCTTGAGGCCGTCACTGGCCACGTGCATCTTCACCCCCAGTTGCGACAACGTGTCGCGCAACTGCGACAGCGCCACCTTGGAGTCATCCACCAGCAGCACTTCGCGGCCAATGGCCCGCGCCAGCAGCGGGTCGTCGAGCTTGTCGCGCGAGACCTTGGCGTTGTACGGCACGATTTCGGCCAGTACTTTTTCGACGTCGATGATTTCCACCAACTGCTCGTCCACCTTGCTGATGGCAGTCAGGTAGTGCTGGCGGCCGGCACTGGTGGGCGGTGGCAGGATGGCTTCCCAGTTCATGTTGACGATGCGGTCCACGCCGCCCACCAAAAATGCCTGCACCGAACGGTTGTACTCAGTGACGATGATGGTGCTGTCGGGCCCCGGCACCAGGGGGCGCATGCCGATGGCCTGGGACAGGTCGATCACCGGCAGGGTCTGGCCGCGCAGGTTGACTACGCCACACACGAACGGGTGGCGCTGGGGCATCAGGGTCAGTTTGGGCAGTTGCAGCACTTCCTGGACCTTGAACACGTTGATCGCGAACAACTGTCGCCCGGCCAGGCGGAACATGAGGATTTCCAGGCGATTCTCACCCACCAGTTGGGTGCGTTGGTCTACCGTGTCGAGAATGCCGGCCATTAATGACTCCTGGGCTTGTTCTGATGAATTCACTAAACAGAGTTATCGGCGGCTACCGCCGGACCTTGACCCTGCCGACAAAATGCCACGATCGAGCATTGATGTCACATTAACATCATGCTTTACTGACATCAGTCATATTACTTTGCCATCACCGCTGCCAGACCCGCCTCCCGGCAGAAAGTTCCTGTGCCTAAGGGATTCCCCTATGGGCACTCAGGCACGGCCTGATATTCGCCCTTTCCAATAGCCATTAATGTGACGCCATTCTCATTGCATGAATGGAGTCAGGCTTTTGTTCGTGATACCCGAACCTTGGACAAACGCCGCTCGTCGCCCAGTCTTTCCTGGCGTTCATGCCTGGCCAGCGCAAGACCCAAGCCCCTACCATGCTGCAACCCCACAAGAAAGTGAAATAGCGCACACAATTGTTTCAGTGCGTAAACTTTCGGAAGTGGACTACATACAAGATTCCGAGCGCCCAACTAAATTGCGATCGTTCGCCACACGCGACATTCCCCTCTCACATTCAATAATGTTGTGGAGAAAAGCATGTTGAACGACGCGAAGGAATGGCAGCGGCGCTTCCCCGAGTTTCTCCTCGAAGCCGAAACGCTCCTGGCCAAGTCAGAAGACTGCCTCAGTCACCTGCAATTGATACTCAATGACCGGGACGCCATCGAGTGCCTGCAGGCCACCTTGCTCAAACTGGCCGGCGCCGCCGACGCCTTGGCGCTGTCGGTTATCGCGCCGTTTTGCCGGCAGATCCACGCCTTGCTCAGCCGTGACCCGCGGCATCAGGAACTGGCCGAGCCAGCCCTGCTAGCCCTGCACGATTGCCTGACCCTGCTGGCCTGGCAACTGGAGTTGATCGATGCGCGCACCGGCAAACTGGCCCTGGACGACAACGAGCAAACCGCCCTGCTCGACGTGCTCGCCCGCCACCTGGGCCTGGCGCCACCACCGCCGGCCTACCAGGCCAAGCCCCTGGCCGTGGCGACCTTCGCCCAAGGCCCGGCGTGACGCGCCTGAACCAGTTTCTTTGCAGTGTGTGCTGCCACGCACTTAGTGGGTGCCCGGCAAGGCGAGTTAATGCATTTAAACTTGCCTCTTAAAACAGCCCCTTAGAGGGTTGGAACTTGCAATACCGGTAAAAAACTTCGCCCGCCAAACAACAAAACCCGCGCAACTTTCACGGCTTTTTTACCCTATTGGGGAAACCTGTCAGAAAGTGGAACTTTCGTACCAACTTCAGTTGTTGACTGATGTCCCAAATCAATAGACCGAGCGCGACCAACGGTATGCAAGGTGATAGTATGCCGACCATTATTACGCCACTAATGGCTTATTGATTCCAACCCGGACGCGGATTTAGTCTCGGTGTAAAACTCGCTTCAAACACACGGATCCCGCCAGTTTGAAAACGACTTTGCATGGTCCGGACCTGGCGCTGTCAGCCGACCAGACCGGTCCTTCCGCAGCGAACATTCACTGGCGCCTTTGGCTATGTACGCTAGCTTGAAACCACTCTTGACCTGGCCCCCCTCGCAAAAGCAGGCCCTACGGCTGACCTTCGTGCTATGCGCCCTTTCGGCCCTGGGCAACCTGCTGGCCTTCGCCAGTTCCCACGGCATGCCGCTGGCGCTGCTGATCCTTGACCTCGCCGCCCTGGCCAGCCTGGGCGTGCACCACTTCTATTCGCGTAAATCGATCAAGTTCGAGCCTCAGGAGTTGGCCGAGCGCCTGCTGCAAGTGCAGGAAAACGAGCGCCACCGCCTCAGCCGCGAGTTACACGACGACATCGGCCAGCTCCTCACCGCCGCCAAGCTGCAAAGCGATTGGCTCAAGCGCCGTTTGCCCGAAGAGCTGCAAGGGCAATGCGCGACGCTGTGCGAAACCCTGGAAGAAACCCTGGCAAAGGTGCGCGACGTTTCGGCCATCCTCAACCCACGGCAGTTGGCCAGCCTGGGCCTGGAAGCGAGCCTGCGCGCGCACCTGCTCAAGACCCTGGCCAACACCTCGCTGCACTGGAGCCTGGAATGCCAGCAGCGCTTGACCGGGATCCCCGAAGAAATGACCGTGGCCGCGTTTCGTGTCACCCAGGAAGCTGTCACCAATATCCTGCGCCACGCCCAGGCGCAGAACCTGGTGATCCAGTTGCAGCGCCAGCCCCAGGGCTTGCGGCTGTCGATCTGTGACGACGGCCAGGGCTTTTCCCCGCAGCAATACCCAGGGCCGGCGGGGCAGTCGGGAATGGCGGGGATGGCCGAGCGCATCGATCAGTTGGGCGGCACCTTGCACGTCACGAGCGAACCGGGCCAAGGCACGCGCATCGAAGCGCTGTTTCCCTGGGCGCCACGGGCACGGGAGCGCGCCAGCGCCCCTAAGGCGATCCATTGACCTGCAATTTGCTGCTGGTGGACGACCACTCGCTGATCCGCGCCGGCGTGCGCGCCCTGGTGCTGGATATTCCCGGGTATGCCGTGGTGGGCGAAGCCAATGACGGCGCGCAACTGCTGGAGCTGGTCGAGGCCCTGGCCCCGGACATCGTCCTGCTGGACCTGTCGATGAAGCACACCGGGGGCCTGGAGGCCCTGCGCCGCCTCAAGGCCAGGCGCCCGCAGAGCAAGGTGTTGATCCTGTCGATGCACACCGACCCGGACCTCATCATGCAAACCCTGGAGTCCGGCGCCCACGGCTACCTGCTCAAGGACACCACCGCCACCGAACTCGAGCAGGCCTTGGCGGCCCTGCGCAACAACGAGCGCTACCTGAGCCCGGCCATCGCCCACACGGTTATCAACCAGGCCTTGCACCTGGCCCGCAACACACCACCGCCACGGCACAGCCTGACGGCGCGGCAGTTGGAAATCCTGCGTTTGATCGTGCGCGGCAAGTCCACCCGGGAAATCGCCAACGGCCTGAACCTGAGCATCAAGACCGTGGAAGCCCACCGCTCGCAAATCATGAAGCGCTTGCAGATTTTCGACGTCGCCGGCCTAGTGCTGTTTGCCGTACGCGAGCAGATCATCAGCCTCGACGACTAGCCCCCAGCACCGGCGAATCCGCCGGCAGATGCACGCGCAAAGCCCCCGGCCGCGCTTCGAAGCGCAAGTGGTCGCCCTCCAGCGGTTCGCCATCGAGGTTGATGTACAGGCCTTCGGCCACGGTGATCTCGACCCAGGGCAGGCGCGCGCGCACGAACATGTTGTCGATGCCCAACCCCCCGCTGAGCAGGTCGCGCAAGGTGCTCACCACTTCCTGGGGCGCGGGCAGGATACTGATATCCAACAGGCCATCATCGGCCAGGGCGTGGGGGCACAGCACCTGCCCGCCACCGGCCTGGCGGCCGTTGCCGATGCCCAGGGCCAGCAGGTCGCCCTTCCAGTGGAAATCCGGCCCGTGCAGTTCGCCATGGGCGGCGTGTAGCTCGCTGAAGCGCGTCAACCCGGTGAACAGGTACGCCGCACCGCCGAGGACTTTTTTCAGGTCTTCGGAGGTGTTGGCGGTGACCTGGCTGCCGAAACCGCCGGTGGCCATGTTGAGGAACACCTGCTCGCCCACGACCCCCAGGTCAATGGCCTGGGCCGGCACGTCGAGCAGGTTCAGGGCCGGCAACGGCTCCAGCGGAACCCCGGCCGCCCGCGCAAAATCATTGGCGGTGCCCAGGGGCAGCAGCACCAGGCTCACCGGCTCGGCGCTGTGGGCGATGGCCTCGGCAATGTCGCGCAAGGTGCCATCACCGCCACCGGCGATCAGTTGCCGGTAACCGGCGCCGATCGCTTCCTGCACCAGGCGCTGGGCATCGCCGGCCTCCCAGGTCAGGCGCACCGCCAGGTCCCAGCCCTCGTCGCGCTTGGCCTGGACGGCGGCACGCACGTCCTCGTTCAGCGCCTGCTTGCCGTGCAAAATCAACAACGCCTTGCGCTCAGCCATGACTCGTCACTCCCGTCATTGAGAAACCTCAGAGGATGTTGACCTATGACAGTGGCGAAAAAGTCCGGCGGCGTGCCGGGCACTTCAACCCAACACTTCGCTTAGGGGGATGAAATTGACCCAATCGCCCTCCACCAGCGTGCTGCCTTCCATCACTTCCACCAGGCCCTCGGCCCACGCCGCGCTGCGCAGCACCCCGGAACTCTGGTTGCGGTAAATAATGGCGCGGCCCTGCTCCAGGCGCGCACGCAGGTACTCGCGACGGTTGCCCGGTTTAGGCCAGGCGAACCCGGCGGGCACCGGGAATTTCAGCGGCTCGACCGCTTGCACGCCCATGCGCCGCAACAGGTAAGGCCGCGCCAACAGGGCGAAGGTCACCAGGGTGGATGCCGGGTTGCCGGGCAGGCCAATCACCGGCACACCGCGAAAATGCCCGCAGGTCAGGGGTTTACCGGGTTTGATGGCGAGTTTCCACAGGGCCAGCTCGCCCTCCTCGCGCAGGGCCACACCGAGGAAATCCGCCTCGCCTACCGATACCCCGCCAGTGGAGAGGATCAGGTCCACGTCCCCCAGTTCCGCCAAACGGCGGCGGGTGGTGGCCAGGTCGTCGGGCAAGATCCCGGCGTCGACCACCTCACAGCCCAGGCGCTGCAACCAACTGCACAGCAGCACGCGGTTGCTGTTGTAGATCTGCCCTGGGCCCAGGGGCAGGCCCGGTTCGATCAACTCGTCGCCGGTGGACAACACCGCCACCCGGGCGCGGCGCACCACGCGCAAGCGGGCGTTGCCCAGGGTGGCGGCCAAGCCTTGTTCGATCGGCCCCAGGCGTGTGCCGGCGTTCAGCACCACTTCGCCCACGGTGGTTTCCTGGCCTTGCGGGCGAATGTTCTGACCGCTGTGCAGCGCTTGGCTGAAGCTCACGCGACCGTCGTCCTGCACCTGGGCGTTTTCCTGCATTTCCACGCAGTCCGCGCCGGCGGGCACGGGCGCGCCGGTGAAGATCCGCGCGCAGGTGCCGGGCAGCAAGGGTTCGGGCGCCTGGCCGGCGAACACTTTCTGGCTCACGGGCAAGGCCTGGCCCGTCCAATCGGCCACGCGCAGGGCGTAGCCATCCATGGCGCTATTGGGCCAGGGCGGCAAATCGAGGGTGGCGACCAGGTCTTGGGCCAACACCCGGCCCTGGACCTGGGCCAAGGGCAGTTCTTCATCGGCGGTGATGGGTGCGCCGCCCGCCATTTCCAGCAACCGCGCCAGGGCCGCTTCGACGGGCATCAGGGCGCCGTTCTTGCCGGGCTTATCCACGGCTTTCACAAGGTGCGGCTTGCTTGAGGTGGGGCACGAAATTGCACGGGCGGTGGCGCGCGTCCAGTTGCTCGGCGAGGATGCCGTCCCAACCGGTGCGCACCGCGTTGGTCGAACCCGGCAGGCAGCACACCAGGGTGCCGTTGGCCATGCCGGCCAGGGCGCGGGACTGCACGGTGGAGGTGCCGATGTCGGCCACCGAGATCTGGCGGAACAGCTCGCCAAAGCCATCGACTTGCTTGTCCAGCAGGCAGGTGACCGCTTCGGGCGTGCTGTCGCGGCCGGTGAACCCGGTGCCACCGGTAATCAGCACCACTTGCACCACGTCTTCGGCGATCCAGGTGGCGACCTGAGCACGGATTTTGTACAGGTCATCCTTAAGCAGCACCCGCGCCGCGAGGTGGTGGCCGGCAGCCGTGAGGCGGTCGACGAACACCTGGCCCGAGGTGTCGGTGTCCAGGGTGCGGGTATCGCTGACGGTCAGCACCGCGATGTTCAGCGGGGCGAAAGGCACTTCAGCCTTGGCGTTCATAGGCTCGATCCAGTTGTAGGAGACACGGCCGGGTGTTATATCACAGCGCCCCATTTTCAAGCCCTGTTGCGAGGCACCATGACCACCCTGCCCCCGCTGCCGCCCTGTTCGATCCTGTTGCTGGCCGGTGGCCGCGGCCAGCGCATGGGCGGGCAGGACAAAGGCCTGCTGCCCTGGCGCGGCGAGCCCTTGATCGCCCACCTGCACCGCCTCACGCGGGGGCTGACGGACGACCTGATCGTCTCGTGCAACCGCAACCTGGAGCTGTATGCGCCCTACGCCGACCGCTTGGTGCACGACGACTGCGCCGATTTCCCCGGGCCCCTGGCCGGTATCCGCGCTGGCCTGGCCGCCGCCCGCCACGACTACTTGCTGGTGCTGCCCTGCGATGTGCCGCAACTGGACGCCGCGTTGCTCCACGCCATGCGCGACGCCGCCCGCCAACAGCCAGATAAACCCCTGATGCTGCGCCACGGCGAGCATTGGGAGCCGTTGCTGTGCGTCATCCCCACAGCCCTGGCGCCAGCCTTTGAAAACGCCTGGGCCCACGGCGAGCGCAGCCCCGGCAAGGTCATGCGGCAATTGGCCGCACAGGCCTTGCCGTGCCCGGCCAACGACCCGCGCCTGGCCAACCTCAACACACCGCAGTTGCTGGATCGCCCTGGCGAAGTGTCAGAATGACACTAGCCATGGAACTTGCTCGCGATGTATACGTCAGAACGTCAGTACTCAAAGTATTCACTTTCGGAGAAACACCATGACTCAACGGACCCTCGCCTCCCTGATGCTCGCACTGGGCCTCGCCACCCTCGCCGGTTGCGCTTCGCCAACAGTGATTACGCTCAACGACGGCCGTGAAATCCAGGCTGTCGATACCCCGCAGTACGATGAAGAATCCGGCTTCTATGAGTTTGAACAACTGGACGGCAAGCAAACCCGTATCAACAAGGACCAGGTGCGCACCGTCAAAGACCTGTAAGCCCAGGCCTTGATGCAAAAACCCGCCCCGTGCGGGTTTTTGCTTTTGTAGGCCTTACCAAGCCAGGGTCAGAAGGCTCTCGAAGTGGCGCGCCTCACCACTGAGGGGGTCGACAAAGCGCAGGCTCCGGGCCAGCAGTTTGAGAGGCCTGGTGTAGTCGTCCGGGGCGTCCTTGAGTACCTCTGGGTAGAACGGGTCGTTGCAGATCCCCGCCCCCAGCGCACTCATGTGTACCCGCAACTGGTGTTTCTTGCCGGTGACCGGGAACAACCCGTAGCGCCACCACTCGCCGTTTTGCTCAAGCACCGTCACCCGGGTTTCAGTGTTGCTCACCCCCGCACTTTCGCGCATGCGGAAAAACGGCTCGCCTTCCACCAAACGGCTTTTGTGCACCAGGGGGAACGCCCATTGGGGCAGCGCCCGGGCGATGGCTTCGTAGTGCTTGTCGATCTGGCGCGTGGGGAACAGCGACTGATACGCCGCCCGGCTCTGCGGGTTAGCCGAGAACAGCACCAGCCCCGCCGTGTGCCGGTCGATGCGGTGCAGGGGCACCAGGTGCGGGTTATCCAGGCGCCGGATGAGGCGGCGCAACAAGGTTTGCTCGACGTACTCGCCCGCCGGGGTCACGGGCAGAAAGTGGGGTTTGTCAGCCACCACCAGGTGTTCGTCGGCGTAGAGGATGTGTTCCTGCACCGGGATCGGTTTTTCAGCGGCCACTTCGCGAAAGTAATGAATGCGCAGGCCTTCGCGGTACGGCAGGTCGGCGCTGATGGCCGCGCCATTGCCATCGAGCACCCGGCCCCGGGCAATGCGGTCCAGCCACTGCTGGCGGCTGATGGCGCGAAAATGCTCGCACAGGCAATCGAGCACCGTCGGCCACGCGCCGGGTGGCAGGTACAGGGTGCTGGCTTGGTGCTGCGCAGCGCTGAACGATGAGGTAGACATAACAGGACTCTGGCCAAATGCTGGCCGGCATTATCCGGCAACGGTGCCCGCGAACCTAGCCCGCTGCCTCAGGCCGTGGTCACGCCGGCCTCGGCGGCGGCTTCGGTGAAGTCCTTGAGCCAGCGCAGCACATCGACCGCTTCCCAGCGCGCCGGGTCATACAGGGCATAAAGAAGACCCTGGTAGCCCACCACATCCAATTGGCGGTGGTAGCCGGCACGCTGGAACAGGGCTTCGATCTCTGCAAAACAGGTATTGAAATGCACTTTGCCGAACGGCGTCTTGCCTTCGGTGACCAACCCATCCAGGCGCAGTTCCAGCACCGCTTCACGGACGACGTCGGCGGACATCCGGTTCACGCTGTTCTTCAATTGTTCGACATTGACCATGGTGCATCCCTCGACGTGCGGGCCTCGCCACCTCGAGAGGTGGCGCGACACTCGAATAACTGTATACGCATACAGTAAACGAATATCGTGCCCCTGGCCAACCGATTACCGAGGGCCGCGACCAATGGAGGCGACCGTCATTGCAAAAAGTTCACCACTTGCTCAGCGTCGAACGGCCAGCCCAATTCGGCGCCGGTATCGATGCGCCGCAGCACCGGGATGCGCAGGCCATAGGCCTCGACCAACGCTTCGCTTTCGCCGATATCCACCAGTTCCACCATCAAGCCGTGCTCGACCAATGGCATGAGGACCTCTTCGGCCAGTTCGCACAGGTGGCAACCCAGGGTGCCGTACAGCTGACATTCAGGAGGCATGACAAAAAACCGAAAAGAGACGGGCCCATAGTCTAGCCCCATGGCGCACTGATGGCAGCCATCGGGCCAACCCCTGACCTGCGTCAGTAAGCCACAGGCGCGATTAAACGAAACTCGCGGCTTTTTTTGCCTCTACGCTGTGTATTCCACGCCCCTGACCGGAGACGCCTGTGTTCGCCAACCTGTTAATCATTCTTGCCTCATCGCTGGTGGTGATCGCGCTGTTCCGGCGCCTGCAACTGCCACCCGTGCTGGGCTACCTGTGTGTCGGCCTGCTGGTGGGGCCCACCGCGTTCGACTGGGTGAATGACAGCGAGCACCTGCCGGACCTGGCGGAACTGGGGGTGGTGTTCCTGCTGTTTTCCCTGGGCCTGGAATTCTCCCTGTCGAAAATGCTCGCCCTGCGCCGCGTGGTGTTTGGCCTGGGCAGCCTGCAAGTGCTGATAAGCGGCCTGTTGCTGGGGGGCGTGCTGAGCCTGTTCGGCATGCCGCTGGCCGTAGCGCTGATGCTTGGCGCGGGGCTGGCGTTGTCGTCGACCGCCATCGTCAGCAAGGAGCTGACCAGCCTGGGGGAGATTTTCAGCAGCCACGGCCAGAACGCCATTGGCGTGTTGTTGTTCCAGGACGTGGTCGCGGTGTTGCTACTGACCCTGGTGCCGGTGTTTGCCGGCCAGAGCGACCAGGCCTGGTACTGGGCGCTGCCGATCACCCTGGTCAAGACCGTGATCCTGTTCGTCGGCCTGGCCCTGGCCAGCCGCTGGCTGCTGCCGCGGCTGTTCCATGAGGTGGCCGCGTCCCATTCCGCCGAACTGTTCGTGCTGCTGGCCCTGGTGATTGTGTTGATGACGGCGTGGCTGACCCACTTGCTGGGCCTGTCGCCGGCACTGGGGGCGTTCCTGGCGGGCATGCTGCTGGGGGAAAGCCACTACCGCCATCAGATCGAGGCCGATATCCGGCCCTTTCGCGACATCCTGCTGGGGCTGTTTTTCGTCAGCATCGGCATGCTCATCGACCTGCAATTGTTCGTTAGCCACAGCCTGCTGATTCTGGGCCTGACCCTGGGCCTGCTGCTGGTCAAGGGCGCCATTGTCGCCGCACTGGTGAAGTGGCGCGGCAGCGACGGCGAAACGGCATGGCGCAGTGGTCTGGCGCTGGCCCAGGGCGGCGAATTCTGCTTCGCCCTGATGGCGCAGATGCAGCAAAGCCAACTCATGCCCGCCGAGATCAGCGGCCTGCTGCTGGCCGCCACCTTCTGCTCCATGGTGCTCACACCGCTACTGCTGCGGGCCGCGCCAGGCATTGCCGCGCGCCTGCACCGCAAACCCAACGAAGAGGCCAAGCTCGACGAAATCACGGCCCTCAACGCTGGGTTTCACGGCCACGTGGTGATCTGCGGTTATGGCCGCGTGGGCCAGTCCATCGGCCGTTTCCTGCGCCGTGAAAAACAAACCTTCATCGCCCTGGACGACGACCCGGTGCGGGTGCAGGAAGCCGCCGCCGGCGAAAGCTGCGTGCACTACGGCGACTCGCGCCGCGGCGAGCTGCTCAGCGCCGTGGGCCTGGACCGCGCACGCTTGCTGGTGATCGCCGTCGACAAGACCGACATCGCCCTGACGGTGCTCAAGGAGGCGCGACGCCTCAACCCGCAGGTGCAGATTTTGGTGCGTACCCGCGACGACAGTCAGTTGAGCGAGTTGCAGGCCGCCGGCGCCAACGAGGTGGTGCCGGAGTTGCTGGAGTCGAGCCTGATGCTCGCCTCCCATGCCCTGGTGATGCTCGGCCTGCCCGAAGAGCAAGCCCAGGCCCGCGTCGACGAAGTACGCCAGACCCGCTACCGCTTACTCCACGGCTTCTATCACGGCGCCCAGGGCAACCTGCTGGACAATCGTGGCCAGCCCAAGGTGCTGATGCACGCGGTCAACCTGGCGCCCGACGCCCATGCCTGCGGCCTGACCCTCAGTGACCTGGCGTTGGAACTGCTGGGGGTGGACATTCAAGCGGTACAACGCGAAGGCGCGGAACTGGCGGTGGAAGGCACCACCGCGCTACGGGCCGGCGACAAGGTGCTGATGTCCGGCCCTCTGGCCGCCATTGAAGCCTGCGAAGCACGGTTGCTGGGCGGCTGACCCCCTTAGCAAGCGGGCTCGCCCGCTTGCTACAGAGCAGCGCCTCAATCCTGGCTGATGGCGCCAATCTTGTGGATCGACAGGTCGGCGCCGTAGTACTCCTCTTCCTGGCTCAGGCGCAGGCCATGGCCGTACTTGATCGCGCCGTACACGGCAAAGCCGCCGGCCAGGGCCACCAACACGCCCAGGGCGGTGCCGAGCAACTGGCTCGCCAGGCTGACCCCGCCGATACCACCGAGCATTTGCTGGCCGAACACCCCGCAGGCAATCCCGCCCCAGACGCCGCACACGCCATGCAAGGGCCACACCCCCAATACGTCGTCGATCCGCCATTTGCCCTGGGCGGCGGTGAAGCACCAGACGAACAGCGCCCCGGCGATCAGACCGGTCACCAGCGCCCCCAAGGGGTGCATCACGTCGGAGCCGGCGCAAACCGCCACCAGCCCGGCCAGCGGGCCGTTATGCAGAAAGCCCGGGTCGTTGCGCCCTACTACCAGCGCCGCCACGGTGCCTCCCACCATGGCCATCAGCGAGTTGACCGCCACCAGGCCACTGACCCCTTGCAGGGTCTGGGCGCTCATCACGTTGAAGCCGAACCAGCCGACAATCAAAATCCACGACCCCAGGGCCAGAAACGGAATACTCGACGGCGCGAACGCCACCAAGCGCCCATCGCGGTAACGTCCCTGGCGCGGCCCCAGCAGCAACACCGCCGCCAGCGCCAGCCAACCGCCCATGGCATGCACCACCACGGAGCCGGCAAAGTCGTGGAACGGCGCGCCAAACCGCCCTTGCAGCCAGGCTTGCAGGCCGAAATTGCCGTTCCACACCAGGCCCTCGAAGAACGGGTAGACGAACGCCACGATCAGCGCCGTCGCGCACAGCTGCGGGGCGAACCGGGCCCGTTCGGCGATGCCGCCGGAAATAATCGCCGGGATGGCCGCGGCAAACGTCAGCAGGAAAAAGAACTTCACCAGCCCATACCCGTGGTCGGCGCTGAGCGCCGCCGCCGGCTGCATGAAGCTGACGCCGTAGGAAATCCAATAACCGATAAAGAAGTAGGCCAGGGTCGAGACGGCAAAATCACTGAGGATTTTGCACAAGGCGTTGACCTGGTTCTTCTGGCGTACCGTGCCCACTTCAAGGAACGCGAACCCGGCGTGCATGGCCAGTACCATGACTGCGCCCATGAGAATAAACAACGTGTTGGAGCCGTGGACCAGGCTGGTCACGGCGCTTTGCAAATGGTCCATTGGAGGGCAGCCCCACAGGCAGGAAAAAGCACCAAAGCAGCTCGCGAACGCTTTTTACGCACCAAATTGGCACCTGGGCGGGGCGCGGTTTCTTCTTCGGTGAACCGCTTTGGCGCAGGAATCAACAATGGGGCAAATTGCCGCTAGGGTATTTCCGCAGGTTTCAGTTATTTAGGTTAAGGTTTTCATCACTCGGCGCGCGTTTTCAGCGCAAAACCCAAGCGGCGATGCACCAGCACAAAGCAAAAGCTGTACCAGCCAATTGCACTGAACCTTCCCACGCGCCCAATACTCGAATCACACACAAGCCACCTACGGAGATCACCATGGCCAGCAAAACAGCAAAGACTGCTCAAGAAATACTGATGGCGGATTTTCAAACCCTGGTGAACGACACCGAACGTTTGCTGGAACACACCGCCACCCTGGCCGGCGATCAAGCCGATGAGTTGCGCGGGCAGATCCACGACAGCCTGCTGCGCGCCCGCGAAACCCTGCAACTGTCCCAGGATTCGCTACGCGAGCGTGGCCAAGCGGCGGTCACCGCCACTGAAGACTACGTGCAGGCCAACCCTTGGCAATCGGTGGGCATCGCGGCCGGTGTGGGCTTCCTGATCGGCTTGCTGGCAACTCGGCGCTGATATGGCTATCGGCGATTCCGACTCCGCCCCCGGCACCTCGTCGCGGCGCCTAGGCGCCGCTTTCCTAGGTTTGCTACACAGCCATGTCGAGTTGTTCGGCATCGAATTGCAGGAGCAGAAAGCCCGCACAGTGAGCCTGCTGTTGTTCGCCGGGCTAGCCCTGGTGTTTGCCCTGCTGTTGCTCGTGGGGCTCTCGGCGCTGGTGCTGATCCTGCTGTGGGACAGCTATCGCTTGGCGGGCATCATCGGCTTGTGCGTCTTCTATTCCCTGGCCGCATTGTTCTGCGCCATGCGCCTGCGGGCGGCGATCTATGACGAATCCTCGCCATTCAACGCCACCCTGGAAGAACTGGCCAACGACCGGGAGCGCCTGCTGCCATGAACCTGCCTGACATCCCGCAAAGCCATTCTCGCCGCGAAATGCGCAAGGCCTTGATCCGCCTGCGCATGGAGATGCATCGCCAAGAAATTCGCCATGAGTCCCAGCAATTGCTGCAACCCTTGCAGCGCATGCGCGCAATGACCCAGAACTGGCAACAGGGCCTGGGCATCAAGCATGCGCCGCTGTGGGGCGTGGCCGCTGTGACGCTGCTGGGCTTTTTCACCGGTAAAGGCGCCAAGAGTGGCGGCGTCGGGCGCCTGACCCGCCTCGTCGGGCTCGGCACCAGCCTACTGCCACTGATAAAGATGGCCCTAAGCACCTCGCGCAAACCCTGAGCCGGCAATCTTTCGTTGTGCCCAGGCACCCGCCTCTTTCACCAGAGGCCGGTGCCTGCCCGCCCGCGCATCTGTAGTCCCCCTTGCGGCCAGGGGCGCGAAACGGGAAGCTAGCCCATCAGTCACCTGACGGAGAGAACCAGCCTTGGATTGGCCCACCCTGCTTACCCGCGAACGCCTCGGAAAACCCCTGCACAGCCCGCATGAACTTGGCCGCAGCCCTTTCCACAAAGACCACGACCGCATCATCTTTTCCGGCGCCTTCCGCCGCCTCGGCCGCAAGACCCAAGTGCATCCGGTGTCCAGCAACGACCATATCCACACGCGCCTGACCCACTCCCTGGAAGTCAGTTGCGTGGGCCGTTCTCTGGGCATGCGGGTCGGCGAAACCCTGCGCGGCGCCCTGCCCGACTGGTGCGAGCCGAGCGACTTGGGCATGGTCGTACAATCGGCGTGCCTGGCCCACGACATCGGTAACCCGCCGTTCGGCCACTCAGGCGAGGACGCCATTCGCCATTGGTTCCAGCAAGCGGCGGGGCGCGGCTGGCTCGACGCAATGACTGACGCCGAACGAGGCGATTTCCTCAACTTCGAGGGCAACGCCCAGGGTTTCCGGGTGCTGACCCAGCTTGAATACCATCAATTCGACGGTGGTACGCGCCTGACCTACGCCACCCTGGGGACCTACCTGAAATACCCCTGGACCGCACGCCACGCCGACTCCCTGGGCTACAAGAAACACAAATTCGGCTGCTACCAGAGCGAACTGCCGTTGCTGGAAACCATCGCCCATAAGCTCGGCCTGCCACAGATCGAAGACCAACGCTGGGCCCGCCACCCATTGGTCTACTTGATGGAAGCCGCCGATGACATCTGCTACGCCTTGATCGACCTGGAGGACGGTGTGGAGATGGAGCTGCTGAACTACGCCGAAGTGGAATCTCTCCTACTTGACTTGGTGGGCGATGACCTGCCGCAAACCTATCGCCAACTCGGCCCGACGGACTCTCGCCGGCGCAAACTGGCGATCCTGCGTGGCAAGGCCATCGAACACCTGACCAACGCCGCCGCCCGAGCCTTCGTCGAACAGCAAGACGCGCTGCTGGCGGGCACCCTGCATGGCGACCTGGTGGAACACATGCACGGGCCTGCCAAGCGCTGCGTATTGAATGCCAAGGACATGGCGCGCAAGAAGATCTTCCAGGACAAGCGCAAGACCCTGCACGAGATCGGCGCCTACACCACCTTGGAAATCCTGCTCAACGCCTTTTGCGGCGCGGCACTGGAACAGCATGGCGGGCGCACGCCCTCGTTCAAGAACCGGCGCATCCTCGACCTGCTCGGCAACAACGCACCCGACCCCAGCAAGCCCCTGCACAGCTCGTTCCTGCGCATGATCGACTTCATTGCCGGGATGACCGATAGCTACGCCACCGAAATGGCCCGGGAAATGACCGGACGCTCCAGCCCTCAATAGAGGTGAAGCCAATAAGACGTGTAGGAATAAGCCTCCACGTCCGATTGAAAACACTCAAATATTCCGCGCATTTCAGCGCCTAGAGAATCGCCCTACGCCTTGTAGAGAGCGAACTGATCGAATCTATCAATGTATTCGCGAAATAATCGCCGACTATCTTGCTCAACAGAACGAGCCGTCAACCGAAGAGCCCTGCAGGCTCATCCCGGGTGAGCGCCTTTGCCATGGAACACACAATGCTCAAACATGACCTGCGCATCCTGGTGGTGGAAGATCATCCTTTTCAATTGGCTGCCACCCAGTGCCTGCTTAACAGCTACGGCTTTCACCACCTCACCGCCACCCATGACGCCGAAACCGCGCTATTGCTGATGCGCCAGGCACCGCAACCCTTTGATCTACTGCTATGCGACCAATGCCTACCGGACCTGGGCGGCCTGGAACTGATCGGCCTGGCCAGCAGCCAACGCCTGATTCAGTCCGCGATCATCCTCAGTAGCCTGAGCCTGGGCGAACTCGAGGCCCTTGAGCGTCAGGCCAACCTACGCCGGCTCCCGCTGCTGGGCTATCTGAGCAAACCACTTAACCGCCGGGAGTTCAGCACGCTGTTGCAGCGCAAGCCCTGACCCCCGACGCCCTCTTTAAACCCTATGCACTCCGGGAGAAACCAGGCGTTGACACGGGGTCAACTGGGCAAATTTACTCCCTACCCAATAGTGCCCAGCGTACCCATTGCGCCTCGCTCTTATAGGCAAGTGGATTTTTCATTAATACCCAATAAAAACATTATTTCAGCGAACAAGAATAAACCGCCAGACAAGTAGGAATAATTCTGACTTACGCAGCGAAAAAGAATGCCACCGAAATAATCTCGCCAAGATTAATGCATTAAACTAACGTGCCTCTCCCCCTCCTTACACATTCGTAATCCAATGCCTTTTTTTGTGTAGGAATAATCTTATATTGCATCAACAGGCCCGTCGGTTCATGCGTGCCTGCCCCCTTCTGAGCTAAGGTGCGCGCTTTATTTGCGCTCGTATGGGATTTGATTATGAACTCCGTTTTTATTGTCGACGATCACCCCGTTATCAGACTTGCAGTTCGCATGTTGTTAGAACACGAAGGTTATAAAGTGGTCGGCGAAACCGATAATGGTGTCGACGCCATGCAAATGGTCCGCGAATGTATGCCAGACCTCATCATTCTCGACATCAGCATTCCCAAACTCGACGGCCTGGAAGTCCTATCGCGTTTCAACGCCATGAGCACGCCCCTGCGCACACTCGTACTGACTGCGCAATCGCCGACTCTCTTCGCCATACGGTGCATGCAGTCCGGTGCTTCCGGCTATGTCTGCAAGCAGGAGGACCTCAGTGAGCTGCTCAGCGCCATCAAGGCCGTACTTTCAGGCTACAACTACTTCCCCAGCCAGGCATTGAACCCGGCGCGCCGGGATGAAGAAGTAAGCCTGGAGCTGGATCTATTCAAATCGGTGAATGACCGGGAATTGATGGTGCTCCAACTCTTTGCCCAAGGCCGCACTAACAAGGAAATCGCCAAGGGCATGTTTTTAAGCAACAAAACCGTCAGCACCTATAAGAAAAGACTTATGCAAAAACTTAAGGCCAAGTCCTTGGTAGAACTTATCGAGATGGCAAAACGCAACGCATTAGTGTGAGAAATAGGATGCCCAGGCAGTTAAAGGACTACTTAATATTACTGAGCACGGGTTTATGCCTGAGCACTTTCGCGGTCGCCGAGAACAACGATGTGCAGTCCTATTCACTGCTCAGTCGCGCCAGCAAAGGCCTCACCCAAGTTCATCTGGATAAAGCGCAATTGCAATGGATTGGCAACAAGCGCGAGCTGGTCCTGGGCACTTCTGCTCCCGATTATCCCCCCTTCGACCTGACCCTCAGCGGACACGACTATGAAGGGTTCACCGCAGACTATGCCGGCATTCTCGCGGCCACCCTGGCCTTGCCCGTGCGGGTGCAGCGCTATGGTTCCCGGGAGGCGGCCATCGCCGCGCTAGAACAGGGCCGCGTGGATATGCTGGGTACCGCGAACGGCTTCGAAGCCAGCAATCCGAACCTGGCGCTTTCGATTCCCTACGCGGTGGATCAGCCAGTGCTGGTCACCCGCGAGCGGGAAAACCGATCGCTGAGCGACGGCCTGGCGGACATGCGCTTGAGCATGGTCTACCACTACTTGCCGCTCGAGGACGTCAAGGCGCTGTACCCCAAGGCCACCATCACCGCCTACCCTTCCTACCAGAACGCCATCAATGCCGTGGCTTTCGACCAGGCCGACGTATTTCTGGGCGATACCATTTCGACCCACTACATGATTAACAAGGGCTATCTCAAGAACATCCAGATGGCCAACTTCGGCAAACATGAAGCCAATGGCTTCAGTTTTGCCGTGCGTAGAAGCGATCAACCCTTGCTGGACCTCATCAATGCCACGCTCAAGGCCATCCCCATGGCCGAGCGCGATAGCATCGCCCAGCGCTGGAGTGCCGGCAGCGACATTCTGCTCACCGACCAGAAGCTGCAACTTACCGCGCGCGAGGAGCGCTGGTTGAAACAGCACCCCACCGTGCGAGTGGTGGTCAACGAAACTTTTGCCCCACTGACTTTTTTCGATTCTCAGAACAACTTCCGCGGTATCACCGCCGATCTGCTGGAACTCATCCGGCTGCGCACCGGCCTGCGCTTCGAGATCCAGCGCAGCCGTGGCGTCGATGAGATGACCCGCCAGGTCGAACAGGGCAACGCCGAGATCATCGCCGCCATGCTGCCCAGCGATGAGCGCGAGGACCGCCTCACCTTCAGCCGCCCTTACCTGGAGAACTCCTTCGTACTGCTCACCCGCAAGGACGCCCCGGTGATGGGCAGCCTCGAGCAACTCGCCGGCAAACGTCTGGCAATCACCCAGGGCAACCCCTTAATGGAGTACCTACGCACCGAGTACCCAGAGGTACGCCTGGTCGAAACCGACGACACCTTCCGTGCCGCCGAACTGCTGGCTCAGGGCCAGGTCGAGGGTGCCGTCAACTCGCTGGTAGTCGCCAACTACTTCATCTCGTCCCGCGTATTTCAAGATCAATTGCAGATCAGCGCCACCATCGGTACACAGCCGGCGGCCTTTACCCTGGCCACCGCCCGAGGCGCGGTGGAACTGAGCGCCATCCTCGACAAGGCCTTGCTCAGCATCGCGCCGGATGAACTGGGCATCATCAACAGCCGCTGGCGCGGCTACACCGCCGACCCGGACAGCTACTGGCGCAACTACTCTCGCCTGATCTACCAGATCGTCCTGGGCGCGGGCCTGTTGCTCCTGCTTTCCCTGGCCTGGAACGCCTACATGCGGCGCCAGATCAAGCAGCGGCAACAGGCCGAACGGGCGCTGAACGACCAGCTCGAGTTCATGCGCACGCTGGTCAACGGCACGCCCCACGCCCTCTACGTGCGTGACCGCGACGGCGTGCTGCAAAGCTGCAACGACAGTTACCTGGAGGCCTTTTCCACCTCCCGCGACGAGGTCATCGGCAAAACCGTGATGCAGGGCGCCTTGAGCAACGAGTTCGAGGCCCGGGAGTTCGAAGCCGACTATCAGCGGGTCATCGCCGAAGGCACGCCGATGATTCTCGATCGCGCGCTGCACATCGGTGATCGCCAGTTGACGATCTATCACTGGATCCTGCCCTATCGCGACTCCACGGGAGAGGTCCAGGGCATCATCGGCGGCTGGATCGACATCAGTGAACGGCGCCAACTCTTCGATGAACTACGCGCCGCCAAGGAGCAGGCCGATGACGCCAACCGCGCCAAAAGCACCTTCCTGGCGACCATGAGCCATGAGATCCGCACCCCCATGAATGCGGTGATCGGCATGCTCGAACTGACCTTGAAACGCGCCGACCAGGGCCATCTCGACCGCACAGCCATCGAAGTGGCCTACGACTCGGCCAAGGATCTGCTGGAGCTGATCGGCGACATTCTCGATATCGCCCGCATCGAGTCCGGTCGCCTGAGCCTGACGCCGGAGCGCGTCAGCCTGCGCGACACCGTCGAGTCGGTGATTCGGGTGTTCGACGGCTTAGCGCGGCAGAAAAGCCTGAGCCTAGGGTTGGACTTCCAATCGAGTGTCGAACAGGCCGATGTGTTGATCGATCCACTGCGCTTCAAGCAGATACTCACCAACCTGGTGAGCAACGCCATCAAGTTCACCGAACGTGGCCAGATCAATATCCGCGTGCAAGTGCACGCTGGCACCGCGCCCCAACAGATCTGCATGCAGTTGCGGGTGGAGGACACCGGAATCGGCATCAGCGAAAGCGACCAGGCTCGTCTCTTCGAACCCTTTGCCCAGGCCGACGGCCCCAGCCACATGGCCCGGGCCGGCGCAGGGCTGGGGCTGGTCATCAGCCGCAGCCTGTGCGAAATGATGGGCGGGCAACTGACCCTCACCAGCCAACCGGGGACAGGCACTCAAGTCTGCGTGACGTTGCACTTGACCAGCCTGGCACCCCGGCTCGACGCCGATGAACAACAGCCCGAGATCACCACCGCCGGCACGCCCCTGAACATCCTGGTGGTGGACGACCACCCCGCCAATCGCCTGCTGATGTGCCAGCAACTGGGCTTCCTGGGGCATCGCTTCACCACCGCCCACCACGGTGGCGCTGGCCTGAAGGTTTGGGAAGACGGGCATTTCGACCTGGTGATCGCCGACTGCAACATGCCGGTGATGAATGGCTATGACCTGACCCGCGCCATCCGCCAGCACGAACAGCGCACACAACGGCCAGCTTGTACGATCCTGGGGTTCACCGCCAACGCCCAACAAGAGGAAAAACAGCGCTGCGCCACGGCCGGGATGGATGACTGCTTGTTCAAGCCCATCAGTCTGACCGCCCTCCACCAACGCCTGGCAGGGCTCAAGCCGCTGGCGGCCCGCAACGCCTTCAACCTCGATAGTCTGCATTTGCTGACAGGGGGCGAGCCGAAAATGATCCAGCGCCTGCTCGTCGAACTGCTGAGCAGCACCCAGCAAGATCGCCAGGCCCTGCTCGCCTTGCCCCATGACGGCGACCAGCAAGCCCTGATCGATATTGCCCACCGCATCAAAGGCGCCGCGCGTATGGTCCAGGCCTTGATGCTGACCCAGCATTGCGAAGCCTTGGAACAGGCGTGCGATGCACAGGCCAGCCACGAAGAGGTCGAGGCCTGCCGTAGCGCGATCGAGCAGGCCATGTTGGAGCTGGAGCAAACCCTGCAACGATATCTGCAATCCAACCCGGGGAACTGACACTTAACCCGGGGCCATCGCGCCCCGGGCACTTGGCCAGTCTTGCCTCGACAAAAACAAATCAAAAAGCCATCATCCCACCCAGTGACACACAGACTGCCCAAGCAGCCTGCGTGCCCTGGCACAGGTCCAACTCTCCAAGGCAGGTTGCTCCGGCCTTAACTATGCTTGAACGCTAAGCAGTGTGTACGACCACTCGGAGAGACTTGATGCCCAGCCCACTGCGCCCGGACAAACGCCGGTTCCCGCTGCACGTGCACATCAGCGTGATGTTTACCCTGCTGCTATTGCTGACCGGCACGGTGCTGGGCATTTTCAACTATCGACAAACCACCCAGATCATCCTTTCCAGCAGCCAGAAACTGTTCGATCGCATCGAACAGGACGTGCGCCTGGACTTGCAGTCAACCTACGAGCCCATCCGCCACCTGCTCAGCCTGCTGGCCCAGTACCCCCAAGCCCAGGCACCAGATCTGACGCAGCGCCTGGCGTTGCTCAAACCCTTCAGCCAGGCCCTGCGCGACAACACCAACCTGGCATCGCTGTACGTGGGCTATCCCGATGGCGACTTTTTCATGGTCCGGCCGCTGGCCACCCAGGCGTTGAAAGAGCGCTTCAAGGCACCGGACAACGCCGCGTACCAGGTCTGGAGCATCGAGCGCAGCCCCGACACTGGCACCACCCACTCGCAGACGCTGCTCTTCGACCGTTCGCTGAACCTGCTGGAACAACGCGACAACCCACGGGAGAACTACGACCCGCGGGCCCGCGAATGGTTTATCAGTGCCCGCAGCGATGACGACCAGATCACCACCGCACCCTACCTGTTTTTCTCCACGCGCAATGTCGGCACCACCCTGGCCCGACGCAGCGGCAGCGAGGCGGTGATGGGCGCGGACCTGACCCTGAACCAACTGTCCGCGACCCTGGCCAAGCACGTTGTCACCCCCAGCACCCAAATCGCCCTGTTCGATGCCGATGGCAACGCGGTGGCCTACCCCGACAGCAGCAAGTTGATTATCGAGAGCCAGACCGCGCGCCTTATCAAAGCCCGGGACCTGCATCCCGCACTCAAAGCCCTGCTCATGGACAACCCCGGCGGCAACCGCTTGACCCTCGACCGGCGCCAGTGGGTGGTCGCCCGCAGCAGCATGCACGAGGGCGGCCCCCAAGGCCTGCAACTGGCGCTGCTGGTGCCTGAAGACGAGTTGCTGGCCGATGCCTATCGCCTGCGCTGGCAGGGCGCGCTCATCACCCTGACCACCCTGCTCCTGTGCTTGCCGCTGGGCTGGCTGACCTCGCGCATTCTGGTACGCCCCTTGCGGGACCTGGTGGATGAAGCGGACGCCATCCGCAGTTTCGATTTCAACTACCCGGTGACACGCCGTTCGCCGGTACTGGAAGTCGATCAGTTGAGCCTTTCCATGGCTCGGATGAAGGAGACCCTGGCGAGCTTCTTTGAAATCACCGCCAGCCTGTCGGCCGAGACGCGTTTCGAACCGCTGCTGCAACGGGTGCTGTTCGAGACGGTAAAAATCAGCCAGGCCCAGGCGGGCCTGATCTACCTGCGCGACAGCGACGATGGTCGCCTTGAGCCCCACGGGCTGGTCATCGACGACATCGCCCAGGACCTGCCCCGCTTCCAGATCAAGGTCCAGACCCCACAGGACGAAACTGCCCCGCACTGGTTGCAGCAACTCAATCGTCAAGACAGCGCCGTTGCATCCCTGGGCTTTGAAGCAGCGCAAGACCTGCAAAGCGTGCTGCTGGCCATGCAATGCCCTCGAGCGCACTTGATTGCCATCCGCTTGCGCAACCGGCATAACGAAATGGTCGGGGTATTGGTGTTGTTGCTCGCTGACAGCGGCAGCGAGGCCGACCTGGAAAAACTGCGCCCTGACCGCATCGCCTTTATCCAGGCTGTTTCCGGCGCGGCGGCAGTGTGCATCGAGAGCCAACGACTGCAAGCCAAGCAAAAACAGCTTCTGGACGCCTTTATCCAGCTATTGGCCGGCGCCATCGACGCCAAGAGCCCCTACACCGGAGGCCATTGCCAGCGCGTACCGGCCCTGACCCTGATGCTCGCCCGCGCGGCTGCCGAGAGCCAACAACCGGCGTTTCGCGCCTACCGCCCCAGCGAGGACGAGTGGGAAGCCCTGCACATCGCGGCCTGGCTGCATGATTGCGGCAAGGTCACCACGCCAGAATACGTGGTCGACAAGGCGACCAAACTGGAGACCCTGTGCGACCGCATTCATGAAATCCGCACCCGCTTCGAGGTGCTCAAGCGCGATGCCTGGGTCAGTTTCTGGCAGGCCCGGGCCTTGGGCGGCGACGAGCAGCCACTGGCGGCGCTACGCGATGCCAGCCTGGCCAGCCTGGATGATGACTTTGCCTTTGTCGCCCGCTGCAACCTGGGCGGCGAATCCATGAGCGATGAGGATTTGCAACGCTTGCGCACCATCGCCGCCCGCACCTGGACCCGCACCCTGGATGATCGCCTCGGGGTTTCCTGGGAAGAGAATGCGCGCCAGGCGCGTACGCCCGCCGCCAGCCTGCCGGCCACCGAGCCCCTGTTGGCGGACAAGCCCGAGCACCTGTTCGAGCGCGCACCAAGCGAACTGATTCCGGCCGACAACCCCTGGGGTTTCAAGCTCGAGGTGCCGGCCTACAAGTACAACCGTGGCGAGCTGTACAACCTGAGCATCAACCGGGGCACCTTGACCCGCGAGGAACGCTACGTCATCAACCACCACATGGTGCAGACGATCCTGATGCTCAGCCACCTGCCGTTTCCCAGCCACCTGGGCAATGTCACCGAGATCGCCGGTGGCCATCATGAAAAAATGGACGGCACCGGTTACCCCAAGCAGCTCAAGCGCGCAGACATGAGCCTGCCGGCGCGCATGATGGCGATTGCCGATATCTTTGAAGCCCTCACCGCCGCCGATCGCCCGTATAAGAAGGCCAAGACCCTCAGTGAGGCGCTGGGCATCATGGCCGGCATGTGCCGTGATGCCCACATCGACCCGCAACTATTCGGTCTGTTCATCGAGGCGGGCATCTATCGCCAATACGCCGAGCAGTTCCTCGCGCCGCAGCAGATCGACCTCGTCGAACCCGACAGCTTGCTCAGCAAGGCCGGCCTCAAAGCCTGACTAACAGTCACTCAAGCGCAGGAACACCTGCGCCAAGGCCTCGATCCCGGCCTGATCCTGCTCGGTAAAGCGGGCCAGCAAGGGGCTGTCCAGATCCAGCACGCCAATCAGGCGCCCGTCCTTGACCAGCGGCACCACCAACTCACTGTTGGATGCGCTGTCACAGGCGATATGCCCGGCGAAGGCATGTACGTCATCCACCCGCTGGGTCTGCAACGTGGCCGCAGCCGCGCCGCACACACCACGCCCGAACGGGATACGCACACAAGCGATCTGCCCCTGGAACGGGCCGAGCACCAGTTCCTCATGCTTATTGAGGTAGAAACCCGCCCAGTTTAGATCATCGAGTTGGTTGAACAGAAACGCCGAGAACTGCGCCGCATTGGCGATGAAATCACGCTCATCGGCCAGCAACGACTCCAGTTGCGCCAGGAGCAAGCTGTAGCCCTCTAGGCCCGCCACGTTTTGCTGCAAATCGATCATGGCTTTTGCTCCAGCAACTTGAGGCCCACCCAATAACGGGCGAACTGGTAGGCGCAACGCCCGTTGCGGTTGCCGCGCCCGGTGGCCCAGCGTACCGCAAGGATGTCCAGCTCCTCATCACGCTGCCAGGCCAGCCCGGCCTTGGCTGCGAGCTCGCCGACCCAGTGTTCGACCACGTTAAGAAAGTGCTCCTGAGTGAAGGGATAGAACGACAGCCACAAACCGAAGCGGTCCGACAGCGCGATCTTGTCTTCCACCGCTTCGTTGGGGTGCAGTTCACCGTCGACCATTTTCCAGTTCTCGTTGTCGCTTTCCTTCTCCGGCACCAAGTGCCGACGGTTGGACGTGGCGTACAACAAGACATTGTCCGGCGCCTGTTCCAGGGAGCCGTCGAGCACGCTCTTGAGCACCCGGTAGTCCCCCTCCCCGGTCTCGAACGACAGGTCATCGCAAAACAACACGAAGCGCTGGGGCAATTTTTGCAGTTGCTCGACCACACGCGGCAGGTCGGCCAGGTGATCGCGCTCGATTTCGATCAGGCGCAAACCGCGCTTGGCATGCTCAGCCAGCAGCGCCCGCACCAGGGATGATTTGCCCGTGCCCCGCGCGCCCCACAGCAAGGCGTGGTTGGCGGGCATGCCGTCGAGGAACTGCTGGGTGTTGCGGCCCAGTTGCTCACATTGCTTATCGACCCCGATCAGGTCGCTCAGGCGCATATCCAGGCTGACCTCCAGCGGCATCAGGTAGCCCGTGCGGCCATCGCGCTGCCAGCGCGCCGCCAGGCACGTCGTCCAGTCGATGGCGTGGCGCGGCGCCGGCAGCAAGGGCTCCAGGCGCGCCAGCACGGCGTCGGCACGTTCAAGAAACGCATTCAATCGAGAATCCACGACTTCTCCTCAAGGCTTGTTTGGACGATTTGTTGTAAAGCCAGGCCCCACGCCCGGCCACTGCGGGCCGTAACGGGATAAACACATAAACGAACTGCGCCGAAAAACAGCGATCATCGGCTATGCTTGCCCAGCGAAGGGAAACGGGACATGGCTCAGCATCCGATGGATATCAAGTTCACCAATCGCCTGTCCTACAAACAGGCCAGGCTCACTGTACTGGTCGGTTTCTTGCTGGGAACCCTGCTCAGCCTGCTGCAAATTGGCATCGATTATGCCAGTGAAGATGCCTCCATCAACCGTGAAATACACGCGCTCCTGGAAATCAGCCACAACCCCGCCTCGCGCATCGCCTACAACATTGACGCCGAACTCGCCCAGGAGCTGACCTTGGGCCTGTTGCGCTCGCCCGCCGTGATCGGCGCCCAGTTGATCGACAACAACGACAGCGTCCTGGCCAGCGTGCGCCGCCCCGGCCAGCAAAGCGGCTACCGGGTCATCAGCGACTTTCTATTCGGCGCCCAGCGCCAGTTCGAGGACCGCCTCTACCTCGACCATATGCCGGGCGAAGCCCTCGGCACTCTGCGCTTGGACATCGACACTTACGCCTTTGGCAGCCGTTTTTTGCGCCGGGCCGAAGTCACCCTGCTCAATGGTTTCGCCCGCAGCCTGATCCTCACGGGCATTCTGCTGGCGTTGTTCTACGTGATGCTGACCAAGCCACTGGTGCGGGTGATCCGTGAACTGAGCCGCAGCGACCCGCGCAACAGCCAGCAGGCCAGGCTGGAGTTCCCCGCCGGCCATGAACATGATGAGATCGGCGTTCTGGTCAAGGTGGCCAACCAGCAGTTCGAGAACATGGCCACCGAAATCCGCCAGCGGCGCAACGCCGAAAATCGCCTCACCGATTACCTGGGGCAACTGGAAAACATCGTTTCGGCTCGCACCATGGAGCTCAAGGCGATCAACAGCCGCCTGAGCCAATCCAATGAAGAACTACAGCACGCCCGCACCACGGCGCTGGAAATGGCCGAGGCGCGGTCAGCGTTCCTGGCCAACATGAGCCATGAAATCCGCACACCGCTCAATGGCCTGCTGGGCATGATCGCCCTGTCCCTGGACAGCCCGCTCAACGCCGAGCAACGCCAGCAACTGGCAATCGCCCACGACTCCGGCAAAGTGCTGGTGGAGTTGCTCAATGACATTCTCGACCTGTCGAAATTCGACGCCGGCCAATTGGAGCTCGAACGCATCCCCTTCGACCTCGGCGCCCTGATCGAAGACACCGCCAACCTGCTCTCGCAGAATGCGGCGCCCAGCGTTGAACTGACCTGCCTGATCGACCCGCAATTCCCCGCCCTGGTGCTGGGCGACCCGACGCGGGTGCGCCAAATCGTCAGCAACCTGCTGTCCAACGCCCTCAAGTTCACCCGCTTCGGCCGTGTCGACGTGCGCCTCAAACAGGTGGCGGACGGGGTCAGGATCGAGGTCTGCGACACCGGCATCGGCATTGCCCAGGACGCCCAGGTGAAGATCTTCCAGCCTTTCACCCAGGCCGGCGCCGGCATTACCCGCCAGTTCGGCGGCACCGGTTTGGGCCTGGCGCTGACCTATAACCTCTGCGAAGCCATGCAGGGCCGGCTGATAATCAGCTCCGAAGCGGGTTTTGGCAGCCAGTTCTGTGCCGAGTTGCCCTTGCCTTGCCATACACCTGCCGTCACGCCCCAACCCTTGCGCGGTTGCATCGTCGCTCTGACCACGGCCGACAGTGGCCTGGCCGAGTTGCTGAACAGCCTGCTGCCCGGTTGGGGCCTGGACTACCATCGGCGCAACCTCGACGATTCGTTGGCCAACCTCGACCCCGACTTGCTCATCAGCGATTGCCCGCAGTGCCTGTTCGGCCTGCGTCCGGGCCTCGCGGCGCCGATCCTGCTGGTCACCGCCTATGGCAATTTCCTGCCCAGCGAAGAAGCCAGCGCCCTGGCGCCACTGCAACAGCAGGCGCGGCCTTTGGCTCGTACGGCGCTGTACCAGACCTTGCGCCGCACTCTGCAAGTCGAAACCAACGTTATTGACGATGCCCAGCTCGCCACGCCGGCCCTGCAAGGCCGCGGGCGCATCCTTCTGGTGGAGGACAACCCGGTCAATCAACTGGTGGCCAAGGGCATGCTGGGTAAGCTCGGCTGCGAGGTCAGCGTCGCGGCCCATGGCGGCGAAGCCCTTGGCCTGCTGGAGCAAGGCTCCTTCGAGTTGGTGCTGATGGACTGCAACATGCCGGTGATGGATGGCTACGAGGCGAGCCGGCAGATTCGCCAGAGCGGGCGCTGGCCCGACCTGCCCATCGTTGCTCTCACAGCCAACGCCATGCCCGAGGAGCGCGAGCGTTGCCGTGCGGCCGGCATGGACGATTACCTGGCCAAGCCGTTTCGCCGCGAAGAACTGGCGGCCCTGCTCGACCGCTGGGTGCCACTCATGACAAAGCCTTGAGCTGACCCAGCAACTGATCCAGGCCTTCGCGCAAGGCCCCCAAGCCATCCAGATCCACGCCGCTATCGCACAACAGCCGTGCCTTGAGCGGTGCCACCGCATCGCGCAACGCCAGCCCTGGTGCGGCCAGACTCAAATGCACTTCCCGTTCATCCCGCGCCGAACGCTGGCGCTGCACCAACGCCATCTGCTCCAGACGCTTGAGCAACGGCGTCAGCGTCCCGGAATCCAGGCTCAGGCGCTCGCCCAGGGCCTTAACCGTCGGCTGCTCGGGCGGTGCGTCATGCCACTCCCACAGCACCAGCATCACCAGGTATTGCGGGTAAGTCAGGCCCAAGCGGTCGAGCATGGGCTTGTAGCCACGGATCACCGCCCGCGATGCGGCGTACAGCTTGAAGCACAACTGACTGTCGAGTTGGAGCGAATTGGCTGACAGGTCCTTCATTTGAGCAAGGCTTCTATCTCGCCGGCCAACTCCTGGGGCTTGGTGGTCGGCGCGAAGCGCTTGACCCGTTGCCCGTCCTTACCGATCAGAAACTTGGTGAAATTCCACTTGATGCCCTGGGAGCCCAACAACCCCGGTGCGCGCTTCTTTAATTGCACGAACAGCGGATGGGCCCCGGCGCCGTTGACTTCAATCTTCTTGAACAACGGGAAAGTGACGCCGAAATTGAGTTCGCAGAATTGCGAGATAGCGCCTTCATCCCCCGGTTCCTGCTTGCCGAACTGGTTGCAGGGAAAGCCCAGCACCACCAGGCCTTGGTCCTTGTAGGTCTGCCAGAGCTCTTCGAGGCCCTTGTACTGCGGGGTGAAACCGCACTTGCTCGCGGTGTTGACCACCAACACGGCTTTCCCGGCGAAGTCCGCCAGGGTCTTTTGCTCGCCGTTGAGGGTGGTGCAAGGAATTTGCAGCAGTTTGTCGGTCATGGTTCAGGCGCTCCATAGCGGAAAGAACGACAACCATAACGAGCAATTCAATTGCATACAATTGAATTACTCAAAAAACAGCCCGCGAAGGGCTGCTTTCACTCAGGGCTGTGTCAGACGCGCGGCACCAGGTCCAGGCACACCGAGTTGATGCAATAACGTAAACCGGTGGGCGCCGGACCGTCGGGAAACACATGCCCCAGGTGCGCATCACAGTGGCTGCACACCACTTCGGTGCGAATCATGCCGTGGCTGACGTCGCGGATCTCGGTCATGGCGTTTTCGCCTATCGGCTCGTAGAAACTGGGCCAACCGCAGCCAGAATCGAATTTGGCCTGGGAATCGAACAGCGGTTCATTGCAGCAAATGCAGTGATACACGCCATCAACCTTGGAGTCGTTGTACTTGCCCGAAAACGGCCGCTCAGTGCCCTTCAGGCGGCATACGTTGTACTGCTCGGGGTCGAGCATGGCACGCCATTCTTCAAGGGTTTTCTCAAGCTTTGTCATCGTCTTACCTCTGTGGCTCAAAAAGCCTGATCTGTATCTTTTCCACGGATCAGGCGGCACGTATGATTGCGCCTCGTCAGACGCCAGTCTGGCAGCCGTGTCACGTGCATTCAAGCCGCTACGCCGGCCACAGGCCTGTGTGAGCACGCAGGATTCCCAGCCCGCAAGCACCGCGCTGCGCCTGGATCGTTCATTTTCGGGAACACATCGCCATGCAGGTCAGCAAATCGAACAAGCTCGCCAACGTCTGCTATGACATTCGCGGCCCAGTGCTCAAGCACGCCAAACGCCTGGAAGAGGAAGGCCATCGCATCCTCAAGCTGAACATCGGCAACCCGGCGCCTTTTGGTTTCGAAGCACCCGATGAAATCCTTCAGGACGTCATCCGCAACCTGCCCACAGCCCAGGGCTACAGCGACTCCAAGGGCCTGTTCAGTGCCCGCAAGGCCGTGATGCAGTACTACCAGCAAATGCACGTGGAAGGCGTCGGCATCGAGGACATCTATCTGGGCAACGGGGTGTCCGAGCTGATCGTGATGGCCATGCAGGCCTTGCTCAACAATGGCGACGAAGTCCTCGTCCCGGCCCCCGACTACCCGCTCTGGACCGCTGCCGTCACCCTGGCCGGCGGCAACCCGGTGCACTACCTGTGCGACGAGCAGGCCAACTGGTGGCCGGACCTGGCTGACATCAAGGCCAAGATCACGCCGAACACCAAGGCCCTGGTCATCATCAACCCGAACAACCCCACCGGCGCCGTGTACTCCAAGGAAGTGCTGCTGGGCATGCTGGAATTGGCCCGCCAGCACAACCTGGTGGTGTTTTCCGATGAGATCTACGACAAGATTCTCTATGACGACGCCGTGCACATTTGCACCGCCTCCCTGGCGCCAGACCTGCTGTGCCTGACCTTCAACGGTCTCTCAAAATCCTATCGGGTTGCCGGCTTCCGCTCCGGCTGGGTGGCGATTTCCGGCCCCAAGCACAACGCCCAAAGCTACATAGAGGGCATCGACATGCTGGCCAACATGCGCCTATGTGCCAACGTGCCAAGCCAACATGCGATCCAGACCGCCCTGGGCGGCTACCAGAGCATCAACGACCTGGTACTGCCCGCTGGGCGCCTGCTGGAACAGCGCAACCGTACCTGGGAACTGCTCAACGATATCCCCGGCGTCAGCTGCGTCAAACCGATGGGCGCGCTCTACGCCTTCCCACGGATCGACCCGAAAGTCTGTCCGATCCTTAACGATGAGAAGTTCGTCCTCGACCTGCTGCTCTCGGAAAAACTCCTGGTAGTTCAGGGCACGGCCTTCAACTGGCCATGGCCCGATCACTTCCGTGTCGTGACCCTGCCACGGGTCGACGACCTGGAGCAGGCGATTGGTCGGATCGGAAACTTCCTCAAGTCCTACCGCCAGTAAGTCCGTTGCGCTGTACGGCTTAAGCAAAGTCGTACAGCGAGCCATTCAGCAACACATCTTTGCCATTGCTCGCCTCATGCCATCCCAGGCTTCCATTTTAGAGACCTGAGAACCCGCATACCCAACGGCAGCAGGACCTTCGCGGAGAAAAAAAGATCAGACTAACCGGTGCATCTCGCGGGAAATACCCTACAGGCGGCTAAAAATCCACTGTAAGACACAGTTTGAAATAGTCACCCGGTTGAATAGCCCGGTGCAGCACCTTATATACCCCGCAGTACGCTACGTCTTTAGCATGAGGAGAGTTCTACAACCATGATGCGCATTCTGCTGTTTTTGGCCACTAACCTGGCGGTCGTGCTGATTGCCAGCATCACCCTGAGCCTTTTCGGCTTCAACGGGTTCATGGCGGCCAACGGGGTTGA
>RCMZ01000017.1_pt1 | contig 108082 bp, 95 predicted proteins | sample 2041141 | NCBI WGS metagenome assembly RCMZ01 (sample SAMN09708263, study PRJNA481090) | Wastewater metagenome, whole genome shotgun sequencing project. | biome: sewage; isolation source: Davis station wastewater (DW) | place: Antarctica: Davis Station | collected 2010-03-01 | reverse complement strand
GGCGCCGCGCGAAGCGCCCGCCCCCCTTGCGCAACGCAGCGCGGCTGACGGCGTCAGACCCACCCCCTCGCCGCCGGCAAGCTCGAACGGCGTCGCCGCCGCCCGTCCCGCCGCACCGCAACCCACGCCCCACGCCGCGCGGCGGCGTTCGGCATGGCCGACCGTCCTCGTCGCCGGTCTCGCTCTCGCACTCATCCTCGGCATTGCGGCGTTCTATCTGCGCCTACGGACGCCCGCCCCGCCCGCCGGCGAAAAGCCGCGCAAGACGGCGGCCGCGCCGGAGCGGCGGCATCCCCGCTCCATGCCCGCAAAACTCGCCGCCCGAGAGCGTCTGCCAATTCTCCGATGCGCCGGATCGGCCGTACCGGCGTACGCATGAAAAAGGGCGGCGCCGCAGCGCCGCCCCTCGCGTTCGCGCATCCGGCGGGTCAGAACAACTCGAACTCCGCGTAGTCGGCGTCCGGGCTGCTCGCCGAGGCGGCGAAGGCGATCATGCCGCTGTCGCGCAAGACCAGTTCCTCGCGGCGCAGGAAGCGTTCGGGCTCGCCGACGAAGGTCACGAAGGTGCCGTTGGTGCTCTGGTCGGCGAGCACGAAATGCTCGCCGCGCCGCTCGATCCTGGCGTGATTGCGCGAGGCCCGGCGGTCGCGCACCGCGACTTCGCAGGCCGGATCGCGCCCCATGTTGAGCGCCGGCGACGACTCGTCGAGCACGATCGCCTCGCCGGCGTAACGCACGCGCAGACGACCGCCCGCATCCGCGCGCCCGGCCGGACGCGGCGCGGACGGCAGGCCGAAGTCCGCCGCGTCCTGCCAGACGACCTCGAAGACGCGCAGGCCGTCGGCCCTGTCCTTCAGCGCCAGCGGATCGAGGCCGCGCGTGGACAGCTGCTGCAGCGGCGAGAGAACGGCCTGCGTCGCGGCGCTGATCAGCACCTGCCCGGCCTTCGCCAGACCGGCCAGGTGCGCCGCCGTGGTGACGCTTTCGCCGAGCACTTCGCCGCCCTCCTCGCGCACCGCGCCGTGGTGGAAGCCGACACGGATCGCCAGCTTGACGCCGGATACCGGCGGCAGGTCGCCGACCCGCTGCTGCATCTCGCCGGCCGCCTGCAGGGCGTCGTCGGGAGTCGGAAAGACCGCCATCAGCTCGTCGCCGACCGTCTTGACGATGCGCCCGCGAAAGCCGTCGACGCCGCGCTCCATGCGCTTCAGACAGCGGTCGACCGCGTGCAGCGCCTCGGTCTTGCCGAGTTTCTCGTACAACCGGGAACTTCCGGAAACTCCGGCGAACAGGATGGAAAGTTCGCTTTCCTTGCCACTCATCGATACCGCTCCCTATTTTTTGTGTTCTTGTCGTGCGGCTTCCGCATGCGCCGCCGCGTCCGCACGGCCGCCCGCGCCCGGGCAGGCGACTCCGGCACGCGGCGCGCCGGGACGGGCGCGCTGCGGCGGAACGCCGGGGATTCGCCTCCCCGGCAGGCCCGGATTCATATGACGTCGGCGTTCATGCGGAACATTGCATAAATCATAGCAAAAGGCCGCCGCCCATGCTTCAGGATCCGAGCACCTGGAGCGGAATGGTCGGCGGCAGCGACAGCTCCGCACCGAACTGCGGCCCGTCGAACACCGTATCGCCGCCGTCCATCGCGGCGAGCTCGGCGCCGACGTGCAGCCCCTTGAAGTCGAACAGCGCGTTGTCGGCAAGATGCGAGGGCACGACGTTCTGCAGCGCCGAGAACACCGCCTCGGTGCGCCCCGGGTAGCGGCGGTCCCAGTCGGCCATCATCTCGCGGATTTTCTGGCGCTGCAGGTTGTCCTGCGAACCGCACAGATTGCACGGGATGATCGGGTATTCCATGCCGCGCGCGAAACGCGCGATATCGGCTTCGGCGCAGTAGGCCAGCGGGCGGATCACGACGTGCGCGCCGTCGTCGGTGACGAGCTTGGGCGGCATCGCCTTCAGCTTGCCGCCGAAGAACAGGTTGAGGAAGAGCGTGTGCACCATGTCGTCACGGTGGTGGCCGAGCGCGATCTTGTTCGCGCCGAGTTCCTTGGCCGTGCGGTAGATGATGCCGCGGCGCAGGCGCGAGCACAGCGAGCAGGTGGTCTTGCCCTCGGGAATCTTCTCCTTGACGATCGAGTAGGTGTCGGCCTCGATGATGCGGAAATCGACGCCGATCTTGGCGAAATAGCCGGGCAGGACTTCCTCGGGGAAACCCGGCTGCTTCTGGTCGAGATTCATCGCGATCAGGCGGAAGTCGACCGGCGCGCGCTCGCGCAGCGCCATCAGGATCGAGAGCAGCGTGAAGGAGTCCTTGCCGCCGGACACGCAGACGAGCACGGTGTCGCCGTCCTCGATCATGTTGTAGTCGGCGATCGCCTTGCCGACGTTGCCTTCGAGGCGCTTTCTCAAGCGTTGCAGGGTGTTCGAAATATCCACGGAAGTTCTTTCAGACGAAGTTGCAGATTGCGGTGAAAGCTAGAGATGGGCGGTCCGCCCGCCATCGACGTTGAGAACCTGCCCAGTCACATAGGCCGCGTCGGCGAGCAGGAAGCGCACGGCGCGCGCGATGTCCTGTGGGCTGCCCTCGCGCTTGAGCAGGGTATGGGCGACGATCTCGCGCCGTTCCGGCGAGGGGAACTGCCCGTCGTCCGGCCAGAGGACCGGCCCCGGCGCCACCGCATTGACCCGCACCTCGGGACCCAGCTCGATGGCCAGCGCGCGCGTCAGCCCGAGCAGACCAGCCTTCGCCGCGCAATACAGGGGATAGCCGGCGAGCGGCCGCTCGGCGTGGATGTCGGTGATGTTCACCAGCGCGCCGCGCGCCGCGCGTAGCGCCGGCGCGGCGGCCTGGCTGAGGAACAGCGGCGCCTTCAGGTTGCTGCCGATCAGGTCGTCCCACGCCGCCGCGTCGATGCTGCCGAGCGGCGTCGGGTAGAAGCTCGAGGCGTTGTTCACCAGCGCGTCGAGCCGCCCGAAGCGCGCCAGCGTGTCGGCAACCAGGCGCGGCAGCTGGGCCATGTCGAGCAGGTCGGCCTGCACGCAGAAAGCCGAATCGGGGCGCGCGGCGTTCAGTTCCGCCGTCAGCGCCTCGGCATCGGCCGCCGCCGTGCGGTAATGCAGCATGAGCCTGGCCCCGGCCGCGTGCAGTTCGCGCGCGATCGCGCTGCCGACCCGCTTTGCCGCACCGGTGACCAAAACCGTTTTGCCGTCCACGCCCGCCCCCGGATCCAATGATTCGCCACGCCACACAAGGATTTGGATTTTAACGGATTTCCGCACCCGCCGCCGGACAACGCGCCTGTGCGCAAGCCGCCGCGCGGGTTAAACTCGGCCCCTACCGCCACTGCCCGAACGACGCCCATGACGCACGAATCGAACGCATCGAATCAATTCGCCCCGCTCGACGCCGACGAACTGATGAATTTCGCCGACCGCATCGGCGACCTGCCGCCGGAGCACGCCGACTGGGTCGGACGCCTGCTGCAGGAGTGCATGCGCGCGCGTATGCGCGAGGCCGACCTGCTCAGCCAGGCGCCGCTCGCCGGCCAGGCGGACGGGGAGCTCGAACAGCAGCTCGCGCAGATCGCGCTGGATACCGCGGAATGGCTGAAAACGCTGTGGACCGTCGGCTACATGGGCGCCGGCAGCTTTCCGTCGGAACCGCGCTCGGCATTTCCCGGCATCGAGCTCGAAGACGTGCTGAAGTCGGCGCTCTTCGCCCGCATCCGCCAGGGCAAGCGCCCCCTGCCCTTTCCGCCGCCGACCCGGAACGGCTCGCCGTGGCACGAGCTGGTCGAAGGCCCGGCGGACACGCACACGGTCGACGCCGAGATCGTGCGCGACGAACAGGGACAGGCCTTCGCCGCACGCATCGAGGGCTGCGCCGACTGGCAGGTCGTCGAGGCAATCGCGCGCGAGGAAGACGAGGGCAAGGGACAAGGCCGGGAATTCATCGTCCAGCACCAGAGCAAGGGGCCGCTCTTCCAGCTGCGCCTCGCCCCGTTTACCGCCGAACTGCGCCGCGAACCGCCGCGCTGGACGCGCCGCATCCGCCGCCAGGAGCGCGGTGGCCTGCTCAGCTACACGCTCGAATGGTGGGCCAGGGAAAGCGGCGGAACGCAGGACATCCCGCTGCGCGCGGCGACCTGGGAGCGCGCCGAATCGGAGGCGCAGCACTGGATCGCAACGCGCTTCCCGGCGATGTACGGCCAGGTCAGCTTCGAGCGCATCGGCTGAGCCGGCGGCGAAAAATGCGGCCGGCGGCGACAGGCGGCACGACGGCCGCCCGCGCTCACTGCCAGCGGATCAGGCAGTAGTTCTTCTTGCCGCGGCGCAGCAGGGTGTATTGCCCGAACAGACGCTCGCCGTCGGTGAAGACGTGCTCGAGGCCGTCGGCGCGCGCGCCGTTGATGCTCACCGCGCCGCTCTGGATGAAGGTGCGCGCCTCGCTCTTCGACTTGGCCAGCTGACAGGCGACCAGCGCGTCGATCAGGCCGCCCTGCGCGCGTTCCAGCCTCGCGCCCGGCATGCCGTCGAGCGCCAGCTGGGCGAAGTCGGACTCGGTCAGGTCGGCGAGGCTCTCGCTGAACAGGCTGGCGCTGATGCGTCGCGCCGCGACCACCGCCTCCTCGCCATGCACCAGCGCGGTGGCCTGCTCGGCGAGGATGCGCTGCGCTTCCGGCTTGCCGTCGCGGGCGCGGTCGGCGGCCTCGATGGCGTCGATCTCGGCGACGTCGAGGAAGGTGAAGTAGCGCAGGAACTTGTACACATCGGCGTCGGCCGTGCCCAGCCAGAACTGGTAGAACTTGTACGGCGAGGTCTTCGTCGGATCGAGCCAGATGGCGCCGCTCTCGGTCTTGCCGAACTTGGTGCCGTCCGACTTGGTGACGAGCGGCAGCGTCAGGCCGTACACCTGCGCGTGATTGAGGCGGCGCGTCAGGTCGATGCCGGCGGTGATGTTGCCCCACTGGTCCGAGCCGCCGATCTGCAGCACGCAGCCGTACTGGCGGTTGAGCTCGGCGAAGTCGTAGCCCTGCAGCAGGCTGTACGAGAACTCGGTATAGGAGATGCCGACCTCGTCGCGGTTGATGCGCTGCTGCACCGATTCCTTCTTGATCATGGCGTTGACCGAGAAGTGCTTGCCGATGTCGCGCAGGAAGTCGAGCACGTTGATCCTGGCGAACCAGTCGTGGTTGTTGGCCATGACCGCCGCGTTGTCGCCCTCGAACGAGAGAAAGGGCGAAAGCTGGCCGCGGATCTTGTCCACCCAGCCGGCGATCACCTCGGGCGTGTTGAGCTTGCGTTCGGCCGCCTTGAAGCTCGGATCGCCGATCATCCCGGTCGCCCCGCCGACCAGCGCGATCGGCTTGTGGCCCGCCAGCTGGAAGCGCTTGAGCAGCAGCACCGGCACCAGATGCCCGAGGTGCAGGCTGTCGGCCGTCGGATCGAACCCGCAATACAGCGTCACCTGTTCCTTGCCGAGCAGCTCGTTGATGGCGTCGGCGTCGGTGGCTTGGGCGATCAGGCCGCGGGCCTGCATGTCCGGAATCAGGTTGGACGGGGTCATGGTGGTCTCCAGGGTGTTGCGCGGGCGCGACAAAGCGAAAAACCCTGAATCCTACCCTAAAAGCGGCCTTTTTCAGGCGGCGCCTGCGGCGGCGGGGCGACACCCGCCCATCGGATGTCGTGGCGGGTGCCGCGGAAATATCGCCGGAACCGGCAAGCGCCCTATAATCGCGACATGAATACTGTGATCCGCCTCGGCGAGCCCGACGACAAGACGCTGCGCCAGAAAACCTTTCGCAAGCAGTTCGCGGACAATCTGAACGCCGCGCTCGACCGGCGCGGCGCGATTCCCTCCGGTTACGGGCGCGTCATCGGCGTCGCCGAACTGTTCGGCGTCAGCCAGAACACCGCGGCCAACTGGCTGAAGGGCGAAGGCGTTCCCGAACTGTTCCGCCTTCCGGAAATCGCCGAAACGCTCAACACCACGGTCGAGCAACTGGTGGTCGGCGACCGCGGCACCGGCGCGCACGTGATCGACGAGCACTACACGGTCATCGACGTCCATGGCGCCGACGACGACGAGAGCCACGCGCTGTACACGCTGCCCGAAACGCTGCGCGAACTCGGCCTGCCGAACGGCATCCGGATGATGCAGGTTTTTTCCGACGACATGGACCCTTACGTGCGCAGCGGCGACGTGGTGGTCTACGACCCGCGCATCAACCGCATTCACGCCAGCGGCGTCTTCATCCTGAACATCCGCGACACCCTTTTCGTGCGCCGGGTGCAGTGCGGCATCCGCGGCGACATCCGCCTGATCTGCGACAACAACCGCTTCGACGACGAACTGCTGAGCGAAGCCGATTTCGACGCCGGCCAGCCGGACGACAAGCGCATCGAAGTGGTCGGATGCGTGATGGCGCGCATCCTGATCGGCCGCTGAGCCCTCCCGCTCCCGCTTCCCCGCATGCCGCTTCCCGCGCCAGACGCAGACGCCCGCGCCCACAGCGCGGCGCTCAGCCGCCGCATCGCCGACGAGATCGCCGCAGCCGGCGGCTGGATCGGCTTCGACCGTTTCATGGAACTGGCGCTCTACGCGCCCGGCCTCGGCTACTACTCGGGCGGCGCCCGCAAGTTCGGCGCCGCCGGCGACTTCGTCACGGCGCCCGAACTGTCGTCCGCCTTCAGCCAGACGCTGGGCGCGCAGGCCGCGCAGATTCTCGCGCTGAGCGCCCCGCACATCGTCGAGGTCGGCGCCGGCTCCGGGCGCCTCGCCGCCGACCTGCTGCTCGAACTCGAAACGCGCGGCGCACTGCCCGAACGCTACGCCATCCTCGAGCTGTCGGGCGAGCTGCGCGCGCGCCAGCGCGCGACGCTCGCCGAGCGCGCGCCGCACCTGCTCGCCCGCGTCGACTGGCTGGAGCGCCTGCCTGAGCGTTTCGACGGACTGGTGCTGGCCAACGAACTGCTCGACGCGATGCCGGTGCATCTCCTCGCCTGGCGCGCCGACGGCATCTTCGAGCGCGGCGTGAGCTTGGGCGACGAAGGCTTCGCCTGGGCCGAGCGCCCGGCGAGCGGCCATCTGCTCGAACGCGCGGCGGCGCTGGCCGCCGAATGCGCGATCCCGCCCGGCTACGTCAGCGAAATCTGCCTTGCCGCCCCGGCCTGGGTCGCGGCCTGGGCCGGCATCCTCGGGCGCGGCGCCCTTCTCCTCATCGACTACGGCTTCCCGCGCCGCGAGTACTACCACCCGCAGCGCGACGCCGGCACGCTGATGTGCCACTACCGCCACCACGCGCACGCCGAACCCTTCTACCTGCCCGGCCTGCAGGACATCACCGCGCACGTCGACTTCACCGCCGTCGTCGAGGCCGGGCACGCGGCCGGACTCGATTTCCTCGGCTACACGACGCAGGCCACCTTCCTCTTCAACTGCGGCCTGACAGAGGTGCTGGCGCGCACGCCGGCCGACGACGCGCGGCGCTACCTGCCGCTCGCCAACGCCGCGCACAAGCTGATCTCGCCGGCCGAAATGGGCGAACTGTTCAAGGTCATCGCCCTCGGCCGCGGCATCGACGACGCCCTGCTCGGCTTCCAGCGCGGCGACCGCAGCGCGACGCTGTAGGCGCCGGCGGCCGGCCCACACCCGCCACTACCCCGCCACGCCCCCCGTCATCCGGGCGTCACCCGGCCGTAATCCCGCTGCAATCGCAGCATGCTCCAATGCGCGCCACCGCCGCACTGGAAACCCCATGAAAAAACTCCCGCTGTGCCTGCTCCTGGCCGCCCTCGCCGCGCCCGGCACGCACGCTGCGCCGGGCCGCGAGCCAGCCGCCCGTCCGGCCCATCTCGCACAGGACCTCGGCAACGCCGGACGCCTGCGCCTGCAATCGCAACGTCTCGCCAAGCTCTATCTGCAGGACGGCCTCGGCATCCGCTCCGAGACGGCGCGCCGGCAACTCGCCGCCGGCCGCGCGCAGGTCGAGAAGGATCTGGCCGCGCTCGCCGACTATGCGCGCCGACCGCGCACGCAGCGCACGCTGGCCCGCAGCGCCGAACTGTGGACCGATTATCGCGCCGCCCTGGCGCGCCCCTACGCGGCCGACAGCGTCCAGCGCGTGAACTATCTGGCCGACGAACTGATGATCGCCGCCGGCAGGCTGGCGATGCAGATCGAAGAGGAAGCCGATACGCCGGTCGCCCGCCTGCTCGACCTGGCCCAGCGCCAGAGCATGCTGGCGCAGCGTCTGGCGCGGCTTTACCTGCTCGCGCAGAGCGGCGACCGCTCGCGCGGACGGCGGGTCGATGTCGAACAGGCGCGCAAGGAATTCGCCGCCGGCCTCGCCGAGCTCGACGCGGCGCCGGAAAACACGCCGGCCAGCCGCGAAGCGCTGACGCTGGCGAAAACGCAGTGGCTGTTCTTCGAACGGGCGGTCGGCGACCTGCAAACGCAGACGCCGGGGAACGCCGACGGTGCAGGGCACGTCGCGAGCACCAGCGAACGCATCGTGGAAGCGCTCGACGCGGTGAGCGCGCAGTACGCGCGAGACTACGCCGGCGAGGCCGGCCGCGGCGGCGCGCGGCGCAACTGAGACGGCGCGGGCCGGAAGCCGGAACGGCGGGCGCATATGGCAAACGCACCACGAACGCGACGGCGGGCGGCGAAGGCCGGCGCCAGGGCCGATGCGGAGCGGTTTCATTTTCCGGCGATCCGGCCGATAATGCCTCCAGGTACCGGAAGAAATAAGGAGTCGAAAATGGACGTTGGCAGCGTAGGAAGCATCTCGAGCGCCCTCAGCCAATCGGTGAACGGCGACGCGATCGGCATCACCGTGCTGAAGAAGGCGATGGACATCCAGGCGCAGAGCACCATGCAGCTTCTGCAGTCCCTGCCGCAGATCAACAGCAACAACCCGCCGCACCTCGGCAACAGCGTCAACACCTTCGCCTGACCCCGCCCGGGGAATCCGGCCGGCGAACCCGGCCGGCGGCGGCGCCGTTCAGATTCCCTGTCCGGCCAGCCAGTCGCGGACCGTCTCCGCGACGTGCTTCCAGTCCTTCTCCAGCATCACCCCGTGGCCGAGGCCGCGGAAAATCTTGTCCGGAACGCCGTAGGTCCGCGCCGTGCTCTGCACCAGGGAAGCCGGCATCAGCGCGTCGTGCTCGGCACCGAGCACGAGCAGCGGCGGCCGGTGCATGCGGTCGAGCAGCGGCAGGCCGAACACCGACATGTCCCAGATCGCGCGCTGCGATTCGGGCTGCATCAGCCGGTAGTAGCGCGCCAGCGTCTCCGCCGGGACTTCCTGCGCGAACAGCGCCTCGCGCAGCACGTCGGGCGCCACGTCGGCGCCGCCGAGCAGGCGGTTGAGCTCGAGCATCAGGTCGGGTTTCTGGAAGAGCATCGAGAACTGCGCGGCGACCAGCCCCTGCGGCGGCACCGAGCACATCAGCACGGCGGCCGGCGCCGGATGGCGCTCCAGATATTTCTGCACGACGAAGCCGCCCATCGAGTGCCCGATCAGCACCGGCGTAACGCCGAGGTCGGCGATCACCGCGGCCAGGTCGTCGACGTAGTCGTGCACGCTCCACACGTCGATGTGTTCGCGCCCGTAGCTGCCGCCGTGGCCGCGCAGCGACAGGGCGTGCGCGGCGTAGCCCTGCTCGGCGAACCAGGGCAGGAAATGCTCGTCCCACACCCAGGCGCCGGAAAAGGCGCCATGCACGAAGAGCAGCGGCGTAGCGTACGCCGGCCCGCCCGGCGGCACGCAAGAGAGGACTTCGAGGCGGTCGACGTAGCGCTGAATCACGCGCCCGCCTGCGGCACGCGCATGCCGCGCTGCACGGCCGGCCGGGCGCCGATCGCGGCGAACCAGCGCTGCACGTTCGGGTAGTCGGCGAGGTCGATCTTCTGCCACTCGTGGCGCGCCACCCAGGGGTAGACCGCCATGTCGGCGATAGAATATTCGCCGGCGAGGTACGCCGCCGCGCCGAGGCGCCGGTCGAGCACGCCGTACAGGCGCGCCGTTTCGCCGGTGAAGCGCTTGATCGCGTAGGGCAGCCATTCGCCGGCGAAACGCAGGAAATGGTGCGTCTGGCCGAAGATCGGACCGACGCCGCCGACCTGGAACATCAGCCACTGCAGCGCCTCGTACTTGCCGCGTTCGGCAGCCGGCAGGAATTTTCCGCTCTTCGCCGCGAGATAGAGCAGGATGGCGCCCGACTCGAACAGGCTGATCGGCTGGCCGTCCGGCCCTTCGTCGTCGACGATGGCGGGGATTTTCGAATTCGGGCTGATCGCCTCGAACTCCGGCGAGAACTGCTCGTCGCGCGTGATATCGACCGGCTGCACGCGGTACGGCAGGCCGCACTCCTCGAGCATGATCGAAATCTTGCAGCCGTTCGGCGTACCCCAGGTGTAGAGCGTGATCATCAGCATCCCTCTTGTGATTTAATGCGGCTTCCGCCGCTTCCAGGGGCCGTCGCCGGCCCCTTTCCCGCCATGTTCCGCTGGCTGCTCGCCGTCTTCTTCGCCGTCTTCCTGATCGGTATCTTCATGCCGGCCGTGGCGCGCAAGCTTAACCTCGGCAGGCTACCGGGAGATTTCGCTTTCCGCCTGCGCGGGCGCGTCTACCAGTTCCCCTTCGCCACGACCGTCGTCCTGTCGCTGCTGCTCACCCTGCTCATGCGTCTTCTTTGAGCGCCGGCAGGGCGCGCCGCACCGCCGCGACGCGCGCCTCGTGCAGGCGCTGCGGAATCTGCGCGGCGTCGGCACAACCGCGCACGATCATCGCCGCATCGACGCCGCGCACGGCGTCGAGCGCCGCCGTGAACAGCGCCGGCGCCGGGTAGGGCTTGTCCTCCCAGCCCTGGCGGCCGTTGAAATCGCAGGTGCAGGCCTCGAGCAGCTGCATGAAGCGCTGCGGCCGGCGCAGGGCGTCGGCCTGTTCCAGCACTTTGACGATGGTCGCCGGACGCAGCTCGGCGGCGCGGTGGATGTCGCCGTGGAAGCGCGCCGCGAGCAGCGCCAGGTCGCGGCACTCGGCGGGCGCCTTGAGGCGGACGCAGACCTCGCCGACCAGCGCCACGCTGCGCGCCTCGTGGCCGACGTGGCGCGGCAGCTCGGCCGCCGGCGTCGTACCCTTGCCGAGATCGTGCAGCAGCGCGGCGAAGCGCACCGGCAGCGCGCAGCCGCGCCGCGCCGCGGTGTCGACGACGAGCATCGTGTGCACGCCGGTGTCGATTTCCGGATGGCACTCGGCGCGCTGCGGCACACCGAACAGGCGATCGAGCTCGGGCAGCAGGCGCGCCAGCGCGCCGCACGACCGCAGCACCTCGAACATGCGCGACGGCTGCGCTTCCATCAGCCCCTTGGCGAACTCCCGCCAGACGCGCTCGGCGACCAGATAGTCGACTTCGCCGCAGGCCACCATCCTGCGCATCAGCGCGTTCGTCTCGGCAGCCACCGAAAAGTTCGTGAAGCGCGCCGCGAAGCGGGCGATGCGCAGAATGCGCACCGGGTCCTCGGCGAAGGCCGGCCCGACGTGGCGCAGCACGCCGGCTTCGATATCGGCGACGCCGCCGTAGGGATCGATCAGCGCGCCGTCCTCGCCCAGCGCGATGGCGTTGATCGTCAGGTCGCGGCGCGCCAGATCGTCTTCGAGCGTGACGTCGGGCGCCGCGTAGAAGGCGAAGCCTTGATAGCCGTGGCCGGTCTTGCGCTCGGTGCGCGCCAGCGCGTACTCCTCCTGCGTGCGCGGATGCAGGAACACCGGGAAGTCCTTGCCGACCTGGCGGAAGCCCTGCGCCAGCATGTCTTCCGGCGTCGCGCCGACGACCACGTAGTCGCGGTCGCGCACCGGCAGACCGAGCAGTTCGTCGCGCACGGCGCCGCCGACGGTATAGATTTGCATGGTGGGGCGCCGCCGCGCCTAGTCCGCCGCCCGCGGGGCGGAGGGATGCGGACAGCGCATCGGACTCGGGTCGGCGGCCGGGGCCCGGCCGCGGCCGGCGCCGCGACGAAGGCGGGAATTCGCAGCGCGGCCACGGCGGCGAAGGCGCGCGTCCATCTCTCGATCCCTCCCGGGCGCGCGACTAATTGCGCTCGGCCAGCGCGCCGGCCTGCCACTCGCGCATGGCGGGCAGCGCGAGCATGGCGTCCATCCAGGCGCGCGACGCCGGCGGCACGGCGACGGCGTAGGTCGCGAAGCGCCAGACGACCGGCGCGTACATCGCGTCGGCGATCGAGAAGGCGCCGAACAGGAAGGGGCCGCCGGCGGCGTAGCGGGCGCGGCAGCCCTCCCAGATGGCGACGATGCGCGCGATGTCGGCATCGACCTCGGGCGAACGCCCTTCGCCCGGATGGCTGGCGCGGATGTCCATGCCCATCGCCGTGCGCAGGGCGGCGAAGCCGGAATGCATCTCGGCGCTGATCGCGCGCGCTTCGGCACGCGCCGCGCGCGCCGCCGGCCACAGGGTCGGCGCCAGCTCGGCGAGATATTCGCAGATGGCCAGCGAATCCCAGACGACGGTCCGCGCGTCGCCCTCGCCGTCGATCAGGCAGGGCACCTTGCCCGACGGCGAGTGCTTGAGGATGTCGGCCTTCGTCTCGGGATGGCGCAGGCGCACCGGCACTTCCGTGAAGGCGAGTCCGGCCTGCCGGGCCGCCAGCCAGGGGCGCAGCGACCAGGAAGAGAAGTTGCGATCACCGACGACGAGACTGAGCATGACGGGCTCCTTGGGGACTGCGGATCAGCGGCCGGCGCGGAAGCGATAGCCGTCGAGGCGCAGCTTGGGCTTGATGGCGGTCAGATAGGTCGGCGCCACCGCTTCGAGCGGCATCGGCGACCAGCCGGGGTAGTTGTGGCGGCCGTCGGTGACGCTGTCGAGTTCCATCGACCGCAGATTGTCGGGCGACATCGGCGGATTGGGCAGCAGCCACAGGATGCCGGCCTGCAGGTAGGCGAAGCCGTCGCCCAGCGCGATCACGCGGCGTGGCTTGCCGATCAGGCGGCCGGTGTACTCGACGAGTTCGCGCAGCGTGTAGACCTTGGGGCCGCACAGCTCGTAGCGCTGGCCGAAGGTCGCGCTGTCGCCGAGCGCGGCGACGAAGGCGTCGGCCACGTCGCCGACGTAGACCGGCTGGAAGCGCGCGGCGGCGCCGCCGAGCGGGAACACCGGCAGCAGGCGCAGGAACTTGGCGAACATGTTCAGGAAGGAGTCGCCCGGCCCGCAGATGACCGACGGACGGAAGACGGTGACGTCGAGCGTGCCGGTCGCGCCGGCGGCGAGCACGGCGGCCTCGCCTTCGCCCTTCGAGCGCAGGTATTCGGACGGCGCATCGACGGCGGCGTTGAGCGCGCTCATGTGCACCAGACGGCGGACGCCGGCCTGCCGCATGGCGGCGACGATCTTCTTCGGCAATTCGACGTGCGCGGCGGCGAAGCCCTTGCCGTAGGGCAGGCGCGAATCGGCGTCGTGCAGGATGCCGGCGAGGTTGATCACGGCGTCCTGTCCCTGCATCAGCGCGGCGAGCGCGGCCGGATCGTTGACGTCGGCCTCGACCACGTCCACCGTCGGCAGCAGCAGGAGCGCCCGGTTGTTGTCGCGCCGGCGCGTCGGGATGATGACGCGCAGTCCCTGCTCGGACAGCCGGTTGGCGATCCAGCCGCCGACAAAGCCACAACCGCCGATCAACAGTACGTTCTTGATATCCATAGCCGCCCTTCCCTAAGCTGAAGCGATTTGTTTTTGACCAAAGCCCGTGATTTTACGGCAATTCCTCGCCCTTTTCCCGCCCCTCGCCGCCGGTGCGCGGCGGGATGACCCCGAGGCGCTTCTTCAGCGATTGCGGCTTGCCGTCGAACAGCGCCGAGTAATACACCGAGTTGCTCATCACCTTCTTGACGTAGTCGCGCGTTTCGCTGAACGGAATCGTCTCGGCGTAGATGGCGCCCTCCAGCGGCCGGTCGGCGCGCCAGTTGCGGGCGCGGCCGGGGCCGGCGTTGTAGGCGGCCGAGGCGAGCACCGGGTGGTTGTCGAGGCTTTCGAGGACGAGGCGCATGTAGCTGGTGCCGAGCAGCACGTTGGTCTCGGTGTCGTTGACCTGGCCCGGGTGGTAGTCGCGCAGGCCGATCTTCTTCGCCACCCAGCGCGCCGTTGCCGGCATCAGCTGCATCAGGCCGGACGCGCCGACCGTCGACTTGGCGTTGGTGATGAAGCGGCTTTCCTGGCGCATCAGGCCGTACACCCAGGCGTCGTCGAGCGCCTGGTTCTTGGCGGCCGGACGCACCTGGTCGCCGAAGGGCGCGAGGTAGCGCAGCGCGTAGTCGTGCTCGTTCTTGGTACGGTCGGCGGCGGCGATGGCGCGGTCGTAGATGCCGGCGCGCTGGGCCAGCTCGGACGCGGCGAGCAGTTCGCGGTCGCTCATGCCGCGCAGCGCCCAGCTCCATTCGCGCGTGCCCTCGAAACGCAGGTTCAGGCGGAAGAAGGCCAGCGCGCGCTGCACGCCCGGGTTGGCGGCGGCCTGCGCGAGTTCCTCGCGGGTCGGCGCGGCGGCGCGCGGCGGCGCGACGATCGGCCGACTCAGTTCGTCGTCGGCGAGGTTGCCGTAGAAGCTCGGCTGGCCGGAAATGCGCATGAACAGCGCGGTGGCCTCGTCGGCGCGGCCGCCGGCGCGGTAGGCGCGGCCCAGCCAGTAGGTCCAGTCGGGCTGCGCGGCGAGCGCCGGCGACATCTGCTCGATTGTCGCGCGCACCAGCGCCCAGTCCTGCACGCGCAGCGCGGCGCGCACCTTCCATTGCGCGGCCTCGTCGGAGAGCGGCACGTCGCCGGCCCGGGCGAACCAGTCGAGCGCTTCGGGCATGTGCTTCTGCGCCGCCTTCCAGGCGACCTGGGTCCACGCCCAGCCGCGCTCGGCGGGCTGCAGGCGGTCGCCGAGGCGCGTCAGCTGTTCGGCCGCCTGGCGCACGTCGTTGCGCGCGATGCGCTGGACGGCGAGCGCCGCCAGTTCGCGCTGCATGCGCGGGAGCGCACCGCCCGGGAGCTTGAGCAGCCAGGGCAGCGGCTTGTCGATCACCGTTTCCGCCAGCTTGCCGTCCGGCGTCTGGCTGGGCGGCAGATAGTTCATCGTGTAGCGCGCGGCGGCCATCTTGTTCGCCTCGAACTGGCGGCGGATGCGCGCCCACACTTCGTCGGCCAGCACGCGCTTGTCGGTGATCAGCGCTTCGAGCACCGGGTAGCAGGGGTCGGGCGGTTCGAGCAGCGAGAACCAGAGCGGCAGCGCGTCGTTGCCGACCGTCGCGTCGCCGCGCGCGCGGCGGCTCTGCAGCGCGTAGCACGCCAGTTCCTGGTCGGTCTGCACGAGCTGCGGGAATTCGGCGTCGAATTCGCTCCAGCGCTGTCCCTTGCCGAGCAGCTTGAGCCAGTCGCCGCGCAGCTTGTCGGCGACGTAGGACTTGTCGTTGCGGTTCAGGAAGGCGCGCACGGTCGCCGGATCGATGTTTTCCTTCTGGTCGGAAAGCTGCGCCGACAGGCGCCAGGAATCGACGTAGGCTTCCAGCTCGTAGCCTTGGAGCTCCGGGGCGACGCGCTCGAAGCGCGCGCGGTCGCCAAGGCGGAAGGCGTCGCGGGCCGCGAGGAAACGCTCGTCGTCGCCGGCGGCGGCATGGACGGTCTGCGAGAGAAGGATCGAGAGGACGAGGAGGGAAGCCGTCGGCAGACGCTTCGTGATAAGCTCAAACACGTGCGGAACACCCGTAAACACAGGCTTTCGAGCATACCACACGGACGCTGGAAGGATGACGCAAAAGACCGCTGAAATACGCCTCGCGGAGCGCCGCCGGCTGCGCAAAACGCTGATCGAACGCCGCCTCGCGCTGCCGGACGCGGACTGCGCGCGCCACTCGGCGCGCATCCGCGCGCTGCTGCGCGAGCACTTCCCGCAGTTGGCCGGAATGCGCGTCGCCTTCTGCTGGCCGGTGAGCAAGGAACCCGACCTGCGCCCGCTGCTCGCGGCATGGGCGGATGAAGGCGGCGCGGACGGACCGGAAGGCGGCGTCGAAGCAGAAACCGGAGCGCGCGGAGAAAACGGCTTCTGCGCACTGCTGCCGGTCGTCGTCGCCGAGAACGCGCCGCTCGCCTTCCGCGCCTGGACGCCGCGGACGCCGCTCGTCGCCGACCGCTACGGCATCCCGACGCCGGCGGCCGGCGCCTTCGTGGCGCCGACGGCGCTGCTCCTGCCGGTCAACGCCTTCGACGCGGCCGGCTACCGCATCGGCTACGGCGGCGGCTACTTCGACCGCACGCTGGCCGCGCTCGCCGCCGACCCCGGCCCGGCGCCGCTGGCAATCGGCGTCGGCTACGAACTGGCGCGCGTCGCCACGATCCACCCCGAGCCGCACGACCTGCCGCTCGCCGCGGTCGTCACCGAAGCCGGCGTCTTCCGCACGCCCGCCCCGCCGGCCAGTCCGCGCCGCTAGGCGGCCCGCGGCCCCGTCTGGCGCGGCCCCAGCGAACGCAAGGCCGCCGCCGCGCGGTTCAGGCTGTGCGCAACGTCGCGCTGGTTGGCGACGATCCGCGCCAGCTTGGCGTGCAAGCCGCCGACGCGGGCGGCATAGCTGCGCGCCAGATCGTCCCGAGGCTCGGCGGAGGAGAGTGAAGGAAGAGTCGAGCGCGAGGTCATCGAAGTCATGGCTGGCGATCCCTGAAAAATTGGCGAACGGCAGGCCGGCCATCGCTCTGCGCCGGCGCTGCGCCTCGCCCAATCTAGAGGCCGACGATGACGGTTTGCCGGCGGATCGATGACATTTTCGCGACGACCAGCGGAAAGCGGGGAGGGTGCGCGGAAAGGACGCGCAAAGGGACGCGGGAAGACGCGGGGAAAACTGCCGGGAGAGTTGCGGAAACGCCGCCGTGCAGGTGCGCCGTTCAAGCGCTCCGCATGCGCTCCAGCGCCGCGTCGAGGGTGGCGCGCGGGCAGCCGAAGTTGAGGCGGACCCAGCCGGGCAGGCCGAACTCGGCGCCGTTCGAGAGGCCGACGCCGGCCGCTTCGAAATGCGCGGCCGGGTCGGCGACGCCGAGGCCGCGCGCGTCGATCCAGGCGAGGTAGGTGGCCTCGACGTGGCTCATGGCGAGGCCCGGCATGCACGACACGGCGGCCTGCACGCGATCGCGGTTGGCGCGCAGGTAGGCGAGCAGCGCGTCGTGCCAGGCGTCGCAATCGCGGTAGGCGGCCTCGCAGGCGGCCAGCCCGAGCACGTTCACGTGCGGCACGATGCCCTGCATGGCCTGCGTGAAGCGGCGCCGCAGCGCGCCGTCGGGGATCACCGCGAAGGCGCAGCCGAGGCCGGGGACGTTGTAGGTCTTGGACGGCGCCATCAGCGTGATGCTGCGCCGCGCCGCCTCGGCGCCGAGCGTCGCCCACGGGCGATGGCGGCGGTCGGCGTCGAGCAGCAGGCCGCAGTGGATTTCGTCGGAGCAGACGACCAGGTCGCGACGCGCGCAGAAGTCGGCGAGCGCCGCGAGTTCGTCGTCGTCCCAGGCGCGGCCGACCGGGTTGTGCGGATGGCAGAGCAGGAGCAGGCGGCTGTCGGCATCGACGGCCGCCGCTTCGAGCGCCGCGAAATCCCAGCGCCAGCGGCCGTCGTCCGCCTGGCGCAGCGGGACGGTGCGCAGCGCGCGCCCGGACAGGCGCGGCGCGGAAAGAAAGGGCGGATAGACCGGCGTCGCCGTCAGCACGCCGCCGTCGACGGCCCGGCAGGCGACGTTGAGGCCGCTGACCAGGCCCGGCAGCCAGACCAGCCAGTCGGGCTCGATCTGCCAGGCGTATGCGCGCGCGAGATGGTCGCGCACCGCATCGACGAGCGTCGGCCACGGGCCGCCGTAGCCGAAATGGCCGCGCGCCACGCGCGCCTGCAAAGCTTCGATGACGGCTGGCGGCGCCGCGAAATCCATGTCGGCGACCCACAGCGGCAGGACGTCGCGGCCGGCGTAACGGTTCCACTTGATCGAGTCGCCGCCGCTCAGGTCGACGACGCGGTCGAAGTCGAAAGCATCTGGACACTCCGGACACTCCGGACGCTCCGGCTGCCCGGAACGTCCGGCGGCCTGCGCCGGCCCGGAGGAAGACTGCCCGCCCACCGTCGTCGAACCGCGCGCGCCGCGCCTAGGCTTCGAGATTCGCGAAGAGCGCGGTCGACAGGTAGCGTTCGCCGAACGAGGGAATGACGACGACGGTCAGCTTGCCGGCGTTTTCCGGGCGGCGCGCGACCTGCAGCGCGGCCCAAACGGCGGCGCCCGACGAGATGCCGACGAGCAGGCCTTCCTCGGTGGCCATGCGGCGTGCGGTGGCGAAGGCGTCGTCGGCGGTGACGCGCACGACTTCGTCGTAGACCGCCGTGTTCAGCACCTTCGGCACGAAGCCGGCGCCGATGCCCTGGATCGGGTGCGGGCCCTTCTGGCCGCCGGAGAGGACCGGCGACGCGTCCGGTTCGACGGCGATGATCTGCACGCCTGGGCGGCGTTCCTTGAGCACTTCGCCGACGCCGGTGATGGTGCCGCCGGTGCCGATGCCGGAGACGAAGATATCGACCTGGCCGTCGGTGTCGCGCCAGACTTCCTCGGCCGTCGTCTTGCGGTGGATTTCCGGGTTGGCCGGATTCTCGAACTGCTGCGGGATGAAGTAGCGCGCGTCGCCGGCGGCCAGTTCCTCGGCACGGCGGATGGCGCCGCCCATGCCGTCCGGTCCCGGCGTCAGGATCAGCTCGGCGCCGTAGGCCTTGAGCAGCAGGCGACGCTCGCGGCTCATGGTTTCCGGCATGACGAAGGCGCACTTGATGCCGCGCGCCGCGCAGACCATGGCGAGGCCGATGCCGGTGTTGCCCGAGGTCGGCTCGAGCACGATGGTATCCGGGCCGATCTTGCCGGCCGCCTGCGCGGCGTCGATCATCGACGCCGCGATGCGGTCCTTGACGCTGTGCGCCGGGTTGTAGAACTCGAGCTTGACGGCGATCGTGCCGTCGATGCCGGTGGACAGGCGGTTGAGCTTGACGAGCGGCGTGTTGCCGATCAGTTCGGTGACGTTGCTGGCGATATTGAGGGGCATTTTTGGTTTTTCCTCCTGCGTGGATGCGGATCCGATCTTCACTCGGGCCATGCGCTGAGTCTAGCCGCCAATGCCCCGCGCCATTAGAACCATTGCTTCCAAAAATATAACGTCCGGCAATTAGCCGGCGACCGGCCGGCCGAAGCCGGCCCGGCCTCAGGCCAGGAAGAGCTTGTAGGCCGGGTTCAGCGTCTCGTCCCAGTGCGCGTAGCCGAGGCTCTTGAGGAAATCCTTGAACTCGCCCATCTCGGCCGGCGGCACCTGCATGCCGACCAGCACGCGGCCGTAGTCGGCGCCGTGGTTGCGGTAGTGGAAGAGACTGATGTTCCAGCCGGCGCTCATGCGGTTGAGGAAATTCATCAGCGCGCCGGGGCGCTCGGGAAACTCGAAGCGGTAGAGGATTTCGTTGGCGATCTGCGGCGAGTGGCCGCCGACCAGATGGCGGACGTGGCCCTTGGCCATTTCGTCGTCGGTCAGGTCGAGCGTCGCGTAGCCGTGCTTTTCGAGCTGCTCGACGAGCTTCAGCGATTCGGCGCGGTGCGCGACCTGGATGCCGACGAAGACGTGCGCCTCGGCGCGGTCGTTGTAGCGGTAGTTGAACTCGGTGATGTTGTGCGAGCCGATCAGCGCGACGAATTTCTTGTAGCTGCCGGGCTTCTCGGGCAGCGTCACGGCGAGCACGGCCTCGCGCTGCTCGCCGATCTCGGCGCGCTCGGCGACGAAGCGCAGGCGGTCGAAGTTGGTGTTGGCGCCGGAGGCGATTGCGACCAGCGTCTTGTCCTTCAGCTTGTGCTGCGCGGCGTAGGCCTTGGCGCCGGCGATCGCCAGCGCGCCCGAGGGTTCGAGGATCGAGCGCGTGTCCTCGAAGACGTCCTTGATCGCGGCGCAGATCGCGTCGGTGTCGACGAGGATGACCTCGTCGAGCACGTCCTTGCAGATGCGGAAGGTTTCCTCGCCGACGAACTTGACCGCCGTGCCGTCGGCGAACAGGCCGACCTGATCGAGGCGCACGCGCTTGCCGGCGGCCAGCGAGCGCTTCATGGCATCGGCGTCGTAGGTCTCGACGCCGATGATCTTCGTTTCCGGGCGCAGGCGCTTGATGTAGGCGCCGACCCCGGCGGCCAGCCCGCCGCCGCCGATCGGCACGAACACGGCGTGGATGGGCTGCGGATGCTGGCGCAGGATTTCCATGCCGATGGTGCCCTGCCCGGCGATCACCTCGGGATCGTCGAAGGGATGCACGAAGGTCAGCTTGTCCTTCTTCTCCAGTTCGAGCGCGTGCGCGTAGGCCTCGTCGTAGGACTCGCCGGCAAGCACGACCTCGCCGCCGCGGCTCCTGACCGCCTGCACCTTGATCTGCGGCGTCGTCGTCGGCATCACGATGACGGCGCGGCAGCCGATCTTCGCCGCCGACAACGCGACGCCCTGCGCGTGGTTGCCGGCCGAGGCGCAGATCACGCCGCGCTTCCGCTTCTCCGGCGAGAGCTTGACGATCTTGTTGTAGGCGCCGCGCAGCTTGAAGGAGAACACCGGCTGCATGTCCTCGCGCTTGAGCAGCACGCGGTTGCCGATGCGCGCCGAAAGATTCGGCGCCGGATCGAGCGGCGACTCGACGGCCACGTCGTAAACCTGCGCGTTGAGGATTTTTTCGAGATAATCCGGGTGCATGGCGGCAAAATTTCTGTTCGGAAAACCGTCGATTCTAGCAGCAGAGCCGACATGGAATGGTTACACATCAGCGCGGAGACGGGGCTCTGGGGGCTTTTCCTGGCCAGCTTCCTGGCCGCGACGCTCCTCCCCGGCGGCTCGGAAGCCGTCCTCTTCGCCCTCCTCCGGCTGCACCCGGATCAGCTCTGGCCGGCGCTCGCGCTGGCCACGGCGGGCAACACCCTGGGCGCCCTGACCTCCTACGCCTGCGGCCGCTGGCTGCCGAAATGGCAGCCGCGGGCGGACGGCGGGCACAGCGCGCAACTCGCACAGCTCGAGCGCGTCCGCCGCTGGGGCGCGCCGGTCCTCCTCCTCGCCTGGGCGCCGCTGATCGGCGACGCGCTGTGCGTCGCCGCCGGCTGGCTGCGCCTCGACTGGGTACGCTGCACGCTGTTCATCGCGCTCGGCAAGTTCGCGCGCTACTGGCTCGTCGCACAGGCCGCCGGCGTCTGAAGCCGGCGCGGGCGCGCCGGCCGGCTGCGGCCAGCCAGCAATTGTGAGCTTTCGTGAGTTTTCTCGCGGGTTCGATCAATGGCGTTCGGTTAAAATTGCCGCCCCACGTCGTCGTCGACGGCAAGGCCTTCGGGCCCCGCGCGAAAACAATGGCACGCCGCAGCCTCTTCCCACCCGTCACCGCCTCCGGCTACCGCCCATGAAACGCTGGCTGATCGCCGCCCTGCTCGCCCTCCACCTGCTGCCCGCGACGAGCGCGCCGGCGGCCGCCCCGGCGGTGGCGCTGTTCTACGGCAGCGCGGCACCGCTCGACGAGCTGAAGGCCTTCGACGTGGTCGTCGTCGACCCCGACCACGGTTACGACCCCAAGCGCTTCCGCAAACCCTACAGCGAGCTCTACGCCTACGTCGCGGTCGGCGAGGCGCACCCGACACGCGCCTACTTCCGCGACATCCCGCCGGCGGCCCGGCTCGCCGCGAACCGCGACTGGGATTCGATGGTCGTCGACCTCGCGCATCCGGCCTGGGCGGACTTCCTTGCCGAGCGCATCGTCGCGCCGCTTTGGGAAAAGGGCTACCGCGGCTTCTTCCTCGACACCCTCGACTCCTACCGGCTGGCCGCCAAATTCGACGAGAACGCGCAGCAGGCCGGCCTCGTCGCCGCCATCGAAACGCTGCACCGGCGCTTCCCCGGCATCCGCCTGATCCTCAACCGCGGCTTCGACGTCGTGCCGCAGGTGCGCGACAAGGTGCAGATGGTCGCCGCCGAATCGCTCTTCCGCGGCTGGGACGCCGGCAGGAAGCGCTACGTCGAGGTGGGCGCCGAAGACCGGGAATGGCTGCTCGGCCAGCTGCGCAAGGTGCGCGACGAATACGGCCTGCCGGTCCTCGCGATCGACTACGTCGCCCCGCAGGAGCGCGCCCTGACGCGCGCCACGGCCGAGCGCATCAAGGCGCTCGGCATCGTGCCCTGGGTCACCGACGCCGCCCTCGGCACGCTCGGCGTCGGCCTGCGCGAAGTGCAGCCGCGCCGGATCGCCATCTTCTATCACCCGGGCGAAGCACCGGCGCTCAACTACATCAACGCCCACCGCTTCCTCGAAATGCCGCTCAACCACCTCGGCTACATGGCGGAATACTTCGACGTGAATCAGACGCCGCCGGCCGAACTGCCGCCGGCGCGCTACGCCGGCATCGTGTTCTGGCTGTCCGACCCCGCGGCCCACCCCCGCCAGGTCAGCGAGTGGGTGCACAAGCAGATCGCGCTCGGCACCCCGCTGCTGTTTCTCGGCCGCCTGCCCGGAGCGGACAACAACGCGGCCCTGAAGCGCCTCGGCCTCGCCCGCCAGCCGCTGCCGGCAAACGCCCGCCTGCAGGTCGCCGCGGCCGACCCGATATTCCGCGGCGAAGCGCCGCTGCGCCCGGACCGCCGCCAGATCGAGCCGCTGCGCATCGCCGGCGACGGCACGCCGCTCGTCGAAGTCGCCGACCAGAGCGGTACGCGACACGTCGCCGCGGCGCTGATGCCGTGGGGCGGCTTCGCCCTGGCGCCCTTCGTGCTGAGCGAGATCGCCGGCACCGAGCAGGCGCGCTGGCACCTCGACCCCTTCGCCGTCCTGAGCGCCATGCTGCGCCTGCCGACCATTCCGGTACCCGACGTGACGACCGAGAACGGCCGCCGCCTCCTGCTCGCCCATATCGACGGCGACGGCTTCCCGTCGCGCGCCGAGCTGCCCGGAACGCCGCTCGCCGGCCGCGTGCTGCTCGACGAGATCCTCGCCCGCTACCGGATACCGCACGCCGTCTCGGTGATCGAGGCGGAGATCGCGCCGCACGGACTGCACCCCAAGGACGCCGGCGAAATGGAAGAGATCGCCCGGCGCATGTTCCGGCTGCCGCACGTCGAGGTGGCCAGCCACACTTTCTCGCACCCCTTCCGCTGGGACGTCGGCATCAAGCACGGCGTCTTCCAGGACAACGACGCCGACGAGGCCTACCACCTCGCCGTCCCCGGCTACAAGCTCGACCTGCAGCGCGAGATCGGCGGCTCGGTGGATTACATCAACCGGCGCCTCGCGCCGCCGGGCAAACCGGTGCAGATCCTGCTCTGGAGCGGCGACACCGCGCCCGGCGCCGAGGCGCTGCGCCTCACGCAGGAGGCCGGCGTCCTCAACATGAACGGCGGCGACACGCAGATCACGCGCAGCAACCCCTCGCTGACCGCGGTCGCCCCGCTCGGCATCGCCAAGGGCGGCTACCGCCAGATCTACGCGCCGACCACCAACGAGAACATCTACACCAACCTGTGGCGCGGCCCCTATTACGGTTTCCGGCGCGTCATCGAAACCTTCGAGATGACCGAAACCCCGCGGCGCCTCAAGCCGATCGACATCTACTACCACACCTATTCGGCGTCAAAGAAGGCCTCGCTCGACGCGCTGCACACGGTTTACCGCTGGGCACTCGAACGCAGGACCTACGCGCTGTTCGCCTCGGAGTACATCCGCAAGGCCAACGATTTCTACGACGTCGTGCTGGCGCGCGAGGGCGACGGCTGGCGCGTGCGCGGCGACGGCGAACTGCGCACCCTGCGCGTCGCCGCGGCGCTCGGTCAGCCCGATCCGGATGCCTCCAGCGCGGTGGCCGGCTATCTGGCGGGCGCCGAAGGCAACTACGTGCACCTCGCCGGCGCCGACGCCCTCCTGCGCTTCGCCGCGCCGCCGGCCTCGGCCCGCCCGGCGCAGCCCTTCCTGCGCGACGCCAACGCCCGCCTGAGCGACTGGCGGGCCGGCGACGGCGGCCCGCGCTTCGCGCTGCGCGGCCACCTGCCGCTCGAATTCTCGCTGGCCGGCGCCGGGCGCTGCCGCGTCACCGCCAACGGCAAGCCCCTCGCGCCACAGCGCGCCGGCGACGACGTCCTGAACTTCCGCCTCAACGATGCTGCTGCAACGATCGAGACTCACTGCCGCGACCGTTGAGCGCCCGCGTCTGGCGCCGCCCTGGTCGATCGCCCTGCTCGGGACGATGGTGCTCGCCGTGCTCGTCGCCATCTACCCGCACGAGGCGCTGATCGAGCGCGTCCTCGCCGCGCCGCCCGGCGGCATCACCGAAGCCTATCTCGCCAACCTCCTGCGCACCGACCCGACGAACCCGCAGCTGCGCGTCATGCTCGCCCGCAACCAGCTGCACGCCGGCCTCTACGAGCGCGTCGCCAACACGCTGGCGCCGGCGCTCGCGGCGTCCGATCCGCAGCTGCGCCGCGAAGCGCTCTGGCTGCTCTGGCAGAGCGAAGAGGCGCGCTACCAGCGCCTGCCCGAACACGCCCGCGAACGCCCGGCGTTGCGCCGGGCGCTGCGCGACAAGCTGGGCGAGATCGCGGCGCAGGCGTGGAGCGAGAACATCCTCGCCGAGATCGCGCGCAAGGCCATCGAGTTCGGCGACACGCCGCTCGGTCTGCGCCTCTTCGACCAGCTAGCCGCCGCCGGCACGGGCCGCACCGACTTCTGGTACGCCGAAGCGGCGCAGGCGGCGCTCGGCGAAGGCGAATACCGCGCCGCCGCCGAGTTCTACCTGATCGCCCGCGAAAAGGCCGCGACCCTCGCCGACCAGCGCCGCCACTTCCTCGCCGCGCTGCGCGCCATGCAGTCCGGCGACCTCGGCGCCGAAGCCCTGCAGATGGCCGAAAGGGAAATCGCCGAAGCGCCGGAACTGGCCGACGACGGCGCCACGCTCGAACTGCTCGTGCGCCTCGCCCGCGCCGCGCAACGCCCCGACCTGGCCGACCGGTACGCGCGCCGCCTGCTGCGCCTCTCGCTGCGCGAACAATGGCAGCGCGCGCAGCTGGCGCAGCGCGGTTTCGACGCCCGCCCGCAGCGCGTCGCGCTGGCGGGCAACGATACGACGAAAGGCGGGAAGGACGAACGCGCGGCCGGCGCCGGAACGCCCGGCGGTCCGCAGCAGCCCTTCGACGACAAGATCTACACGCTCGGCTACGAGGCCTTCCTCGACAACCGCAAGCTCGAAGACGCCTGGCAGGTCGCTGCCGCGGCCGTCCGCCAGGCGCCCGACCATCTGGTCTGGCGCGAACGCCTGGCGCGCGTCTCCGAGTGGAGCGGCCGCCCGCAGGTCGGGCTCGACAACTGGCTGTACATCGCCCGCGCGACGAATCGCGACGACGCCTGGCAGAACGTCCTGCGCCTCGCCCCCGGCCTGTTCGCCGACGAAGCGCTGCGCGCCGCGCTGCAATACCAGCTCGGGCGCCAGCCGCAGGACGCCCGCCTGCTGCGCGAGCTGGCCGCGACCTACGAGCGCCTAGGCGATCCGCAGGGCGGACTGCGCTTTCTCGAAAGCGCCCTCGCGCGCAGCCGCCAGGACTGGATGCTCGAAACGATGGCCGAGCTGGCCGAGCGCGGCGGCGACGAAGCGCGCGCGCTGCGCTACTGGCAACGCTTCCTCGCCGACGACGACGCCAGACTGACGCCGGCGCGCGCCGTGCGCGTCGCCACGCTGCTGCTGTTGCGCGGCCAGCCCGACGCGGGACTGGCCCTGCTCGAACGGGCGCAGGCCGGCGCCAGCGCCGACGACATCGCCTTCTGGCGCCTGAACGCCGAACTCGCGCGCCTCGTCCAGAACGACCGCAGCGCGATCGGCGCCTACCGGCGCATCGTCGGCCACGCCGACGCCGGTGCGGCCGACTACGACGCCCTCTACCAGCTGCTGCTCGACGACTACCCGCGCGAGGCGGCGCAGATCGCCGCCGCCGCCTGGCGCCGCTTCCGGCAGCTGCCGCAGCTGGTGCAGGCGCTCACCCTGCACGCCGCCGGCGAGCGCTGGACGGAAATGGGACAACTCCTCGCCGAACCCGACGCCCGGCAACTGGCCGCGCTGCGCCGGCGCGCCGACTTCCTGCAGCTGTCGGCGCAGTACCGGATGCAGGAAGGACAGCCGGCGCTCGCCCGGCGCGACCTCGAAACGGCGCTGCAGATCGCGCCGGACGCGCCGGACGTGCAGCTCGCCCTGCTCTGGCTGCTGATCGACAGCGGCGACGGCGGCGCGCTGCGCAATGCGCTCGCCACCTGGGAAGGCGGCTGGCGCGACAATCCGGCGCTGCACGACGCGCTCGGCGCGGCCTACCTCGCCCTCTCGCTGCCCGACGTCGCCCTGCGCCGCTACTACACGCCGCGCCTCGCCGAACACCGCGACGACTTCCTCTGGCTGATGAACTACGCCGACGCGCTCGAACAGAACCAGGACAGCGACCGCGCCTGGCGCCTGCGCCAGCGGCTGCTGGCCCAGGAACGACAGCGCACGACGCGGCGCGAATGGCTCGCCGTGGCGCCCGACGCCGGCGCCGAAGGCGCGCTGCGGCGCATCGCGCGCGCGCGCCTGAGCATCGTTCAGCGCTCGGGCGAACACGGTTTTGCCGTGCTCCGCGAGCTGCTGCGCCTCGACCGCGACGGCGACCGCAAGCTCTCGCCGGCGGCCAGGGACATCGCCCTCGGCTGGCTGCAGGAACGCGCCGAATACGCCGCCGAGCGCGGCTGGCTGTGGCAGCAGTACGCCAGGACGGTGGCGCGCCCGCTGTGGGCCGAAGTCAGCCTGGCGCTCGCCGACAACGACCGCGAAACCGCCGGCCAGCTGCTCGAACGCCACGGCGAGCGCCTGCCGCGCTACGACCGCATCAATGTAGCGCGCCTCGCCGACGACGTGCGTCTGGCGCAGAGCGACGCCTTCGACACGCAGAGCGCGCAGCCCGCCGACGATCCCCTGCACCTGCAGCTGAGCGACGCCCTGCTCGCCCACTCCGACCAGATCGGCGGCGCCTTCGCCAGCCGCGACGTCGGCACCGTCGGCGAACGCGAACGCGCCGTCCGCTGGCACCTGGCCCTCTCGCCGCGCCTCGCGCTCGACCTCGCGCTGGGCAGCATCGCGCGCAGCAACCGCGACGCCACGGTGATCGGCAGCACGCCCGACGAAAGCTACCGCAGCGCCCGCCTCGCGTGGCGCCACGCCGACGGCGAGACGCGGCTCGGCGTCGAGCAGCGCAAGAGCTTCGCCAGCTACACGCCGCTGCTGCTCGAACACGAACAGCGCCTCGACGAACGCCTCGGCCTCGTCGGCGCGCTCGGCGTTCGGCAGGCGGCGAGCGAATCGACCGCGCTGCGCGTCGCCGGCATGAAGGACATCGCCCGGATCGGACTGCGCTACCGTCCGACGCAGCGCGACCAGATCGGCCTCGAACACGCCTGGTCGCGCTACGCGACGCAGACCGGGACGCGTCTCGGCGACGGCCGCGTCTGGCAGCTCGAGGCGGCGCACGCCCTGCGCATCGAGCCGCGCGACCTGGAAGCGAGCGTCTTCTGGTCGAGCCACCGTTACGACCGGCGCGACGCTACCTTCGCCACCTTCGCCGCGTCCGGCGCCGCCCTGCAGGCGCTGCTCCCGGCCGGCAGCGCGCCGGCCGACGTCGGCGGCGACTTCTTCCTGCCCGACGGCTTCCGCTACTACGGCGTCCGGCTATCCACCGACACCCGCTTCGAGCGCGAATACACGCGCGCCTGGCGCCCCTACGCCAGCGTCGCCAAGACCTGGCACAGCAGCCTCGGCGCCGGCTACGACCTCGCCGCGGGGATCGCCGGCAACGTCTTCGGCGCCGACCACCTCAATTTCGGCTGGAAGCTCGGCAAGGGCGGCGCCACCAGCGGCGGGCTGGTGCGCGAGATCGGCCTGACCTACCGCTTACACTATTGATTCTTCGGGAGATGTCCATGAAAGCGTTTTTCCTCCGCCTCGCCCTGCCGCTCGCCCTCGCCCTGCTCGCCGGCTGTTCGACGCTCGACCACAGCGCCGCCCCCGCCGTCGACGGCAAGGTCCTGTGGGTCGTGCTGCCCTTCGCCAACAACACGGAAACCCCGCTCGCCGGCAGCCGCGCCGAAGCGATCGCCGAAAGCCTGCTGCGCGCCCAGGGCATCGGCAAGCTGCGCCGCTACCCGGCGGCCCTGCAGCAGGACGCCCTCTTCGAACCGGGCGACCGCAAGCAGCTCGACGCCGGCCTCGCCTGGGCGCGCGAGGAAGGCGCCCGCTACGCGCTGACCGGCAGCGTCGACGAATGGCGCTACAAGGTCGGCGTCGACGGCGAGCCGGCGGTCGGCGTCGCACTCTCGATCGTCGACGTGGCGAGCGGCGAAACGCTGTGGAGCGGCGCCGGCGGCAAGAGCGGCTGGAGCCGCGAAGCGCTCTCCGCCGTCGCGCAGCAGCTGATGCGCAAGCTGATCGGCGCCGGCCTCGCCGCCCGCCAGAACTGAGCGCCGCCGGGATTCGTCACTTGAAACTCGCGCAGCTCCGCTATTTCGCGCCCTTCGGCAACCCCGGGGCGGTCGCCGCCGAAGCGCTCCTGCTGCCGCTGCTCGCCGTCGGCCTCGGCATCTGGATCAATCCGCTCGACCCGCTGTGGACGCACGCCGGTTTTCCCTGGGCGTGGTTCGCGCCGGTCGTGCTGGCCATGCGCTACGGCCCCTTCCCCGGGCTGGCCGGCGCGGCGGTGCTGCTGGTCGCCTGGTTCGTCTTTTCGACGACGGGCTGGCTGCCGGGCGAATTCCCCAAGCAGAACTTCCTCGGCGGCCTGATCCTGGTCATGCTCGCCGGCGAGTTCTCCAGCCTGTGGCTGGCCCGCGCGCGCCGCGCCGAAGGCGTGCAGGTCTACCTCGACCAGCGCCTCGAATACCTGACCCACCAGTACTACCTGCTGCGCCTGTCGCACGACCGTCTCGAACAGGACCTGATCGGCCGCCCGATGGCCATGCGCGACGCGCTCGGCGCGCTGCAGGAGGTCGCCGGCGAGTCCGGCGCGCTGCCCGGCGCCGCAGCCCTGCTGCGCCTGTTCGCCCAGTACTGCCAGCTGGAGGCCGCGGCGCTCTACGCGGCGACGCCGGACGGCGTCGCGCCGCAGCCGCTCGCCACGCTCGGCCAGCCCGGCGCCGACGGCCGCCTGGCGAGCGACGATCCGCTCGTCGCGCACGCGCTGGAGACCGGCCAGCTGTCGCACATCGCCGGCGCCCTCGGCAGCGGCGACAAGCCGAGCCGCTACGTGATCGTCGCGCCGCTCACCAGCTTCAGCGGCGAAACGCTCGGCCTGCTCACCGTCGAGCGCGTTCCCTTCTTCGCGCTGCACGAGGAAATGCTGCAGACGCTCAACCTCCTGCTCGGCTACTACACCGACGGGCTGCTCGCGCGCCAGCTCGCCGCCGACATCCAGACGGATTTCCCCGACTGCCCGGCCGAGTTCGCCGCCGAACTGCAGCGCCTGTGGCGGGTCTGCCGGGAATCGCAGGTGCGCAGCGTGATCGTCGCGCTGCAGCTGCAGCCGCACGCCGAGATCGAGGATCTGGCGGCGCAGATCCGCCGCCAGCGCCGCGCGCTCGACGTCAACTGGCTGATCGAGAAACCGCAGCGCAAGCTGCTCGTCACGCTCATGCCGCTCGCCGGCAGCGCCGCGGCCGAGGGCTACATCGCCCGCATCGAGGAGTGGGTGCGCCAGAAGAGCGGACAGACGCTCGAAGCCGCCGGCATTTTCCCGCACGTCCTGCGCGTCGAGGACAAGCCGCCGCGCGTCCTGCTCAAACATCTTTTCGACATCTGCAATGTTCCAGACCAAGTTCGGCCTCTACGCCCTGACGCTTGAAGCGGCGGCCTGGGCCGGTCTGCTGCTCGGCAGCGGCAGCGACCGCGCGCTGCTGCTCTACCTCGGCGCGCACGGCGCGGCCTGCGCGCTCGTCGCGCTGGCCGCCCTCGCCCTGCTGCCGCCGCGTCTCGCCACGCCGCGCCTGCCGGCGCTGCTGCTCGTCTTCGGCGTCGCCTTCGCGGTGCCGCTGCTCGGTTTCCTCGCCGCGGTCGCCGGCATCCTCTTCCTGCAGGCGCTGGCGCCGCACGCGCGCGGCGAAATCTTTTCCGCCGTCGCGCTGCCCAAGATCGACGTGCATCAGCGCTCCGGCACCGGCTTCCGCCAGGCCGGCATGCGCGCCTTCCTGGCCAACGCACGCGCACCGGTCGCCAACCGCCTGCGCGCGCTGGTCGCCCTGCAGAACATTTCCGGACGCGTCGCGTCGCCGCTCCTGCGCGACGTTCTGACCGACCCTTCGGAGGACATCCGCCTGCTCGCCTACGGCATGCTCGACAACAAGGAAAAGCTCCTGAACGGCGCCATCCACCGCGAGTCGCAGCGCCTGCAGGCGGCCGCCGACAGCGCGGACGACGCGGAACACGCCGACGCCGCCAAGAAGCTGGCCGACCTGTACTGGGAGCTCGTCTATCAGGAGCTGGTGCAGGGCGACCTGCGCACGCACGCCCTGCAGCAGTCGCTCGCCTACACCGACCTCTCGCTCGCCAGGGCGCCGGACGACGCCGCGCTCCACCTGCGCCACGGCCGCCTGCTGCAATCGCTCGGCCGCCCGGCCGAAGCCGGCGCCGCCTACGACCGCGCACGCGCGCTGGGCATGCCCAAGTCGCGCATCGTCCCCTATCTCGCCGAAGTGGCGTACGACCTCGGCGACTACGCCGGCGTGCGCGCGCTGATGCGCGAGCTCGGCGACTGGCAGTCGCTGCCGCGCCTCAAGCCGGTGATCGGCTACTGGAGCCGGACATGAACTTGCCGCGGAACCTCCCGCGCGCCGCCGAGGCCGAGGCCTCGGTCGATATCGCGCTCCTGCTCGAAGGCACCTTCCCCTACGTCAGCGGCGGCGTGTCGAGCTGGGTCAACCAGATCATCCGCGCCTTCCCGGAAATCCGCTTCGCCATCGTCTTCCTCGGCAGCCGCGCCGAGGACTACGGCGACCTCAAGTACGCGCTGCCGGACAACGTCGTCCATTTCGAAACCCACTATCTGTACGACTTCGCCGCGCCGGACCGGAAACCCGCCGCGCGCCGCGCCGACGCCTGCGCTTTCGCGCAAGCCGCCAGGCTGCACGACGGCTTCGCCGGCAACCCGGACGACGGCGCCGCACTCGCCGCCTTCCGCGCCGTCGCCGGCGAGCTGCTGCCCGGCGGCAAGCTGCCGCTCGCCGACTTCCTGCACAGCGAAGAGGCCTGGCAGACGATCAGCGAACGCTACCGCAACTACTGCACCGATCCGTCCTTCGTCGACTATTTCTGGACCGCGCGCATCATGCACGCGCCCCTGTGGACGCTGGCCCGCGTCGCGCACGGGCTGATCCCGGCGCGCGCCTACCACAGCGTGTCGACCGGCTACGCCGGCTTCCTCGGCGCGCTCCTGCACCAGACGACGAAGCGCCCGCTGATCCTCTCCGAACACGGCATCTACACCAAGGAACGCAAGATCGACCTGTTCAAGAGCGAGTGGATCCGCGACAACCGCAACGTCTTCCAGCGCGACCCGACCGAGCTCTCGTACTTCCGCCAGATGTGGATCCGCTTCTTCGAATGGCTCGGTCGCTTCTGCTACGACGCGGCGGACCCGATCATCGCGCTCTACGAGAACAACCGCCTGCGCCAGATCGCCGACGGTGCGCGCGCCGAGCGCACCTTCAACGTGCCGAACGGCATCAGCCTCGCGCGCTTCGCGCCGCTGCGCGCCCTGCGCGCGTCGGCCCCCGCCGGGCCGCCGCCGGTGCTCTGCCTGATCGGCCGCGTGGTGCCGATCAAGGACGTGAAGACCTTCATCCGCGCCATGCGCCGGGTGCTCAACCGGATGCCCGACGCCGAGGGCTGGATCGCCGGCCCCGAGGACGAGGACCCCGGCTACGCCGAGGAGTGCCGCAACCTCGCGGAGAGCCTCGGCGTCGCGCGCAGCGTCAAGTTCCTCGGTTTCCAGAAGGTCGAGGAACTGCTGCCGAAGATCGGCCTGACCGTCCTCTCGTCGATCAGCGAGGCGCTGCCGCTCGTCGTCCTCGAAGGCTACGCCGCCGGCGTGCCGGCCATTTCGACCGACGTCGGCTCCTGCCGCCAGCTGATCGAGGGACTGGACGCCGACGACCGGGCGCTCGGCCACGCCGGCGCGGTGGTCAACATCGCCGACCCGCAGGCGCTCGCCGACGCCGCCGTCGCCCTGCTCTCCGACCCGGCGGCCTGGCAGGCGGCGAGCGCGGCGGGCATCGCGCGCGTCGAGCGCTACTACACCGACGACCTGATGTTCGCCCACTACCGCCGCGTCTACGAAAACGCGCTGGCGGCGGAGGACGCCTGATGGCCGGCATCGGCTTCGAACTACGCAAGCTGCTCAGGAAGGACACCCTGGTCGGCCTGCTGCAGGCCTACACCTTCGCCGGCATCATCGGCTCCGGCCCGTGGGTGCTGTCCATCCTCGGCATCCTGATCATCGGCCTGCTGAGCAGCACGATCGTCGTCCCCTCGTTTCTCGTCACGCAGTTCCAGACCTCGGTCACCTACCTGATCGCCAGCAGCCTGATCTTCACCGGCGGCCTGCAGCTCGCCTTCACGCGCTTCGTCTCCGACCGCCTGTTCGAGAAGCGCGACGAACTGGTGATGCCCAACCTCAACGGCCTGCTCATGCTCGTCGTCCTCGCCGCCGCGCTGTTCGGCATCGCCTGCCTGTTCCTGCTGCTGCCGGGGCAGAGCGTCGTCTACCGCATCCTGATGCTGGCCGGTTTCGTGCTCATGTGCGCGATCTGGGTGCTCACCATCTTCCTGTCCGGAATGAAGCGCTACAAGGCCATCGTCGGCCTCTTCGCGCTCGGCTACGCCGTCACCGTCGGCCTTGCCCTGTTCCTGCGCCCCTTCGGCCTCGAAGGGCTGATGGCCGGCTTCGTCGTCGGCCACTGCGTGCTGCTCGCCGGCATGTGGCTGCTCACCGCGCTCGATTTCCGGCCGCAGCGCCTGATCGCCTTCGATTTCGCCCGCCGCGAAACGATGTATCCGAGCCTGCTGCTCATCGGCCTGCTCTACAACCTCGGGATCTGGATCGACAAGTTCATGTTCTGGTATTTCCCGGGCACCTCGGAGCCGATCATCGGCGCCCTGCGCGCGTCGATCATCTACGACCTGCCGGTCTTCCTCGCCTACCTCTCGATCATCCCCGGCATGGCCGTCTTCATGGTGCGCATCGAGACCGACTTCGTCGAGTACTACGACAAGTTCTACGACGCCGTGCGGCGCGGCGGCTCGCTCGAGTACATCGAGGACATGCGCGACGAGATGGTCTACTCGATCAAGCAGGGGCTGGCCGAGATCGGCAAGATCCAGACACTCGCGGTGCTCGTCACCTTCGTCGCCGGACCGAGCCTGCTCAGCGCGCTCGACATCTCCGAGCTGTATCTGCCGCTGCTCTACATCCAGGTCATCGGCGCCAGCCTGCAGGTCGTCCTGCTCTCGGTGCTCAACGTCTTCTTCTACCTCGACCAGCGGCGCATCATCCTGTTTCTGTGCGCCGAATTCCTCGTCCTCAACGTCGTCCTCACCGCCTTCTCGCTGCACGCCGACGCCGCTTTCTACGGCTACGGCTTCACCACGGCGGTGCTGATCACGCTCGCGACGGCGCTCGCCCTGCTCGACCGCAAGCTCGGCCGCCTCGAATACGAAACCTTCATGCTGCAATAGGGTCTGACCCGTCCGCGCCGATGTTGCGGTGCGGAGAGCCGCCCTTCTGGGCTAAAATTTCCCCTTTGCCGCATTAGCCGCCCGACCGCCCCTGGATTGCCCATGACCGCCCGCCTGCGCGAAATTCCCTACAACTACACCTCGTTTTCCGACCGCGAGATCGTCATCCGCCTGCTCGGCGCGGAAAACTGGGCGATTCTCGACGAACTGCGCAGCGAGCGCGTGACCGGCCGCTCGGCGCGCATGCTCTACGAAGTGCTCGGCGACATCTGGGTCGTGCAGCGCAACCCCTACCTCGAGGACGACCTGCTGGCCAACGGCGAGCGGCGCCGCGCGCTGATCGACGCCCTGCGCCACCGTCTCGGCGAGGTCGACAAGCGCCGCCAGGGCAACGAGAAGGTGCTCAAGCTGGTCGACGCCGCGCAGGTCGCGGTCAATGCCTTCGAGCAGCGCTTCGAGGACAGCGCCCGGCTGCGCAAGAAGGCGCTCAAGGTGCTGGCGCGCCACACGCGCCGCGACAACATCGCCTTCGACGGACTGGCCCGTGTCTCGCACGTCACCGACGCCACCGACTGGCGCATCGAATACCCCTTCGTCGTCCTCTACCCGGATACGGAAGAGGAAATCGCCGCCCTCGTGCGCGACTGCATCGAACTCGGCCTGACCATCATCCCGCGCGGCGGCGGCACCGGCTACACCGGCGGCGCCGTGCCGCTGACCCATCTCTCGGCGGTGATCAACACCGAGAAGCTGATCGACATCGGCCCGGTCGAAGAACTCGTCCTGCCCGGCCACAGCGACACCTACGCCACCATCCGCACCGGTGCCGGCGTCGTCACCGAGCGCGTCGCCGAAGCGGCGGCGGCGGCCGGGCGCGTCTTCGCGGTCGACCCGACTTCGGCCAGCGCCTCGTGCATCGGCGGCAACGTGGCGATGAACGCCGGCGGCAAGAAGGCCGTGCTGTGGGGCACCGCGCTCGACAACCTGGCCTGGTGGAAGATGGTCGACCCGGACGGCAACTGGCTCGAAGTCGAACGCCTCGACCACAACTTCGGCAAGATCCACGAACAGCACACCGTGCGCTTCCGCCTCAAGCGCTTCGACCCGACCGGCAAGAAGCTGCTCTCGGAAGAAGAACTGTCGATGCCCGGCCAGCACTGCCGCAAGGACGGTCTCGGCAAGGACGTCACCGACAAGTTCCTCGGCGGCGTGCCGGGCGTGCAGAAGGAAGGCACCGACGGCCTGATCGTCGCCGCGCGCTGGGTGCTGCACAAGATGCCGCCGGTCACGCGCACCGTCTGCCTCGAATTCTTCGGCCAGGTGCGCGAGGCGGTGCCGGCCATCGTCGAGATCACCGACTATTTCAAGCCGGGCGGCGAGGGAAATACCGCCGGCGTCCTGCTCGCCGGCCTCGAACACCTCGACGAGCGCTATGTGAACGCCGTCGGCTACGCGACCAAGGCCAAGCGCCATGGCCGCCCGAAGATGGTGCTGATCGGCGACATCGTCGGCCACGACGAAGCCGCCGTGATGAACGCCGCGTCGGCCGTCATCCGCATGACCAACGCGCGCGGCGCCGAAGGCTTCATCGCCGTCTCGCCCGAGCAGCGCAAGAAGTTCTGGCTCGACCGTTCGCGCACCGCCGCCATCTCGAAGCACACCAACGCGTTCAAGGTGAACGAGGACGTCGTCATCCCGCTGCCGCGCATGGGCGACTACTGCGACGGCATCGAACGCATCAACATCGAGCTGTCGACGCAGAACAAGCTGGCGCTGTGCGACGCGCTCGCCGACTTCCTGCGCGGCGACTCGAAGGACATGCCGCTCGATTCCGGCGACGCCGGCATCGACAAGGACGAGTTGATCGGCGACCGCCGCCAGGCCGCGCTCGACTACGTGCTGAGCGTGCGCCGCCGCTGGCAGTGGCTGCTCGACCACCTCGACGCGCCGCTCGCCGAAGCCGAGGCGCAGTTCGCCGAGTACGGCGTGACGGCCGGCCCGCTCACCAACCGCGCCGGAGAGACGACGACGCCGACGCTCTTCCACCGCCTGCAGGACTACTCGGTGCGCACTTCGTGGAAGGCCGAGCTGAAGCCGCGCCTGGCGAAAATCTTCGAGGGCACGGTGTTCCGACCGATCCTCGAACGGATCGAGGCGATCCACACGCAGGTCCTGCGCGGCCGCGTCTTCGTCGCGCTGCACATGCACGCCGGCGACGGCAACGTGCACACCAACATCCCGGTCAACTCCGACAACTACGAGATGCTGCAGACCGCCAACCGCGCGGTCGACCGCATCATGGCGCTGGCGCGCGCGCTCGATGGCGTCATCTCCGGCGAGCACGGCATCGGCATCACCAAGCTCGACTACCTGACCGACGAAGAGATGGGCGCCTTCTGGGCCTACAAGGCGAAAGTCGACCCGCAGGGCCGCTTCAACCGCGGCAAGCTGATGCGCGGCAGCGCCGGCGCGGCGCTCGACTACCGCTCGGCCAACCTCGACGACGCCTACACGCCGAGCTTCAACCTGATGGGCCACGAGTCGATCATCATGGAGCAGACCGAGATCGGCGAGATTTCGCACGACATCAAGGACTGCCTGCGCTGCGGCAAGTGCAAGCCGGTCTGTTCGACGCACGTGCCGCGCGCCAACCTGCTTTACTCCCCGCGCAACAAGATCCTCGGCACCTCGCTCTTGATCGAGGCCTTCCTCTACGAGGAGCAGACGCGGCGCGGCGTCTCGCTCGCGCACTGGGCCGAGTTCGAGGACGTCGCCGACCACTGCACGGTCTGCCACAAGTGCGAGAAGCCCTGCCCGGTCGACATCGACTTCGGCGACGTCTCGATCAAGATGCGCAACCTGCTGCGCAACCAGGGCAAGAAGTCCTTCAACCCGGGCAAGGCGGCGGCGATGGCCTTCCTCACCGCGAAGGACCCGGCGACGATCAAGCTGATCCGCAAGGGCATGATCGAATGGGGCTACAAGGCGCAGCGACTCGGCTACCGCGTCGCCAAGTCCTTCGGCCTGATCCAGGGGCAGACCAAGGCGCCGCCGGCGACGCTCGGCAAGGCGCCGATCAAGGCGCAGGTCATCCACTTCATCAACAAGCCGATGCCCGGCGGGTTGCCCAAGCGCACCTCGCGCGCGCTGCTCGACATCGAGGACGACAAGGTCGTTCCGGTCATCCGCGACCCGCAGAAGTTCAAGGAAGAGTCGGACGCCGTCTTCTACTTCCCCGGCTGCGGCTCCGAGCGCCTCTTCTCGCAGGTCGGCCTCGCCACCCAGGCGATGCTCTACGAGCTCGGCACGGCGACCGTCCTGCCGCCCGGCTACCTGTGCTGCGGCTACCCGCAGACGGCGGCCGGCGAGGACGCCGCCGGGCAGAAGATCACGACCGACAACCGCGTGCTCTTCCACCGCGTCGCCAACACGCTGAACTACCTCGACATCAAGACGGTGATCGTCTCCTGCGGCACCTGCATGGACCAGCTGCAGAAATACCAGTTCGAGAAGATCTTCCCCGGCTGCCGCCTGCTCGACATCCACGAGTACCTGATCGAGAAGGGCGTCCGCCTGCAGGGCGTCGAGGGCGTGCGCTACATGTACCACGAGCCCTGCCACGCGCCGATGAAGACGATGTCTGGGATCAAGGTGGCGAACGAGCTGATGGGCCAGCCGGTCGACCTGTCCGACCGCTGCTGCGGCGAATCGGGAACCCTCGCCGTCTCGCGTCCCGACGTGTCGACGCAGGTGCGTTTCCGCAAGCAGGAGGAAATCGAGAAGGGCGCCGCCAAGCTGCGCGCCGACGGCTTCGCCGGCGACCTCAAGGTGCTCACCTCCTGCCCGTCGTGCCTGCAGGGCCTGTCGCGCTACAACGACGACGGCGGCACGCAGGCCGACTACATCGTCGTCGAAATGGCCAAATACCTGCTCGGCGCCGACTGGATGGAGAAGTACGTGCAGAAGGCGAACAATGGCGGCATCGAGCGCGTCCTGCTCTGAACGCCGCCCGCTGCCCCGCCAGGAAGGCGGCCGCTCCCGCGGCCGCCTTTTTTTCCGCCCCGCCGGGGCTTCCGTGACATCTTTCCTTGGTTTTTCCGCGCCGGCGCCGCATCGTCTCTCGACGCGAGGACGAATGCGGCACGGCGCGAGCCGTTTGCGAGGTTTCCTGCCATGAACTGCGAACTCTGTGAATCATCGGGCGGCACGCTCGTCTGGAACGACGCGACATGCCGCGTCGTGCAGGTGGCCGAGCCGGGCTATCCGGGCTTTTGCCGCGTCATCCTCAACCGCCACGCGCGCGAGATGACCGATCTCCCGGCCGCCGAGCGGCTGCACGTGATGAACGTCGTCTTCGCCGTGGAAAGCGCCCTGCGCGCTCTCTACCGGCCGGAAAAGATCAATCTGGCGAGCTTCGGCAACATGACGCCGCACGTGCACTGGCACGTGATTCCGCGCTGGCCGGACGACCGTCATTTCCCGCAGCCGGTGTGGGGAACGGCGCAGCGGCCGGGCGACGCCGAGCGCCCGGCGGTCAGCGCGGCGCAGCTGCGCGACGCGGTCGCCGCGGCCCTCGGCAGCGGCTAGCAATGCAAAGGAGAGAATCATGAGCGCAGTCCTCGTTCCCGACGCCCGATCGGCGTCCCCGCTGCCCGTTCCGGATCTGCCGAGCGGACTCCAGATTCTCTCCCGCCTGCCGCTCGCCAATCCGCAGGAAGCCGACCGCGAGCTCAACCGCTTCCTCGACGGCCTGCTGCAGGCGCCGCCCGACGCCGAGGTCTATCTCGACCTGCTGGAGCAGGCGCGCATTCCGCTCTGTTTCGTCGAGGAAGAACGCGCGCGGCGCTACATCAACAAGCCGCTGCCGCTCGCCGCGCCCGAAGCGGCCGTCTTCGACCAGGTCGTCGCCACCTGGCTCAAGGCGGCGCGCGCCTACGCGCATTGCGCCCAACTCGGGACGACCCGCGACGGCGTCGAGCACGCGCAGCGCACCGCGCTGATCCTGCACCGCTGCATCTACTACACCGGAATGGCCATCGTCGAGCACCACCGGGCGCGCCGCCAGCTGCCGGCGGGTCTGTGGCTGGATCTGCACGGCTACTACGCGAGCGCCGAGGAATGGGGCGTCGCCACGCTCGCCCTGCCCGACGCGCTCGACGCGCGCGGACGCGGCACGCACTGCGCGGCGGCCTACGTCAGCCTCCTGCTGTCCGACATGGCCGGCCCTTACGGCCTGACGGTGCACGAACAGGGGCTGGTGCGGCGCTGGGCGGGCCACTGGGCGCCGCTGGTCGGCCTGCAGCCGGCGATGCCCGGCGAAGCGCTGCCGCAGTTCGTCGTCGACCTGATGCAGGACGCCGGCCTGCGCGCGACGGCGGAATGCCTGCAGACCGAGCATCTGCGCCGCCTCGACGGCGAGCGTCTGGCGCAGCAGCTGGCGCAGGTGCGCCTGCAGTTGCAGCAGCGGGTGCCGCCGGGGCAGATCGGCCTCGGCGAGGATTGCACGGCCGGCCAGTGCCAGCGCCTGCTCGAGCATCTCGCCCGGCCCTGGTCGCAGGTGCGCGCGCCGCGCCGCTTCCGGCGCCACGCCACCTCGGGGCTGGCCCGCGTCTGCACCGGCTTCGAGGCCATGCACTACTGCGTCGCGGGCACCGAGTTCGCGCAACCGGAAAACGTCAGTATGTACTCGCGGCAGGATTTCGACCGTCTGTTCGCCTTCCGCCACATGGTCGACCCGACGCAGCAACTTCAGGTTCAGCAGGGGCAGCTCGGCTACGACGTGGATACCTGGGAGGTGGTCAATCAGTCGGCCAACGGCTTCCGCCTGATCCGCAGCGTCGCCGGCCGGAAGATGGAACACGGCCAGCTGCTGGCACTCTGCCCGGGCGACGGCGGCGGCTATCTGCTGGCCCGTGCGACCTGGCTGATGCAGGAGCGGGGCGGCGGGCTGGTGGCCGGCATCGCCGCGCTGCCCGGCATGCCGCAGGCCGTCGCGGCGCGGCCGCTGGCGCAGCAGGGGGCGCACGCCGAAATGTACGGCCGGGCCTTCCTGCTCGCCGCCGTGCCGGCGGTCGGCAGCGAACCGTCGCTGGTCGTGCCGCAGGGCTGGTATCGCGCCGGACGCATCATCGAGATCCACACGGACGCCGCGCGGCAGGTAAGGCTGCTGCACGTGCTCGAAGACGGCCCGGATTTCGAACGGGTCAGCTTCGTGCCCGTCTGAACGGCGTCAGCCGAGGAGGCGGCGCGACGGAAAGCGGGCGATGAAGGTGCTCCCCTTGCCCGGTTCGCTGTGCACGTCCAGAACCGCCTGGTGGCGGGTCAGCACGTGCTTGACGATGGCCAGGCCCAGCCCGGTGCCGCCGGTTTCCCGCGAGCGGCTGCGGTCGACCCGGTAGAAGCGCTCGGTCAGGCGCGGCAAGTGCTGCGGCGCGATGCCGATGCCGCTGTCGCTCACCGCGAATTCACCGCAGGCGCCGCTTCCGGTGCTCCCAGCACTTCCACCGTTTCCGCTGCGCACGCGCCAGCTCAGGCCGATATGCCCGCCGGCCGGGGTGTAGCGCACGGCATTGCTGGCCAGGTTGCCGAAGGCGCTGCGCAGTTCGTTGGCGCTGCCGCTGATGCAGGCCGGCCCATCGATGCTCAGCGTGATCTCGTGCCGCCCGCCGGAAAGCGCCTCGGCCTCGGCCACGATGCTGCGCAGCAGCGGCTCGAGCTCGACGCGCTCCTCGGCCTGTCCGGAACCGCCGGTTTCGAGCGCCGACAGCGTCAGCAGGTCCTCGATCAGGCGCTGCATGCGCGCCGACTGCTCGCAGATCAGCCCGAGGTAGTGCTTCACCTCGGCCTCGGCGTACGCCGCATAGTCGTCGGCGAGCATCTCGGCGAAGCCGGCGACGACGGTGAGCGGCGTCTTCAACTCGTGCGAGACGTTGGCGATGAAGTCGCGGCGCATCGTTTCCAGGCGTTCGAGCTGGCTGATGTCGCGCGAGAGCAGCAGGTTCTGGTCGTTGCCGTAGGGGATCACCTGCAGGAGCAGGGTCTGCCCGTCGACGCGGTCGCTGTGGAAGACCAACGGCTCCTCGTAGCGCCCGGCGTCGAGATAGGCGACGAAATCGGGATGGCGGATCAGGTTGGTCAGGGCCTGCCCGCCGTCGGTTTCGGCGGACAGCTGGAAGTGCCCCTCGGCGCGCGCGTTGATCCAGATGATCTGGCGATGCCTGTTGAAGGCGATGATGCCGTCGGGCAGGGCCTGCGCCGCCTGCGTGAAGCTCTCCAGCGTATCCGACAGCACCTGCTGCTGGCCGGTGCGGATGCGCACGCGGCGGTGCAGGCCGGCGAAAGCGATGTCCCAGACGCCGCGGCTGACCGGCAAGGGCGCGTCGAGCGGACCGCGCAGCCAGCGGATCAGGCGCCCGAGCTGGTACAGGTGCCAGCCGAGCAGCAGCAGCAACGAGCCGCCCACGGCGGCGAGCGACCACTGCGGGCCGTGGAAGACGCGCACCGGCGCGTAGACGAAGACGGCGATGCACAGCAGCCAGCCGACGGCGCGCCCCCAGACCGAACTCATCGCGCCGCCCTCCGCCGCGCCGCCTTCATTCGACCTGCGCCGAACAGCGGTAGCCGCTGCCGCGCACGGTCTGGATCAGGCGGTCGTGGCCGGTGGCTTCGAGCGCGCTGCGCAGGCGGCGGATGTGCACATCGACCGTGCGCTCCTCGACGAAGACGTGGTCGCCCCACACCTGGTCGAGCAGCTGCGTGCGGCTGTGCACGCGCTCGGCGTGCGTCATGAAGAAGTGCAGCAGGCGGAATTCGGTGGGGCCGAGGTCGATCGCCTTGCCGCCGCCGGACACCCGGTGCGTCGCCGGATCGAGGCGCAGCCCCTCGATCTCGACCGCGTCCTCGGTCATCTGCGGCGCCCGGCGTCGCAGCACGGCCTTGATGCGGGCGAGCAGTTCGCGCGGCGAGAAGGGCTTGGTCAGGTAGTCGTCGGCCCCGGCTTCGAGGCCGGCGATCTTGTCGTGCTCCTCGCTGCGCGCGGTGAGCATGATGATCGGCAGGTCACGCGTGCGTTCATCGGCGCGCAGACGGCGGGCGAACTGGAGGCCGGGCATGCCGGGCAGCATCCAGTCGAGCAGGACGACGTCGGGCAGGGTGTCGCGCACCAGCAGCGCCGCTTCTTCGGCGTCATTGGCGCGCAGGACGTGGTGGCCGGCGTGCAGCAGATTGGCCGCGATCAGCTCCTGGATCGCCGGTTCGTCTTCGACCACGAGGATGTTGGCAGGCATAGAAACAGGGTCTCCTTTATCGATGGCGACCAGTTTATGAATGCGCGATTACAGAATGATGACAGCGCCGGGAAGGGACCGGGGCAGAGGTCGGAAAGTACCGTCGGACGGGCTTCTGCGCTATGATAGCGCGTCCACTTGCACACAGGGGCACCCATGGCCGGGCTCGATCACAACACGCCGATTCCGAGCGAAATCAAGCTGCATCAGAAGTCAAACCTGCTCGAACTCGCATACGAAAACGGCGAGCGCTTCGAGCTCTCCTGCGAATTCCTGCGCGTCTTCACGCCGTCCGCCGAGGCGCGCGGCCACGGGCCGGGCCAGGAAACCCTGCAGATCGGCAAGCGCGACGTGCGCATCGAACGCATCGAACAGGTCGGCAACTACGCGATCAAGCCGGTCTTCTCCGACGGCCACGACAGCGGAATCTACTCCTGGGACATGCTCTACAACCTCGGCACGCACCAGGCCGAGCTCTGGCAGACCTATCTCGAGCGTGTCGCCGCCGAAGGCGCCAGCCGCGACCCGGCCGAATGCCCGCCGGCCCCCGCCAAGCCGCACGGCGGCTGCGGTTCCCACTGAGCTTCACTTTTCGAATTCAACCGATCTCCGCACAAATGAACGACAAGAACTCCACCCATTTCGGCTTCGAGCAGGTCGCCGAAGCCGAAAAGGCGCGCCGCGTCGCCGACGTGTTCGATTCCGTGGCGCAACGCTACGACCTGATGAACGACCTCATGTCGGGCGGCATGCACCGCCTGTGGAAGGCCTTCACGATCGCCCGCAGCGGCGTGCGCGAAGGCTCGCGCGTCCTCGACGTGGCCGGCGGCACGGGCGACCTCTCGCTGGCCTTCGCCAAGCGCGTCGGCAAGACCGGCGAAGTCTGGCTGACCGACATCAACAACGCGATGCTGACCAACGGGCGCGACCGCCTGTGCGACAAGGGCTTCCTGATCCCCGTCGCGCAGTGCGACGCCGAGAAGCTGCCCTTCCCCGACGATTACTTCGACTGCGTGACCGTCGCCTTCGGCCTGCGCAACATGACGCACAAGGAAGCCGCCCTCGCCGAAATGCGCCGCGTCCTGCGCCCGGGCGGCCGCCTGCTGGTGCTCGAATTCTCGCAGGTCTGGAAGCCGCTGGCGCCCGCCTACGACTTCTACTCGTTCAAGATCATCCCGCGCATCGGGCAGCTCATCACGCAGGACGAGGCCAGCTACCGCTACCTCGCCGAATCGATCCGCGTGCACCCCGATCAGGAAACCCTCAAGTCGATGATGGAACAAGTCGGGCTCGAAAGGGTCGAGTACTTCAACATGACCCTGGGCGTCGTCGCCCTGCATCGCGGCTTCAAGTTCTGAAACACCTGGATTCACCCGGAGAAGACATGAAAAAGACCCTGTTTGCGATTCTGCTCGGCGTGCTGAGCCTCGGCCTGACGATCGGCGACGCGGAAGCCAAGCGCTTCGGCGGCGGCAAATCGTCCGGCATGCAGCGCGACTCGGTGACGCAGCGGCAGGCGAGCACGCCCCCCGCGGCAGCGCCCCAGCAGAACGCCGCCGCTCCGGCGGCCGCGCCGCAGGCCGGCGCCCCCGCTGCCGCGCCCAAGCGCAACTGGCTCGGGCCGATCGCCGGCCTCGCCGCGGGCCTCGGCATCGCCGCCCTGCTCTCGCACTTCGGGCTCGGTGCCGGCATGGCGAACTTCCTGATGATCGCCCTGCTCGTGTTCGCCGCATTCTTCGTTTTCCGCCTGCTCTTCCGTCGCAACCAGGGCGCGGCGCCAGCCGCCCAGGGCCTGCAGTACGCCGGCGCCCCGGCCGCCGCCCAGCCCCTGCCCGCGAGCGCGCCGCCGGAGTTCGCCCAGGGCGCGGCCAGCCCCGCGGCGCCGACCGCCCGCAACATCCCCGAGGGCTTCGACAGCGAAGGCTTCGTGCGTATCGCCAAGCTGAACTTCGTGCGCCTGCAGGCCGCCAACGACGCCAAGAATCTCGACGACCTGCGCGAATTCGTCAGCCCGGAAATGTTCGCCGAGATCAAGCTGCAGATGGACGAGCGCGGCGACGCGGCGCAGCAGACCGACGTCGTCACGCTCAACGGCGAACTGCTCGAGGTGGTGAGCGACGGCAACCGGCACATCGCCAGCGTGCGTTTCAGCGGCATGATCCGCGAGGAAGCCGGCGGCGCAGCGCACCCCTTCGACGAAGTCTGGAATCTCGCCAAACCGCTCGACGGCAGCAAGGGCTGGGTCGTCGCCGGCATCCAGCAGCTCTCCTGAACCAATGCTGCTTGACCGCGCCCTCGCCTTCGCCAACCACCTGCTCGCCGCCGAGGATTGGGCGACGGCGCGTCTGAAGCCCTTCGCCGGGCAGACGGCGCGCCTCGAGGTCGGCGCCTTCGCGCTTCCCTTGCGCATCGACGGCGACGGCCGCCTGCGGCGCGGCGACAAGCTCGGCGAGACCGGCGTCAGCATCCGCCTGCCGGACGACACGCCGCTGCGCTGGCTGACCGATCGCGCCTCCGTATTCGCCGCCGCGCGCATTTCCGGCTCGGCCGACTTCGCCGAGGCGCTCGCCTTCGTTTTCCGCAATCTGCGCTGGGACGTCGAGGCCGATCTGGCCAGCGTCGTCGGCGACATCGCCGCGCACCGCCTGCTGCGCGGCGCCCGCGAACTCGGCGCCTGGCAGGGCCGCCAGCTGCGCAACCTCGCCGCCAACGTCGCCGAGTTCCTCACCGAGGAGCGGCCGACGCTCGCGCGCGCCGCCGACGTAAGCGCTTTCTGCGGCGCCGTCGATGCCTTGCGCGACGACTGCGCCCGCCTCGAAAGCCGCCTGCTGAAGCTCGCCGGCGGCTAAACCGCCACGCTTGCTTGCGGCGGGGGCCGCTACCCCCGACCGAGCCCGACCGAGCTGCGACGGGCCCGTTCCGCGCTGTCCTCTTACCCTCCGATTTCAGCCGCCCCCTGTCTTTCGCGAAAGGAGCAAGGCCAATCATGGCCGGGCATCATCAGGATGGGTCGCAGCAATAAAAAAAGGCAGCCGAAGCTGCCTTTTTTTATTGCTGCGTAATCACCGAACGCTCAGTGTCCCCGCTTGCGCAGGCGCTGAATCGTCTGCAGCTGAGCGATGGCTTGCGCCAGCTCCGCTTCCGCAGCGGCGTAGTCGAACTCGGCCTTGCGGTTCTGCAGGGCTTCCTCGGCACGCTTCTTCGCCTCGAGCGCCTTGGCCTCGTCGAGGTCGGCGGCGCGCATCGCGGTGTCGGCCAGCACGGTGATCATCTGCGGTTGCACCTCGAGCATGCCGCCCGAGACGTAAACCATTTCGAACTCGTCCTGGTCGGGCACCTTGAGGCGAACGGTACCGGGCTTGATCCGCGTCAGCAACGCCGTGTGGCGCGGATAGATGCCCAGTTCGCCCGCCTCACCCGGGAACACGGCGAACTCGACGGTGCCCGAGAAGATCGACTCTTCCGCGCTCACTACATCGACATGTACGGTCATTGCCATAGCTGGTTCCCCTTAACGGTGCCGCAAGTTACTGCAGCGACTTGGCTTTCTCGAAGGCCTCTTCGATGCCGCCAACCATGTAGAAGGCCTGCTCGGGCAGGTGGTCGCACTCGCCGGAAACGATCATCTTGAAGCCCTTGATGGTTTCCTTGAGCGGGACGTACTTGCCGGGCGAACCGGTAAACACTTCGGCCACGTGGAACGGCTGCGACAGGAAGCGCTGGATCTTACGGGCGCGGGCGACCGACAGCTTGTCTTCCGGCGACAGTTCGTCCATGCCAAGAATCGCGATGATGTCGCGCAGTTCCTTGTAGCGCTGCAGGGTCATCTGGACCTGGCGGGCGACGCTGTAGTGCTCTTCGCCGACGACTTGCGGATCGAGCTGACGCGAGGTGGAGTCGAGCGGATCGACGGCCGGGTAGATACCCAGAGCGGCGATGTCACGCGACAGCACGACGGTCGAGTCGAGGTGCAGGAAGGTGGTGGCGGGAGACGGGTCGGTCAAGTCGTCGGCAGGGACGTACACGGCCTGGATCGAGGTGATCGAGCCGACCTTGGTCGAGGTGATACGTTCTTGCAGGCGGCCCATTTCTTCGGCCAGCGTCGGCTGGTAGCCCACGGCGGACGGCATCCGGCCGAGCAGCGCGGAGACTTCGGTACCGGCCAGCGTGTAGCGGTAGATGTTGTCGACGAAGAACAGGATGTCGCGGCCGTCGTCGCGGAAACGCTCGGCCATGGTCAGACCGGTCAGCGCGACGCGCAGACGGTTGCCCGGGGGCTCGTTCATCTGACCGAACACCATCGCGACCTTGTCGAGAACGTTGGAGTCCTTCATCTCGTGGTAGAAGTCGTTCCCTTCGCGGGTCCGCTCGCCCACGCCGGCAAACACGGAGAGACCCGCGTGTTGCTTGGCGATGTTGTTGATCAGTTCCATCATGTTCACCGTCTTGCCGACGCCGGCGCCGCCGAACAGGCCGACCTTGCCGCCCTTGGCGAACGGACAGACCAGATCGATCACCTTGATGCCGGTTTCGAGCAGGTCGACCGAAGGCGACAGTTCGTCGAAGGCCGGAGCCTTCTGGTGAATCTCGCGACGCTCTTCGGTCGCGATCGGACCGGCTTCGTCGATCGGACGGCCGAGCACGTCCATGATGCGACCCAGCGTTGCGGTACCGACCGGCACCGAGATGCCCTTGCCGGTGTTGTTGACCTTCATGCCGCGACGCAGGCCGTCCGACGAACCGAGCGCAATGGTACGCACGATGCCGTCGCCGAGCTGCTGCTGCACTTCAAAGGTCAGCGCCTTTTCGGCCATCGGCGATTCGCTCGCCGCGTCGACCATCAGGGCGTCATAGACCTTGGGCATCGCGTCGCGTGGAAACTGGATATCCACCACGGCGCCGATGCACTGAACGATCGTTCCTTGACTCATGTTAATCCCCAACTAACTTGTGAATTCGTTACGCTGCGTCAAACCGCCGCGGCGCCGCTGCAGATCTCGGACAGCTCCTTGGTGATCGCAGCCTGGCGCGCCTTGTTGTAGACGAGCTTCAGTTCGCCGATCACGTTCTTGGCGTTGTCCGACGCCGACTTCATGGCCACCATCCGCGCGCTTTGCTCGGACGCCATGTTTTCGGCCACTGCCTGATAGATCATCGCTTCGACGTAACGGATCAGGAGGTCGTCGATGACCGACTTGGGATCGGGTTCATAGACGTAGTCCCAGTTGGTCGAAGCCGAGCCGACGGAGTCGCCGGACAGCGGCAGCAGCTGTTCGATCACCGGCTCCTGCTTCATCGTGTTGATGAAGCGGGTGGACGCGATGTACAGCGCATCGATCTCGCCGGCCATGAACGCATCGAGCTGAACCTTGATCGGACCGATCAGCTTCTCCAGATGCGGCGTGTCGCCGAGGGCGGTGACGTGCGAGACGATTTCAGCGCCGGCGCGCTGCATGAAGCCGAGACCCTTGTTGCCGATGCAGGTCGCCTGCAGACCCGCACCCTGGTCTTCCCATTCCTTCATGCGGCCGAGCACCATGCGCAGCACGTTGCTGTTCAAGCCGCCGCACAGACCCTTGTCCGAAGTGACGACGATCAGGCCCACCTTCTTGACCGGCGTGCGCTGGTGCAGGAAGGCGTGCTTGTACTCGGTCAGGGCATGCGAGAGGTTAGCCGCAACGCGCCGGATCTTCTCGCCATAGGGACGGGAAGCACGCATCCGCTCCTGCGCCTTGCGCATTTTGGATGCGGCCACCATCTCCATGGCCTTGGTGATCTTGCGCGTGTTTTCGACGCTCTTGATCTTGTTGCGAATTTCCTTGCCGCTAGGCATGGCGCTCTCCTAACGGCGGATCAGACCCAGGAACCCTTGAACGCTTCGATAGCCGCTGCGAGTTGCTTCGCGGAATCGGCGTCGAGGTCCTTGGTCGTCTCCATCTTGTTCATCAGATCCGCATTGGCCTGCTTCAGCGTGCTGATCATGGCCTTTTCGAAGTCGAGAACGCGCTTGACGTCGATACCGTCGAAGTAGCCCTTGTCGACCGCGAACAGCGTCACCGACATTTCAGCCACGCTCATCGGCGAGTACTGGGCCTGCTTCATCAGTTCGGTCACGGTACGGCCGCGTTCGAGCTGCTTGCGGGTCGCTTCGTCGAGGTCCGAGGCGAACTGGGCGAAGGCCGCGAGTTCGCGGTACTGGGCCAGGGCCAGACGGACGCCGCCGCCGAGCTTCTTGACGATCTTCGTCTGCGCGGCACCGCCGACGCGGGACACCGAGATACCCGCGTTGATGGCGGGACGGATGCCGGCGTTGAAGAGGTCGGTTTCCAGGAAGATCTGGCCGTCGGTAATCGAGATCACGTTGGTCGGAACGAAGGCGGAAACGTCGCCGGCCTGCGTTTCGATCACCGGGAGCGCGGTCAGCGAACCGGTCTTGCCCTTCACTTCGCCGTTGGTCAGTTTCTCGACCCACTCTTCGGAAACGCGAGCGGCACGCTCGAGCAGACGCGAGTGCAGGTAGAAAACGTCGCCCGGGTAGGCTTCGCGGCCCGGCGGGCGACGCAGCAGCAGCGAGATCTGGCGATAGGCCCAGGCCTGCTTGGTCAGATCGTCATAAACGATCAGGGCATCTTCGCCGCGGTCGCGGAAGTATTCGCCCATCGTGCAGCCGGTGTACGGCGCGATGAACTGCAGCGCGGCCGAGTCGGAGGCGGTGGCGGCGACAACGATGGTGTATTCCATGGCGCCGTGCTCTTCGAGCTTGCGCACGACGTTGGCGATCGTCGAAGCCTTCTGGCCGATCGCAACGTAGATACACTTCATGTTCTGGCCCTTTTGGTTGATGATCGCATCAACCGCAACAGCCGTCTTGCCCGTCTGACGGTCGCCGATGATCAGCTCGCGCTGACCACGACCGATAGGCACCATGGAGTCGACCGACTTCAGGCCGGTCTGCACCGGCTGCGAAACCGACTTGCGCCAGATCACGCCCGGAGCGACTTTTTCGATCTTGTCGGTCAGCTTGTTGCCGATCGGGCCCTTGCCGTCGATCGGCTGGCCGAGGGCATTGACGACGCGACCGATCAGTTCCGGGCCAACCGGGACTTCCAGAATGCGGCCAGTGCACTTGACGGTGTCGCCTTCCGAAATGTGTTCGTATTCACCGAGAACGACGGCACCGACGGAGTCGCGTTCGAGGTTGAGTGCCATACCGATGGTGTTGCCCGGAAACTCGAGCATTTCACCTTGCATGACATCGGCGAGGCCGTGCACACGGCAGATGCCGTCGGTCACGGAGACGACGGTACCCTGCGTGCGGGTTTCGGCGCCCACTTCCAGATTCTGAATCTTGCTCTTGATCAGTTCGCTGATCTCGGAAGGATTCAATTGCATGAATTTCTCCTAGTTCTTGAGCGCCGAGGCCATCGCTTCGAGCTTGCCGCGCACGGAAGCATCCAGCATCTGGTCACCGACCGCCACTCTGACCCCGCCGATCAGCGCCGGATCGACTTCGACCCGGGGCTGGAGCTTGGCGCCGAAATGGACCTCAAGCTGGCTCATCAGATTTTTCAGTTGTGCATCGTCGAGCGGAAAGGCGCTGGAAACGAAAGCGTCCTTGACCCCTTCTTCCGCACTCTTGAGCTGCTCGTAGGTTTCCTGGATCTGCGTCAGGACGTCGAGGCGTTCGTTCTCGGCCAGGAGGTTGATGAAATTCACCAGATCCTGGTTGCCGGCTTCGCCGGAAAGAGACACGAAAAGCTGGGCGACCTGTCCGGCGGAAAGCTTCGGGTTGCCGATGACCTGGGTCATTTCGGCATCCTGGGCGATGGCGGCGAGCAGCTTGAGTCGATCCGACCAAGCCGCCAGCGCCTTGCTTTCCCGCGCCAGGCGGAAAACCGCCTCCGCATAGGGACGAGCGATGGTGACAGATTCAGCCATGAGCGTTACAGATCCTGTTTGATCGCGACCAGCATGTCGGCGTGCGCCTTGGCGTCGATTTCGCGGCGCAGGATCTTCTCTGCACCGGCGACGGCCAGTTCGGCAACACGTTCACGCAGGGCTTCCTTGGCGCGAGCGGCTTCCTGCTCGATCTCGGCCTTGGCGCCGGCGACGACCTTGTCGGCCTCGACCTTGGCTTGTGCCTTGGCTTCTTCGATGATTTGCAGGGCACGCTTGTCGGCCTGGGCAAGCACCTCGGCTGCCTTCTCTTTGCCTTCGCGCAGAGAGTCAGCGGAGCGCTTGGTCGCAAGCTCGAGGTCGTGCTTGCCGCGTTCAGCGGCAGCCAGACCGTCGGCGATCTTCTTCGCGCGCTCGTCTAGCGCCTTCACAATGGGCGGCCACACGAATTTCATCGTGAACCACGCCAGAATGAAGAACACAACGAGCTGGGCGACCAGAGTTGCGTTCAGATTCACGGTAGTCTTCCCTCAGAAAGGTTGATGGGGAGAGGTCCGATTACAGCTTGAACGGGTTGGCGAAGGCGAACATCATGGCGATACCGACGCCGATCAGGAAGGCGGCATCGATCAGACCGGCGAGCAGGAACATCTTGGTCTGGAGTTCGTTCATCAGCTCGGGCTGGCGGGCGGATGCTTCAATGTACTTGCCGCCCATCAGGCCAATGCCGATACAGGCGCCGATGGCGCCCAGACCAATGATCAGACCGGCGGCCAGAGCGACAAAACCGAGAACGTGTTCCATGACTACTCCTTCAAGTTGGGTAAGGGTTAAAAACGAAACTTAAACAGCTACAAACTGGAAATCAGTGGCTTTCGTGCGCCTGACCGATGTACACCAGGGTCAGCATCATGAAGATGAAGGCCTGCAGGGCGACGATCAGGATGTGGAAGATGGCCCACGCCGTGCCGGCGAGCACATGACCGATCCACAGCAGGGGTCCGGTCAGGCCGGTCGAACCGCCGTAGGCGGCGCCCATCAGGGCGATCAGCATGAACACGAGTTCGCCGGCGTACATGTTGCCGAACAGCCGCATGCCGTGCGAAACGGTCTTGGCTAGGAACTCGATCATCTGCATCAGGAAGTTGACCGGGTAGAGCAGCGGGTGGCTGCCGAACGGCGCGGTGAAGAGTTCATGCACCCAGCCGCCGAAACCCTTGATCTTGACGTTGTACCAGAGGCAGACGAGCAGCACGCCGATCGACATGCCCAGGGTGCCGTTCAGGTCGGCGGTCGGCACCACGCGCAGATAGGCGTGATGGTCGCCCTGGATCGCCTGCCAGAGATTGGGCAGCAGATCGACCGGCAGGAAGTCCATCGAGTTCATCAGGAAGATCCAGACGAAGACGGTGAGCGCCAGCGGTGCGACGAACTTGCGCGATTGCTCGCTATGCACGATGCCCTTGGCCTGGTTGTTGACCATTTCGAGGAGAATCTCGACGGCCGCCTGCATGCGACCCGGCACGCCGGAAGTGACGCTCCGGGCGACGCGCCACATGACGAACAGGCCGAGCACGCCCATCAGGACGGAAAAAACCAGAGTGTCGAGATTGATGACCGAAAAGTCGATGATCGACTTCTGGGCATGGCCCGTGCTGTTCAAATGAGCCAGGTGGTGGACGATGTACTCGCCCGCGGTAGGTGCGTTTGCTGCTGCTTCGTGACCAGTAGCCATGATCAGGACTTTTTCCAAAAAGCTAAAAAACTTGCTTGCAAGACGACCGCCAGACCGATCAGCATCGAAGGCCAATGCAAATCGGCGTACGCTTTAACGGCGACCGCCATCAATCCTATCGTCGCGGCATTCTTGACGAACTCGCCGAGGAAAAAATTCACGGGATATGAAGCACCCGACCGGTTATGCACCGATCGCAGGCGCAAGGCGAACAGAAAGTTCGGAAGCGTGCATGCAACGCCCCCCAATACTGCCGACACCGCCCCCCGCGTTCCGACGAGTAGACCAGCTATCACCGCTGTAACCAGTGTTGCGCCTATCTGCAGAAAAATTGCTCTAAACATTGGCGCAATGCGGAAAGTCTAGCCAGCCGCCGCATACAAAGAAGTCTACTATAAGAGTATTCCGATGGTAAGTCAAACGGCGTTGCAGCGCAGCATTACAGCGTTTGAAACGCGAACGCCGCTCAGCGCAGACGCTGCAGAATCCCTTCCAGCTGGTCGAGGTCGCCGAACTCGATATGCACTTTTCCCGCGCCTTTTTTGTTGGCGCGGATTTCGACGCGCGCGCCGAGCAGATCGGCGAGTTCGTCCTGCAGGCGGACCACGTCGCGATCGGGCTTTCTCGCCTCGGCGTGCGCGGGCGGCTTCAGGGCGTGCTGCACGAGACGCTCGGTCTCGCGCACGGAAAGCCCCTTCTGGACGATGCGCTGGGCGAGTTGCACCTGCAGCGCACCGGCCAGCGGCAGCAGGGCGCGCGCGTGGCCCATGTCGATGGCGCCGCGCATCAGGAAATCCTGTACCGGCGGGGCGAGTTGCAGCAGGCGCAGCAGATTGGACGCGGCGGGACGCGAGCGGCCGACGGCGTCGGCGGCCTGCTGGTGCGTCATGGCGAACTCGTCGACCAGGCGCTGCAGGCCGAGCGCCTCTTCGAGCGGGTTGAGGTTCTCGCGCTGGATGTTCTCGATCAGCGCCATCGCCAGCGCGGCTTCGTCGGGAATCTCGCGGATCAGCGTCGGCACCTCGCCGAGGCCGGCCAGCTGGGCGGCGCGCCAGCGGCGCTCGCCGGCAATGATTTCGTAGCGGTCGTTGCCGAGCGGACGCACCAGGATCGGCTGCATCAGGCCCTGCGCACGGATCGACGCGGCCAGCTCGTCGAGCGACGCCGGGTCCATCTGCGTGCGCGGCTGGTATTTTCCGGGCTGCAGCGTGCCGACCGGCAGCGCGCGCTGCTGCTCCTTCTTCTCCGCTTCGTTGCCGGCCAGCAGGGCGTCGAGCCCGCGGCCGAGGCCCTTCATCTTCATGCTTCCGCTCCCTGTTCGGTGACGGCGCGCGTGACGCCGTCGCGCCGGTCCAGCATTTCCTGGGCCAGCGAAAGATAGGCCTGCGCGCCGCGCGAACTGCGGTCGAAGGCGATCACCGGCTTGCCGTACGACGGCGCTTCGGCGAGACGCACGTTGCGCGGAATGATCGTGCGGTAGACCTTGTCGCCGAAATGCCCCTCGAGTTCGCCGGAGACCTGCTGGGTGAGCGTCGAGCGCGCGTCGAACATGGTGCGCAGCAGGCCCTCGATCTCGAGCTTCGGGTTGAGGTTGCCGCGCACCTTCTTCAGCGTGGCGACGAGGTCGGTCAGCCCCTCGAGCGCGTAGTACTCGCATTGCATCGGGATCATCACCGCCTCGGCGGCGGCGAGCCCGTTGACGGTCAACATGTTGAGCGCCGGCGGGCAGTCCATCAGGATGAAGTCGTAGTCGGCGCGCGCCTCGCTCAGCGCGTCGCGCAGGCGGTATTCGCGGTTGCCCATTTCGATCAGTTCGACCTCGGCGCCGGCCAGTTCGCGGTTGGCGGGCAGGATGTCGAAGCCGAACTCGGTGCGGATGCGCGCCTCGGCGAAGGTCGAACGACCGATCAGGATCTGGTACACCGTCGGCAGCGCCTCGCGCTTGAAGACGCCGCAGCCGGTCGTCGCGTTGCCCTGCGGATCGAGGTCGATCATCAGCACGCGCTGGTCGAGCGCGGCGAGACAGGCCGACAGGTTCACCGCGGTCGTCGTCTTGCCGACCCCGCCCTTCTGGTTGGTTACCGCCAGTATCTTTGCCAACTCAATCCTCCCCGCGACGCGCTGCGTCGGACTTTCGCAAAACGACCAGATGACGTTCGCCCTCGACGCCGGGCACGGCCAGTCGATGCACCGCGTCGACCGCGGCGGACTCCGGCAGGCGCGCGATCTCGTCGTCCGGGCGCACGCCCTTGAGCGCCAGCCAGCGCCCGTCCGCCTTCAGCAGCTCGGCGGACAGCGTGACGAAATCGGCCAGCTCGGAAAATGCGCGCGAGACGATGCCGGCGAATTTTTCCGGCGGCCGGTATTGCTCGACCCGTCCGCAGTGTACGGCAACATTCTTCAGTTCGAGCTCGATTACGGCCTGCTGCAGGAACGCGGTCTTCTTCGAATTGCTGTCGAGCAGCGTGACGGCGAGGTCGGGGCGCGCGATGGCGAGCGGGATGCCCGGCTGGCCGCCGCCGCTGCCGACGTCGAGCAGCGAATCCTGTGTGACGTAGGGCAGCACCGCGAGCGAATCGAGCAGGTGATGGCTGACGGCCTTCGCCGGATCGCGCAGCGCGGTCAGCGCGAAGGTCTTGTTCCATTTCTGGAGCAGCGCGACGTAGGCGAGCAGCTTGCACTGCGCGGCCTCCGGCAGGGCGATGCCGAGCGTCGCCAGCCCGCGTTCGAGTTGCTGCGCCTGCTCCATCAGCGCGGCTTCCTTGCCGCGGCCAGTTCGCCGCGCTTGAGGTAGATCAGCAGCATCGAGATCGCCGCCGGCGTCACGCCCTGGATGCGCGACGCCTGGCCGAGCGTCTGCGGGCGGTGCTGGGCGAGCTTCTGCTGCACTTCCTTGGAAAGGCCGCCGACCTGGGCGAAATCGAAATCGGCCGGCAGCGGCGTTTCCTCGCTGGCCAGATTCTTCGCCACCTCGCCCAGTTGGCGGTCGATGTAGCCCTGGTACTTGGCCTGGATCTCGACTTGCTCGATGACCTGCGGATCGGTGAGGCCGGCGTCGGCGGTCGCCTCGCCGAGCGGCAGCGTCATCAGCGTCGCGTAATCCACGTCGGGCCGGCGCAGCAGGTCGTGCAGCGTGTATTCGCGCTCGATCGGCTTGCCGAGCACGCGGGCGACTTCGGCGGGATCGACTTTCGCCGGATGCACCCAGGTCGACTTCAGGCGCTCCTGTTCGCGCGCGATGGCTTCGCGTTTCTCGCAGAAGGCCGCCCAGCGCGCGTCGTCGACCAGGCCGAGACGGCGACCGTGTTCGGTCAGGCGCATGTCGGCGTTGTCCTCGCGCAGCGACAGGCGGTATTCGGCGCGGCTGGTGAACATGCGGTAGGGCTCGGAGACGCCGCGCGTGATCAGGTCGTCGACGAGCACGCCGAGGTAGGCCTCGTCGCGGCGCGGCGACCAGCTCTCGCGCTCGCGCGCCTGCAGCGCGGCGTTGGCGCCGGCGAGCAGGCCCTGCGCGGCGGCTTCCTCGTAGCCGGTGGTGCCGTTGATCTGCCCGGCGAAGAAGAGGCCGCCGATGGCTTTCGTCTCGAAGCTGTCCTTCAGGCCGCGCGGGTCAAAGTAGTCGTACTCGATGGCGTAGCCGGGGCGCAGGATGTGGCAGTTCTCCATGCCGCGGATCGAGCGCACGATGGCCAGCTGCACGTCGAACGGCAGGCTCGTCGAAATCCCGTTCGGGTAGATCTCGTGCGTCGTCAGGCCTTCCGGCTCGAGGAAGACGTTGTGGCTGTCCTTCGCCGCGAAACGGTGGATCTTGTCCTCGATCGACGGGCAGTAGCGCGGCCCGACGCCCTCGATGACGCCGGTGTACATCGGCGAGCGGTCGAGGTTGGCGCGGATCAGGTCGTGCGTGCGCGCGTTGGTGCTGGTGATCCAGCACGGCAGCTGGCGCGGATGCTGCGCCGCGCTGCCGAGGAAGGAGAAGACGGGCAGCGGGTCGTCCGAGTGCTGCTCCTCCATCACCGAGAAGTCGATCGTCTTGCCGTCGAGGCGCGGCGGCGTGCCGGTTTTCAGGCGCCCGACCGGCAGCTGCAGTTCGCGCAGGCGTGCGGCGAGCGAGACCGAGGGCGGATCGCCCATGCGCCCGCCGGTGTAGTGGTCGAGGCCGACGTGGATCAGGCCGTTGAGGAAGGTGCCGGCGGTGAGCACGACGGCGCGCGCCTCGAAGCGCACGCCGAGCTGCGTCACCGCGCCGACCACGCGGTCGCCTTCGACGATCAGGTCGTCGCAGGCCTGCGCGAACAGCGTCAGGTTGGGCTGGTTCTCGAGGCGGGTACGGATCGCCTGCCGGTAGAGCACGCGGTCGGCCTGCGCGCGCGTCGCGCGCACGGCCGGGCCCTTGCTCGAGTTGAGGATGCGGAACTGGATGCCCGACTCGTCGGTAGCCGCCGCCATGGCGCCGCCCAGCGCATCGACTTCCTTGACCAGATGCCCCTTGCCGATGCCGCCGATCGACGGGTTGCAGCTCATCGCGCCCAGCGTTTCGAGATTGTGCGTGAGAAGCAGCGTGCGCGCGCCGATGCGCGCGCTGGCGAGCGCCGCTTCGGTGCCGGCATGGCCGCCGCCGACGACGATCACATCGAAACGTTCGGGATACTGCATGGGGAATAGGAATCCGGGAGCCAGGGAAATCCGCCGGGGACGGCGGGAAGGCTCCGGATTTTACGCCAGTTGGCTGAAAAATAACAGGTTTCCGCCCGCCTTCCGCCCTGGCTTCGGGCTCTCGGCAAAGCCCGCCGACGCCGTTCCGCTCAGCCCGCCACGCCGCGTGCGCGAAAGTCGCCGACGGCGGCGCCGAGTTCGGCCATCAGCGCATCGAGACGGCGCGTCGCGGTGGCGATCGCTTCCGTTTCGCCGCCGAGCATGTGCGTCGCCTGACCCATCCGCTGGATGTCGTCGGCGAAGCGGGCGATCGCCGTACGCTGCGACTCGCCCGACGCCGCCAGTTCGCCCATCGTCTGCCCGAGCCGCTCGGCGCCGCCGATGATCGTCACCAGCTGCGCCTGCGCCAGTTGCGCGTTGCCGCAACCGCCCCGCATCGATTCAGTGCCGCTGCGCATGGCGCCGATCGCGTCCTGCGTGCCGCTGACGATGAGGCCGATCCTGCTTTCGATGTCGCCGGTCGCCTCCTGCGTGCGCTCGGCCAGGCGGCGCACCTCGTCGGCCACCACGGCGAAGCCGCGCCCCTGCTCGCCGGCGCGCGCCGCCTCGATCGCGGCGTTGAGGGCCAGCAGATTGGTCTGCCCGGCGACGTCGCGAATCAGCTGCACGATGGCCGTCACTTCGCTGCTGCGCGCGCCGAGTTCTTCGAGGCGCTGCGCGGCGACGTCGATTGCTTCGCCGGCCGCGTTCAGCTTGGCCACCGCCTGGTCCATGACGGCGCCGCCGCTCGCTGCCTGACCGCCGGCATCGCGCACGGCCTGCGCCGCGCGTCCGGAGTGCTCGGCGTTGTGCGTCGCTTCGCCGATCATCCGGTCGGCCGTCGCGCTCATCGCATCGGCCCGCCCGCGCTGCTCGTGCATGGTGCTCGCCATCAGAGCGACGCTGCGCGCGATGCCGCCGCTTTCCTGCGCCGCGCCGGTGATCGAATCGGTCACCCGGCGCAGCATCTCGGCCGTGCGCTGCGCCGCCGCCTCGGCCTCTTCGCGCGCCGCGTCGAGGCGGGCGAAGCCGCTGCTCTTGGCCCGTTCGAAGGCGAGCGCGATGACCAACACGACGAGCGTCAGGCCGGCCAGCGCCTTGGCCTGCAGCTGGCCGTGCAGGCTGGCCGGGATCGGCGACGGCGGTAGCGCGCCGCGACCGTCGATGGCGGCGAAGAGGCCGATCGCCGCGAAGGTGAGCGCGGACCAGAAATACCCCGAGCGGCGGCCGCCGACGAAAATCGCGGCGACCGGAACCGAGACGAACCACATCACGCTGGTCGACAGGATTCCGCCGTTCACGTAGACCATCCACGTCACCATGCCGAACATGCAGGCGGTGACGAATTCGGCGGCAAAGCGGACGCTGCCGGAGAAACGCAGGAGCGGCGGGCCGAGCAGGAGGCCGGCGCTGCCGAGCAGGATGCCCTGCGCCATCGCGGCGTGACCGAGCTTGAAATAGGAAACCGCGAACAGCGGTGCGACGACGCCGGCCAGCAGGGCGACGTTGACCACGGTGCGGGCGCGGACGAGGGCATCCTGGCTATGGCGGATGCCGGCCGGAATGAACCATTCCAGCAGGGTGGCGAACTGCATTTGACTGTCTCCATGCCCAGCCGTCGCGGTCGCGACCGTCGTTCCGGAAGGGCTTATCGTGGGGGTAAGGCACAGGGAAATATAAAACGATCGTTTGAATATTGCAATCGATTAGCCGAAATCCCCGCCTGGCGCGCCTTTCCGCGCATTTCGCGCTTGCCGGAAAGGCGCGCTGTGCGTTAACTTCCACGCCATGGGAACCCACGACTCCACCGAAGAACTGCTGCTCAAGCTCAGCAAGGAACTGCCGCGCAAACGCGTCCTGATCGTCGACCGCCATCCGCACGCGCGCAACTCCTTGCGCATGATGCTCTCCACGCTCAACATCACCGCCGTGCACGGCGCCGGCACCTCCGCCGAAGTCCTGCGCCAGATCGGCGCGGCGCACTTCGACATCGTCCTCTCCGACTACCTGCTCGACGACGGGCGCGACAGCCAGCAACTGCTCGAGGAACTGCGGCAGCAGCGCCTGCTCTCGCTGGCCGCGGTGTTCATGGTGATCACCGGCGAGCGCTCCTACCGCAACGTCGTCTCGCTCGCCGAACTGGCGCCGGACGACTACCTGATCAAGCCGTTCACCGCCGACCAGCTGCAATCGCGCCTGCTCAAGGCGATCTACAAGAAACACTTCTTCGCCCGCGTTTTCGAGCATCTCAACAACGGCGCCTATGGCGACGCCCTGGCGGCCTGCGAAGGATTGCTCGCCCGCGCCGGCGGCTTCGCCAGCGAGGCGACGCGCTTCAAGGGCGAGATTCTCAACACGCTCGGGCGCTACGACGAAGCGCAGGCGGTCTACCAGCAGGTGCTCGCGCAGCGCCCGGCGCCGTGGGCGCGCATGGGCCTGGCCGTGGCGCTGCGCGGGCTGGAAAAGCTGGCCGATGCGGAAACGCTCGGGCTGGCCATCGTGCAGGACTACCCGGAGTTTCTCGCCGCCTACGACTTCGTCGCCGGCGTGCGCGAGGAAATGGGCAAACTCGCCGAGGCGCAGGAAGTCCTGCTGCAGGCGGCGACGATCTCTCCGAACAATTCGATGCGCCAGCGCATGGTCGGCGACGTCGCGGCGCGCAACAACGACATGGACGCCGCCGAGCGCGCCTACGGCAAGGTGCTCGAACGGCATCGCGGCTCCAGCCTGAAGAACATCGACGACTACACGAACCTGTCGCGCATCATGCTCGAGCGCGGCCACGCGGCCGGCGCCCGCGTCGTCGCGCAGCAGCTGCGGCGCGACCTGCGCGGCAGCAAGCAGAGCGAATTCGCGGCGCTCGTCACCGAAAGCCTGTGCGCCGAAAAGGAAGGCGAGCCGGCCAAGGCCAAGGCCGCGCTGGCCAAGGCCCTGACCCTGCACGAAGCGCTGCTCGGCGAAGCCGGCGAGCAGGGGCTGTCGCAGAAGCTCACGGTCGACCTCGCCGAGGCCTGCCTGGCGACCGGCGACGAGGCGCGCGCGCAGGACATCCTACGCAAGGTGGCGGCGGAGAACCACGAGAATCGCGCGATGATCGCGCAGATCGAAGGCGTCTTCGCCAAGACCGGCAAGGAGGAAAGCGGCCAGGCGATGCTCGCGCAGGTCGGCCGCGAGATCGTCGAACTCAACAACCGCGGCGTGCTGGCGGCGCGCAGCGGCGACGTCGAAGGCTCGGTGCAGATGCTGATCGAGGCGGCCGAGCGCGTGCCCAACCTGCAGTTCCTGGTCAACGCCAGCAAGGCCATCTTCACGCTGCTCGAACGCCAGGGCTGGAACGAGACGATGGCCGAACGCGGCCTGCGCTACCTGCAACTGGCGCAGGCCAAGGATCTGCGCAACCCGAAGGTGATTTCAGCGCGCGAGCTGTACCAGCAGACGGCGCGCAAGTACGGCATCGAGATCGTGCCGATCCGGGCGCCGCACGGCGAACGCTAGAAAGCGCCGGCCCGCCGGCGCGCGAATTGTCTATTCATCGATTCGCGATGCGCGGCCGCGCGCCCGGCCGCGCGGCTCAGCGCGCGGCGGCGCCGCCTTTGCCGCCCAGCCCCAGATAGCTTTCGATGACGCGCGGGTCGCTGGCCAGTTCGGCGCTCGGTCCTTCGAGCGAGACTTCGCCGGTTTCCAGCACGTAGCCGTAGTCGGCCACCTGCAGCGCGGCGCGCGCGTTCTGCTCGACGAGCAGGATGGCGACGCCGGTCTTCTTGAGCTCGGCGACGATGCGGAAGATTTCCTTGATGATCAGCGGCGCGAGGCCGAGGCTGGGCTCGTCGAGCATCAGCAGTTTCGGCTTGGCCATCAGCGCGCGGCCCATGGCCAGCATCTGGCGCTCGCCGCCGGAGAGGGTGCCGGCCAGCTGCTCGCGCCGCTCGGCGAGGCGCGGGAAAATCTCGAAGACCTGATCCATCGTCTCCAGCTCGTCGCGGTGGCCGCCGCGGTAGCGGTCGAAGGCGCCGAGCAGCAGGTTGTCCTCGACGCTCATCTCGCCGAACAGCTCGCGCTTCTCGGGCACCAGCGTCATGCCCTGGCGCACCAGCTGCTCGACCTGGCGCTCGGCGCCCTGCCGCTCGCCGAGGTAGACGATCTCGCCCTGCGCCGGCAGCAGGCCCATCAGCGCCGCGAGCAGCGTCGTCTTGCCGGCGCCGTTCGGGCCGATCACGGTGACGATCTCACCGCGCCGGATCTTCAGATCGATGTGGTGCAGGGCCTCGACCTTGCCGTAGCTCACCGAGAGGTCACGCACGTCGAGGACGACGGGCCGGGTGCCGCGTTCCCGCTCGGCGCTGGATTCGTTGCTCGCGTTCATTGCATTCATCGCAGTCATTCCACACCGCCGAGATAGGCTTCGAGCACCGCCGGGTTGCGCTGCACTTCCTCGGGCAGGCCCTCGGCCAGCTTTTCGCCGAATTCCATGACCACCACGCGGTCGGCCAGCCCCATCACGAAATCCATGTCGTGTTCGACGAGCAGAATGGCCATGCCGTCGTCGCGCAGGCGGCGCAGCAGGTCGCCGAGCGCCTGCTTCTCCAGGTAGCGCAAGCCGGCCGCCGGTTCGTCGAGCAGCAGCAGACAGGGGTCGGCGGCCAGCGCGCGGGCGATTTCGACGATGCGCTGCTTGCCGAGCGGCAGGCTGCCGGCGGCGTCGTACATGTGCTCGGCAAGACCGCAGCGCTCGATCTGCAGCGCCGCCTCGTGCAGCAGGCGCGCTTCCTCGACGCGTTCGGTGCGCAGCGCGGCGTGCACGAAGTTGCGCTGGCCGCGCAGGTGCGCGCCGATCGCCACGTTCTCGAGCACGCTCATGGTCGGCAGCAGGCGCACGTGCTGGAAGGTCCGGCTCATGCCGCGCCGGGCGATGTCGCGCGCGGCGAGCGTTTCGATGCGTTCGCCGCGGAAGCTGACGGCGCCGGAAGTGACCGGGTCGACGCCGGAGATGCCGTTGAACATGGTGCTCTTGCCGGCACCGTTCGGCCCGATCAGCGCCATCACTTCGCCCGCCCGCACCGAGAGGTTCATCGCGTTGTTGGCGACCAGTCCGCCGAAGCGCTTGGTCGCATCGCGCACCTCGAGCACGACGCTGCCGCGCTCGGGCAGGCTGCGCCGCGGCAGCGGCTCGGCGTCGGCGACGCGCGGACGCACGTTCTGCGCCGGGAAGAAGCGCAGAACGATGGGCCACAGGCCTTCGCGCGCGCGGTGCAGGACGAAGATCATGAGCAGGCCGAAGACGATCACCTCGAAGTTGCCGCTCTGCCCGAACACGCGCGGCAGCCAGTCCTGCAGCCACTGCTTGAGGATGGTGATGAGGCCGGCGCCGAGGATCGCGCCCCAGACGTGGGCGACGCCGCCGATGACGGCCATGAACAGGTATTCGATGCCCTGCGCGATGGCGAAGGGCGTCGGGTTCACGAAGCGCTGCAGGTGCGCGTAGAGCCAGCCGGAAAGACAGGCGTAGAGCGCCGCGACGGTGAAGATGACGATCTTCGAGCGCGGCGTGTTGACGCCCATCGCCTCGGCCATCAGCGTGCCGCCCTTGAGCGCGCGGATGGCGCGCCCCTCGCGCGAATCGAGCAGGTTGCGCGTGGCCAGCACGATGACCAGGAGCACGGCCCAGATCAGGTAGTAGAACTCGCGCCCCGATTTCAGTTCGAAGCCGAACAGCGAGAGCGCCGGGACGCCGGTGATGCCGGTATGGCCGCCGAGGAAGTCGACGTTGCCGAACAGGAAGTAGAGGCTGATGCCCCAGGCGATGGTGCCGAGCGGCAGGTAGTGGCCGCCCATGCGCAGCGTGATGGACCCGAGGAAGAGCGCGACGGCGGCGGTGATCGCGAGGCCGGCGAGCAGCGTCAGCCAGGGCGAGACGCCGTGTACGGTCGTCAGGTAGGCGGTGGTGTAGGCGCCGAGGCCGACGAAGGCGGCCTGCCCGAAGGACGTCAGGCCGCCGACGCCGGTCAGCAGGACGAGGCCGAGCGCGACGATGGCGTAGAGCCCGATGTAGTTGAGCAGGGTGACGTAGAACTCGGGCAGCAGCAGCGGGCCGACGGCGAGCGCGGCGATGAAGGCGAGCAGGAATTTCATGCGGATCATTCCTCTTCCTCCACGTGGCGCGTCGTCAGCGAACGCCAGAGCAGTACCGGAATGATCATCGTGAACACGATGACTTCCTTGTAGGCGCTCGCCCAGAAGGAGGAATAGGCTTCGAGCAGGCCGACCAGCACGGCGCCGGCGGCGGCCACCGGGTAGCTGGCGAGGCCGCCGACGATGGCGCCGACGAAGCCCTTGAGGCCGATCAGGAAGCCCGAATCGTAGTAAATCGTCGTGATCGGCGAGATGAGCACGCCGGAGAAGGCGCCGATCAGCGTCGCCAGCGTGAACGAGAGCTTGCCGGCCATGGTCGCCGAGATGCCCATCAGGCGCGCGCCGGTACGGTTCATCGCGGTGGCGCGCAGCGCCTTGCCGTAGATCGTGCGTTCGAAGAAAAAGTAGAGCGCGACGATGAGCACCGCGCTGGCGACCACGACGAGCACCGTCTGGCCCTGCAGCAGCGCGTCGCCGATCTCGAAGCTCATGTCGGTGAAGGCCGGCGTGCGCGAACCCTCGGCGCCGAAGAAGAGCAGGCCGAGGCCGATCAGCGTGACGTGCACGGCGATCGAGACGATCAGCAGGACAAGCACCGAGGCTTCGGCGATCGGCTGGAAGGCGAGGCGGTAGACCATCGGCCCGAGCGGCACCACGAGCATCAGCGCGAGCACGACCTGCACGGCCAGCGGCAGCGTCGCCGGCGGAATGGCGAACAGGATGCCGCCGAGCAGCAGCGGAATGCCGCAGTTGAGCAGCAGGATCGACGGGATGCGCCGCATCTGGCGCGTGCGCAGGGCCAGCGCTATCTCGACGAGGGCGACGGCGGCGCCGAGGCCGAGCAGCAGCCAGAGCGTCCCCGGCAGCTTGCCGGCCTGCAGGCTGGCGAGGGTCAGCGCGCCGTAGGCGACGAACTCGCCCTGCGGGATGAAAATCACGCGCGTGACGGCGAACACCAGCACCAGGGCAAGCGCCAGCAGCGCATAGATGGCGCCGTTGGTGATGCCGTCCTGGCCGAGCAGCAATGCGATCTGCAAATCCATGAAACGCTATCCAGATTCTTACGGAAAAACCCGTGCAACAAACAAGCGCGCCGGGACATGCCCGGCGCGCCGAAGGGGAAAGCGGCTTACTTCACCAGCTTCCAGCTGCCGCCCTCGATCTTCGCCATGACGCGGGCGCGCTGGTCGAAGCCCTGGTGATCCTGCGCCGACATGTTGAACACGCCGTGCGCGGCGGGCAGGTTCTGCGTCGTTTCGATGGCGTCGCGCAGCGCCTTGCGGAACTCCTTGCTGCCCGGCTGCGCCTTCTTCAGCGCCTGCGGAATCGCGTGGTTGATCAGCAGGCCGGCGTCCCAGGCGTGGCCGCCGAAGGCGCTGACGCTGCCCTTGCCGTGCGCGGTCTCGTACTTGCTCACGTAGTCGAGCGCGACCTTCTTGTTCGGATAGCTGTCCGGCAGCTGGGCGGCGACCATCATCGGGCCGACCGGCAGCAGCGCGCCTTCGACGTCCTTGCCGCCGACGCGCAGGAAGTCGGCGTTGGCGACGCCGTGCGTCTGGAAGATGACGCCCTTGTAGCCCTTTTCCTTGAGCGACTTCTGCGGCAGCACGGCCGGCGTGCCGGCGGCGCCGATCAGCACGGCGTCCGGCTTGGCGGCGATCATCTTGAGGATCTGGCCGGTGACCGAGGTGTCGTTGCGCTGGTAGCGCTCGCTGGCGACGATGCGGATCTTGCGCGCTTCGGCGATCTTGGCGAATTCCTTGTACCAGCCTTCGCCGTAGGCGTCGGCGAAGCCGATGAAGGCGATGCTCTGCAGGTTGTGGCTGGTCATGTACTCGACGATGGCGGTGGCCATGTGCGCGTCGTTCTGCGCGGTCTTGAAGACCCAGTAGCGCTTGGCGTCCATCGGTTCGACGACGATCGCCGAGCCGGCCAGCGAGATCATCGGCGTTTCGTTTTCGGCAGCGACGTCCATCATCGCCAGCGAATTCGGCGTCGTCGTCGAACCGACCACGAGGTCGACCTTGTTTTCGGAGATCAGCTTCTTGATGTTCTTGGTCGCGGCGGTCGGGTCGGTCGCGTCGTCGAGAACGATGTAATTCACCTTCTGGCCGGCGACGGTCTGCGGCAGCAGCGCGAAGGTGTTCTTTTCCGGAATGCCTAGCGACGCCGCCGGGCCCGTGGCCGAAACCGAGACGCCGATGTTGATATCGGCGAGCGCCGTACTGGCGGCGGTGGCGGCGACAGCGGAAATCAGTGCGGCGACGAGCGTTCTACGGAAAGGTTTGGGCATCGCGGTTCTCCGGTTTCGTTGGTTCGAGCAAACGGGGGATGATACCAAAAGCGCGCGAATTTCCCCGGCCCATATCGGGCAGCGGCGCCCGCCGGGCCGGGGAAAGCGGTCTTACTGGACGAGTTTCCAGGCGCCACCCTCGATCCGGACCATGACGCGGGCGCGCTGGTCGAAGCCGAGATGGTCCTGCGCGGAGAGGTTGAAGACACCGTGCGCGCCGGTCAATTCGCGCGTTTCCTCCAGCGCGTCGCGCAACGCCTTGCGGAATTCGGCGCTGCCCGGCTGCGCCTTCTTGAGCGCTTCGGGAATCGCGTTGGCGAGCAGCTTGCCGGCGTCCCAGGCGTGCGCGCCGAAGGCGGAGACGCTGCCCTTGCCGTGCGCGGTCTCGTACTTGCCCACGTAGTCGAGCGCTGCCTTCTTGATCGGATTGGCGTCCGCCAGTTGGGCGGCGACGAGCACCGGCCCGGCGGGCAGGAAGGTGCCTTCGCAGTCCTTGCCGCAGATGCGCAGGAAATCGCCGTTGGCGACGCCGTGCGTCTGGTACATCGCGCCCTTGTAGCCCTTTTCGCGCAGCGACTTCTGCGGCAGCGCGGCCGGCGTGCCGGCGGCGCCGATCAGCACGGCGTCGGGCCGCGCGGCGAGGACCTTGAGCACCTGCCCGGTGACCGAGGTGTCGGTGCGGTTGTAACGCTCGTTGGCGACGATCTTCAGCTTGCGCACTTCGGCAATCTTGGCGAACTCGTTCCACCAGCCTTCGCCGTAGGCGTCGGCGAAGCCGACGTAGGCGACCGTCTTCACGTTGTTGCTGGTCATGTGCTCGACGATGGCCGTGGCCATCTGCGCGTCGTTCTGCGGCGTCTTGAAGACCCACTGACGCTTGGCGTCCATCGGCTCGACGATGCGCGCCGAGGCGGCCAGCGAGATCATCGGCGTCTCGGCCTCGGCGGCGATGTCGATCATCGCCAGCGAATTCGGCGTGATGGTCGAGCCGACGATGACGTCGACCCTGTTCTCGGCGATCAGCTTGCGCGTGTTCTTGACCGCGGTCGTCGTGTCCGAACCGTCGTCGAGAACGATGTAATTCACCTTCTGGCCGGCGACGGTCTGCGGCAGCAGCGCGAAGGTGTTCTTTTCCGGAATGCCGAGCGACGCCGCCGGGCCCGTGGCCGAAAGCGTCACGCCGACGTTGATGTCGGCGTGCGCGGGCAGGCCGCCGCCCAGCGCGCCGAGTGCCGATAGTCCGGCCAGTACTGCCTTGAACTTCATAGGGTCTCCTCCTGCTTTTTATGGAATGCGCCGGAACGTGTGCGGTAAAGCCCATTCCCGGCGAATGGGCATTGTGCGACGAGGAGACGCCAAGGACAAGGTCCTGCGAGGCTCAGGCGAAGGTATCCCAGGCGAATTTCAGGATCAGCGCGCTGACCACGAAGAGGAAGATCTTGCGCACGAAGGCGCTGCCGTGACGTAACGCGAGATGGGTGCCGACCACCGAGCCGCCGATGTTGCACAGCGCCATGGCGACGGCCAGGACGGGCAGGAAATAGCCGTTCGGGATGAAAAAGCTGAGCGCCGCGAGGTTGGTCGCGACATTGACCACCTTCGACGCCGCCGACGCGTGCAGGAAGTCGAAACCGAAAAAGCGGATGAACAGGAAGATCAGGAAGCTGCCGGTTCCCGGCCCGAAGAAGCCGTCGTAGAAACCGATCGCGCCGCCGAGCAGGAGGGCGTAGGCGAGTTCGCGGTTGCCGGCGTGCTGCGGCCGGTGGATGGCGCCGAAATCCTTGCGCCAGAAGGTATAGGCGGCCGCGCCGACGAGCATGACGAGGATCAGCGGCCGCAGCAGTTCGCGCGGCAACCAGGCCACCGCCATGGCGCCCAGGTAGGAGCAGGCGAAAGCCGCGAAGGCCGCCGGCAAGGTCGTGCGCCAGGGCATTTCGACGCGCCGCGCGTAGCGCCAGGCCGCGTTCATGGTGCCGAACACGCTGGCGAACTTGTTGGTGCCGAACACCGTGGCGGGAAGTTCTCGCGGGAGGGAGGTGAATAGCGCAGGGATCTGGATCAGTCCGCCGCCGCCGACCACGGCGTCGATGAATCCGGCGCAGAACGCCGCGGCGGCGAGGATGGGAAGCAGGTCGAGGTTGGCAATTTCCGCAGTCATTGCAGCCTGCTTCGGGTGTTTATAGGGTTCATATATATAACAACGATAAAGATAAAGTAACGGTCAACTCTGTGGATAAGTTATTTTTTTATAAATTATTCAAATTGTTGAAGAGTATTTTCGAGCCTAAGTAAACCCTGTATCGATCTGTGGATGGAATTGGATAAGTTATCCACAGGCGGATATCCGGAGGGATGTCCACTTATTACCCACAGGGTACGCGGCGAGTTATACAGACGGCTTTTCGCCGCCGGCGTTCCTTGCGCAAGGTAATTCGATGCACCGGTTTGGGGTGCGTTTTACTCCACTTTGGTGCGCTGCGCAAAAACGGTGCGGGCAAATTCGCAGCGCGGCAAGGCCAGAGGACGGAGCCATGTCTTGGTACGCGTCTTGCGTTTCCTTTGTAATAAATCAACCGCATCGAACGGATTGAAAAAACGGACTCGTCGATCCGGGCGATTCGAACAAATAGGAAGCCGCATCATGCTGAAAAGCCAGTCGATGAATCTGTCCGCCGCCGAGCACGCCTGGCTGCCGTGGCTCGGGAAGACCGGCAAGCTCGCGCTGGGCTGGAGCACCTTTCTCAACCGGGCGCGCTACCCGGCCCTGGAAAAGGCGTTCGAGGGCTTCGCGGCAACCCGCGTCGGTCTTCTGCAATCGTGGGCGGAGCAGGTCTGGAGCCTGCTCGACGGGATCGCCGTCGAGATCGAACACGATTTTCCGCAGGTGCCGCGCGCCCTCCTCCAGGCGCGTTGCGCATCCCTGCGCGACGCGTCTGAACTGTTCGTGATCAACAGCGCCGGCGTCGTGCTGACGTCGAGCCATGCCGCGCGCGACGGCGCCAGCCAGAGCGCGGCCGCGGTCGCAGCCGGACTGCGCGGGCGCTTCCTGCACGGCCCTTATGCCGACCCGGCGACGGCCAGCCTGCCGGCGAGCAGTTCGCGTTTCCACGATGCGGTGACGCTGATGTTCTATCGCCCGCTGACCGTCGCCGGCCAGACGGTCGGCGCGCTCTGCGCACGCGTGCCGAACGACGTGGTCGGCGATCTGATCCAGCGCGAGGCGGGGCACATCTTCCACGAATCCGGCGACAACTATCTGTTCATGGCGGAATCGCGCTTCGACCCGACGATCCGGCCGGGAACGGCGCTCTCGCGCTCGCGTTTCGAGGACAGCACCTTCTCGCTCGGCGACAACCTGAAGCAGGGCGTGCGCACCCGCTACGGCGTCGTGCGTGTCGCGCAGCACACCGAACTCGAACTGGTGTTCAACGATCCGGCGACCGGCCAGCTGCACGCCGGCGTGCGCGAAACGATCCGCAAGGGCGACAACCTTTTCGTCACCTATCCCGGCTATGCGGACTATCGCCACATTCCGGTGATCGGCAAGGGGACGACCTTCCGCATGCCGGGCTCGCCCGACCTCTGGGGAATGATGTGCGAAGCCGATCTCGAAGAGGTGTACCGTTATCGCGGCATTGCCTATCGCTTGAGCCGCATCTACGGTGCGGTGGTCGTCGGCGCCTGGATGGCGAGCATGGCGTTGCAGGCGTTGTTCGATTTTCCGATGTTGTTCGAGGCCGTGCTGCAGCTCATGCTGACCTTCGTCGGCGGCTCGCTTTTCTACCGTTTCGGCATCCGTCCGCTGGTCGAGCGGCTACGCGGCACGACCGCCGTGCTACGCACGATCGCCGAGGGGGGCGGCGACCTTTCGCTGCGGCTGCCGCGCACGGAGGGCTACAGCGACGAAGTGGCGGTGATCGCGCAGTGGCTGAACAGCACGGTGGACAATCTCGAGCAGATCATTCGCCAGGTGATCGCGACCAGCCAGGAAATAGGCGTCGCCAATACGACGCTGCAGGACAAGAGCCGGCAGAGCGGGAGCGCTGCGCAACGCATGCACGACGCGCTGCGCACGACGCTCGATTCGATCCGCCGGCAGATCGGTGAAATCGACGCGGCGGGCAGCGACGTCGAAGCCATGCGGCGCGCGGTGCAGGCCGCCGGCAACGAAGCGCGCGAGCATCTGGCGCTGGTGCAGGCGCGCAGCGCGGGGATTCGCAGCTCGGTCGGCGCGGCGACGTACACGATTCGCGAACTGAATGCGCGGACGCTGGAAATTGGCCGCATCGTCACGGTGATCAACGAGATCGCCGCGCAGACCAATCTGCTCGCGCTCAACGCCGCGATCGAGGCGGCGCGGGCCGGCGAGGCCGGCCGCGGCTTTGCCGTCGTCGCCGACGAGGTGCGCAAGCTGGCCGACCGTACCGCGCGCTCGACGGTGGAAATCGGCGACATGATCGGCGCCGTGCAGGCGCACGCCGAAACGGCGGTGACCACGATGGATGGCGGCATGCACAGTCTCGAAGAGGGATTGCAGCTGGCGGCCGAGGCGGCGAGCGACAAGCGCGAGATTCAGGAAATCCAGCTGCGCCTGTTCACCAAGATCGACGAACTGGCGGTCGCCGCGCACGCCAACGGGGAACGGGTCGAGACGATGGCGCAGTCGGCCGATCTGGTCGGCGGCGCGATCGCCGATGCCAGCCGCAGCGCGCAGATGACCAGCGTTTCCGTGCAGACCCTGCACCGCCTGATGGGACGCTTCAAGGTCACCGGCTGAACGCTGCCGGCGGAGGGCGGCGTGCCCTCCGCCGCGCCTGCTTCTTCATTTCTTCATTTCGTCCTTCTCCATTTCCTTGCCTGCGGCGTCCTTCTTCATCGCATCCTTGTGCATCTTGCTTTCCTTCTTGTGCGCGGGCTTCTTCATGCCGTCCGCCTTCATTTCGTCCTTGCTCATGGCGTCCTTGCCCATCGCATCCTTCTTCATGGCGTCGTCGGCGGTTGCCGCGCCGCCGCTCAGCATCAGGCACAGCGTCAGCGCACTCAGCAGTAGGGTTTTCATCGCAAGCTCCTTCATGGGGTTGGGGAAGAGGGAACGCCTTCGCCCGGCGATGGCGTCCGCGGCCCGCGCTGTCGTCCATCCGCTGTCGTCCAACTTTTCGTTGACGTGTCGCCGGGCCGCATTCCAATCTAGGTCATGTCCGGTGCGCTGCCAAGGCGGGCGCGCCACTGCACCGGCGCGCGCCACCTTTCAATTCTGCCGCCAACTGCTAGATTGATTCATCAGCCCGCATCGGCAGTGAGGAGGTGTGTCGATGTCTCCGTCCGCAAGCCGCCTTGCCCGCGCCCCGCTCGTACATCCGCTGGCGGTGCGCGTTACGCACTGGATCAACGTGCTGGCCGTTCTGGTCATGGTGCTGAGCGGCTGGCGCATCTACAACGCGTCGCCGATCTTCGCGTTCAAGTTTCCCGCGGCACTGACGCTCGGCGGCTGGCTGGGCGGCGCGCTGCAGTGGCATTTCGCCGCGATGTGGCTGCTCGTCGGCAACGGGATCGTCTATCTGCTGTACGGCGTTTTTTCCGGACATTACCGCGACGATTTCCTGCCCGTCCGCCTGGCCGCCCTGCGCCGCGAACTGGGCAATGCCCTGCACGGCCGCCTGTCGCACCGGCTCGGGGTCTATAACCCGGTGCAGCGTCTGGCGTATCTCGGCGTCATCGTGCTGATCGCGCTCGTCGTCCTGTCCGGGCTGGCGATCTGGAAGCCCGTCCAGTTCCAGGCGCTGGCCGCACTGATGGGCGGTTTCCCCGGGGCGCGGGTGGTGCATTTCGCGGCGATGGCGGCGCTCGTGCTGTTCGTAGTCGGCCATGTGGCGATGGTCTTGCTGGTGCCGAGCACCTTCCTGCCGATGCTGACCGGGCGCGCCGGCGAAGCCGAGCGGGAGAAAACATGAAGCGTCCGCCGACCGCGCCTCCGTGGCGGGCGCTGGCCGCCGACGCGGCGCCCGAGTTGCGGCAGCTGCAGCGCCGCCTGTTCCTCAAGGGTTCGCTCGGCCTCGGCGCGCTGAGCCTGCTTTCCGGCTGCAACGTGACCGACGCGGCGAGCGTGCAAAAAGTGCTGAGCGGCATGTCGCGCTGGAACGACCGCGTGCAGGCCCTGCTCTTCGATCCGGCGCGGCTGGCGCCGACCTACCCGGAAAGCGCCGTGACGCGGCCGTTTCCGTTCAACGCCTTCTACGGCGAGGAGGAAGCGCCGGAAGTCGACGCCTCCGACTATCGTCTCGAGCTGTCCGGGCTGATCGCCGACCGCCGGCCGTGGACGCTGGCGCGTCTCAACGAGCTGCCGCAAGCCTCGCAGATCACGCGCCACGTCTGCGTCGAGGGCTGGAGCGCCATCGGCAAATGGGGCGGCGTGCCCTTCCGCGCCTTTCTCGAACGCATCGGCGCCGACCTCAGCGCGCGCTACGTCGGCTTCAAGTGCGCCGACGATTACTACACGAGCATCGATATGGCCAGCGCGCTGCACCCGCAGACGCTGCTGACGCTGCGCTTCGCCGACGCCACCCTGCCGCGTTCCTACGGTTTCCCGATGAAGCTGCGCCTGCCGATCAAGCTCGGCTTCAAGAATCCCAAGCACATCATGGCCATCTACGTGACCAACCTGTATCCCGGCGGCTACTGGGAAGATCAGGGCTACAACTGGTTTTCCGGACTGTAGGCGAGCATGCGCAGTCCTTCCCGCTCCGTTCCGCTTGCCGCCGCCCTCGCCTTCCTGGCCGCGCCGCTCGCCGCGCAGGAAGCGGCGGCGCCCGACATGGCGGCAAAAACACAGCCGGCGATGCGGGCGGACGAAGCGATGCCGACCGGCATGAAACGCGAGGGCATGACCAAAGGAGAGGTGCGCCGGGCGGCGGCGAAAAAGGCCGCGCAAATGAAAGAGGCGATGGAAAAGGAAGCGCAAGCGATGCCGGCGAAGAAATCCGCCAGATAAGGGAGAACGGGATGGCCGCCAGGCGCGGGAAGACGAAAGAGCAAACGGCGCCGCCGACATCGGCGCTGCCCGGACAGGTGGTGCTCGTTCTGCAGGGCGGCGGCGCGCTCGGCGCCTATCAGGTCGGCGTCTATCAGGCGCTGCACGAAGCCGGCATCGAGCCCGACTGGGTGATCGGCACCTCGATCGGCGCGATCAACGGTGCGCTGATCGCCGGCAACCGTCCGGCCGACCGCCTGGCGCGCCTAGACGCCTTCTGGCGCAATCTCGAACGGCTGGCCGGCACCCCGGCGTGGCTCGGCAGCGGCGAGTTCGGCGCGGCGCTGAACCAGGCGGAAAGGCTGTTGCTCGGCGTTCCCGGCTTTTTCGCGCTGAATCCCTTCAGCGCCTGGAGCATGTACCTGCCGGTCGGCGTCGAGCGGGCGGCGTTCTACGACACGCGGCCGCTGCGCGCGACGCTGGACGGATTGCTCGATCCGGTGCAGCTCAACGCGGGGCGGCCGCGCCTGACGGTCGGCGCGGTCAATGTGAAGAGCGGCGCCATGCATTACTTCGACAGCCATCGGGAAGCGCTCGACCTTTCGCATGTCATGGCCTCCGGCGCCCTGCCGCCGGCCTTTCCGGCGGTGCGCGTGGGCGGCGAGCCGTTCTGGGACGGCGGCGTCTATTCCAACACGCCGCTCGAAGCGGTGTTCGACGACCGGCCGCGGCGCGACTCGGTCGTCTTCACCGTCAACATGTGGCATGCGCACGGGCCCGAGCCGGCGTCGATCTGGGATGCGGTCGGCCGGCAGAAGGACATCCAGTACGCGAGCCGGGCCGACAGTCACCTGTTTCGCCAGAAGCAGCTGCACCGCCTGCGCCACATCGTCAACGAACTGGGCCAGCGGCTGCCGGCGGCGCAGCGAGAACTGCCGGAAGTGCGCGAGATGCTCGGCTACGGCTGCACGACGCAGATGCACGTGGTGCGCCTGCTGGCGCCACGGCTGGCCGGCGAGGACGCGACCAAGGACATCGACTTTTCCGCAGCCGGCATCCGGGCGCGCCGCGCGGCGGGCTACGCCGATGCGCGGCGCGTCGTCGCGCAGGCGCCGTGGACGCAGGCGCTCGATACGCTGGAGGGCGTCGCGATCCACGAGCCGGGGGAAAGCACGGGCTGAGCGTAGGGGCGCCGGTCAGAAACCACGGCGCACCATCGATGCGCACGCGGCGCTGCGGACGGCTACTTGCCGATGCAGAAGCGGCCGAAGATTTCGCCGAGCAGATCGTCGGCGCTGAATTCGCCGGTGATCTCGGCGAGTGCGCGTTGCGCCAGGCGCAGCTCTTCGGCGAACAGTTCGAGCTGCGGCAGCTGCGCCTGGGCGGCGTCGATGTGCTCGCCGGCGCTGCCGAGCGCGCGCAGATGGCGTTCGCGCGCAATGAAGACGTCCTCGGCCGGATGCCAGCCGGCGATGCGCAGCAGTTCGGCGCGCAGCAGGTCGGTCCCGGCGCCGTTCTTGGCGGACAGCGAAACGGCGACGCCGTCGGCTTCGTCGTGCCGTTCGGCGGTGCGTTCGGCGAGGTCGATCTTGTTGTAGACGGTGATGCGCGCCAGGCCCGCCGGCAGCTGCGCGAGGATGGCGCGTTCGGCTTCCCCGACGCCGCTGCGCGCGTCGACCAGCAGGATCAGCACGTCGGCGCGTTCGATTTCGCGCCAGGTGCGCGCGATGCCGATCTTCTCGACCTCGTCGTCGGTTTCGCGCAGGCCGGCGGTGTCGATCACATGCAGCGGGATGCCCTCGATCTGCAGCGTGCCGCGCACGACGTCGCGCGTGGTGCCGGCGACCGGCGTGACGATGGCCAGCTCGTCGCCGGCCAGCCGGTTGAGCAGGCTGGACTTGCCGACGTTCGGCTGACCGGCGAGGACGACGTGCAGGCCGCCCTGCAGCAGCCGGCCCTGGCGGGCGCGGTCGAAGACCGCGGCGAGGCGCTGGCGCAGGCGGTCGAGGCGGCCGAAGGCGTCGGCCGCTTCGAGGAAATCGACTTCCTCGTCGGGAAAATCGAGCGTCGCCTCGACCAGCGCGCGCAACTCGATCAGCTGGTCGAGCAGCGCGTTGATTTCCTTTGAGAACTCTCCGTGCAGCGAGCGCACGGCGCTTTTCGCGGCGGCCGTCGTTGCGGCGTCGATCAGGTCGACGACGGCTTCGGCTTGCGCCAGGTCGAGCTTGCCGTTGAGGAAGGCGCGGCGGGTGAATTCGCCGGGTTCGGCGAGGCGCGCGCCGAGGTCGAGGCAGCGCGCGAGCAGCATCTGCAGGACGACCGGGCCGCCGTGTCCCTGCAGTTCGAGGACGTCTTCGCCGGTGAAGGAGTGCGGTGCGGGAAAGTAGAGCAGCAGGCCGCTGTCGATCAGGCTGCCGTCGGCGGCCCGGAAGTCGGCCAGCGTCGCGACGCGCGGGGCCGACTGCTTGCCGGCGAGCGCCGCGGCGAAGGCCGGGAGCCCGGCGCCCGAGACGCGGATGACGCCGATGCCGCCACGGCCGGGGGCCGTGGCGATCGCGGCGATGGTGTCGGTGGCGGGCGCTTGCCGCCCGCCTGCCACGGGATCAGGCCTTGGCGTCGTTGGCAGCTTTTCCGCCACCTTCGATCATCCGCGTGATCTGCCACTGCTGGGCGATCGACAGGGTGTTGTTGACCACCCAGTAGAGCACCAGACCGGACGGGAAGAAGAAGAACATGCCGCCGAAGATGAAGGGCATGGCCATCATCACCTTGGCCTGGATGGGGTCGGGTGGCGTCGGGTTGAGCTTCGTCTGGATCAGCATGGTGACGACCATGATCACCGGCAGGATGTAGAAGGGGTCGGCCGACGAGAGGTCGGTGATCCACAGGATCCACGGCGCGTCGCGCATTTCGACGGCGCCCAGCAGCGCCCAGTAGAGGGCGATGAAGACCGGAATCTGGATGAGGATGGGCAGGCAGCCGCCGAGCGGATTGATCTTCTCGGTCTGGTACAGCTTCATCATCTCCTGGTTGAGCTTCTGGCGGTCGTCGCCGTAGCGCTCCTTGAGCGCCGTCAGGCGCGGCGTGACCGTGCGCATCTTGGCCATCGACTTGTACGAGGCGGCCGACAGCGGGAAGAAGATGGCCTTGATGCCGACCGTCAGCAGGACGATCGCCCAGCCCCAGTTGCCGACCAGCGCGTGGATGGCGTTCAGGCACCAGAAGATCGGCGCGGCGATGATCGTCAGCCAGCCGTAGTCGACGACCAGCGGCAGGCCGGTCGCGCCGATGCCGCCCTCGGCCGCCGGCTTGGCCAGGTGGTCGAGCGTGGACTGGATCTGCGGGCCGGCGTAGAGCGGAACCGCGAAAGCGGTCTTGGCGCCCGGCGCGGCCGCCGTGACCGGCACGATGACGCCGGCGGTGACCGCCGGGTTGGCGGCGCCTTCGACCTTTCGCATGTAGAACTCGCGCTGCATCCCGGCCGGCGGAATCCAGGCCGCGACGAAGTAGTGCTGGACCATGGCCAGCCAGCCGTTGTCGGCCTTGGCGTTGAACTTGGCCTTGCCCTTCTCGATGTCGCCGAAATCGACCTTCTGGTACTTGTCCTGCTCGGTGTAGACGGCCGGGCCGGTGAAGGTGCTGACCATCCGGCTTTCGCCTTCCGGCGCCTTGATGTCGCGCTGCAGCTGGTAATAGGCGTGCGGGGCGATTTCCTTCTGGCTGCCGTTGTCGATCTCGTAGCGCACGTCGATCAGGTAGCTGCCCTGCGTGAAGGTGTAGACCTTGGCGACCTTGATGCCGTCGGCGGCCGGCGCTTCGAGGCGCAGCTGCACGCTCTTGTCGTCGGCGCCCGTTTCGCGTTTGCCCGGAACGATCGAGAACAGCGTCTTGTGACTGGGCAGGCCGTCGCCGATCAGACCGCTCTGCGCGAGGTACTGGTGCTTCGCCTCGAACAGGTGGAAGCTGCTTTCCTTGTCGGCAGTCGACTTGTAGCGCTTGAGTTCGAGGCTGACGATGTCGCCGCCCTGGCTCGACACTTCGGCGACGTAGAGGTCGGTCTTGATCGTCACCGTTTCGGCCTTGGCCGGCGCGGCGGCGGCGCTGGCGACCGGCGCGGCGACCTGGCCGGCCTGCAGGCTGGTCGACGGGAGCGGCGTGGCGCTGCCGTCGGTGGCGGCGGCGCTGGTGGCCGGAGCGGCGGGCGGCAGGTTGTGCTTCTGCCAGGCATCCCAGAGCATGACCAGCGAGAAAGTGAAGACGAGCAGCAGGATCAGGCGTCGGTTATCCATGAACGGCCTATGCAGTTGTGTATTTCAGGGAACGGGATCAAAGCCGCCCGGGTTCCACGGGTGGCAGCGGGAAATGCGCTTGAGGCCGAGACGCGAGCCTTCGAGCGCACCGTATTTCTGCACCGCCTCGACGGTGTATTCCGAACAGCTGGGGAAAAAGCGGCAACGGCGCCCGAACAGCGGGCTGATCGCATATTGGTAGAAGCGTATCAGTGCCAGCAGCAACAATTTCATCGGCTCATCGTTCGGGTGAGATCATCTTGCCGAGCAGCCCCCGGATTTCCTCGGCCAGCGCGCGCCGGTCGAGCGGTTTGGGTTTGACTGCCAGCCGCAGCACCAGATCGCGTGCGGGCAGGCGCTGGCGCAACAAACGGAAGTGCTCGCGACCGAGACGTTTGACGAGATTACGGTCGAACGCCCGTTTCAGCAGTCGCTTGGCGACGACCACTCCCAGACGGGCGCCGTCACCTTCCCCGGCCGCCCGAATTCGGTAATGTAACAGGAAATGGCGGCTCTTCAGCGCCCTCCTGAAACCAAAAACGGATGAAAACTCATCCGTTCTGGTCAGGCGATACTGCTTGGGGAACGCGGCAGCCGATGCCTTGCGTTCGCCCGTCCGGCTCTCGGGATTCAAACCTTAGAAGGTTCAAACCGCCAGACGGTGACGACCCTTGGCGCGGCGGGCGCGGATCACGGCACGACCACCACGGGTGCTCATGCGGACGAGGAAGCCATGGGTGCGCTTGCGGCGAACAACCGACGGTTGATAAGTGCGTTTCATGATTAAACCTTTGAAGTCAAAGCGAAGTAAACGCGAAATTAGACAGGATTCGCAATACCCGTGTCAAGTCCAAATTTTTCCCGATCCTGTGGATAACTTTCCGGCAACAGGTTAAAATCAGGCCCTCGCAGTTCCCGCAGGATACTGACAAAAGTAATATAAAACAAACACAAACAGTATCGTTACGCCCAAGCCATGTTTGCCCGAACGTTCTCCTGCCTGCTTTCGAATCGCGAAAGCAGGGGGATAAGTTTTTGTACGCATTTATGTATCGCCCATTCAGGATTGCAGCGAATCGCCCGTGATGAGTAGTTTTTGGACCTCTTGCCTGAGCCAGTTCGAACAGGAACTGCCGCCTCAGCAATTCAATACCTGGATTCGCCCCCTTCGCCTCGAAGGCGAGGAGGATGTCGCCAACGGCCTGCGGCTGCTGGCGCCCAACGGTTTCATCCTGAAATGGGTGAAGGAACGTTATCTGACCCGCATCGAGGAGCTCGGCACCGCCTATTTCTCCGTCCCGGTGAGCATTTCGCTGCTGCTCGGCGAGAAGAAGACCGTCGCCCCCGCGCCGCTGCAGACGACGGCGGTGCCGATGATCGGCGGCCTGCGCTCGGCGGCCGAGACGCTGCCGACGCCGATGCCGGCCCCGGTGCGCAGCACGTCGAGCTACGAGAAGACGCGCCTGATCGCCGGCTTCACCTTCGACAACCTGATCGTCGGCAAGGCCAACGACCTCGCCCGCGCGGCGGCCACGCAAGTTTCGCTCAATCCCGGTGGCGCGGCCTACAACCCGCTCTTCATCTACGGCGGCGCCGGCCTCGGCAAGACGCACTTGATCCACGCCATCGGCAACCAGATCCTGGTCCAGAATCCGGACAAGGTCGTGCGCTACGTGCACGCCGAGGACTATTACTCCGACGTCGTGCGCGCCTACCAGCAGAAATCCTTCGACGTCTTCAAGCGCTACTACCGCTCGCTCGACGTGCTGCTGCTCGACGACGTGCAGTTCTTCAACGGCAAGAACCGCACGCAGGAAGAGTTCTTCTACGTCTTCAACGCCCTGATCGAGGCCAAGAAGCAGATCGTCATCAGTTGCGACACCTATCCGAAGGACATTTCCGGCCTGGAAGACCGCTTGATCACGCGCTTCGACTGGGGCCTGACGGTGCAGATCGAGCCGCCGGAAACCGAGATGCGCGTCGCCATCCTGAAGAAGAAGGCCGAAGCCGAGGGCGTCGCGCTCGACGACGAGGTCGCCTTTTTCATCGCCAAGCATCTGCGCTCCAACGTGCGCGAGCTGGAAGGCGCGCTCAAGAAGGTGCTCGCCTACTCGTCCTTCCACGGCCGGCAGATCGCGCTCGATCTCGCCAAGGAAGCGCTGAAGGACCTGATCGGCGCGGTCAACCGCCAGATCACCGTCGAGAACATCCAGAAGACCGTCGCCGACTACTTCAAGATCAAGGTTTCCGACCTCTTCTCGAAGAAGCGCACGCGCGTCATCGCCCGGCCGCGTCAGGTGGCGATGTGGCTGGCCAAGGACCTGACCTCGCAGAGCTACCCGTCGATCGGCGACGCCTTCGGCGGGCGCGATCACACGACGGTGCTGCACGCCGTGCGCACGATCGACAGCCTGCGCGCCAAGGACAACGAGCTCAACCACGATCTGCACGTTCTGTTGCAGGTTCTCAAGGGTTGAACGAGCGGTGGATAAGTCGGCGGTATTGTTGTGAGCAGTTGGTGGATAAGGTTGTAAATGCTGGGTTGTGGATAAGTTGTTAAATTCTATCCACAAGTGGATACAGGCGTTTTTCAGCTGCGAAACTGCTACTCAAGTAGCTGAAAAATAAACGAGAAATAGAGATATCCACAGACTTGTCGTTGAGATTATCTTTATAGGATTTATATATATGGTTCTTATTAAAACCCAACGCGATACCTTGCTGGCTCCGCTGCAGTCGGTTTCCGGCATCGTCGAAAAGCGCCACACCCTGCCCATCCTGTCGAACGTGCTGCTCGAGAAGAAGGGTGAAAACCTCACCCTACTCGCCACCGACATCGAAATCCAGATCACCACCTCGACCAGCGGCGCCGCCGGCGACGGCGACGGCGCCGTGACCGTTGGCGCGCGCAAGCTGCAGGACATCCTGCGCTCGCTGCCGGACAGCGCCGAAGTCAGCCTGATCCTCGAAGAGAAGCGCCTGCAGGTGCGCGCCGGCAAGAGCCGCTTCAGCCTGCAGACGCTGCCGGCCGACGATTTCCCGCGCATGACGGTGACCGAGAATGACCTGAAGAAATTCACCGTCACCCAGAAGCAGTTCCGCCAGCTGCTGGCGCAGACGCAGTACTCGATGGCGGCGCAGGACGTGCGCTACTACCTGAACGGCCTGCTCCTGCTCGTAGACGGCAGCGAACTGCGCGCCGTGGCCACCGACGGCCACCGCCTCGCCTACGCCAGCATGCCGCTCGAAGCCGAGCTGCCGCGCCAGGAACTAATCCTGCCGCGCAAGACCGTGCTCGAACTGAACCGCCTGCTGGCCGACAACGACGAACCGCTGTCGATCGAGATGTCGCCCAACCAGATCCGCTTCCAGTTCGGCCACATCGTCCTCGTCTCCAAGCTGATCGACGGCAAGTTCCCGGACTACGAGCGCGTCATCCCGGCGACGCTGAAGAACATCGTTTCGCTCAACCGCGCCGCCCTGCTGCAGTCGATGGTGCGCGCCGCGATCCTGACCAACGAGAAGTTCCGCGGCGTGCGCCTGGTGCTTTCCGACGGCAGCCTGAAGATCATGGCGGCCAACGCCGAACAGGAAGAAGCGCTGGAAGAGATCGAAGTCGATTACCACGGCGACACGCTCGACGTCGGCTTCAACGTCGGCTACCTGCTCGACGTGCTCAACAACACCTCGGTCGAGAACATCGAATGGGGCTTCAACGACGCCAATTCGAGCGCCCTGCTGACCGTGCCGGGCAACGACCGCTTCAAGTACGTCGTGATGCCGATGCGCATCTGATCGGCCGGCAGCATCGCACGCGCAGCAAAGCAGCAGACGTTCCACCGAAACAGGATTTGGATACAGCATGATTGAACAGAACAGCCAGCCCGCCTACGATGAAGACAGCATCCAGCAACTGGAGGGTCTGGAGGCGGTGCGCAAGCGGCCGGGCATGTACATCGGCGATACCTCCGATGGCACCGGCCTGCACCACATGGTTTTCGAGGTGGTGGATAACGCGATCGACGAGGCGCTGGCCGGCCATTGCGACGATATCGTCATCACCATTCATGCCGACAACTCGATTTCCGTGACCGACAACGGCCGCGGCATCCCGACCGGCGTCAAGCTCGACGACAAGCACGAGCCGAAGCGCTCGGCGGCGGAAATCGTCATGTGCGTGCTGCACGCCGGCGGCAAGTTCAACCAGAACTCCTACAAGGTGTCGGGCGGCCTGCACGGCGTCGGCGTCTCCTGCGTCAACGCGCTGTCCAAGTGGCTGCGCCTGACGATCCGCCGCGACGGCAAGAAATACCTGCTCGAATTCAACCGCGGCCACGTCGTCGACCGTCTGGTCGAAGTGCAGAACGGCGTCGAGATTTCGCCGCTCAAGGTCGTCGGGGAAACCGAGAAGCGCGGCACCGAGGTGCACTTCCTGGCCGACGAGGAAATCTTCGGCCAGGTCGAGTTCCACTACGAAATTCTCGCCAAGCGCCTGCGCGAACTGTCCTTCCTGAACAACGGCGTAAAGATCCGTCTCCTCGACCAGCGCACCGGCAAGGAAGAGGATTTCGCCTTCGCCGGCGGCGTGAAGGGCTTCGTCGAATACATCAACCGCGCGAAGACCGTGCTTCACCCGAACGTCTTCTACTCGACCGGCGAATCGCAGATCCCGAGCGGCGGCACGATCAGCGTCGAAGTCGCGATGCAGTGGAACGACTCCTACGCCGAGCAGGTGCTCTGCTACACCAACAATATCCCGCAGGCCGACGGCGGCACCCACCTGACCGGCCTGCGCACGGCGATGACGCGCGTCATCAACAAGTACATCGAAGAAAACGAGATCGCCAAGAAGGCCAAGGTCGACATCTCCGGCGACGACATGCGCGAAGGCCTCGCCTGCGTTCTCTCGGTCAAGATGCCCGACCCGAAGTTCGCCTCGCAGACCAAGATGAAGCTGGTTTCCAGCGAAGCACGCCCGGCCGTCGAAGAAGTCGTCGCCGCCAAGCTCGCCGAATTCCTGCTCGAACGCCCGATCGACGCCAAGACGATCACCGGCAAGATCGTCGAAGCCGCGCGTGCCCGCGACGCCGCCCGCAAGGCCCGCGAAATGACGCGCCGCAAGGGCGTCCTCGACGGCATCGGCCTGCCCGGCAAGCTGGCCGACTGCCAGGAGAAGGACCCGACCAAGTGCGAACTCTATCTGGTCGAGGGCGACTCCGCCGGCGGCTCCGCCAAGCAGGGCCGCGACCGTAAGTTCCAGGCCATCCTGCCGCTCAAGGGCAAGATCCTCAACGTCGAGAAGGCGCGTTTCGACAAGCTGATCTCCTCGCAGGAAATCGTCACCCTGATCACCGCGCTCGGCACCGGCATCGGCAAGGACGAATACAAGCCCGAGAAGCTGCGCTACCACCGCCTGATCATCATGACCGACGCCGACGTCGACGGCGCGCACATCCGCACCCTGCTGCTCACCTTCCTCTACCGCCAGATGCCCGAGCTGGTCGAGGGCGGCCACGTGTACATCGCCCAGCCGCCGCTGTACAAGGTCAAGCACGGCAAGACCGAGCGCTATATCAAGGACGACCACGAGCTGAACCAGTTCCTCCTGCGCCTCGCGCTCGAGGATTCCGTACTGACGCCGAAGGCCGGCGCCGAAGCGATTTCCGGCACCGCGCTGGAAGCGCTGGCGCGCGAATACCTGCTTGCCGAAGCCGTGATCAACCGTCTCGCGCACCTGATCAACCCGGAAGTCCTGCACGCCCTGATCGACGCCAACCTGAGCATCGACCTCGCCAACGAAGCCGCCGCCAAGGCCAGCGGCGACGCGCTGATGCGCGCCGTCGGCAGCAAGCTTGGCGTGAACATCGTGACGCGTTACGACGAAGCGCACGAGCGTTGGCAGCTGCGCCTCGAAAAGATCCTGCACGGCAACCTGAAGGTCAGCGTGATCGACGACGACCTGCTGGTCAGCGGCGACTACGCCCAACTGCGCAAGACCGCCGAACTGCTCGCCGGCCTCTTCGGCCCCGGCGGCTTCGTCGCCCGCGGCGAGAAGAAGCAAGTGGTCGGCAGCTTCGCCGAAACCATGCGCTGGCTGCTCGCCGAAGTCGAACGCGGCGTCAGCAAGCAGCGCTACAAAGGGCTCGGTGAAATGAACCCCGAGCAGCTCTGGGAAACGACGATGGACCCGACCGTCCGCCGCCTGTTGCGCGTGCAGATCGAAGACGCCATCGGTGCCGACGAAATCTTCACGATGCTGATGGGCGAATTGGTCGAACCGCGGCGGAATTTCATTGAATCAAACGCTTTGGCGGCCCGGAACATCGACGTTTAATGTTGTCGGATGCCACAGGAAGTGAATTTTCTGCCAAGTTAGAGCAGAAAAAATGCCACAGAAACTGACGAAAAGCTCCTTCGGGAGCTTTCGTCGTTTCTGAGCAGTACTTTCCAAGCTTTGCCACGGAATCGGCGTAGGAGCGCCCCGGCCCCTGAACTGGCACTGCTGTGCTGAAATAACCACTAGAACATCTGGAAGGCAGGTTTACGTAGCTGCAACCTCAACAAATTCGGCCTGTACGACTTCCACAGGCTCCAAGAATCTCTTCAATGCTTCCTGCTGCTCCAATAGAAACGGCGCATCTTTGACCTTGCTGTGAAGGCTCAGAAGACGCTTCTCAGCCCTGATCAAAATGGTGTCGTAAAGTAGCGGAGAAATCTTCACCTCTTCACCGTGCTTGATCGGTTCGTTCTCACCGCCTTCAATCTTGTCACCAAGCACAAAGCCGTCCACACGGGTGTACTTCTTCAGGTAGCCCTTCTCACGCAGCTCCTTCACATACTTCCAGATCTGATCCTTTTCCTTGCTACCAAGCGCAAGGCCAGTCGTCTTCAGATCAATGATGACTAGGTGCTCTACGCCGTCTTCATCGTGGTTCTCGTCATAAGAGGCGCGGGCATAGAAGCCAACGCTGCTATCAGGTAAAGCCACGAAGTCAGGACGGTTCCGAGTGCCCTTGCCACCTTCGTCTTTAAAGATGGTCTTAATCACATTGGTCATGCCCTTGTTGGACGTGAACTCAATGGATTCAAACTGGGCTCCGAACATCCACAGCCCCCGCTCAAAGAGCGGCTGCAACTCGTGGACCTCGTCAATGCCAACTTCCTTTAGCTTGGTGCGAAGCTCACCAATCAACTTCAAACGGTTCTGAATTTCGTCAAGAACCAGCTTTGCCATCCCTATGGTCCATTCCTTCAGGATATCGTGAAGGGTGTCGTAGTCGTTTGGCTCGCACTTGTGCAGAAGATCAAGCAACCCGTAGCGCGACTTGGACTGCTCCAGCTTTGCAAGAATGCTAGACAACTGAACGATCTCGTTCTCACCAAAGTTCGGGCAGGTGTCTACTACCTCATTGACGAAGCTTTCCACCCTGTCTTTGCTTACCGGCGATAGGGTGTTCATCGTTGTGCCGATCTTTTCAATCACGGCACTACGGCGAGTGTCTCTCTCTGCCTTGCTTGCGTCAAAGATGATCTGACGAACTCGGTCTTGCACCGCCTCACGTGTCTTATCCCAAGCTTGGTTCTCTTCCTTAAAACCACTCCAATCCCCTAAAACGGCATCGTGAGCATTCAGGTAATCAGCTTGAACAATGAAGGTAAAGCGTTTTGCCTCAGAAGTTCTGCCATCGAGAATCCGCTCATAGTCACTGCGGCTCCACTTGCATTGGCCTACAGCGCGGCTCTGGACCCACCACGCCAGACCATGCTGCTTGGTTGTTTTGTCGGCCTTCTTGGTGTCAATGTGAAGAATGATGGCCTTGCCATAGCCTTCAACATCCACCTCGCTCTTTGAAAGCAGATCGGGAATGTCGTTGAACGTGATTTCGCTACCGTTCAGCTTTACCTTGAAAGCAGGGTTGGCGAGGAAGCGACTGCCAATCAGTTCACGAGTCTTTTCAGGGGCGAACATGAGGCGTGGAATGGCTCCGTTGCCCACAATCTCAGTCCCATGTCCATTTACTCCGTTGTCCTTGAAGGAAATCTCTTCAAGTACGAGCGGATCAGTAGCCGTTCGATGGACGCGACACACGAACTCCTGCCCGTTTTTCCGGGAGGTGATCAGATATTCGGAGGCAAAGCAGAAGCTGGCAAAACGGCCTTTACCGTTTTTCCCAAACACAAGACGAGGGGAGCCTTGAACGCCTTCAGGTGGTGCCGTTGTGTTGCCACCGGAGGAGAGACGGTTGTAGGCAATCGTCCGCCAAATGTACTGGAACTCGTCACGGGTCATGCCGTGCCCGTTGTCCGTGATCTTGAACTGCTTTTCAAGCTGAGTATCAGGCCATGTGATATTCACTTCAGTGGCATAGGCGTCCCAGCAGTTGGCGACGAGCTCAACGATTGCCGTTGCAGGGTCGGTGATGATGGCTCCCGCATAGCTTTCAAGGAACCGCTCATCATAAAGAAGTGTTCTTTGCTCCATTCCCCCTCTTTTAAGATTTCCATATTTAAAATCCGAGAAGTCTAAGCTGGCCATCTTACGCCTGTGGCAAGCAATCCGATTACACTGGCGAGAACTCATATCGAAATTCCAAAGGCATGATTGGAGAGATCCTAAGTACCCTCAATATCATCGAGAAAGCCGGGAGGTTTATCGATTGGGTTCGCAAAAGGCGAGTGCCTGCAGCAGAGACCGTTGCCAACCGATTCATCCGGTTGTTCGAGAGTCACGGTGTGCACCGCAATCAGATCCCCCGGTTCTTCGGGCACGGCCTTACCGTTAAGGATGTACAGGACGAGGCATCGCTTCTCAACAAGCTGGAAGAGCCTCTGCTCGACGCTGCTTGCGATCTTTTTGGAGTACGCCGTGAATGGCTCGATGGGGCAGATTCTCAAATCTATGCTTGCCATGACTTTTACAAACACCCTGAAGACATTACTCCATTCCTCAAAGCGTTAAAGAAGGGTAATCCGGACGGTGTCCTGGATGGCATATTGATAGCCCCGATTGGGCAAAAGGGCGATGCCCTGATTGTTCTTAGCGAAGTAGTTGGGGAAATTGGTGAAAAGCCAATCAATCGATATCGCCTATGCAACAACTGGGTGTTCGATTACTGGAAGTCTCGGGCCTATTTGACTGCCTGTATAGCAATCGCATGGAAGCACGGTGTTCATATCCGTGGTGTTTACTTGCCCAAGAAGGAAGTTAAGCGAATTGCATGGGGTACGACGCTTTTTGGTACCGCGGATGGTGACGCCGTCGGTCGGGGGGGAAGACTTTGGTATCCAGAAGATATGGCATTAAAACCTGAAGTGTTCTTATCAGGAGTAGATCCAGAGCGGCACAAATTTGGGCTGACATCCGCCTTGGAGCTTTGGCTAAAGCTTGAGAAAAATGGCTATATGGCAACCGGCTTGCCGATGTACCAAAGAGAGAAAATTCGGTGCCTATTTGAGGATGAGCTCGTAAAGCTCTTGCCAAAATGAGTGAGTGGCCGCTTGTTTATCTGTTTGCAAAACCAGCTTTTCGATCCGTTGCATCTGCCGATCCATCGCTATTCGAACTCCCCCTGCGCTGACTCGTAAATTTCAGGTGCAGGCATCGTAGTAATTTCTGGGGGGTTTTTGGGGCTAAAACTTGCGCCTCCGATTTGCACCAAGAGGCTCTTGGCATACGATCTTCCGCTCAGAAACTGCCCCGTCGCCGCCAGAAGCAGGATAATCGCGGTTTCGTGGGAAGCTGAAAACGTGGGTTTTCCATTGCCGTGCAAGCCCCGGGGGCGCTTCCGGGGTTTTCTTTTTTGTGGAAGCAATTTCGATGAATCTTGAACGCTTGCTGCAATCCCAGGGCTTCGGCGGTCGCCGCGAGTGCCGGGGGATGATTCTGGCCGGCCGCGTGTGCGTGGCGGGTGAGCCGTGCGACGATCCCGACGCCGAGTTCGAGCCCGAGGGGCTGGTCTTTTCGGTCGATGGCGAGGAGTGGGTGGGGCACAAGCAGGCCTATCTCGTGCTCAACAAGCCCGCCGGTTACGAGGTGTCGCACAAGGCGCTGCATCACCCGAGCGTCTTCCTGCTGGTGCCGCGCCCCTTGCTGACGCGCGGCGTGCAGGCGGTGGGGCGGCTCGACGAGGATACGACCGGGCTGCTGCTGCTGTCGGACGACGGGCAGTTCATCCACACCTACAGTTCGCCGAAGAAGAAGGTGCCCAAGGTTTACGAGGTGACGACCAAGCATCCGATCGACGACGCGCTGGTCGCCGCGTTGCTCGCCGGGGTGCAGCTGCACGACGAGCCGGCGCCGATCGTCGCGGCCGGCTGCGAGCGCGTGAGCGAGCACCATCTGCGCCTGACCGTGACCGAGGGCAAGTACCATCTCGTGAAGCGCATGGTGGCGGCGGCCGGCAACCGGGTGGAGGCGCTGCACCGCTCGCGCGTCGGCGGGTTGACGCTGCCCGAGGGGCTGGCGCCGGGCAAGTGGGCGTGGCTCGCGGCGGACGATCTGGCGCGCCTGGCCGAGCGCGCCTGAGGCGCGCAGTTGCCCGCCGGCGCGGGCTGGCGCATGATGCGCGGATCATCGAATCCGGGGGGAGAAAACATGCAGACAGTCCTGATCATCGTCCATGCGCCGGCCTACGGCAGCGAGCGCATGCTGAGCGCGCTCCGCCTGGCCACCGCCATCGCCGGGCAGGAGGTCGAAACGGTCGACCTGCGCATCTTCATGATGTCCGACGCCGTCACCGTCGGCCTGCCCAACCAGCCCGCGGCGACGGCCGGCGGCGGCCTGCAGCAGATGATCGAGGAGCTGATCAAGCACGGCGCGCAGGTCCGCCTGTGCCGCACCTGCGCGGTGGCGCGCGGGCTCGGCGAAGCGACGCTGATTCCCGGCGTGACGATCGGGACGCTGGCCGAGCTGGCGGAAGTCACGCTGGCCGCCGACAAGGTCATCACTTTCTGAGCCGGGCGCAATGACGCTGACCGAATTGCGCTACATCGTGATGCTCGCGCGCGAGCGCCATTTCGGGCGCGCCGCCGAGAAGTGCCACGTCAGCCAGCCGACGCTCTCGGTGGCGCTGAAGAAGGTCGAGCAGCGCCACGGCGTGATGCTCTTCGAGCGCTCGGCGGCCGACGTGCGCCTGACGCCGATCGGCGAGCAGATCGCCGCGCAGGCCGAGCGCGTGCTGGAGGAGGCGGCCAAGCTCAAGGAGATCGCCACGCAGGGACACGATCCGCTGGTCGGCGCGCTGCGCCTCGGCGTGATCTACACCATCGCGCCCTATCTGCTGCCGCGCCTGATCCCGACGGTGCACGCGCGGGCGCCGCGCATGCCGCTCTACATCCAGGAGAACTTCACCGTGCGCCTGGCCGAGCAGCTGCGGCGCGGAGAACTCGACGCGATCATCGTCGCCCTGCCCTTCGCCGAGCCGGGGATCGTCACGCGCGAGGTCTATGACGAGCCTTTCCGCGTCGCCCTGCCCGCCGGCCACCCCTACGCCGCGCAGCGCGCCGTCGCGCCCGAACAGGTGGCGTCGGAAAACCTGCTGCTGCTCGGCAGCGGCAACTGCTTCCGCGATCAGGTGGTGCAGGCCTGCCCGCATCTGTCCGAACCGGGCGGCGTCGACGGCGCGCTCGAAGGCAGTTCGCTGGAAACCGTGCGCTACATGGTGGCGAGCGGCGCCGGCATGTCGGTGGTGCCCGCCTCGGCGGCGGAAAGCTGGCCGCACGACGGCGAACTGCTGCAGATCCGCCCCTTCACCGAGCCGGCGCCGAGCCGCCGCGTGGTGCTCGCCTGGCGCGTGACCTTCCCGCGTCCGCAGGCGATCGACGCGCTGCGCGCCGCCATCCTCGATGCGCCGCCGCCCGGCGTGCTGCCGCTGCCCTAGCGAAAACCGCTACAATCGACGGGCTGTTTTTCGCGGGCGAGAAACCCCCGTCGCTTGGTTTTTCAATTCGCTCAATCCGTTCAATCGAAGAAGGGAGAACATCATGGCCACCAAGATCGATATCGGCATCAACGAACGCGACCGGAAGAAGATCGTCGACGGCCTGTCGCGCGTGCTCGCCGACAGCTACACGCTCTACCTGAAGACGCACAACTTCCACTGGAACGTGACCGGCCCGATGTTCCAGACCCTGCACACGATGTTCCAGACGCAGTACACGGAACAGTGGAACGCGCTCGACCTGATCGCCGAACGCATCCGCGCCCTCGGCCACCCGGCGCCGGGTTCGTACAAGCGCTTCGTCGAGCTGTCGTCGATTCCCGAAGAGGACGGCGTGCCGAAGGCGAAGGACATGATCCGCCAGCTGGTGGCCGCGCAGGAAGCGGTGGCACGCACGGCGCGCAGCGCGTTCGCGGTGGTCGACAAGGCCAACGACCAGCCGACCGCCGACCTGCTCACGCAGCGCATGGAAGTGCACGAAAAGAACGCCTGGATGCTGCGCAGCCTGCTCGAGGAATAAGCGGCGCCAGCGCCGATGCGGGCCGCCTGCGGGCGGCCCGTGCCTTTTGTACGACCCGCCGACCGGAGGAAACGAAACCATGAACAGCCCGCGCAGCCGAAGCATTCAGCTGTGGGATCTGCCGACCCGCATCTTTCACTGGGCGCTCGCCGCGCTCGTCGCCGCCGCCATCGTGACCGGCAAGGTCGGCGGCAATGCGATCGACTGGCACGGCCGGATCGGCCTGGCGATTCTCGGCCTGCTCGTCTTTCGCATCGTCTGGGGGATCGGCGGCTCGACCTACGCGCGCTTCGTCCACTTCTTCCCGACGCCGGCCAGCGTGCGCGCCTACCTGCGCGGGCAATGGCGCGGCGTCGGACACAACCCGCTGGGCGCGCTTTCGGTCTTCGCCCTGCTCGCCCTGCTCGTCGTCCAGGTCGCCACCGGCCTGCCGAGCAACGACGACATCGCCTTCCAGGGGCCGCTCTACGCCCTGCTCGACAAGGACCTGAGCGACCGCCTGAGCGGCCTCCACAAGCTGTCGATCGACGTGCTGTTCGTCCTGATCGCCCTGCACGTCGGCGCCATCGCGTACTACGTGCGCGTCAGGAAGGACGACCTGCTGCGGCCGATGCTGAGCGGGACGAAGCGCGTTGCGGCGGACGCCGAGGTCGCACCGGCGCGCCGCGGCAGCCGTGCCGTCCTGTTCGCCGCCCTGCTGCTCGCCGCCGCCGCCGTCTACGCCGCTTCCGGGCACTGGCTCGACGCCGCGCCGGCGACCGCCGCCGCGCCGACAGGGGCGCCCGACACGCCGAGCTGGTGACGTCGCGCCGCCGCGCCTGAGGATAATGAAAAGCCACCGGTAGGTGGCTTTTCATTTGTCGCTGCCTAATGCGGCAACGCGACGCTTCACCGGTAGGCTAGGATAATGGACATCCGGACTTGAGCTGGATTCAAAAATGGCCAGAGACGGCTACACCGACCTGCTTGCCTTCATCCATGTGGCTCGTGAGGGCAGCTTCACCCGCGCCGCCGCGCAGTTGGGCGTGTCGCCATCCGCACTCAGCCATTCCGTGCGGGCGCTGGAAGCGCGCATGGACGTTCGCCTGCTGACCCGCACGACGCGCAGCGTCTCGGTGACGGAAGCGGGCGCGCGCCTGTACGAAAGCACCGCGCCGCGCTTCGAGGAGATTGACGCGGAGCTGCTGGCCGCCGCCGAACGACGCAAGATGCCCTCGGGAACGGTGCGCATCACTACCGCCGAGCACGCGGCCAACACCATCCTTTGGCCCAAGCTCTCCAAGATTCTGCCTGACTACCCCGACATCACGGTGGAAGTGACCGTGGACTACAACCGCTCGGATATCGTGTCCGATCGCTACGATGCCGGCGTGCGCCTGGGCGACGAACTTGCCAAGGACATGATCGCGGTGCGCATCAGCCCGGACATGCGCATCGCAGTCGTTGGCTCGCCGGACTACTTCGCGGGCAAGGCGAAGCCCAAAACCCCCCACGATCTGGCCGAGCACAACTGCATCAATTTGCGCTTGCCGACCCATGGTGGACTGATGGTCTGGGACTTCCGCAAGGGCAAGCGCGAACTCAAGGTGCGCGTGACCGGACAATGGATTTACAACAGCATCTCGCCCATCGTGCGCGCCGCCTTGGCGGGGCAAGGCCTGGGCTTCCTGCCGGACGATGCGGTGGCGAAGCACATCGCCGAGGGGCGGTTGGTCCGCGTGCTCGACGATTGGTGCCAGCCCTACACGGGTTATCACCTGTACTACCCGAGCCGTCGGCAATCGTCCGGTGCGCTGGCTGTCATCGTGGAAGCGTTGCGGTTCCGGGAGTCTCCCCGAAAGACCGGCAAGCCGACCGTCTGAAAGCAAGGTTTCGTTTCGTAGGCCGCGTTCTGCCGTGGGATAGGGCGAATTACTGAATTCCGCTCAAGATCGAATGCGGATTTAATGGCTTAATAAAAGCAGTCTCTCCCTCTACGATTTCCTTCTCTGAGACAGATCGGGCGCAGATATCCCGCAGATTTGTGCGGCAAATTCGCCTGCATCGTGAACGGGAAGGAATCCCATGAGAAAGAACCTCATTGCGGCGGGCACATCAATCGCGATGATGAGCGCATTGCCTGCTCATGCCCAAGGCATCAATATCACCCCGGCGGGTACGACCCTCACCATTCTGGGGGCGATGCAGAACTTCAGCGGCCACGTGGCGGTGGACGTCAAATCGGCCGGCGACAGCGGCAAGCACGGCAGTGTGGGCATGGTTGATTTCGCGCCGGGCGCACGCACAGCGTGGCACACGCACCCGGTCGGTCAGTTGCTCGTCGTCACCGACGGCAACGGCTGGGTGCAGGAGGAAGGGCTCCCTCGGCGCGAGATCAAGGCGGGCGATGCGGTCTGGATCGAGGCTGGCGTCAAGCACTGGCATGGCGCGGCACAGGGTAACGGCATGCGTCACCTCGCCATCGCCTATGTGAAGGACGGCAAGAGCGCGGACTGGCAAGAGCTGGTGAGCGATGAGCAATACGACGTCCGCTAAGCGCGGCGCTGTCGCGCTCGCACTCGCGTTGTCTGCGCTATCCAGCATCGCCGCTGCACAGACCCCAGGCACGCAGGAAGTGCACGCCATGATGAACGCCCCGCCGGCATCGGATACCTTGACCGCCAAGCAGCAGGCAATTCTCCTGATCGCGTCCTTCATGGCCGCGAGCGATATACCCAAGCTCAATATCGCCCTGAACCAGGGCTTGGATTCGGGCCTGAGCGTCAGCGAGGCCAAGGAAATCCTGGTGCAGCTTTATGCCTACACCGGCTTTCCCAGGAGCCTGAACGCACTGGCTGAACTGCTGAAGGTGGTGGACGCGCGCAAGCAGCGCGGTATTCAGGATGCGCCAGGGAGCGAGCCCAGCCGCGCCATTCCCACAGGCGAGGCGCTGGTCGTCGTAGGCAAGGCCAACCAGACGAAAATTTCCGGTACGCCGGTTCAGGGGCCGGTGTTCGATTTTGCACCGGTCATAAACCAGTATCTGCAGGCGCACCTATTCGGTGACATCTTCGAGCGCGACAACCTCGACTGGCAAAGCCGAGAGTTGGCCACTGTCGGCGCATTGGCTGCGACGCCCGGCGTGGAGGCGCAGTTGCGCTCGCATATGCGCGCCAGTCTGCGCGTGGGCTTGACGACCGCGCAACTGACTCAGTTGACCCGAGTACTGGCCGAGCGTGGCGACGCCGGTGCCGCCAAACGCGCCAGCGAGGCGCTGGCGGAGTCCCTGACCAATGCCCCCGGAGGACAGCCATGAACCCTGCAAGAACGTTGCCGACTCTCGCCATGACCGCTCTGCTTTCCGCCTGCGCCACCGTTCCCGGTAGCGGTGGTCATGCTAATGATCCGTTGATTATCAAGGAACAGGTCAGTTTCGCCGCCGGCGGTACCATGACCGTCGCGCCAGGCACCTTCGACCCGCGCAAACCTATGGTGCCGGACGGACAGACCTATCGGGGCGATCACGCCTATGCCTTCCTCCAGATTCCCGTGGATGCCCGAAAGCTGCCCATCGTCATGTGGCACGGCGCCGGCCAATTCTCCAAGACTTGGGAAACCACGGCCGACGGTCGCGAAGGCTTTCAGACGATCTTCCTGCGCCGCCGCTTCGGCGTGGCGCTGGTCGATCAACCGCGCCGGGGCAACGCCGGGCGCAGCATGGCCGAGGCGACAATCAAACCCACTCCGGACGAGCAACTCTGGTTTAACCAGTTCCGCGTCGGCCTATGGCCCAGCTACTTCAACGGCGTGCAATTCGATCGCAAGCCGGAGACGTTGAATCAGTTCTTCCGCGCCATGACGCCGAATACCGGGCCGTTCGACATGAACGTTGTGTCCGATGGCGTCTCGGCGGTATTCGACCGCATCGGCCCCGGCATCCTGTTCACCCACTCGCAGGGCGGAGGGCCGGGCTGGTTGACCGCGATCAAGAACGACAAGGTCAAGGCCGTCGTCTCCTTCGAACCGGGCAGCAGCTTCATATTTCCGCAGGACGAAGTTCCTGCTCCGATCCCGAGCGCTTTCGACACCGTGCAGGGTGACGCCGTGCCGCTGGTGCAGTTCATGGCACTCACTCGCATCCCGATCCTGATCCTCTACGGTGACAACATCCCGGAGCAGCGCATGGATCTGCCGGCGCAGGACAGCTGGCGCGCCCGGTTGCAGATGGCTCGCCTGTGGCGCGACGCCGTCAATCGCCATGGTGGCGACGTGACGGTGGTGCATCTGCCGGAAATCGGCATCCGGGGCAATTCGCATTTCCCAATGTCGGACCTGAACAACGTTCAGATTGCGGATCAGGTGTCGAGATTTCTGGCCGAGAAGAAGCTGGACTGACGTGCCGACCCTTGCTGCTCGCTTGAGCGCCATTTTACGTTTCAAGGAGTATTCAAATGAGTTGCACCCTATTTAAGGCCACTTTGATGGCGGCCATGGTCGGAGCCTCGGGCGGCGAGGCCTTAGCTGCGGACTACAAGAAGAACCCGTTCACCCTGACCTATGAAGGCGCCATCACGAAGAACGAACCGAGCAAGGTGAACATCCACCCGGTCAGGTACAAACTGGGCAGCCTGGACATTGCCGCCAACGTCTACACCCCGGCGAACTACGATCCGGAGAAGAAGTACCCCGCAGTCGTCGTAGCGCACCCGAACGGCGGGGTGAAGGAGCAGGTTGCAGGGCTTTATGCTCAGCGCTTGGCGGAAAAAGGCTACATCACGATCACAGCCGATGCCGCATACCAGGGCGGCAGTAGCGGCCAGCCCCGCAACGTGGACAAGCCCGCCAACCGTATCGAGGACATCCACGGCATGGTGGACTTCATCACCCGATACGCAGGCGTGGACAAGGATCGTCTGGGCGCGCTCGGCATCTGTGGAGGCGGTGGCTACACTTTGGCCGCGGCACAGAGCGATAAACGCTTCAAGGCGGTCGCGACGCTGAGCATGTTCAATTCCGGCAGGGTGCGGCGAAACGGTTTCGCCGATTCGCAACTGAACACCATTCATGAACGGCTGCGGCAGGCCTCGGCCGCTCGTGCCCAGGAAGCGGCCGGCGGCGAAGTGCTCTATTCGGGCGATGCCAATCTGAGCGACGAGCAGATCGCAAAACTGCCGTTCGAGATGTACCGCCAAGGCTACGATTATTATTGGAAGACGCACGCCCACCCCGGCTCGACCTTCAAGTACACGACCAGCAGCCTGCTCGACCTGATGCGCTGGGATGCCACAGACCGAATCGAGTTGATCGACAGGCCGCTGCTGCTGATCGCCGGCAGTAAGGCCGACAGCCTTTACATGAGCGAGGATGCGTTCGTCAGAGCCTCTGGTACCAAGGACAAGGAACTGTTCAGGATCGACGGCGCCGCGCACATCGAGACCTACTGGGTTCCCAGGTACGTGGATGCCGCGATGGACAAGCTCGCGGCGTTCTATGCAAAGACTCTGTGAGCTTCTGAATCGGTAGTTTCCAACGATTGATCCAAAGGCAGGAAGATGCCCCCCTTGAAAACCCTCATTGACGACGTCATCGTCGTCATCGGTTCCGGTGCCATTGGCCAGGCTATCGCGCGGCGCGTGGGCGTGGGCAAGCGCGTCCTGCTGGCCGACCTGCGCGCCGAGAACGCCGATGCCGCCGCGAGCGTGCTCGGTAATGCCGGTTACGAAACCCATACCGCCACGGTCGATGTGTCCTCGCGCGCGTCGGTACAGGCGTTGGCGGAGAAGGCCTCGGGGCTGGGCCGCATCACCGGTCTTGTTCATGCAGCTGGGCTCTCCCCTTCGCAGGCGCCGATCGCCGCCATCCTTGCCGTGGACCTGTATGGCACCGCGCTGGTGCTGGAGATATTCGGTAACGCGATTTCTCCGGGGGGCGCGGGCGTGGTCATTGCCTCGCAATCGGGCCACCGCCTGGGCGTGCTGACGGCCGAGCAGAACCAGGCGCTGGCGTTGACGCCCGCCGATGAACTGCTGGCGCTGTCGTTCCTGCAACCCGGCCAGGTAAAGGATACGCTGCAGGCCTATCAGCTTTCCAAGCGTGGGAACGCGCTGCGCGTCATGGCCGAGGCCGTACGCTGGGGCCAGTGCGGCGCGCGGGTCAATGCCATCAGCCCTGGCATCGTCATCACGCCGCTAGCAAAGGATGAATTGGCCGGGCCGCGTGGCGCGGGTTATCGGAACATGATCGAGCGATGCCCGGTGGGCCGCGCGGGGACGCCCGACGAAGTTGGGGCGGTAGCTGCGTTGCTTATGGGGCCGGAAGGCAGCTTCGTCACCGGTAGTGATTGGCTGATGGACGGAGGTGTCACCGCTTCGTACTGGTTTGGTGATCTGACTTCCTGACCTGTCGCGGGAGGGGGCCCCGATGCGAGGATCCGCCGATGTCGACGTGGCGGACGACAGCAAGGCGAATGACCGGAATGCCTGCCCGAGCTCATCAACCGGGTCTGCGACAAATTGTTGTGCCGCCTGCGCACCGACCGCAACTATCTTTGCGTGCCCATCGAAAATATAGCCGGCGAAGTCAAGAACCTGATCCTGGCCGGCAAGACTGAACTTTGGGCTGTTCAGCGCTGGCGCCGCTACTCCCGACATGCGCGTGCGGCGTTGCCGTAACCGCGGCGGATAAGCACCAAGCCTTCTGGTTGCGCCGGCTCGAGTCCGGGGTGCTTCAGGTGTTCGCACCGATGCCTGACCCATCGGGGCTTGGCATCGGGCATTTCCCTTCGTTTGGGGGCGTCAGTCCTTGCGGAACTTGTCGTGGCAGGCCTTGCAGCCTTCCCCCGTCTTGCCGAAGGCGACCTTGACGGCCGCCGCGTCGCCGGCGGCTGCTGCCTTGTCGAGTTCGTTGGCGGCGGCGTTGAAGGCGCGCGCGATCTTGCCGACTTCTTCCTGCTGCTGGAAGAACTCGGGCTTGAGGCGGGTTTCCTTCCAGCCGGTGCCCTTGTCGGTGCCCGGCAGGTAGAGCGCGCCCATGCCCGAATTGGCTGCGACGGCGATGGCGTGCGCCGCCTTGGCGACGTCTTCCTTGTTGTAGGCGCCGTCGATGTTGGCCTTGATCTTGCCCATGTTCCAGGCCATGAAACCGTAGGTCGACTGGCGGAATTTGATCGCGTCTTCGGGCTTCATCTGGGCCGAAGCGCCGGCGGCAAAGCCGGCGAGGACGAGCGCTGCAACGATTTTTTTCATGTTCCTCTCCTGTGAGTAGCGTTGATTGCCAAAGGACAAAAGGGAATCCCCGGATGATTCCTCGGGGATCGCGGTCGGCGCGGGCGCCGGGATCTTCGCGTCGGACTCGGCGTCGCCTGCGAGGCCAAGCCCGATGGGGCGATTGCCGGCCGGTGCGCGCGAACGGGCGGAAAGCCACGATCCCGCGCGCGGCGCGATACGTCTCGTGCCGCGCGGCGTGCGGCTTCAGGCCGAAGGCTTGCGGCTTGCCGCCGGCTTCTTGGCGGCCGGTTTGGCGGCGGCTTTCGTGGCTGCGCTCTTGGTTGTGCTCTTGGCCGTTTTCGCAGCGGCCTTGCCGGCCGTCTTGGCCTTGGCGGGCGCGGCTTTTTCCTCGCCCGCGTCTTCGTCCTTGCTCGCCTTGCCGGCCTTGGCGGTCTTCGCCGGGGTCTTCGGTTCGCGCTTCTCGAATTCGAAGCCGACCTTGCCGTCGGCGCCGCGTACCAGGAAGGCCGAGAACTTGCGCCGCGTGCGCGACGAGACGAAGTTCTTGAGCAGGTCGGTGCGGCCGGTGGCGAGCAGCTTCTGCATCTGCTCCGGTTCGACCGGCTGCTGCAGGATCATCTTGCCGGAGCGGAAGTCGCAGCTCTTGGCCGGGCCGACCGATTTTTCGCAGACGTAGGCGAGGCCGTGCTCGAAGACGCGCGCGGCGCACTTCGGGCAGGCGCCGAGCGCTTCCTGTCCGGAAAAATCGACTTCCTCGGCGGTGCCGTCCTCGCCCACCGCGCCCTGGCCGAAATCGAATTCCGGCTGGTTGTCGGCGTTGAGCTTGATGATCGCGTTGAACGGGCGTCCCATCTTGTTGCGGAAGCCGGTGAGCGGGCCGATCTTGCGTTCGGTGAGCAGTTCCTCGATCTCGGCGGCTTCGTACTGGCGACCGGCGACGATCTTCCAGAGCGCGAAGTCGCAGGCCTGGCACTGGAATTTCTTGTAGGTTTCCTTGATCTTGCCGCCGCACTTCGGGCACGGCGTGCTCAGTTCGCCGAAGTCGCCGGGGATGGTGTCGCTGTCGTAGCTCTTGGCGCGGTCGACGATGTGCTGCGTCATCGCCGCGATTTCCTTCATGAAGGCGGCGCGCGACATCTCGCCGCGTTCCATGCGGGCGAGCTTGTACTCCCATTCGCCGGTCAGTTCGGCGGCGGTCAGTTCGGGGATGCCGAGGCCGTTGAGCAGCGTCATCAGCGAGAAGGCCTTGGCCGTCGGCTGCAGTTCGCGGCCTTCGCGGTGCAGGTACTGCTCGTTGATCAGGTTTTCGATGATCTGCGCGCGCGTCGCCGGCGTGCCGAGGCCGCGGCCGGCCATCGCCGCCTTCAGTTCCTCGTCGTCGACGGTCTTGCCGGCGCCTTCCATAGCCGAGAGCAGCGTCGCTTCCGAGTAGCGGGCGGGCGGCCGGGTCTCGGTGGCGTTGAGCAGCACTTCTTCGGCCTTGACCTTCTCCTTGGGCTGCACCGGCACCAGATTGCCTTCGTCGCCTTCCTGGCCTTCCTTGCCGTAGACGGCGAGCCAGCCCGGATTGACGAGCACCTTGCCCTCGGTCTTGAAGGGTTCGCCCTCGACGCGCGTGATGCGCGTCGTGATCATGTATTCGGCGGCCGGGTAGAAGACGGCGAGGAAGCGCTTGACGACCATGTCGTAGAGCTTCTGCTCGGGTTCCGAGAGGCTCTTCGGCGCCTGCAGCGTCGGGATGATGGCGAAGTGGTCGGAAATCTTGGCGTTGTTGAAGATGCGCTTGTTCGGGAGAACCCAGTTGCGTGCCAGCACCTGGTGCGCGAACGGCGAGTAGCGGGCGATCAGCGTCTCGTCGTGGCCCTTGCCGACACCTTCGCCGGTGAGCATGGTGAGCGTCTGCTTGACCGTGCCGAGGTAGTCCTCGGGCAGCGCGCGCGCGTCGGTTCGCGGATAGGTCAGGACCTTGTGCTTTTCGTAGAGGGCCTGCGCGAGGCCGAGCGTGGCCTTGGCCGAGAAGCCGAAGCGGCCGTTCGCTTCGCGCTGCAGGCTGGTCAGGTCGTAGAGCAGCGGCGAGAGCTGCGTCGAGGGCTTCGCCTCCTCGCTGACGTCGCCCGGCCGGCCGGCGCACTTGGCCTGCAGTGCCTTGGCCGTGGCTTCGTCCCACAGGCGGTTGGCGCGCGCGTGCTCGTCGTCGTCCTTGTTCTGGAATTTCTCGTCGAACCACTTGCCGCGGTATTCGCCGGCGGCGCAGGCGAAGACGCCTTCGAGCTCCCAGTAAGGGCGCGGCTTGAACTTGCGGATCTTGTCCTCGCGGTCGACGAGCAGCGCCAGCGTCGGCGTCTGCACGCGGCCGACGGTGGTCAGGTGGAAACCGCCGGTCTTCGAGTTGAAGGCGGTCATGGCGCGCGTGCCGTTGATGCCGACCAGCCAGTCGGATTCCGAGCGGCAGACGGCGGCGTCGGCCAGCCCCTGCATTTCGGAGCCGGCGCGCAGGCGCGAGAAGCCGTCCTTGATCGCCTGCTGCGTCATCGATTGCAGCCACAGGCGCTCGACCGGCTTGCCGCTCTTCGCGTGCTGCGCGATGTAATTGAAGATCAGCTCGCCTTCGCGGCCCGCGTCGCAGGCGTTAACCAGGCTGCCGACGTCCTTGCGCTTGATCAGCTTGGTCAGCAGCTTGAGGCGCGATTCGGATTTCTCGATCGGTTTCAGCGCGAAGTGCGGCGGGATCACCGGCAGGTGGGCGAAGGACCATTTGCCGCGCTTGACCTCGTATTCCTCGGGGCAGGCCAGTTCGAGCAGGTGGCCGACGGCCGACGAGAGGACGAGTTCGTCGCTCTCGAAGTAGTCGTCGTGCTTGGTGAATCCGCCGAGAGCGCGCGCGATGTCGGCGGCGACGGAGGGTTTCTCGGCGATGATCAGCTTCTTGCTCATGGCGTATTTTTAAGCCCGGGAGGGTGGCGGAGGCACGGCGCGGGCGGCCATGCTGCGGGGCATGATAAGAGCACAGTGGCGCGCTTGGCAAGCGGCGAAACTCGGCGAGTGCTTGGAAAGAAGGGGGCTGGCGGGGGACGGCGCACGCCGCCGGCATGCGTCAGTGCAGCAGTTCGGGATCGGCGTCGTAGAGCAGTTCTTCGACGATCAGAGGCTCCAGATCCTGCTCCCGGCTCCACAGCACCATCAGCACGATGATCTTGAAGCGGTCGAGCGGGACGGGGTCGTCCTCGAGCATCATGCCGCGCTCGACGACCAGCTCGCGCAGGGCGGGCGTGAGGACGCCGGCGGCTTCGAGGAACACGACGAAATTGAGGCAGTCGCTGCCCAGCTTGGATTGTTCGTCCGCGGTGTAGATGCGCACGGCGTGCGGACTGCACGAGAACTCGGCGACGCGGGCGCTTTTCAGGCCGTCGAGCCAGTCCAGCGCGACGGAGATTTCTCCCTCTTCGAAGCCGACGGCGGAAAGCTTGCGGGCCAGCGCGTCCGGTTTCGGGTGGGCGCTGAAGTCGTAGTAGTTTTCGAAGAGGTAAACGAGGATGTCGATCATGGGGTCCGTGCTGTTACACGCCGGTCAGTCGCTGGTAGCGGCCGCCCGGCAGGCTGGCGACTCGACCGTCGAGTTCCAGATGCAACAGCATCACGGAAAGCGCTTCGGCCGTCAAGCCGCTGCGTGCCGCCAGTTCGTCCAGCGCACAAGGGTCGTAGCCGAGCAGGTCGAGCAGCTGCGGCGTGCCCGGCGCGGCGTCCGCGGCGGCGGGCGGGGCCTCGGCGACGGCGGCCGGCGGCACCCAGCGCAGCTCTTCGAGGACGTCCTGCGCGGTCTCGACCAGCTTGGCACCCTGCTTGATCAGCTTGTGGCAGCCGCGCGCCTGCGGCGAATGGATCGAGCCGGGAATCGCGAAGACCTCGCGGCCTTGCTCGGCGGCGAGCCGGGCGGTGATCAGCGAGCCGCTTTCGACCGCCGCTTCGACGACCAGCACGCCGCGCGCGAGGCCGGAGATGAGACGGTTGCGGCGCGGGAAATTGGCCGCCATGACCGGCGTGCCGAGCGGGAATTCGGAGACGATGGCGCCGCGGCCGCCGATCTCGAGCGCCAGTTCGCGGTTGCGCGCCGGGTAGACGCGGTCGATGCCGGTGCCGATGAAGGCGACCGTGTCGCCGTTCGCCGCCAGCGCGCCGCGATGCGCCGCCGCGTCGATGCCGAGGGCGAGGCCGCTGGCGATGCACAGGCCGGCGTCGGCGAAGGCGGCGGCGAAGCGTTCGGCGTTCTGGACGCCCTGCGGCGTCGGATTGCGGGTGCCGACGATGGCCAGCGCCGGTCGCCTGAGCAGTTCGAGGCGGCCGCGCACGTAGAGCACGCTTGGCGGGTCGGGGATTTCGAGCAGGGCCGGCGGATAGTCCGGGTCGGCCAGCGTCACGATGTGCTGGCCGGCGGCGGCATCCGCCCAAGCGAGCGCGGCGGCGACGGCGGCGGAATTGTCGGTGTCGAAGAGAAGCGCGGCGGCCTTGCCGCCGACGGCGCCGCTCACGGTGCTGCGGCCGGCGGCGAACAGGGCTTCCGGAAGGCCGAAGGCGGCCAGCAGCTTGCGCTGCGTTTCGCCGCCGATGCCCGGGATCAGCGTCAGGCGCAGCCAGGCGGCGAGCGATTCGGCCTCACCCATCGCGGAGTCGCGGGTCACCGGAACGTGGGATGCGGCGCCGGCGGTCCGGGCGGCGGGTCAGCGGACCTCGGGCGTGCGGACGTAGTCGTTGACGACCACCGATCCGTCGGCCTGGACCACCAGCGCGTAGGAGACGCGTTCGAAGGTGCGGAAGACGAAGACGAGGCCGTAGCGTTCGTCGGGAACCCGCACCGATTCCTTGCGCCCGTCCTCGTCGCGTTGCGTGATCGTGCGGTTGCGCAGCAGCGACAGCACGTGGCCGATTTCCAGCCCGTCGTTGCTGCCCTTGTTGAGCGCGACGATCGAGAAGCGGCCGCCCTCGCCGACGCCGCCGTAGACCGAGATCAGGCGGCCGTCGACGCTCCGTTCCGGGCGGTGCGGCGCGTAGTCGAGGAGCGGCGGGCGGGAAGACGGCAGCAGGCGGTCGCCGCGGCCGATCTCTTCCTTGAAGGTCACGATCTGGAAGGTGGCCGGGTTGCCGGGCTCGATCTGCCGCGCGGTGCCCAGGTAAAAGGCCTCGTAGCCGAGCACTTCGCGGGTTTCCGGGTCGGGCATCGGCTTGCCCTTGCGGTAGACCTGCCACATGTCGACGCCGGGCTTGGCGTTGGCCACGTAGGCGAGGTCGCCGTTGGCGAGGAAGACGCGGTCCTGCTGCGTGGCGACGATGCGCGCGGCGTCGTTCAGCCCGGTTTCGTCGACGACCAGCGGGGCGGAGAGGAAGGGCTCGATGACGTTCGGCGGAATGCTCGGAATCGCCTGGCCGATCTGTTCGGAATAGATGCGCGGCTGCAGGCGGGCGCTCGCCGACTGCAGGGTGAGGCGCGGGTTGCCGTCGGCGTCGCGCTCGAGGACGATCACGTCGCCCGGATAGATGCGGTGCGGATTCTTGACCTGATCCTTGTTCAGGCGCCAGATTTCGGGCCAGCGCCAGGGATCCTTCAGGAACTTGCCGGAAATGCCCCACAGGGTGTCGCCGGGAACCACGACGTGACGATCCGGTGCGTTGTCGGCGAGCTGTATCGGCTGTCCGGCGGCGCTGCAAAGCGTCGCCGCCACGGCCAGAATGAGCGCGGAAATAATGCGGATCATCGTGATATCCTCATGCGAGCGGCCGGCTTCCCGCGGGAATGCCGGTGCGGAAACTCCGGGTTCTGGCGCCTGTCATAGTGATGTTCCGCCCTGGATCATCGGCTGGCGTCTTAGCGTACAATGCGCTGTTTTTCAAGACATTGCGGCAGATTCTGCACGTAATTACTTATTCGATCAAGCTTTTTATGGCTCTTCTACCCATTCTCCGTTTTCCCGATCCGCGCCTGAAAAAAGTCGCTTCTCCCGTCGCAAAAATTGACGATGGCATTCGTCGTCTGGCGCGCGACATGGCCGAAACGATGTACGAAGCGCCGGGCATCGGTCTGGCCGCGACGCAGGTCGACGTGCATAAATGCGTCATCGTCATCGACATCTCGGAAGAAAGAAACCAGCTGCTGGTTCTGGTCAATCCGGAGATCGTCGAGCGCGACGGCGTCCAGGTCTGCGAGGAAGGCTGCCTGTCGGTGCCCGGCATCTACGACAAGGTCGAGCGCGCCGAGCACGTCGTCGTGCGCTATCTCGATCTCGACGGCAGGGCGCAGACGGTGTCGGCCGGCGGCCTGCTTGCCGTCTGCCTGCAGCACGAAATCGACCATCTGCGCGGCCAGGTCTTCGTCGAGCACCTGTCGCAGCTGAAGCAGACGCGGATCAAGGCGAAGCTCGCCAAGCAGGCGCGGATCACCGCATGAAAGTGATCTTCGCCGGGACGCCGGAGTTCGCCGCGGTCGCGCTGCGCGCCATTCTCGCCGCCGGGCACGAGGTTCCCCTCGTGCTCACCCAGCCGGACCGCCCGGCAGGGCGCGGCATGGCCCTGCACGCTTCGCCGGTCAAGGTCGAGGCGCTGGCCGCCGGGATCGAGGTCTTCCAGCCGCCGACGTTGAAGGACGCGGCGGCGCAGGCGCACATCCGCGCCGTCGGCGCCGACGTCATGGTGGTCGCCGCCTACGGCCTGATCCTGCCGCAGGCCGCGCTCGACCTGCCGCGCCTCGGCTGCCTCAACATCCACGCCTCGCTGCTGCCGCGCTGGCGCGGCGCGGCGCCGATCCAGCGCGCCATTCTCGCCGGCGACGAAGAGACCGGCGTCTGCATCATGCAGATGGAGGCCGGGCTCGACACCGGGCCGGTGCTGCATTCCGAAGCCCTGCCGATCACCGGCGACGACACGGCGGCGACGCTGCACGACAAGCTGGCGACGCTCGGCGGCCGCCTGATCGTCGAGGCGCTCGCGCGCCTGCCGCTGGCGCCGGCGGCGCAGCCGGCCGCGGGCGTCACCTACGCCGCCAAGATCGACAAGGCCGAGGCGCCGCTCGACTGGCGCCTGCCGGCCGCGCAGCTGGCGCGCCAGGTGCGCGCCTTCAATCCCTTTCCGGGCGCGACGGCGAGCCTGGACGGCGGCACGATCAAGATCTGGCAGGCTGACGCGCTGGCGGACGGCGGCGCGCCGGACCTCGCGCCAGGTTTCGTCCTCGCGGCCGACAAGCACGGCATCGTCGTCGCCTGCGGCAGCGGCGCCCTGCGCCTGACCGAGCTGCAGAAGGCCGGCGGCAAGCGCCTGCCGGCGGGGCAGTTCCTGGCCGGCACGCCGCTCGCGGCGGGCAGCCGCTTCGCCCTGCCCGCGGCTTGAATTCCGGCGTTTCTCCCCCATCTGATCCGTCGACACTTTCGGCGCATCCGCCGTCACGGAGATTCCCGCAATGCTTGGCAACTGGTTGAAAACCTCGATCCTGATGGCCGCCATCCTGGCGCTTTTCGGCGCGATCGGCGGCATGGTCGGCGGCGCTTCGGGCATGCTCGTCGCGCTGCTCTTCGGCGGCGCGATGAACGTCTTCGCCTACTGGTTCTCGGACCGGATGGTGCTCAAGATGTACAACGCGCGCGAGGTCGACGAAGCGTCGGCGCCGCAGTTCTACAACATGGTGCGCGAACTCGCGCAGCGCGCCGGCCTGCCGATGCCCAGGGTCTACCTGATCGACGAGGCGCAGCCGAACGCCTTCGCCACCGGCCGCAATCCGGAAAACGCGGCGGTCGCGGCGACCACCGGCATCCTGCAGCTGCTGTCGGCGCGCGAGATTCGCGGCGTCATGGCGCACGAGCTGGCGCACGTGCGCCATCGCGACATCCTGATCTCGACGATCTCGGCGACGATGGCCGGCGCCATTTCGGCGCTCGCCAACTTCGCGGTGTTCTTCGGCGGCCGCGACGCCGACGGACGTCCGGCCAACCCGCTGGCCGGCATTGCCGTCGCCCTGCTCGCGCCGCTCGCCGCGTCGCTGATCCAGATGGCGATATCGCGCGCCCGCGAGTTCGAGGCCGACCGCGGCGGCGCCGAGATCAGCGGCGATCCGCACGCGCTGGCCGACGCGCTGGCCAAGATCGAGGCCTACGCGCGCGGCATCCCGCTGGCGACCGCCGAGGCGCATCCGGAAACGGCGCAGATGATGATCATGAATCCGCTCGCCGGCGGCGGTCTCGACAGCCTGTTCAGCACCCACCCGAAAACGGCCGAGCGCGTCGCCCGCCTGCGCGCGATGGCGCGTGCCCGCGGCTAGTCGCGGTTAGTTGCCGCTAGTTTTTTCCGCGTCGGCGTCCGGGGTCCGTTCCAGATGGAGCGGGCCATTTTGCTTGGGCGGCCGGGTTTTGCCGAGCGCGTCGCGCAGGACGTTGGCCAGCCGGTAGCCGGCCTCGGCGACGCGGCGGCGGGCGATTTCCTGCGCGTTCTCGTGGAACGCCGGGCCGATTGTCGGAACCGCGTCGTCGCCGGGCGGATAGACGCCGTCGCGGGCGATCCGCCAGCTTTCCTCCAGCCATTGTTCCGGCGTTCCCGCAATGGCCGGTGGCGGATGCAGTTCGCGCAGGGCGCGCGCGGCGGCCTCCAGGCGTGGGCCGCGCAGCCAGGGGGCGCCGGGCAGGTCGTCCCAGTAGGCGTGCAGCTTCATGGTCGGCAGCCGCGGGTGGAAGGGCGTCGCGACGGTCAGCGCATTGCCGCCGGCGTCGCCTCGTCCGTCGGCGTCGTAGCGGCTGACGACGTGCAGCGGCTGGTGCGCGTCGCCGACCAGATGGATCAGCCAGGGCAGCGCGTACGCGCGCGCCGCGAGACCGGCGCGCGCGTTGCCGAGGGTTTTGAGCAGGTCGGCGAGACGCGGTTCGAGCTCGCCCTCTTCCGCCGCTATTCCTTTGTTTTTTTCTCCGGCGGCGGGACGGGGGGCGTGGCCGAGCGGGCGGTCGGCGAAATGCCACTGGCGGTGGCGCTCCATGTCGGGGAAACCGGGCAGCGGCGCCGTCGGCGCTTCGCTCCCGGCGTGGTGGAAGCGTGGGTCCCGGCGGATGTCGTCGGGCCAGGTCGAGGCTTCGACGAAGGCCGAGTGCTCCGGGGTCTCGCCCTTGCCGCGCGCCAGCCAGCGTTCGTAGTCGGGGTGCGCGCGCAGCAGCCGGGCGATTTTGGCGCGGGTCGCGTCGTCGAGCTGCTGCCAGGCGATCTCGGCGCTCAGGCGGTGGCCGGCGGCGTTCCACGCCAGGCCCGCTTGCGGCGGCAGCGCCAGCAGCGCGGCGAGCGCCAGGGCGCGCAGCTTCAAGCGGAGCGGTCGAGCCCGATGTCCTCGAGCGAGGCCGGGTCTTCGAGCGGTTCGAGGTGGGTGAGCACGCTGGCGTAGGGCAGCGCGGCGCGGATGTCCCTCTCCACGCGCTCGACCAGTTCGTGCCCGCGCTGCACGCTCCAGGCGCCGGGTACCAGCACGTGCACGTCGACGAAGCCGCGCGCGCCCGACTGGCGCGTGCGCAGGGCGTGGAATTCGATGCCCTGCGCGCGGTAGCCGTCGAGGATGGCGACGACCAGCGCGTGCTGCGCGGGCGGCAGGGCGACGTCCATCAGGCCGTCGGCCGAGCGGCGCACGAGGCGCCAGCCGGTCCATACGATGTTCGCGGCGACCAGCAGGGCGAGTAGCGGGTCGAGCCAGAGCCAGCCGGTCAGCGCGACGGCGCCGACCCCGGCGATGACGCCGACCGAGGTCCACACGTCGCTCAGCAGGTGGTGCGCGTCGGCTTCGAGCGTGATCGAGCGGTGCTCCTTGCCGGCCGCCATCAGGACGCGGGCGGTGAACAGGTTGATCAGCGAGGCGCCGACCGAAACGGCGAGACCGATGCCGACCTGCTCGAGCGGCTGCGGATGGAGCAGGCGCTCGACGGCGGCGACCCCGATGCCGAGCGCGGCGAGCAGGATGAGCAGGCCCTCGAAGCCGCTCGAGAAGTACTCGGCCTTGCCGTGGCCGTAGGCGTGGTTGGCGTCCGCCGGCTGCGCGGCGACGGTCAGCATGGCCAGGGCCATCAGCGCGCCGGCCAGGTTGACGAAGGATTCGAGGGCGTCGGAGAGCAGGCCGACCGAGCCGGTCATCCACCAGGCGACGCCCTTCAGCAGGATGGTCGCGAGCGCGGCGCCGATCGACAGCCAAGCGTAGCGCTTGAGCGATGCGGGGATCATGCGCGCATTATCCCCGCCCGCCGCAAATCCTGCCAGCAAGGCCATGCTAGACTTGAAGCACAAGCGATTCCTTCCATAACGACAGCGCAACCCAGACGAATTCCGGCCGTGCCCTCTTCCTCACCTCCTTCTTCGCCCCGTCCCCGTTTCACCCGCGTCGCCAAACCTGCGGCGACGCCCGCCGCACCGAGCATTCGCGGCGTCCGGGGCGACCCCGTGCCGTCGACGCTGCCGCCCGACTCGCTGGCCTGGAGCCTGCTGCTCGCCGCGCGCGCGGTCGCCGCGGTGCGCGACGGCAAGAGCCTGACCGAGGGCCTGCTGGTCAGCGCCGGGGAAGCGCCGGCGACGCGCGCCGCCGCGGCCGACGTCGCCTACGGCGTGCTGCGCCGTTACGGCTGGGGCGATTTCATCCTCGGCCGTCTGCTGGAGAAGGCGCTGCCGCATCCCGAGGTGCACGCCCTGCTGCTCGCCGCGCTGTATCGCCTGGAGACGCGCCCGGAGGCGACGCACACGGTGGTCGACCAGGCCGTCGCGGCGGCCGGCGAGATCGCCGGCGGCGCTTTCCGCGGGCTGGTCAACGGCGTGCTGCGCAACTTCCTGCGCCAGCGCGAATCGCTGCTCGCGGCGGCCGCCGTCGACGACGAGGCGGCGCTGCAGCATCCGCGCTGGTGGCTGAACAAGCTGCGCCGCGCCTGGCCGGCCGACTGGCTGCGCGTGGTCGCCGCCGGCAACGCGCAGGCGCCGATGACGCTGCGCGTCAATTGCCGCCACGCGACGCCCGAGGCCTATCTCGCCCGCCTTACCGACGCCGGCATCGGCGCGCGGCGCGTCGGCGCGAGCGGTCTTCTGCTCGACCGGCCGGCGGCGGTCGACGCCCTGCCCGGCTTTGCCGACGGCTGGGTCTCGGTGCAGGATGCCGGCGCGCAGCGCGCCGCCGAACTGCTCGCGCCCGCGCCCGGGAGCCGCGTGCTCGACGCCTGCGCGGCGCCCGGCGGCAAGACCGCGCACCTGCTCGAAATGGCCGGCGCGCCCGGACTCGATCTGCTGGCGCTCGACATCGACGCGCTGCGCACGCGGCGCATCGAGGACAACCTGCGCCGTCTCGGCCTCGCCGCGACGGTGCGCGTCGCCGACTGCGCCGAGGTCGGCGGCTGGTGGGACGGGCGGCCCTTCGACGCCATCCTCGCCGACGTCCCCTGCTCGGCCTCCGGCGTCGTGCGCCGGCATCCGGACAGCAAGTGGCTGCGCCGCGAAAGCGACATCCGGCGCTTCGCCAAGACGCAGGCGGCGATCCTCGATGCGCTGTGGCCGCTGCTGCGCCCCGGCGGTCGCCTGCTCTACGCGACCTGCTCGGTCTTCCCCGAGGAGAACGGCGGCCAGATCGACGCCTTCCGCGTGCGCCAGCCGGGCGCCGAGCGGCTGGCCGAGGAGCAACTGCTGCCGCAGGACGATCACGACGGGTTCTACTATGCGCTGCTGCGCAAGAGCGCTTAGTTCGCTGCTCTTCGGCCTCGCGGCGCTGTTCTGCGCGACGCTGTCGGCGCAGGCCGCCGAGATCAGCCTGCGCGCGCCGCACCTGCTGCCGACCGACGATGGCTACAGCGTTTCCGCCGACTTCAACATCAATTTCAACGCCCGCCTCGAAGAAGCGGTGGCCAAGGGCGTCGTCCTCTATTTCGTCGCCGAGTTCGAGCTGGCGCGGCCGCGCTGGTACTGGCTCGACGAGCACGTGGTCAGCCGCAGCCAGACCTGGCGGCTGTCCTACCACGCGCTGACGCGCCAGTACCGCCTCTCCTCCGGCGCCCTGCACCAGAGCTTCTCGAGTCTCGACGAGGCGCTGCGCATCCTCTCGCGCCTGCGCAACTGGCAGGTGGTCGACAAGTCGGCGCTGCGCACCGATGAAACCTATCTCGCCAGCCTGCGCCTGCGTCTCGACCTGACGCAGATGCCGAAGACCTTCCAGGTCAGCGCGCTGGCCAACAAGGACTGGAATCTGGCTTCGGACTGGGCGCGCTGGAGCTTCTCGCCGGGCGAACACCCGCCGGGCGCCGGCGTGCCGCCGCCCGGCGCTGCG
>RCMZ01000016.1_pt1 | contig 108306 bp, 108 predicted proteins | sample 2041141 | NCBI WGS metagenome assembly RCMZ01 (sample SAMN09708263, study PRJNA481090) | Wastewater metagenome, whole genome shotgun sequencing project. | biome: sewage; isolation source: Davis station wastewater (DW) | place: Antarctica: Davis Station | collected 2010-03-01 | reverse complement strand
GCAACTCGTTGATTTTTACCGGCTTTTGAAACAAGCCACATCAGCGAAGGGGCGAATTATACAGAGGTTTTACTTCCGGTCAACGTTTTTTATTGAAACAATAAAAAACGTTGACCGAAAAGACCGCAACTCATTGAATAAACAACAGAACAACCTTAAAGTCGACAATCAGATCCGGCCGTTGCGCCACACACCCCCACTCCTAAGTGAGACTTTTGCCCCCGGCCAGCAAGCCAAAAGCTCCTTCAAAGGGAGGCTTTTTGCTAAACTCTTGCGAGTTTTTGCTTCCGGCCCTCCCTCATGAACAAACCTACTTCACACCTCACCTCCTTCTCCACCCGGCCAGACGGGAAAGAAGCGAGCAAGCGCAGGCTCGTCGTCGGAGGGATTGGCGGAGTGGCGCTACTCGGCATGGTCACCGCCTTCGCTACTGCACCGAGCACCGAAGCCCCCCGCCTGGAACTGCAGACCGTCGTGGAAACGCTCGCGACACCGACAACCGCCCCCATCTCCAGCGAAGGCACCACATTCCTCCACGAAGAACTGATACAGCGCTCCGATACGGTATCAAGCCTGTTCAACCGGCTGGGCATCGCCGATCGAGAAGCACTCGAGTTCATTCGGTTCAACGAAACCGCACAGGCGGTTTCCCGCCAACTACGTCCCGGGAAAACGGTCTCCGCACAAACATCCGAAAGCGGCGAACTCCTTTCGCTCTACTTTCCGCTGAACGGCAAGGATTCCATCCTCACCATCCGACGCGATGGCAATAAGTTTATCGCGAGCGAAGAAACACCCGAGCTGGAAGCCCGGACGCACGTCAAGTCCGGAGAAATACGGAATTCACTTTTTGGCGCCACCGATGCGGCAGGCATTCCGGACGCCATCGCCACCCAGCTCGCAGAGATTTTCGGTGGCGACATCGACTTCCACCGAGATCTGCGCAAGGGCGACCGCTTTTCATTGGTATACGAAACGCTCAGCCATCGGGGACTAACCATTCGAAGCGGGCGTATTCTCTCCGCCGATTTCACGAACAACCAGAAGACGTATCAGGCGTTCTGGTTTTCCAGCGGCAACAACAAGGGCAGCTATTACACAGCGGAAGGCAAAAGCCTGCGCAAGGCATTCCTGCGCTCGCCCCTTGAGTTTTCCCGAGTCACTTCCGGGTTCACGACCGCCCGCTTCCATCCGGTACTACAAACCTGGCGCGCCCACAAAGGCGTGGACTACGGCGCCCCCATCGGCACCCGCGTACGCACGGTGGCCGACGGCACGGTCGAGTTCGCCGGACGCCAGAACGGCTACGGGAATCTGATCGTCGTGAAGCACCAAGGCAATTACTCGACGGCCTACGGACACCTCAACGGATTCGGCACCAACATCCGCAAAGGCACCCGCGTCAGCCAGGGCGACCTCATCGGCTACGTTGGAAAGACCGGACTGGCCTCCGGCCCCCATTTGCATTATGAATTCCGGGTGAACAACCAGCAGGTCAATCCGCTTGCCGTCACGCTACCGACGGCGATCCCGCTCGAAGCTTCGCAGATTGCCCGCTACAAAGCTGCGGTCATACCTCTGCGAGAGCAACTGAATCTCGCAAAACAGATCAGCCTGGCAACGGCCGAGTAATCCAACTCCGCACGACCTGACAAAAACAAACCCCGTTTTTCCTGAGAAAAACGGGGTTTCTTTTTGCGGTACCGCAGCGTCGGAACTCAGCAGCCCAACCAAAAGCAAGCTCAAACGGAGAAGGACGAACCGCAGCCGCAGGTAGAAGAGGCATTGGGGTTCTTGATGACGAACTGCGAACCCTCAAGCCCTTCGCTGTAGTCAATCTCGGCACCCACCAAATACTGGTAGCTCATCGGGTCGACGAGCAAGGTCACGCCGTTTTTCTCCAACGCGGTGTCATCCTCGTTGCTCACCTCATCGAAGGTAAAACCGTACTGAAACCCCGAGCATCCGCCCCCTGTCACAAAAACGCGAAGCTTCAGGTCGGGATTGCCCTCTTCCTCAATCAACTCCTTGACCTTGCTTGCCGCGCTATCGGTAAAAACGAACGGCATCGGAATCTCGGTTGCTGCATTCATTGCTCACTCCTTGAAAATCCAAAACTGCGGCGCGACTTCAATTACTCGACGCCAGCTTCAATTCGACGGTTTTGGCACTGGCACTTGTCTGATGCACCAGACGCCCCTGCACCACCGCCCCCTGCTGCATCTCGAGCTGGTGGTACTCAACATCACCTGTGACCCGCGCATTGGGCAGGAGTTCCAAGGACTCCCCCGCGAACACCGGCCCGATTACGTTCCCATTGATGACAACGTGCCCGACCGATATCTCCCCCTCCACCTTCGCCTGCTCGCTGATCACCAGCATCCCGGAGGGGCCTTCTTCGCAACGGATATTGCCATGAACTTCGCCGTCCACCCGCAAACCACCGCTGAACGTAACATTCCCCTCGATTCGGGTTCCGGCTCCGATCAGACTATCGATCTTGTTTTGCGGTTTGCCACTTTTCTTCCCACCGAACATGAAACGCCTCCTCCTATGGGTTGACTGATTGCCGGGCCCGCACCACACCATCCTGCAGGATGCGCACCTCCACATCCTTGAGCACGGCTGCCGCCGAAACGGAAAACTCGCCCTCGACCCGCTGAAAATTCCGAACCTCGAGGCTGATGCTCTGCGAGCCTGGATCGCCCAAACGGGGGTGTTCGATCATAACATCCTGATCATCAACCCGCACCTTGAGCAACAACTGCAGCGTTCCGGAAAAAGGCTTGGCCTGACGGGGAAGATTATTGACGACGAGCAAGCGGTATCGATATTTTCCGGGAGCCCCAGCCGCCTCGACCTGAAGGCGATTGATACTGACCACCCCCTCTTCCCTGGCGCCGGAAGGTGAAAGCATGCCTTCAAAAAAAGCCAGATCCTGCTTGAGCCTTGCATTCTCAAGCTCAAGAAGTTGAACTTGTTGCGATAGCTGCTGCTGCGCCGTCCGCTCGATCTGCACGGCGCTCTCCCCCGCCCCCGCCATCACTCGCAAGCGAACCGCCTCCGCCCCCAACTCGGCAAGCTGCGCCTGCAATCCTTCGATCTGCCGGGTCGACTCTTCGCTGTGGAAGCCAGCGAAACGACGCCCCGAATCATAAATCCACGCCGCCAGCACAAGCGAAAGAGAAAGAACGACGACCGCCCCCAAAGCGCGCCAATACCACGCGATATGCGTACGGATCGACAGCCGGGGCGCATTGACGCCGAAACGCTGGCGCAAACGACGAAATTTCAGAGAGGCACCAGGAGTAGCCATAAATCCACGACTTCGGCGAGGCCGATCACAATATTCAAATTCCGGGCAGACGGAGCAGCACCCCGTTCAGCGAAAGAAGCCTTCCCCAGCGGATTCCGGCAAGAGCTGAATCCAATGGACACAGCAAGTACAAAAGAGCCTGGGTGAGGGGCTTCTGCGTTTTCACCTGCAACCCAAAGCGGACAGCCGGAATTCTGACACACGGCGCCACAGGAATCCACGAAGCAGCGACTTCAATACCCGGGCTTTATTTAGAATCTCCAGGCATTCCGAGTCGCCCAGAAAACACAAAAGCCGCCCGAAGGCGGCTTTCTCGTGGGAGGCGCGATTAACGCTTCGAGAACTGCTTGCGACGGCGTGCTTTGTGGAAGCCAACCTTCTTACGCTCCACCTCACGCGCATCGCGCGTGACGAAACCGGCCTTGGAAAGGGCGGACTTCAGGGCGGCGTCGTATTCGACCAGCGCGCGCGTAATACCGTGACGGACGGCGCCGGCTTGGCCGGACTCGCCACCACCGGCAACGTTCACCATGATGTCGAAAGTTCCGGTGTGCTCGACGAGCTCAAGCGGCTGGCGCACGATCATGCGACCGGTCACACGGGAAAAGAATTCATCGACCGGCTTGCCGTTAACAACGATGTTGCCGCTGCCGCGCTTCATGAAAACACGAGCCACAGCGCTTTTGCGGCGACCGGTGCCGTAGTAGAGATTATCAGCCATTTCGACCCCTTAGATTTCCAGAACTTTCGGCTGTTGGGCGGTATGCGGATGCGCATCGCCCGCATAGCACTTCATCTTCTTGAGCATGGCGTAGCCGAGCGGCCCCTTCGGGAGCATGCCCTTCACGGCCTTCTCGAGAACACGAGCCGGGAAGCGCTGCTGCATCTTCGCGAAGCTGGTCTCATAGATACCGCCGGGGTAACCGGTGTGGCGATAGTACTTCTTGTCTTCAGCCTTGTTGCCGGTGACGCGCAGCTTCTCGACGTTGGTCACGACGATGTAGTCGCCGGTGTCAACGTGCGGCGTGAATTCGGGTTTGTGCTTGCCGCGCAGGCGACGAGCGATTTCGGTGGCGAGGCGACCGAGCACCTTGTCAGTGGCATCAACCACAAGCCACTCGCGCTTCACCTCATGCGGTTTGGCGGAGAAAGTCTTCATTTAAAACGCCGTCCTTTTATGCCTGATAACGGAAAGCCGAGCATGTTATTTCAAACAGGCGGCTCATGTCAATCAGTCTACGAAACAAAAAAAACGCGACTCGTTGGAGTCGCGCTAAATCCACACCAAAGGAGGAGGGTGGAGGAGACAAACGTTGAGCACTTGAACCAAGCTACGTCAGAGCACTCGGGTTGAAATCATTATGGGGGAGCAAAAAGCAAAAATCAAGAATAATTTGTGCATCGCATCATTAACTTTTCTATCAGCAAATTAATTTTATTAATTATATGTTTTTTACATCTACATCATGCGCATAAGAAGAAATTACGAAATTAATATCACAATCCGTAATTACAATTATCGCCGCTTTCAGCAAAACTCAACGCTACGATGCTGCATTGCAGCAAACTTCCGAGTTCAGCTACCAAGGACTCGCCTTTAGAATCGCGTTTTTCGAACGGAGGAAGCACAGTGGAATGCACCGTCAAATGGACCGGCGAGGGAATGGCTTTCCAGGCGGAAACGGGGAGCAAGCACACCTTGATGATGGACGGCCCGCCCGATGCCGGTGGGCGCAACCTCGCCGCGCGCCCGATGGAGTTGGTGCTTGCAGGAACCGGAGGCTGCACCGCCTTCGACGTGGTGCTCATCCTGAAAAAAGGACGCCACGCGGTATCGGGCTGCGAAGTCAGTCTGAAAGCGGAACGCGCCGATAGCGACCCCAAGGTCTTTACCCACATCCACTTCCACTTCCGGGTCAGCGGGAAGCAGCTGAAGCCCGAGGCCGTCGCGCGCGCGATTGAACTGTCCAAAGAAAAGTACTGCTCGGCCTCGATCATGCTCGGCAAAACCGCCGAGATCACGCACGATTTCGAGATCGTCGAGGACTGATCCCTCCCACGGCAGCCCTTGACCCGAATCAACGGGCAGAGGACTGTCGGTCGCTCCGACCTAGATGTAGTACGCCGTCCGCGTCATGATGTGCGAAGCGACGCGCATCCCCGCCTTCACCGCTGCCGGCAATTCTAGCGCGCCGAGACGAACCGCCTCGTCGGCATGGCTGGCCTCGTCGAACTTCATCTGCATCAAGATCGCTCTCGAACGCGCATCTTGTTCAGGCAAGCGCACGAGATGGCGATCCAGATGCGCCTCGACCTGGCGCTCGGTCTCGGCAAGAAAGCCCAGATTCCAGCCATCGCCTAGCCGCGCGGCTACTACGCCCAGGGAAAAAGCACCGAGATACCACAGCGGATTGAGCACGCTCCTGCGCCCGCCCAATTCGCCGATACGCCGCGACGTCCAGGCCAGGTGCTCGGTTTCCTCCTGAGCGGCGCCCGTCAGCGAGCGCCTGAGGCTCTCGTTGCGACACGCCAGCGCCTGCCCCTGATAAAGAGCCTGAGCGCAGACCTCGCCACTGTGATTGACGCGCATCAGCGCAACCACGCGGACCTTCTCCGCCGCATCCAGCGACGCCTCGGGAAAATCTTCGCCGGGAACCGGGCGAACGGCCGCGCCGGCCGCAAACACGGTGCGCAAAGCCCTGTCAAACTCGACGATCAGACGATCGGAAAACATCAAGACATCCCCTACGGCGTGCGCGTACTCGGCAGCCCGCCCGCCCGCAGCGCCGCGCGGGCAGTTGCAGCATCGCGCACCGGAATGCCGCCAGCGCAGAAATACTCGCCGTAGAGCGCAGCATGCTGTCGGTTCAGAGTGCTGCCCTGAATCCTGACCCATTGATTACTGCGGGCCTTCGACCAGCTGCCGTCGGCGCGACCGAAAGCATAGAGCCGGCGCTCCGCGGATTCGCAGCGAATTCCTTCATGACTGACATTGCGAGCTCCGGACGGACTCTGCACGACCAGCGTGTAGCGCACGACGCCATCGGCGCCGACGCTGATGGACTCGGAATCGACCATGAAGCGGTTGTCGGTCGCCGCACTGACGAAGATCGGAACGAGATTCTCCGCCTTCGGGGAAGACGGAAGGGCGGCCTCGATTTCCTCCCAGCGCTTCGTCTCGTACTCGTCGTCGAAACCGGACGCTGCGACCGCGACCGACGCAAGCAGGCTCAAGCCGAGCCACAGCCCCCCCCTACACATCCTCTTACGCATTACCCGGCTCCAGGTCCGATCGAATCAAACGAAATCGCAAATCAAATGGTCGCAGCAGTGCGCGACAACACGGCTTCGATCTCCGCGAACGTGCGCGCAACCTCTTCGGGATGGATCGCCACACCGAGCTGCCTAGCGATCTGCGAAGCCGAAAAAATTCCTCGCACCAACTCTCGCCCGCTCACCAGATCGCTCTCGACGACCAAAGCATGCTGACGCCCGCTGTGCTTCAGCGTCTCGACCACGTGCCCAACGCGCGCGCGCAAAACATCGCGGATATCGACAACTTCAACCGCGCTCTGCGGCGTCATGATGTCCCGGACCACGAGATCCTCGTGCCGCCCCCCGCGATCACGCACCACCTGCATCGGGCGCTCGCCCAGAAGATCCCGTGCTGTAAGCAGGCCGAGGACGCATCCATCGGCGTCGACCACGAGCAGGGAGCGAACGCCCCGCGCAATCATCGCGTGGTTGGCCGCTTCGATACGCGTGTCCGCGTCGATGGTCGCCGCCGCCACAAGGCGCAGATCGGTCATCACCTCGACGGCCGGCGAATCGACATTCACCGGTCGCGGAGAAAACTGCGTGAATTGGGGATAAACCGCTCCGGCCTGCAAGCGGGCGAGTTTCAGGGGCTTGTATTCCAGCTCTGCCATGATGACCTCCTAGGTGGACACGTACAGCCAAAGCTCAAACATCGAACCGGTCCGCGGACGCCCCGCAACTACGCTATTCCTCGCGCGCGTCGCCCGGCACCGCGCCATCCTTCGCCACCGGCGGCCGCGGACGCCGGTGGTCGGCATCGAGATAACGCGCCAGCTCGTTGAGCGCCTGCTCGTAAACCCCCCGCTTGAACTCGATCACCGCATCGAGCGGAATCCAGTAATGGCTCCAGCGCCAGGCATCGAACTCGGGATGATTGCATGCGCGCAGCGAGATATCGCTGTCACGCCCCGCCAATCGCAAAAGAAACCATATCTGCTTCTGCCCCTTGTAGCTTCCGCGCCACTCACGTTTGACCCAATGGGTCGGCACATCGTAACGCAACCAGTCCTTGGTCCGCCCGAGGATACGGACGTGCTCGGGCAACAAGCCAACCTCTTCGTGAAGTTCCCGGTACATCGCCTGCTCCGGGGACTCGCCCCGCTTGATGCCGCCTTGAGGAAACTGCCACGAGTGCTCACGGATGCGCTTGCCCCAGAAAACCTCGTTTTTTGCGTTACATAGAATGATGCCGACGTTCGGGCGATAGCCTTCACGGTCAAGCATTTTGAAAACCTGCGAAAATGTTGAATTGGAGCCATTCTTCCATATTTCAAATAGCTTGGAAAGCCGAGCCGGAGGGCGTGGCGGCGCCTTGCCGAAAAGCGCAGAAATATCGCACGCACCGCATCTGTCTAGTAAAATCGCATTTTTACCCTACGAACCTTTGGCCATGCGCACTTCGCAATTTTTCCTCTCCACGCTCAAGGAAGCCCCTTCGGACGCCGAGATCGTCAGCCACAAGCTGATGCTGCGCGCCGGCCTGATCAAGCGCCTGGCGGGCGGCATTTACACCTGGATGCCGGTCGGCCTGCGCGTGCTGCGCAAGGTCGAAAACATCGTGCGCGAGGAAATGGACCGCGCCGGTGCCGTCGAACTGCTGATGCCGGCCGTCGTTCCGGCCGAGCTCTGGCAGGAAACCGAGCGCTGGGAAAAGTACGGCCCCGAGCTGCTGCGCTTCAAGGACCGCCACCAGCGCGACTTCGTGATCGGGCCGACGCACGAGGAAGTCATCACCGACGTGGTGCGCAAGGACGTCAAGAGCTATCGCCAACTGCCGCTGCACCTCTATCAGGTGCAGACCAAATTCCGCGACGAGATCCGCCCGCGCTTCGGCGTCATGCGCGGCCGCGAATTCCTGATGAAGGACGGCTACTCCTTCCACGCGAATTTCGAGGACCTGCAGCGCGAGTACGGCAAGATGCACGAAACCTACTGTCGCATCTTTTCGCGCCTCGGCCTCAAGTTCCGCCCGGTGGCGGCGGATACCGGGTCGATTGGCGGCACCGGCTCGCACGAATTCCACGTCCTCGCCGATTCCGGCGAGGACGCCCTGGCTTACTGCCCGACTTCCGACTACGCGGCCAACGTCGAACTGGCCGAGGCGCTGGCCCCGGCGGCCGCGCGCGGCGCCCCTGCCGCCGCCATGGAAAAGCTGGCGACGCCGGGCAAGACCAAGTGCGAGGACGTCGCCGCCTTCCTGAAGCTTCCGCTGGCCCAAATGGTCAAAGCGATCGCCATCGTGCGCGAACTGCCGGAGAACGATCCGGCGCGCTTCGCGTTGATCCTGCTGCGCGGCGATCACGACCTCAACGAAATCAAGGCGCAGAAAGTCGTCGGCGAATTCCGTTTCGCGCGCGACGAGGAAATCGTCGCCGCGCTCGGCTGCAAGCCCGGCTACATCGGCCCGGTCGGCGCCGGCGCCATCCCAGTTTTCGCCGACCGTACGGTCGCCGTGCTTAGCGACTTCGTCTGCGGCGCCAACGAGGCCGGCTTCCACCTGGGCGGCGTCAACTTCGGGCGCGACCTGCCGGAACCCACCGCCGTCGCCGATCTGCGCAACGTCGTCGCCGACGACCCCTCACCGGACGGCAAGGGCGTGCTCGAGCTCTGCCGCGGCATCGAGGTCGGCCACATCTTCCAGCTGCGCACCAAGTACGCCGCGGCGATGAAGTGCACCTTCCTCGACGAAGGCGGCAAGGAGCAGGTCATGGAAATGGGCTGCTACGGCATCGGCGTATCGCGCATCGTCGGCGCCGCCATCGAGCAGAACCACGACGAGCGCGGCATTGTCTTCCCGGCGGCCATTGCGCCCTTCGCCGCCTGCATCGTGCCGATGGGCTACGCCAAGAGCGAAGCCGTCAAGACGGCGGCCGACGCTCTCTACGCTGAACTCAAGGCGGCCGGCATCGACGTCCTGCTCGACGACCGCAACGAGCGCCCCGGCGTCATGTTCGCCGACATGGAGCTGATCGGCATCCCGCACCGCATCGTCGTCGGCGAGCGCGGCCTGGCCGAAGGCAAGCTGGAATACAAGGGACGCACCGACGGCGAAGCGCGCATGGTCGCCGCCGGCGAAATCGCCGCGCTCCTGAAGGAAAGGTTGTGCGCCACCTGATCCGCCCCTTCGCGCTGCTCGCCCTGCTCGCGCCGCCCGGCGCTTTTGCGGGCGCGCAGAAGTACGAGCCGCTCTCGGCCAGCGTGCAGGCCGCGCTCTCGCGCACGGTATCCGATCAGGCGCCGCCGAAGAGTTCGTTCCGCGATTCTCTGGACGCGGTCGACTGGCTGGTCGAAATGTCGCGCCGGCTGGAAAAACGCATCCCGGACCGGGAAGGGCGGCTGGAGTTCCTGCGCGCGGTGCACTACGAGGCCACGCGCGCCGGGCTCGACCCGCAGCTGGTGCTCGGCCTGATCCAGGTCGAGAGCGGTTTCAAGAAATACGCCGTCTCGTCGGCCGGCGCCCGCGGCTACATGCAGGTCATGCCCTTCTGGGGAAGGCTGCTCGGGCGCGGCGACGACAACCTGTTCCACCTGCGCACCAATCTGCGTTACGGCTGCACCATCCTGCGCCACTATCTCGACATCGAGCAGGGCGACCTCTACCGCGCGCTCGGCCGCTACAACGGCAGCCTCGGCAAGCCCGAGTACCCGAACCTGGTGCGCGGCGCCTGGCACAACCACTGGAACTACGCGAACAGCCGGATCGCCTTGCGCTGATCCGGCCGGCAAGGAACGCGCTCAGCGCATCCCCGGCAGCATCCCCTTCATGCCGCGCATCAGCTTGGCCATGCCGCCCTTGGAGAACTGCTTCATCATCTTCTGCGTCTGCTCGAACTGGTTGAGCAGACGGTTCACTTCCTGCACCTGAACCCCGGCGCCGGCGGCGATTCGCCGCTTGCGCGAGGCCTTGAGCAGCTCGGGCTTGGCGCGCTCGGCCGGCGTCATCGAATTGATGATCCCCTCGATGCGGCCCACCGCCTTGTCCTCGACGCCGGCCGGCATCTGCCCGGCGGCCTGCGCGAACTGCGCCGGCAGCTTGTCCATCAGCGAGGAGAGGCCGCCCATCTTGCGCATCTGGCCGATCTGCTCCTTGAAGTCGTTGAGGTCGAAGCCCTTGCCGGATTTGAGCTTTTTGGCGAACTCGACCGCTTTCTGCTCGTCGATGCCTTTCTTCGCATCCTCGATCAGCGACAGCACGTCGCCCATGCCGAGAATTCGCGAAGCCATCCGCTCAGGATGGAAAGGCTCGAGTCCAGAGAGCTTCTCGCCGACGCCGGCATACTTGATCGGCCGCCCGGTGACGTGACGCACCGAAAGGGCCGCCCCGCCGCGCGCGTCGCCGTCGAGCTTGGTCAGCACGACGCCGGTCAGCGGCAGCGCCTCGTTGAAGGCCTTGGCCGTATTGACCGCGTCCTGGCCGAGCATGGCGTCGACGACGAACAGCGTTTCGATCGGATTGAGCGCCGCGTGCAGTTCGGCGATTTCCTTCATCATCGCCTCGTCGATCGCCAAGCGGCCGGCGGTATCGACGAGCAACACGTCGTGATAGTGGCGCTTGGCCCAATCGACCGCGTTGCGCGCGATATCGAGCGGCTTGTCGGTCGGCGCCGACGGGAAGAAATCGACGCCGGCCTGCGCGGCAACGGCCTTCAACTGCTCGATGGCGGCCGGGCGATACACGTCGCAGGAAACGACCAGCACCTTCTTTTTCTGCGTTTCGCGCAACAGCTTGCCCAGCTTGCCGACCGTCGTCGTCTTGCCGGCCCCCTGCAAGCCGGCCATCAGAACGATCGCCGGCGGCTGCGTGGCCAGGTTGAGGCCGTCGTGCGCCTCGCCCATGATCCGCGTCAGTTCGCGATGGACGACGCCGATCAGCGCCTGCCCCGGACTCAGCGAACCGATCACCTCCTCGCCCACCGCCTTTTCCTTGACGGCGGCGATGAACTCCTTGACCGCCGGCAAGGCCACGTCGGCCTCGAGCAGCGCCAGGCGCACTTCGCGCAGGGCATCGGTGATGTTTTCTTCGGTCAGGCGCGCTTCGCCGCGCAGCGTCTTCATGACGCGCGCAAGACGTTGGGTCAGGTTGTCGAGCATTTGGTTTCCGGCTTGGTGTAAACTTTGGGGATGCCGGCCATTCTACTGCACCTTCTGCCTCACATCGTTTCGTCCCTGCTTTATGCGGCGCTCGGCTTCCATTTCTGGCGCACGCGCTGGCGCGAAACCGACAAGCCGCTCGTCACCCTGCCGATGCAGCCGTGGGAGCGGGGCGCCATCTTCGCCGCCCTGCTGTTTCAGGGAATCGGGCTTTACGACGGCCTGTTCAGCGCGGGCGGCATGCATTTCTCGTTCAGCTTCGCGCTCTCCCTGATGCTCTGGCTGGCGGTGCTGATCTACTGGCTGGAAAGCTTCCGCTCGCGCATGGACGGGCTGCAGCCGATGGTGCTGCCGCTGGCTGCCGCGAGCGCCCTGCTGCCGGTGCTGTTTCCGCACGTGCGCGTCGTCGCGCATGCCGACGCCTGGGGCTTCAAGCTGCACTTCCTCGCCGCCATGCTGGCCTACAGCCTGTTTACGCTCTCCGCGCTGCACGCCGTCTTCATGGGCTTCGCCGAGCGCAAGCTGCACCAGCGCGCGCTGACCAAGAGCCTGGCCAGCCTGCCTCCGCTGCTGACCATGGAGGCGCTCCTCTTTCGCATGATCGTGATCGCCTTCGCACTGCTGACGCTGGCGCTCGGCAGCGGCATCCTGTTTTCCGAGACGCTGTTCGGCAAGGCCATGGCGCTCGATCATAAGACCCTGTTCGCCTTCGCCTCGTGGGGCATCTTCGCGGCGCTCCTGATCGGCCGCCGCGCCTACGGCTGGCGCGGCCGCATCGCGCTGCGCTGGACGCTGGCCGGTTTCATGGTGCTGCTGCTCGCCTACATCGGCAGCCGCTTCGTCGCGGAAGTGCTGATCGGCCGGCTGTAAACCAGCGCCCACCCTGTATCACCGCACCGCCGACAGCGCCCCGGCGAACTACCGGCAGCCGGATATCCGGCTCGCGAATGCAGGCCGCCCTCTCGCGGAAACGCCCACAGGAACCGCCCGCAAGCCCGCCCCCCACTTCTTTACAAACACGCTGGCGCAATGCATCATCGGGCCGATCTACGCGGCATAGCCCGAACCCCGACACTCCCACACCAACGAAAGCCGGCAACATTCCCTAGCGATACATGGCAGCCAACCCGCAACAAGCGCCGCTCAGCGGCCTCGCCCGCGCCCTTGTCCAGGCTGGCCGACTCAAGGAAGCCGAGGCGGAGGTCCTGCTCGCCCAAGTCAGCGGCAGCAACACCACCTTCATCGAGCAACTCGTCCACGCCAAAAAGGCGACCTCGCTCGAGATCGCCCGCTTCGCCGCCGACACCTTCGGATACCCGCTGCTCGACCTGGCCGCCTTCGACGACGCGCATATCCAGCAGAACGCGATCGATCGCAAGCTGATCGCGGCGCACCGCGTTCTGCCGCTGCACAAACGCGGCAACCGCCTCTCCATCGCCATCGCGGACCCGACCAACCTGCGCGCCCTGGACGAAATCCGCTTCCAGACCGGCATGGCGGTCGACCCGGTGATCGTCGAGGAAAGCAAACTCGCCCCGCTCGTCGCGAAGCTCTCCGAATCCGCCGAAGACACGCTCAAGAACCTCGCCAGCGAGGACATCAACCTCGAGTTCACCGACGAGGAAGCGCAAGCCAAGAACGACGAAGCCTCCACGGCCGACGTGGACGACGCGCCGGTCGTCAAGTTCATCCAGAAGATGCTGCTCGACGCCATCAACGACGGCGCTTCGGACATCCACTTCGAGCCTTACGAGAAGAGTTACCGCATCCGCTTCCGGGTCGACGGCATCCTGCGCGAGATCGCCGCGCCGCCGCTGGTGATCAAGGAAAAGATCGCTTCGCGCATCAAGGTCATCTCGCGCCTGAACATCGCCGAAAAGCGCGTCCCGCAGGACGGCCGGATGAAGCTCGTGCTGTCCAAGAGCCGCGCCATCGATTTCCGGGTCAGCACGCTGCCGACGCTCTACGGCGAAAAGATCGTGCTGCGCATCCTGGACCCGACCAGCGCCACGCTCGGCATCGAAGCCCTCGGCTACGAGCCCGATCAGAAGGCGGTCCTGCTCGACGCCATCGAGCGCCCCTACGGCATGGTGCTGGTGACCGGTCCGACCGGTTCCGGCAAGACGGTTTCGCTCTACACCTGCCTGAACATCCTCAACAAGCCGGGGATCAACATCTCGACGGCGGAGGATCCGGCGGAAATTCCGCTGCCCGGGATCAATCAGGTCAACGTCGACGACCGCGCCGGGCTGACCTTCCCGGTCGCCCTCAAGGCCTTCCTGCGCCAGGATCCGGACATCATCATGGTGGGCGAAATCCGCGACCTGGAAACCGCCGAAATCGCCATCAAGGCCGCGCAAACGGGCCACATGGTGCTCTCCACGCTGCACACCAATGACGCCCCGTCGACGCTGACGCGCCTGATGAACATGGGCATCCCGACCTTCAACATCGCCTCGAGCATCCTGCTGATCACCGCGCAGCGCCTGGCGCGCCGCCTGTGCACCTGCAAGAAGCCGCTCGACGCGCCGGCCGAAGCGCTGCTCAACGCCGGCTTCTCCGAAGCCGACCTGGACGGCAGCTGGACGCTCTACGGCCCGAACGGCTGCGAACGCTGCAAGGACAGCGGCTACAAGGGACGGGTCGGCCTCTATCAGGTGATGCCGGTGAGCGAGGACATCCAGCGCATCATCATGGCCAACGGAACGGCGCTCGACATCGCAGCGCAGGCACAGAAGAACGGCGTACGCGACCTGCGCCAGTCCGGTCTGCTCAAGGTCAAGCAGGGGCTGACCTCGCTCGAGGAAGTCCTGGCGACCACCAACCTATAAACAGAAAAATACGAGGACATCATGGCGACGGCAGCTAAAGGGGTGAAAAAGCTCGCGGGCCCGAAGGAGTTCGTCTTCGCCTGGGAAGGCAAAGGCAAGGAAGGCCGGATGGTGCGCGGCGAACTGCGCGCGCCTAGCGAAACCGTGGTTCAGGCCACCCTGCGCCGCCAAGGGGTGATGGTCACCAAGATATCCAAGCAGCGCTTCAAGGGTGGCGGCAAGATCACCGAAAAGGATATCGCCCTGTTCACGCGCCAGCTGGCGACCATGATGAAATCCGGCGTGCCGCTGCTGCAGACCTTCGACATCGTCGGCCGCGGGCACGACAATCCAGCCGTCGCCAAACTGCTGCTCGACATCAAGTCCGACGTGGAGACCGGCAGTTCGCTCTCGCAAGCCTTCCGCAAATACCCGCTGCAGTTCGACCAACTCTACTGCAATCTGGTGGCGGCGGGCGAGCAGGCCGGCATTCTCGAATCGCTGCTCGACCGCCTGGCCATCTACAAGGAAAAGATGCTGGCGATCAAGTCGAAGATCAAGTCGGCGCTGTTCTACCCGGTGGCGATCATCGTCGTCGCCTTCGTGATCACCGCCGTGATCATGATCTTCGTCATCCCGGCGTTCAAGGAAGTCTTCAAGAGCTTCGGCGCCGACCTGCCGGCGCCGACGATGGTCGTCATCGCCATTTCCGACGTCTTCATCGAGTGGTGGTGGGCGATATTCGGGGGAATTTTCGGCGGCCTCTACGCCTTCTTCTATTCCTGGAAACGCTCGGAAGCGATGCAGATCGCCTTCGACCGTCTGTTCCTGCGCCTGCCCATCTTCGGCGACATCATCCGCAAATCGGTGATCGCGCGCTGGACGCGGACGCTGGCCACCATGTTCAGCGCCGGCGTCCCCCTCGTCGAATCGCTCGAATCGGTCGGCGGCGCCGCCGGCAACAACGTCTACAAGGTCGCCACCCGGCAGATCCAGAGCGAGGTCAGCACCGGCACCAGCCTGACGTCGGCGATGCAGAACAGCAACCTGTTCCCCAACATGGTCATCCAGATGGTCGCCATCGGCGAGGAATCCGGCGCGCTGGACTCCATGCTCGGCAAGGTCGCCGACTTCTTCGAGGCCGAGGTCGACGACGCCGTCGAAGCCATCTCCAGTCTCATGGAACCGATCATCATGGTCGTTCTGGGCACCCTGATCGGCGGCATGGTGATTGCCATGTACCTGCCAATCTTCAAGCTGGGCGCCGTGGTCGGATGATGTCGGGACTGTTCGCCAACCTTTCCGACCCGGTTCTCTTCTCGATTTGTTGCGGTGCGCTCGGCCTGCTGGTCGGGAGCTTCCTGAACGTCGTCATCCACCGCCTGCCGCTCATGATGGAGCGCGACTGGCTCGGCCAGTGCGCCGAACTGCGCGGGGAGGAACCGCCGGCACAAGAACCCTTGTCGCTGTCCCGGCCGCGCTCGCGCTGCCCGCAATGCGGGCATATGATCGGCGCGCTGGAAAACATCCCGATTCTCAGCTGGCTGCTGCTGCGCGGCCGCTGCTCGGCATGCCGGGCACCGATTTCCGCACGCTACCCCCTGGTCGAAGCCGTCACCGGCCTGCTCACCGCCTTTGCCGCTGCACATTTCGGCTACGGCTGGGCGGCCGCCGGCGCCATCGTCCTGATCTGGTGCCTGATCGCGCTGACCTTCATCGACTTCGACACTCAACTGCTGCCCGACTCGATCACCCTGCCGCTGCTCTGGGGCGGCCTGCTGTTCAATCTGTCCGGCACCTTCACCGACCTCCATTCCGCAGTCGTCGGCGCAATCGCCGGCTATCTCTCCTTGTGGTCGGTCTACTGGGCCTTCAAGCTGGCGACCGGCAAGGAAGGGATGGGCTACGGCGACTTCAAGCTGCTCGCCGCGCTCGGCGCCTGGCTGGGCTGGCAGATGCTGCCGCTGACCATCCTGCTTTCCTCGCTGGTCGGCGCGGTGGTCGGCATCGTGCTGATCGTCCTCGCCAAACGCGGACGCAACGTGCCTATTCCCTTCGGCCCCTACCTCGCCGCGGCGGGGCTGCTCGCACTGTTCTGGGGCAAGGAGCTGACTCACAGCTATCTCAGGCTGCTGTAGGCGCTTGAAAAACCGGGATTAACCCCCACCTCCCCAGCGCGAGGGGCGCGTGAAGCCTCCCCTTGTTCGGGTATAATTCGCGCTTTTGGAGGATTCACATGCCGATTTACGCGTATCGCTGCGGTTCCTGCGGTTTCGAGAAGGATCATCTGCAAAAACTCAGCGATCCGGTTCTCACCGCCTGCCCCGAATGCGGCCAGGAAAGCTATACGAAGCAGCTCACCGCCGCCGGCTTCCAGCTCAAGGGCAACGGCTGGTACGCCACCGATTTCAAGGGCGGCAGCAAACCAGCCGCGACGGAAACGCCGCCCTGCGCCACCAGCGCCTGCGGAGCCGCGTGCACGGGTAGCTGAGTGAAGCTGGTCAAGCGCTACTTCATCACCGGCCTGCTGATCTGGGTGCCCCTGGCGATCACCGCCTGGGTGCTCTCGCTAATCGTCGGCACCATGGACCAGTCGCTGCGGTTGCTGCCGGAAGCGGTGCACCCGCACACCGTGCTCGGCTTCGACATTCCGGGCGCCGGGGTCATCCTGACGCTGCTGATCATTCTCGTCACCGGCCTGCTCGGCACCAACTTCATCGGCCAGCGGCTGGTCGTCTGGTGGGAAAAACTGCTGGCGCGCATCCCGGTCGTCAACTCGATCTACAACAGCGTCAAGCAGGTTTCGGACACCCTCTTCTCGTCGTCCGGCAACGCCTTCCGCAAGGCCCTGCTGATCCAGTACCCGCGCCAGGGCGCATGGACCATCGCCTTCCTGACCGGCAAGCCGGGCGGCGACGTGGCCAATCACCTGAGCGGCGACTACGTCAGCGTCTATGTGCCGACCACCCCCAATCCGACCTCCGGCTTCTTCCTGATGCTGCCGAAGCAGGACGTCGTCGAACTCGACATGAGCGTGGACGAAGCGCTCAAGTACATCATCTCGATGGGCGTCGTCGCCCCGCCGGCCCGCCCGCGCGCGGCATCCCGCGAATCAAACACCTGATCAAACATCACCCCGGAAACAGCATGCGAACCCACTACTGCGGACAACTCAACTCCAAACTCATCGGCCAGGAGGTCACTCTCTGCGGTTGGGCGCATCGTCGCCGCGACCACGGCGGCGTCATCTTCATCGACCTGCGCGACCGCGACGGCCTCGCCCAGGTGGTGTGCGACCCGGATCGCCCGGAGATGTTCGCGATCGCCGAATCCGTCCGCAACGAGTTCTGCCTGAAGATCACCGGCAAGGTGCGCGCCCGCCCGGAAGGCACGACCAACCCGAACATGCCGAGCGGCGAGATCGAGATCCTCTGCCATGAGATCGAAGTACTCAACGCTTCGGTCACCCCGCCCTTCCAGCTCGACGACGAGAACCTCTCGGAAAACGTGCGCCTGACGCACCGCGTCATCGACCTGCGCCGTCCGGCCATGCAGCGCAACATGCAGCTGCGCTACAAGACGGCGCGCGCCTTCCGCCGCTTCCTCGACGACGCCGGCTTCATCGACATCGAAACGCCGATGCTGACCAAGAGCACCCCGGAAGGCGCCCGCGACTACCTCGTGCCGTCGCGCGTACACCCCGGCCAGTTCTTCGCCCTGCCGCAGTCGCCGCAGCTCTTCAAGCAGCTGCTGATGGTCGCCGGCTTCGACCGCTACTACCAGATCACCAAGTGCTTCCGCGACGAGGACCTGCGCGCCGACCGCCAGCCGGAATTCACCCAGGTCGATATCGAGACCTCGTTCATGAGCGAGGCCGAGATCACCGCGCTGATGGAACAGCTGATCCGCACCGTGTTCAAGGAAGCGATCGACGTCGACCTGCCGGAATTCCCGCGCATGACCTACGCCGAAGCCATGCACCGCTTCGGCTCGGACAAGCCCGACCTGCGCGTCACGCTCGAACTGACCGAAGTCACCGACGCCTTCAAGGACGTCGCTTTCAAGGTCTTCGCCGGCGTTGCCAATAGCGAAGGCGGCCGCATCGCCGCCATGCGCATCCCCGGCGGCGCCGCGCTGACGCGCGGCGAAATCGACGCCTACACCCAGTTCGTCGGCATCTACGGCGCCAAGGGCCTGGCCTACATCAAGGTCAACGACGCCAGCCAGATCAACGAAACCGGCCTGCAGTCGCCGATCGTCAAGAACCTCTCGGAAGCCTCGCTGCGCACCGTCATCGAGCGCACCGGCGCCCAGTCCGGCGACCTCATCTTCTTCGGCGCCGACAAGACCAAGGTGGTCAACGACGCGCTCGGCGCGCTGCGCGTCAAGATCGGCCACGAGAAGGGCTACCTCACCGGCGCCAAATGGGCGCCGCTGTGGGTCGTCGACTTCCCGATGTTCGAATACGACGAGGAAAACAAGCGCTGGACGGCCTGCCACCACCCCTTCACCAGCCCGAAGGACGAGCACCTCGAATTCCTCGCCACCGATCCCGGCAAGTGCCTGGCCAAGGCTTACGACCTCGCGCTCAACGGCTGGGAACTGGGCGGCGGCTCGGTGCGTATCCACCGCGCCGACGTGCAGGAGAAGGTCTTCGCCGCGCTCGGCATCGGCGAGGAGGAAGCGCAGCTCAAGTTCGGCTTCCTGCTCGACGCGCTGAAGTACGGCGCGCCGCCGCACGGCGGCCTCGCCTTCGGCCTCGACCGCATCGTCACGATGATGACCGGCGCCGAATCGATCCGCGACGTGATCGCCTTCCCGAAGACGCAGCGCGCCCAGTGCCTGCTCACCGACGCGCCGTCGGCGGTCGACGAGAAACAGCTGCGCGAACTGCACGTCCGCCTGCGCCAGAAGGTCGAAACGCAGGTCGAAGTCGGCTAGGGCTGACGCCCCCGTGCGCAGCCTTGCCGCGCGCTCCCGGCTGCAGCAGCATCTGCAGCTGGCATTTTTCCGGCTGGCGCTGTTTCTGGCGCTGGCCGGTTTCGTTTCGGGCAGCGCGCTGCAAGCGCGCGAAGCGTTCTTTGGCAACGGCAGCACCGTCGCCCTCGCCGACCTGCCGCCCGAGGCGCAGCACACCCTGCGCCTGATCCAGCGCGGCGGCCCCTTCCCGCACCCGCGCAAGGACGGCAGCGTCTTCGGCAATTTCGAACGGCGGCTGCCGCCGCAAGCGCGCGGCTACTACCGCGAATACACGGTGCCGACGCCCGGCCGGCGCGACCGCGGCGCGCGCCGCATCGTCGCCGGAGAAGGGCGAAGCGGCAACGTCGCCACCTCGGGCGAGTACTACTACACCGACGACCACTACCGCAGTTTCCGCCGCATTCGCGAGGCGCCGCAATGAGCTCGCTCCCCTTTTCCGCCCTGCTGCGCCAGCCCGCGCGCGCCGGCATCTACCGCCTGCCGGAAAACCTCCGCAAGAAGCTGCCCGAGGCGTGCGCGAAAGCCCGTTTCGCCTGCCTCCCGGTCGATCTGCGCGGGATCCGCAAAAGCGACGACGCGCTCACCGCGCTCGGCCGCGACCTGGGTTTTCCGGACTGGTACGGCGCCAATTTCGACGCCCTGAACGACTGCCTGACCGATTTTTCCTGGCGGGAATCCGGCGGCTACGTCATCCTGATCAGGGGCGCCGACGCGCTCGCCGCCGGCGATCCGGAAGGCTTCGCGACGCTCAACGCGGTATTCGCCGACGCCGTCGAGGACTGGCGCGAACAGGACGTCGCGCTGTGGATTTTCTACGACAGCCCGGCCGGCGCCCTGACCACCCTCCCAGTCCCGACATGACCGCATGGAAACGCCCGGTTTCGGTGCTCGTGCTCATCCACACGCCAGAACTGCAGGTACTGCTGCTCGAGCGCGCCGCCCACCCGGGCTACTGGCAGTCGGTCACCGGCAGCCAGGAAGAAGGCGAAAGCCTGTCCGCCACTGCCCTGCGCGAAGTCGAGGAAGAGACCGGCATCGCGGCGGCGCCCGCTGCGCTCCGCGACTGGCGGGAACAGCGCGATTTCGAAATTTTCGCCGAGTGGCGGCACCGCTACGCCCCCGGCGTCACGCACAACACCGAGCACGTCTTCTCGCTCGAAGTCCCGACTCCGCAAGCGATCCGCCTCGCCCCGGACGAACACACCGCCTACCTCTGGCTGCCCTGGCACGCCGCCGCCGAGAAGTGCTTCTCGTGGACCAACCGCGACAGCATCCTCGCCCTGCCGCAGCGCCTGCGCCCCGGCGGCGCCTGACGCCGCACGTTCCGGCGCGAGGAAGGCTCCCGGCCGCGCCGCCGCCATGCCCGGCAGCACTCCCGGAATACGCCCACCCACGGGAAGAAACCGAGGGCACGGGAAAGCGAACCCGCTCTTGAAATCCGGCAAGCCCTCCCTATATTCGATGCAGACGATCGTTCCCACCCGTTCTCATCTACAGGAGGAAATCATGAGCCAACTCACCCGCCTCGATCCGCTCGACGATCTGTTCCGCGGCTTTTTCGTCCGTCCCGTCGACATGAACACGCCGGCGACGACCCCGTCGATCCGCATGGACGTCACCGAGCAGGCGAACGCCTTCGTCGTCCACGCCGAGTTGCCCGGCGTCAAGAAAGAGGACATCCACGTCCATGTCGAGGGCAACCAGGTTTCGATCACCGCCGAGATCAAGCAGGAGAAGGAGGTCAAGGAAGGCGAACGCATCCTGCGCTCGGAGCGCTATTTCGGCCAGGTCTCGCGCTCCTTCCAGCTGGCGCAGGACATCGACGACACGCAGGCCGCCGCCAAGTTCACCGACGGCGTGCTCGAACTGACCCTGCCCAAGAAGGCCGCGAGCGCCAGCAAGCGCCTGACGATCGCCTAGGCGCCGCAGACGCGTACCTGCAAAGGCCGGCCCGCGCCCCGCGCGGTTCCGGCCTTTTTATTTGCCAGCACGCCGAGTAGAATCCGCCGGTCTTTTCCTGGATATCCGCCATGACCGACCGCACGACCACGCCCTCCATCGAAGCCGCCATCCTCGCCGAGGCGCTCCCCTACATCAAACGCTTCCACGGCCGGACCATCGTCGTCAAATACGGCGGCAACGCGATGACCGACGAGCACCTCAAGCAGTGCTTCGCGCGCGACGTCGTCCTGCTCAAGCTGGTCGGCATGAACGTCGTCGTCGTGCATGGCGGCGGACCGCAGATCGAGAACATGCTGACCCGCGTCGGCAAGAAGGGGGAATTCATCCAGGGCATGCGCGTGACCGATGCGGAAACCATGGAAATCGTCGAAATGGTGCTCGGCGGGCAGGTCAACAAGGACGTCGTCAACCTGATCAACCGCGCCGGCGGCAAGGCCGTCGGCCTGACCGGCAAGGACGGCAGCTTCATCCGCGCCAAGAAGCTGCTGCTGCCGAACAAGAGCAACCCCGCCGACCTGATCGACGTCGGCCAGGTCGGCGACATCGTGCAGGTCGACCCCTCGCTGATCGGCCACCTCGAATCGGGCAGCTTCATTCCGGTGATCGCCCCGATCGGCGTCGGCCAAGACGGCGAAACCTACAACATCAACGCCGACGTGGTCGCCGGCAAGATCGCCGAAGTGCTGAAAGCCGAAAAACTCGTGCTGCTGACGAACACCCCGGGCGTTCTCGACCAGGCCGGCGCGCTGATCACCGGCATCACGCCCAAGCAGATCGACGACATGGTCGAGGACGGCACCTTGTCCGGCGGCATGCTGCCGAAGATCGGCTCGGCGCTCGACGCCGCGCGCAACGGGGTGAAGAGCGTGCACATCATCGACGGCCGCGTCGAACACGCGCTGCTGCTGGAGATTCTGACCGACCACGGCGTCGGCACGATGATCAAATCGCACTGATGAGTGGAAACGCGCGGCGCTGGCCCAAGGTCTGGCTGTTCGACCTCGACAACACCCTGCACAACGCCAGCCCGCACATCTTCCCGCACATCAACCGGGCGATGACGACCTACATCGGCGAGCATCTGGGTCTCGACGAACAGGCCGCCGGACGCCTGCGCATGGACTACTGGCAACGCTACGGCGCCACCCTGCTCGGACTGGTCCGCCACCACGCCACCGATCCGCGCCATTTCCTCTGGCACACGCACCAGTTTCCCGATCTCGCGCGCATGGTGATCTTCGAGCGCGGGCTGAAGGCCATGCTGCGCCGCCTGCCCGGACGCAAGATCGTGTTCTCCAACGCCCCGCTGCACTACGCCGAGGCGGTGCTGGATCTGAGCGGGATCGCCGACTGCTTCGACGCGCTCTACTCGGTCGAGCGCCTGCGCTTCCAGCCCAAGCCCTCGCCCGCCGCCTTCCGCTGCCTGTTGCGCGCCGAGCGCCTCGACCCGAAGCGCTGCATCATGATCGAGGACTCCCTGATCAACCTGACGACCGCCAAACGTCTGGGAATGAAAACCGTCTGGGTGAATGCCGGCCTGCGCCGCCCGCCCGAAGTGGACGTCAGGATCGCCTCGGTGCTCGATCTCCCGCGCCATCTCGGCCGCCTCTAGGCACGGACCGGCGCACCGATCTGACATCCCCCTCGTTCGCGCATCGCACAGGACGCTTCTGGATAAACCCGGAAAATGCGCGTAGACTTGCCGGTTTCGCCAAAAAAACCGCCCGGCATTCCGACACCAGCCCGCTCGCCCGCCGCCTGAAGCGCCCAAAAGCGCCACCGGACACCGCCGCGGACGGACGCCCCAACGAATAATTTTTCCAGAGATCACGACCTGCCGCGCGGCCCCCGCCGCTGGCTCGCCGCCCCGAGTTGACCGTAATGAGCGCAGCAACTTCCAGACTGGCCTTCATCGACGCCCTGAAGGCGATCGGCTCGCAGCTGATCGTCCTCCATCACCTCGCGTTCTACGGACCGATGTCCGACTACGTCAGCGAAATCGCGCCGGCCCTGATTACCTGGCTGAGCCAGGAAGCGCGCATCGCGGTGCAGTTTTTTCTCGTGATCGGCGGCTTTCTCGCCGCCAAGGGCCTGGCGCCGCTCGGAAAGCTGAGCGCCGCCGCCCCGCTCGCGACGCTCAGGAACCGCTACCGCAAACTGACCACCCCGTACGTCGCCGCCCTGCTGCTGGCGATCTGCTGCGCCGCGCTGGCCCGTCAGTGGATGGATCACGACTCGATCCCCGATGCGCCGCAGGTGCGCCAATTCCTGATCCACACCCTGCTGCTGCAGAACCTGCTCGACTACGACGCCCTGTCGGCAGGCGTCTGGTACGTCGCCATCGACTTCCAGCTCTTCGCCCTGCTGCTCTGCATCCTCTGGCTCGCCCGCGGCCTGGGCGCAAGAATCAACGGCACGCGCATCCTCGGCCTGTGCTTCATCGCCGGCCTCGGGATTGCCTCGCTCTTCCACTTCAACCGCGACGCGGACTGGGACAACTGGGGGGTGTACTTCTTCGGATCGTACGCGCTCGGCACCCTGACCTACTGGGCCTCCGGGCGCGAACAGAAGCCCTTCTGGCTGGGCCTCATCGCGGTCGTCGTGATCGGCGCGCTACTCATCGACTTCCGCTCGCGCATCGCCGTCGCGCTGGCGGTCGCGCTGGCGCTCGGCATCGCCCGCCGTACCGGCGCCCTGGAAAGCTGGCCGAACAATCGGGCGATCGCCTATCTCGGACAGATTTCCTACTCGGTCTTCCTGCTCAACTTCCCGGTCGGCCTCGTGGTCAATGCGCTGTTTGCGCGCTTCGCCCCCGAGGATCCGGCGATCCAGGCCGTCGGCATGCTGCTCGCGTGGATCGCCTGCATCGGGGCCGGCGCGCTCTTCTATCACTGCGTCGAGCGCCGGGCGCGGCGCTGGGAGGAATGGACGTCCGCCTGGACGGTGGCGCCCTTCCTCCGCCTGTTCGGCTGGCTGGCCCTGAAAATCCGCCTCAGGCCTTGAGCCAGGCCGCGGCGTCCAGCGCGAAGTAGGTCAGGATGCCGTCGGCGCCGGCACGCTTGAAGGCGAGCAGGCTCTCCAGCACCACCGCCTCCTCGTTCAGCCAGCCGTTCTGCGCGGCGGCCTTGAGCATCGCGTACTCGCCGCTCACCTGATAGGCGTAGGTCGGCACCTTGAATTCGTCCTTCACACGCCGCACGATGTCGAGGTAAGGCATGCCCGGCTTGACCATCACCATGTCGGCGCCCTCGGCGAGATCGAGCGCAACTTCGCGCAGGGCCTCGTCGGTGTTCGCCGGATCCATCTGGTAGGTGTACTTGTTGCCCTTGCCGAGATTGCCGGCCGAGCCCACCGCATCGCGGAAGGGGCCGTAGAAGCTCGATGCGTACTTCGCCGAATACGCCAGGATGCGCGTGTAGATCTGCTGCGCTCCGTCGAGTTCGGCACGGATGCGCGCCACGCGCCCGTCCATCATGTCGGACGGCGCGACCACGTCGGCGCCGGCCTGCGCGTGGCAGAGCGCCTGCTTCGCCAGCACTTCCAGCGTCTCGTCGTTGAGCACGTAGCCGCGCGGATCGTCGGCCGCGATCAGGCCGTCCTGCCCATGACTCGTGTAAGGATCGAGCGCGACGTCGGTGATCACGCCGAGTTCGGGAAACTCCTTCTTCAGCGCCGCCACGACGCGCGGCACCAGACCGTCCGGGTTGTAGGCCTCCTCGGCGCCCGGCGTCTTGTAGGCGGCATCGATCACCGGGAACAGGGCCAGCGCCGGTACGCCGAGCTTCAGCGCGCGCTCCGCCGTCTTCAGCAAGAGGTCGAGGCTCTGGCGCTCTACGCCCGGCATCGACGCGACCTGCTCGACGCGCCCGCTGCCCTCGAGAACGAAAACCGGATAGATGAAATCGTCGGCGGTCAGTACCGACTCGCGCATCAGGCGGCGCGAGAAATCGTCGCGGCGCATGCGGCGCATGCGGGTTTCGGGAAAGCGTCCAGTCGAATCCATAAAGTCATCCTGCACAATAAACAAATTTAATAAGAAAAATTTCAAACCGGCGGGAACTTCGGGGGAAACGGTCCGTCATATGCTGCAGATGGTACACGCCGTCTCCCGCTTCACCTCCCTGAGCGGGTGCCTTAATCAAGTTAAGGCATTTTGCCCCCGGCTACCCCTTTGCCGGGGGCTTTTTATTTCCGCCGCCGCTTCCGCCGCTGCGCGCGCTCCAGCCCTGCGCGCTGCGATTCCTCGGCCGCGCCTGCTTCTCCGTGCGCGGCGCCGGCGGCGGCTTCGGTTCGTCGCGCACTTCCATGCCGAGCCACGCGCCGAGCACGCGCTCCGCCTCGGCGACGCCGGTCTTCTTCAAGCTAGAGAAAAGCTGCAGCGTGCAGTTCTCCGTGATCTTCGCCAGCACCGCCTGCACTTCGCGCAGCGCCACGGCCTGCTCCTGGCGGGTCAGCTTGTCGGCCTTCGAAAGCAGGACATGGATCGGCTTGCCGGTGGGCGCGAACCACTCGAGCATCTGCACATCGAGCTCGGTCAGCGGATGCCGGCTGTCCATGATCAGCACCAGCCCGGCCAGCGGCTCGCGATAGCGCAGATAGGGCGCCAGCAGGCCTTCCCATTGCGAACGGATTTCCTCGGGCGCCTTGGCGAAACCGTACCCCGGCAGGTCGACCAGATACTTGCCCGGCTCCAGCGCGAAATAATTAAGGTGTTGCGTGCGACCGGGCGTCTTGGAAACGTAGGCCAGGCGCGTGTGGTTGGCCAGCGTGTTGATCGCCGAGGACTTTCCTGCGTTCGAGCGGCCGGCGAAAGCGACTTCGAACTGCGCGTCGGGAGGGAGATCGCGCAGATGGGCGACGGTCGTGTGAAAAACCGCCTTCTGAAAGAGGGGCATGGGCGAACCGGGTAGAATTGAAGGCGCGCGCTGGGGCGCCAAAGTGATATAGAATATCAGGTTTGTTGATTCCGTTCTCTGGCCTCAGATTCGTCATTAGGGAGTTTGGACATGATTCGTACCACGGCGCTCGCGGTTCTCCTGGCCGCCTGTTTTTCCGCCACCGCTGCAGAACAAGCGAAAGCACCAGTCGACCTCGCGAAGGCGAAGCAGATCGCGGAAACCGTCTGTGTCGCCTGTCACGGAGCCGACGGCAACAGCCCCGCTTCGACCAACCCGAACATCGCCGGTCAGGGGCCCGAATACCTGCACAAGCAGCTGACCAACTTCAAGCCGGTCGGCGACAAGCCGCCGCAGCGCGCCAGCGCGATCATGGGCGGCATGGTCGCCGCGCTGAGCGAAGAGGACATGAAGAGCCTCTCCGTCTACTTCTCGCAGCAGAAGCTGAAGCCGGCCGTCGCCAAGGATGAAAAGCTGATCGCCGAAGGCCAGAAGCTGTGGCGCAAGGGCGACTTCGAAAAAGGCATCCCCGCCTGCGCCGGTTGCCACGGCGCCGCCGGTGCCGGCCTGCCCGCCCAGTACCCGGCGCTTGCCGGCCAGTACGCCGAGTACACCGAAGACCAGCTGAAGAAATTCCGCAACGACGAGCGCACCAACGATCCGGAAAAGATGATGCGCACGATCGCCGCCAAGCTTTCCGATCACCAGATGAAGGCCGTCGCCGAGTACGCCTCCGGCCTGCGCTGATCCGCAACGACATGACGAAGAAGGGTGGCCGCGTGCCACCCTTTTTTATTTCCGCCTGCCGCCCCTTGGCAAGCAGCGTATGACGTTCTAGTATGGCTTGGCTGTCCTGACCAGAAAGGATGCATCATGAAAACGCTCAAGCAGCTTCTCTCCGGCAAGCATCGTCCGCTCGCCGTCGTTTCCCCCAACGATTCCGTATTCCACGCACTGCGGCTGATGTCCGACCACGACGTCGGCGCCCTGCTCGTCCTCGACGGAGAGCGGCTGGTCGGCATCTTCTCGGAACGCGATTACGCGCGCAAGGTCATCCTGCACGGCAAGGCCTCGAAAGACACGCAGGTGAGCGAGATCATGACCGACAAGGTGTTCTACGTGACGCCCGACCGCACCGTCGACGAATGCATGGCCATCATGACGGAGAAGCACTTCCGCCACTTGCCGGTGCTCGACGAGGAGCAGCAGGTCGCGGGCATCGTTTCGATCGGCGACCTCGTCAAGGAAACGATCAGCGAGCAGCAGTTCATCATCCGCCAGCTCGAGCACTACATCACCGGCTGAGCGCACCGGCGGGCGGAGCGGCGACCGCCCGCTCCGCTCTTTATTTGCGGCGCAGGCGTCCGCTTCCGGAATAAAGGCGCCGCGCCGCCTGTTTACTCCTATACCCAAGCCCGATAGGAGAAACATCATGAAAATTCGTACCTGCACCCTGAGCGCGCTCGCCGCCCTTCTGCTGGCGACCGGCGCCGGCGCCGCGGAGCCGGCGCGCATGGCCGGCGGCATGCTGGTCGGCAGCGGCGGCATGACGCTCTACACCTTCGACAAGGACCCCGCCGGCGGCGGCAAGAGCATGTGCAACGGCCCCTGCGCCACGAACTGGCCGCCGCTGTACGCGCAGGACGGAGAGCAGCCCGCCGGCGACTGGAGCATCGTCACGCGCGACGACGGCAAGAAACAGTGGGCGTACAAAGGCAAGCCGCTGTATCACTGGAGCAAGGACCAGAAAGCCGGCGACACGAGCGGCGACGGCTTCAACGGCGCTTGGCACATCGCCCGCTGAAGCGCTGCCCGAGCGCCGCGTCGCATGGAAGACTTCTCGGCCCACCTGCCCCGGCTGCGCCGCTACGCGCGGGCGCTGACCGGGGACCGCTTCCTTGCCGACGATCTGGTGCAGGATACGCTGGAACGGGCGCTGGCCAAGTTCGCCCTGTGGCGCAACAGCGGTCGCCTCGAAGCCTGGCTGCTGACCGTCATGCACAACGTTTTCGCCAACCAGATCCGGGCGCGCGCCGCCCGCCCGCCCATGAGCGAGTTCGACGAACTGGCGCAGGAGCCGGCGATACGCGCGGCGCAGAACGACCGCCTGGAAGTCGCCGACCTCGCCACGGCGCTCGACCGCCTGCCGCCCGAGCAAAGGGAGGTGCTGCTGCTCGTCACGCTCGAAGAGCTCTCCTACGAGGAAACGGCACGCATCCTCGACATCCCGCTCGGCACGGTCATGTCGCGCCTGTCGCGGGCGCGCGACCGCCTGCGCCGCCTGCTCGACGGCGATATGCCGGGCGCCGCGCTGAAAGTCGTCAAATGAGCGCCCACATGCAACGCCCTTCCGAAAATGAACTCCACGCCTACGTCGACGAACAACTCGACGCGGCGCGCCGGAACGAGGTCGAGCGCTGGCTCGCGCAATGCCCGGACGAGATGGCGCGCGTCGCCGCGTGGCGCCGCCAGAAGGCGGCACTGCGCGCCGCGTTCGATCCGGTGCTCGACGAGACGCCGCCGCAGCGCCTGCTGCGCGCCGCCCGCCCGGCACGCAGGATTCCCTTGCGTTTCGCCGCCGCCATCGGCTGGCTGGCGATCGGCGGCGCGCTCGGCTACGCCCTGCACGGCGCGCCGCCGATCGCCCCCCGCACGCTGGCGCATAGCGCGGCGATCGCGCACGCCGTCTACATGCCTGAAGTCCGCCATCCGGTCGAGGTCGGCGCCGAGCAGGAAACCCATCTCGTGCAGTGGCTGTCAAAGCGGCTGGGTACGTCGCTCAAGGTGCCGGACTTTTCGGCGCAAGGTTTCGATCTGGTAGGCGGTCGGCTGCTGCCCGGCGAGCGGGGACCGGTCGCGCAGTTCATGTACCAGGACGCACAGGGCCGCCGGCTCACGCTCTACGTGCGCAACGATGCGGCAGAAAACCGGGAAACCGCCTTCCGCTACGCACACGAAGGGCGTATTGGCGTGTTCTACTGGCTGGACGGCCACTTGGGCTATGCGCTGTCCGGCGAGTTGCCGCGACCGCTGCTGCTGGGCATCGCCAACGCTGCCTACCAGCAGCTGAGCCCCTGAGTCCTGCGCATCCGAATCGCATCCCGGGCACCGCCGGCGCGACCCCTCGGCCCTTCACCCGGAGAAAATCATGTTGATCCGCCGCCCCTCCGACATTCTCCCGTCGGAAATCACGCCTCCGGCGCTGTACGCACAGCGTCGCGAATTCATCAAGAACGGCGCCGCGCTCGCCGGCGCGCTCGGCCTCGCCGGCCTGCCCGCCTTCGCCGAAAGCCCACGTGGCCAGAAGCTCGACGGATTGCGCAAGAGCACGCTGTCGACCGACGAAAAACCGACCGCCTACGAGAGCATCACGAGCTACGGCAATTTCTACGAGTTCGGCCCGAACAAGGACAGTCCGCTGAAGAACGCGCAGCGCCTGCGCACGCGGCCATGGACGATCCAGATCGACGGCGAGGTGAAGCGGCCACAGACCGTCGCCATCGACGATCTGCTCAAATGGGCGCCGCTCGAGGAACGCATCTACCGGCTGCGCTGCGTCGAAGGCTGGAGCATGGTCGTCCCGTGGGTCGGCTTCTCGCTCGCCGAAGTGATCCGGCGCGCCGAGATCACCGGCAATGCGAAATACGTCGAGTTCCACTCGCTCGCCGACCCCGAGCAGATGCCCTACGTGCGCACGCCCGTGCTCGACTGGCCGTATGTCGAAGGCCTGCGCCTCGACGAGGCAATGCATCCGCTCACCCTGCTCGCCGTCGGCCTCTACGGCGAAGTGCTGCCGAAGCAGAACGGCGCACCCGTGCGCCTCGTCGTGCCGTGGAAATACGGTTTCAAGAGCGCCAAATCGATCGTCCGCATCCGTTTCGTCGCACAGCAGCCGAAGACCGCCTGGGTCAAGTCGAACCCGGAGGAATACGGCTTCTACTCGAACGTCAATCCGGAGGTCGACCACCCGCGCTGGAGCCAAGCGCAGGAGCGCCGGATCGGTGATTTCCTCAAGCGCAAGACGCTGCCCTTCAACGGTTATGCCGAACAGGTCGCTCGCCTCTACACCGGCATGGACCTGCGCAAGAACTATTGATCGCCCCCTCATGAAACTATCCTTCTCGCCCACCCCGGCCCAGCTGTCGGCACTGAAAACCGCCGTCTTCCTCGCCGCGCTGTGGCCGCTCGCGCGCCTCGTCCACGGCGCGCTGTTCGACGGCCTCGGCGCCAATCCGCTCGAATACATCACGCACCAGACCGGCACCTGGACCTTCAACTTCCTGCTCATCACGCTCGCCGTGACGCCGCTCCGCCAGCTCAGCGGACTGCACTGGCTGCTGCGCCTGCGCCGCATGCTCGGGCTGTTCTGCTTCTTCTACGCCGCACTGCACTTCACCACCTACCTGTGGTTCGACCAGTTCTTCGATCTCGATTCGATCGCGCGCGACATCCTCAAACGCCCCTTCATCACCGTCGGCTTCGCCGCCTTCGTCCTGCTCGTACCGCTCGCCGCCACCTCGAACCAGCGAGCGATCCGCCGGCTCGGCGGCAAGCGCTGGCAGGCGCTGCACCGCAGCGTCTATTTGATCGGGATACTGGCCGCCATCCACTATTTCTGGCTGGTCAAGATCACGGCCATCGTCTATCCGCTGATCTACGCCACGCTGCTCGCCCTGCTCCTCGCCTGGCGCGTGCGCTCGCGCATCGCGAGCTACCGCCCGCCGGCAGCGGTCGCACCGCCGGCGACCCAAACGATCCGCTTCTTCCGCACGCGTCCGTAATAGACCCACAAATGCCAAGGGAATGGTTGTACTGGCGCAAACGCTTGCCTGCGGCGTATGCTGATGTCCAGCATCGTCACTCAGGAGAAGAAGCTTGCGCCCGTTCGCCCCGCTCTTCATCGGGCTGACCCTCTGGCTGACGCCGGCCGCGGCGGAGCAGACGGTGCGCCTGCAGCTGCGCTGGATGCATCAGTTCCAGTTCGCGGGCTACTACGTCGCGCTGGAAAAGGGTTACTACCGCGAGGCGGGCCTCGACGTGCAGATCGCCGAAGGCGGCGCGCAGGCGCCCAACCCGGTCCAGGACGTGCTGGACGAAAAAGCCGATTTCGCCATCGCCAACAGCGGCCTCGTCATCGAGCGCCTGGCCGGCAAGCCCGTCGTCGCGCTCGCCGCCATCATGCAGACCTCGCCGCTGGTCTGGCTGGTGCGCAGCGACTCCGACATCTACGTCCCGCACGACCTGATCGGCAAGCGCATCGTGCTGACGCCGCAAGCGGAAAACGCCGAACTGCTGACCATGCTCCGCCAGGAGGGAATCGACAGCGACCAGCTGCAGACGCTGCCGACGCGCTACCGGATCGACGACCTGATCGAAGGCAAGGTCGATGCGCTCAACGCCTACACCTCGAACGAGCCCTACTATCTGCGCAAGAAGGGCATTCCCTTCCGCGCCATCAGCCCGCGCGAATACGGCGTGAATTTCTACAGCGACGTGCTGATGACGCGTGAGGCGCTGGTGCGCAGCGATCCGCAGATGGTCCGCGCCTTCATCCGGGCCAGCCTGCGCGGCTGGGCGGACGCGCTGGCCCATCCCGAAGAGGCGATCGCGCTGATCCGGCGGAATTACGCCCCCGACAAGGAGATCGACCACCTGCGATTCGAGGCGGCAGCCCTGCGCAAACTGATCATGCCGGAACTCGTCCAGCTCGGTCACATGAACCCCGGGCGCTGGGAGTACATCGCCCAGAACTACGTCGCGCTGGGCATGGCCCGCGGCCCCGTCGCACTCGACGGCTTCCTGTTCAACAGCAACGGCGAAGCCGACTACACGCTGGCCTACCGGGTGGGCGGCGGCGCGCTCCTGCTGATCGCCCTGTTCGGCTCCCTCGCCCTGCGCTACGCCAAGCTTTCACGCACGCTGAAGGAGGAGGCTGCGCTGCGCCAGGCGCGCGAGCAGGAACTGCGCGACAGCAATGCCGCGCTCGAAAAACTGGCGACCGAGGATCGCCTGACCGGACTCTGGAACCGGCACAAGTTCGAGGCTTTCGCCGCCGCGGAAATCGGCCGCGCCCACCGCTACGGACTCGAGCTGGCGCTGGTGATCTTCGACATCGATCACTTCAAGCGGGTCAACGACATCTACGGCCACCAGGCCGGCGATCAGGTCCTCGCCGGCATCTCCCGGCTGGTGCGCGAACACCTGCGCGACTCGGACGGCATCGGCCGCTGGGGCGGCGAAGAATTCCTGATCCTGACGCCGAGCACCGACGTGCACGAAGCGGCGGCGCTCGCGGAAAAGCTGCGCCGCCTGATCGCGATCGAATCGTTCCCGGAAATCGACAGCGTCACCGCGAGCTTCGGCGTCAGCGGACTGCGTCGGGGCGACGTGCTGGAGCATCTGGTGCAGCGCGCCGACAGGGCGCTCTACCGGGCCAAGGAATACGGCCGCAACCGCGTGGAAATCGTCGAGGACGAAGCCGACGGAAGCGGCTCGCCCGGCGCGCACGGATCACGCATTTCGGCGCTGCGCCTCGGCTGGAACGACTCCTTCGCGTTCGGCATTCCCGAACTCGACCGCGAGCACCGCCAGCTGTTCGAACTCGCCAACAGCGTCATCCACGCGATCGAGCACGACGAACCGCACGAAATCGCCCGGCAGCGCCTGATCCGGCTCGTCGAAGAATTCTCCGAGCACTGTCGCAACGAGGAGAACGACATGGCCGCCGCCTGCTACCCCGGGCGCGAGGATCACATCGCCGCGCACCAGGCCCTGCGGGCGCAGGCCGAACGGATGATCGCCGAGTGGCGGAGCGGCGAACCGGGGCTGAGCGAGGCGGGGCTCGGCGAACTCGTCACCTTCATGGTGCGCAACGTCATCGCCCGCCACATCATGACGGCCGACCGCGCCTACGCGATGTACCGGCTGGGCTGCGCGCCCCGCTAGTCGCCGCCCGCCGGCGGGCGCTCCGAAACGCAGGTCCGCGCCCGCTGTCGTCAGCGCGCGCGCTGTCGCTCGAAGCGGACGATCGCGCGCCCGTCCCCCGTTTTTTTCGGCTGCGCCTTCCAGGCGTGCCCGTAGATCACCTCGAAGGTCGCCGGCAGGCGGCCGTCGCGCGCCAGCGCTGCGTAGGCTTCGCGCATTTCCCGCCACGCCCGCCGCCCGCTCAGACCGTGCGCGCGCGCCTGCATGGCGCAGGCCGAGCCGCTCTGGCGCAGATCGCGGAAGAGGTCGTCGAGGCTCGAATAGGTCATCGTCAGCACCTCCATATCCATCACCGGATCGGAGAATCCGCACTCGACCAGCATGTCGCCGAAGTCGTGCATGTCGGTAAAGCGCTGGGTATGCGCATAGCCGTCGCCGAAGGAAGCGCGCAACTCGCGCAGCGTGTCCGGCCCGAAGGCCGAGAACATCAGCAGCCCGCCGACCTCCAGCACGCGATGCATCTCGCGGAAGACGGGCAGCGGGTCGTCGACCCACTGCAGCATCAGGTTGGACCAGAGCAGGCCGAGCGAGGCGTGGCGCAGGGGCAGCGCCGCGGCATCGGCGGCGAGCAGCGGCGTGCGGTTGCCGCGCACGAAGGGGAGCAGCCAGCGCAGGCGCGAACGCTGGCCGCGACCGGCGCGCAACATCGCTTCGGAAAGGTCGGCGCCGATCAGCTGCGCCTGCGGATAGCGTTCCTGCAGCGCGGTCAGGCTGGCGCCCGTGCCGCAGCCGAGATCGAGCACGCGCTGCGGCTCGATGCGCACGTAGTCGAGCCGCTCGAGCATGCGGCTGCCGACTTCGCGCTGCAGCACCGCAGCCGCGTCGTAGGTCGCCGCCGCGCGTGCGAAGTTGCGCCGCACCTGGCGCGGGTCGACGAACTGCGCCGGTGCGCTCATCCGGCGCTCAGACCGGACGCAGGCCGAGCTTTGCGAACAACGCGTCGTCGCGGTCGGCTTCGGCGTTGCCGGTGGTCAGCAGCTTGTCGCCGTAGAACATCGAATTGGCGCCGGCCAGGAAGCACAGCGCCTGCAGCTCGTCGCTCATGGCCTCGCGCCCGGCCGACAGGCGGACGAAGGACGTCGGCATGGTGATGCGCGCCGCGGCGATGGTGCGCACGAATTCGAAGTTGTCGACGCCCTTGGCCGCAGCCATCGGCGTGCCGGGAATCGCCACCAGATTGTTGATCGGCACCGACTCGGGCGCCGGCGCCATATTGGCCAGCTGCACGATCAGCGCGGCGCGGTTCTTGCGCGACTCGCCCATGCCGATGATGCCGCCCGAGCAGACGTTCATGCCCGCCTTGCGCACTTCGCCGATGGTGTCGATGCGGTCCTGCTGCGTGTGCGTGGTGATCACCTGGCCGTAGAACTCGGCGGCGGTGTCGAGGTTGTGGTTGTAATAGTCGAGGCCGGCGTCGGCCAGCTTCTCGGCCTGGCCTTCCTTGAGCATGCCGAGGGTGACGCAGGTCTGCAGACCGAGCGCCTTGACCTCGCGGATCATCTCGAGCACCGGCTCGAGGTCTTTCTCTTTCGGGCCGCGCCAGGCGGCGCCCATGCAGAAGCGCGAAGCGCCCTTCTCCTTGGCTTTTTTGGCGGCGGCGACAACCTCGTCGACCGGCATCAGCTTCTCGCGCTCAAGCTCGGTCTTGTTGCGCGCCGACTGCGAACAGTAGCCGCAATCCTCGGAACAGCCGCCGGTCTTGACCGAAATCAGCGTCGAGCGTTGAATCTCGTTGGCATCGAAGTGCTCGCGGTGCACCTGCTGGGCGCGGAAGATCAGGTCCATCAGCGGCAGATCGTAGAGGGCTTCGACCTGCGCCACCGTCCACTTGGCGGCCCCGCCCGGCGCGGAGGAGTCGGCGGAAAGCGAAACGGCCTGGGGAATTGCGTTCATGAGTTCAACCTACAGTGATGTATTGTCCGTAATTATGAATTATTGGCGAACGGATACCGGATGTCAATTTTAACCCAAAGCGCCGATCTGCTCCGGAAAGCCGCCCGCCGCGCGCTCGCGAACGACTGCCTGCTGTGCGCCGGAACGGCCGACGCGGGCGTCGTTTGCGCGGCCTGCACCGGCGATCTGCCCCGCCTGCCGCCGGCGCGCTGCCCGCAATGCGCCCTGCCGACGCCGCTCGGCGAGCGCTGCGGCCAGTGCCTGCGCAAGGCCCCGCATTTCGACGCGACGCTCGCCGCCTTCGCCTACGCCTTCCCGCTCGACAAGCTGGTCCAGTCGTTCAAGTACAGCCACCGCCTCGCGCTCGGCCGCTGGTTCGGCGAGCGCCTCGCCGAACTGGCCGACGGCTGCGCGGCCGACCGGATCGTCCCCCTGCCGCTGCATCGGCTGCGCCTGCGCGAGCGCGGCTTCAACCAGGCGCTCGAACTGGCGCGGGCGGTGCATGCGCGCGGCGGCATTCCGCTCGATTACCGCAGCTGCCGGCGCATCCGCCACACGCCGGCCCAGGCCGGCCTGCCCTGGCGCGAGCGGGGAAAGAACATCCGCGGCGCCTTCCATTGCGAGAGCGATCTGTCCGGGCAGCGCATCCTCCTGGTCGACGATGTGATGACGACCGGCGCCTCGCTCAACGAATGCGCGCGCACGCTCAAGCTGCACGGCGCGGCCGAGGTGACCCTGCTCGTCGTCGCACGCGCCCTGCCCTGAATCCGGCTCGCCGCCCGGCCAGCGCCCGCCGGCGCAGTCATCAGGCATAATCGCGGCTCTCCACGACGCGACGGTCCCGGCATGCTCTCCAGCCCCTGGCATCTGCGCATCAGCCTCGCGGCGCTCTGCCTGATGCTGATCGCACCTTTCCTGAATCCCTACCACTTCAACCCGATCCCGAGCTTCTTCCAGGAGTGGTCCGCCGCGGCGCTGGGGCTGCTCGCCGCGACGCCGCTGCTGCGCCGTGCGGCGCTGGCGCAGCTCGAAGTGCCCCGCCTCGCGCTGCTGCCGCTCGGCATCGGCGTCCTGCTGCTGGTCCAGTTCGCTTTTGGCCTGATCGAGTTCCCGACGCAGGCGCTCGTCTTCGCCCTCTACCTGCTGTGGGCGACGCTCCTTCTCACGCTCGGGCGCCATTTGCGCCGGGAACTGGAAATCGAAGCGGGAGGCGAAGCAGGAGTCAAAGCAGGACTCGAACGCCTGATCGACATCCTGGCCTGGGCGCTGCTCGCCGGCGGCTCGCTTGCCGCCGCCCTGCAGGCGCTGCAACTGAGCGGACTGCCGCTGGCCCATGCGCTGGTTTTTCTGCGCCCGGGGAGCGGCGGCGCCGGCAATCTCGCGCAAGCCAACCACCTGGCCAACTATCTCTGGCTGGCGCTGGCTTCGGGGATCTACCTGCACGCCCGCCGCCGACTCGCAACGGCGGCGTTCGCGCCGATCGCGCTCGCCCTGCTGGCGGGGGCCAGCCTGTCCGGCTCGCGCAGCGTCCTGCTCTACGCGCTGGGCTTTGCCGCGCTGTCCACCTGGGCGGCGCGCGCCAAGCCGGAAGCCGGGCTGCGCCGCGTCTTCCGCGTGGCGCTGGCGCTACTGGCGGCGACCGTGCTGCTGCAGTTCGTTTTCAGCTATTTCGAGATCGGCGCGCTGACCGGCGCCACGCTGGCGGGCGAACGCTTCTTCCAGGAAGTAGGAACGACTTCGCAGCGCCTGCAGCTCTGGCGCACCGGTCTGGCGATCTTCGCCGAGCATCCGTGGCTCGGCGCCGGCGTCGGGCAGTTCCCCTGGCACGCCTATCTGCTGGTCGGCGGGCGGGCCGACGGCACCTTCATCGGCGGCGGCGAGCACGCGCACAACCTGTTCGTTCAGCTGCTCGCGGAATTCGGCCTGGCGGCCGCCGTCCTCGCGCTGCTCTGCGGACTCGGCTGGTGGCTCGCCTTCGCCCGCGAGCGGTGGTCGGCAGCCCACTGGTGGATCGCCGCCGTCGTCATGATCGAGGCCATCCACAGCCAGCTCGAATACCCGCTCTGGTACACCTTTTTCCTGGAAATCGCCGCGCTCGCCATGGGCGCGGGCAGCGTCGGCTTTTTCCGCCCGCGCATCACGCGCCTCGGCCGCGGCGCGCTCGCCCTGATGTTCGTACTCGGCGCGCTAAGCCTGTTCAATCTGCTCAACGATTACCGGAAGCTCGAAGACGCGCTGCAATGGCAACAACAGGCGTCGACGCGCGGCGAACAGGCCTCGTGGGAGAACATGCTGGATGCGCTTGGCAAACTGCACCGCGAATCGCTGTTCAGCCACTATGTCGATCTGGTCTATGCCTATCTGCTGCCGGTCGACCGCGAAGCGCTGGCGGACAAGATCGCGCTCTGCGAACGCGCGATCCGTTTCTCGCCGACCGAGCGCAGTACCTACAAGCTCGCGTGGCTGCTCGCTCTGGACGGCCGCACGCAGGATGCGACAGTCGCTCTGCAGCGTGCGCAGGCCACGCATCCGCGCATGCGCGAGGAAACCGAGGAACAATTCGCGGAATTGAGCCGCAGCCATCCGGAACTGGAAGCGCTGCGCGTGCAGCTCGCGCAAGCGCCCCGGGCGACCCCGGCGCGCACCGACTAGCGCAGCTTCTGCTCGACGATCGCCAGCAGGTCGGCGCTCAGCGTGCCGCTGGCGCGCGCATGCGCGAACGCGTCGCGGGCCTCCGCCGGACGACCGTCGCTTTCGAGCGCCAGACCCAGACCGAGCCACCAGCGACCGTCGCCCGGCGCCAGCCGAGCGGCGGTTTCGTAGCGGGTCGCCGCTTCCTTGTGGCGCCCGAGGCGTTGCAGTACGTGCGCGGCAAAGCCATGGTAATCGGCGCTGCTGCCGGCGGCCGGCAGCGAGGCCTGCAAAGTGTGCCATGCGCCGTTGAAATCGCCGCGATCGACCTGCAGGCGCGCCAGGCTCATCGCCCAGGCAATCTGCGCCGGCTGCACCTGCAGACCTTCGCGCAGAAGCTGGGCCGCCTCGTCGGTGCGCCGCGCCTCGTGCAGCAGTTTGAACAGCAACTGGCGCGAAGCCCCGTGCTCGGCGTCGATGCGCAGCGCATGCTGCAGCAGATCGACGGCCTCCTGCGTACGCCCCTGGTTGAGCACGCCGATCGCCTTGCGGTAGTCCGACTCGGCCCGCTCGCGCGGCGACCCGGCGACGGGCGTCTTCTCGATCACCGGCGAAGCGGCGGAGCGCGGCACCGGCTTTTCTGTGGCTGGCGGCGGCAAAGCAGCCACGCCGGCAACCGGCGCCAGCGGTTGGGATGGCGACGGAGACTGCGCTTGCACCGACGGCGGTGGAGCGGACCGGGGCGAAGCCGACTCGGCATCGGCCGGCAAACGCAGATCGGTCGTCAGGCGCAATTTCGGCACGCGCTCGCCCGAGGAAGCCGGGCGTGCCGGCTGCGGGGCCGGCGCCTGAACCGCTTCGGGTAGCAACGCTGGCGCCACCGGCGCGGCGGCTGGCACCGCCGGGGGAGGCAGTTCCGACGCGGGCTCGGATACAGGCACCGGCAACGGCACCGGCGCGGCCGTTTCCGGCACCATGGCGACGGCGACGGAAGGCGCCGGCGCTTGCACCAGAGCAAAACGTATTTCCTGCGCGAACCACGCGCCGCCCGCCAGAGCGAACAGGCCCAGCGCAGCGCCGAGCCAGAGCGGCCAGCGCACGCCCCGAGCGGCGGGCAGGGGGCGAACGTCGTCGTGCAGCCCGGACGCCTTGCCGCTCGTGGCATGACGCGAATCGAGGTCCTGCAGCATCCGGTTGATCAAACTCATTGCGACTTCCTCACCAGAACCAGCCCGTCCGCCGGGCGCCCTCGGTATCCCCGGCCGCCAGCCGGACGTGGCGGCGCCGGATCGTCTGGCGTCCCTCTCCGAAAGCGGCGAGCAAGGTCTTATGGGCAAGAATGTTGATCAGGCGCGGCGTTCCGCCGCTGGCGCGGTGCAGCGCGCGCAAGGCCGCCGGGGAGAACAGCGCTTCGCCGCGGAACCCCGCGACGCGCAGACGATGGGCGAGATACAGCTCGAGTTCGCTCTTCTTGAGCGTCCCGAGGCGGTAGTGAAAGGCGATGCGCTGCAGGAGCTGGCGGACTTCCGGACGGCGCAGCTTGGCGTCGAGCTCGGGCTGCCCGAAAAGGACGATCTGCACCAGCTTGCGCTTCTCGGTTTCGAGATTGGAGAGCAGGCGCAGAGCCTCGAGCGTTTCGATCGGCATCGCCTGCGCCTCGTCGATGCAGACGACGACGCGTTTCTTCGCACGCGCGAACCCGAGCAGCGCCAGGTTGACCCGGCGCAGCAGATGGTACTGGTCGAGACCGGCAAAATCCTCGACGCCGAATTCCTCGGCCAGCGCACGCAACAGCGTATCGCCGTCGAGATTGGGATTCGGCAGATAGGCCGTCACCCAACCCGCATCCAGAGATTGCAGGAGGCGGCGGCAGAGCAGCGTCTTGCCGGTGCCCACCTCGCCGCTGATCTTGACGAAGCCCTCGCCGCCGTTGAGCGCGACGAGCAGCGTGTTGAGCGCCTCCTGATGCCCCTGCAGCGAGCAGACGAAACTCGTATCGGGCGTGATGCTGAAGGGAAACTCGCTCAGCCCGAAGTGATTCAGATACAAGATCCGCCCCGCAAAAGCCTCACTCCGCCCGGCGCCGGCGCGGGTCGAACTGCTCGATCCGGTTCTGCGTCTCGAGCATGTCTTCGCGCCAGCTCGACTCGTTCTGGATCACCGTCGGCTTGATCAGGATCACCAGTTCGCGCTTGTTCAAAGCGCTGCTGCGCTGCCCGAACAGGGTGCCGAGAACCGGCACGTTGCTTACACCCGGCAGCCCGCTGCGGTCGGCGGATTGATCCTGCGTCATCAGGCCGCCGATGGCGACGATGTTGCCGTCCTGCACGCGCACGACGCTGTCGGTCTCGCTGATCGTGCTGCTGGCCAAGGGCAGGGTGATATCGCCGCCCTGGGACGCCCCGAGCTTGATGATCTTGTCGCTTGACCTGACGACGCTGATCGAGGGATGGACGTGCAGGATGATGTTGTTGCCGTCGTCGATCTGCGGGGTCACGTCGAGCGCGATACCGGAGAAGAAAGGCGCCGTCGTGATCGTGGACGTCGGCTGCGACTGTCCGCTGGCGCCGATGGAGTTCCAGGTGGTACTCACGTTGGTCACGTAAAACTCGTCGGTACCGACCTTGAGCACCGCTTTCTGGTTGTTGATTGTGGCGATGCGCGGGCTGGACAGCACCTGCGTGTTGCCCTGCGTTTCGAGGAAATTCAACAACGCGGCGAAATTGGTCGTCTGCAGCGCCAGTCCAAAAAATCCCTTGCCGCTCTCGGCCGCCGTCGCCGACCCGGCGCTCCCCGGCGTGACCGTAACGCCACCGGGACCGGTGATTGCTCCGGATGTCCTCAGCGACGTTCCCGGCCCCACCGCGCCGATCCCGTAGCGATTGCCCGCGCCGCCGAAGGCGGCCCAGTTGACGCCGGACTGAAAGCCCTCGTTGAGTTCCACCTGGATGATCTTCGCTTCGAGCATCACCTGCCGCTCGACGATCACCTGCGTCGCCTTCAGATAGGCCTCGACGGCACGCAGGTCGGCCGGGAAGGCCTTGACCAGGACGACGCCGGAGTTCTGGCTGATGATCACGCTGCGCCCGCCCTCGGTGCCGACGATGGCCGTCAGTGCGTCGCTCAGGTCACGCCAGAAATCGTTGTTCGAGGTCGTCGAAATGCGGCTGCTCGGCGCCGCCGAGCCTCCCGGATACGCCGCGGCACCGCTACCCGGAACACCGGCGACGGGAAGCGGCGCGGCGCCGGCGCCCATGCCGGGATTCGTTGCCGCGGGCGAACCGGAACTGATCGCACTCGACGTAACGCGCAGGTCCGACTGCCCCTGGCGCCGACCGGACAGATAATTGATCTGGAACATCCGCGTCTGCATCGCGTTGGACTGGATGTAGATGCGCGTGCCCTGGAACTTGAACTCGTAGCCGTACAGTTCGCGCAAGGTTTCCAGCGCCTCGCGCACCGTCACGCTCTTCAGGTTGACCGTCACGTTGCCGGTGACTTCCGGCGCCACCAGCATGCTGTAGCGCGTGCCCGTGACCAGCGCCATGAAGACCTGGGCTGCCGGCGCGTTGCTGACGGCCAGGTCGAAGCGCGGTTCGACGGTCTTGGCGGACGCCGGCAACTCCAGCTGCACGGGCGGCAGCATCGCCTGGCTCACGGCATCGTCGGCGCTTTTCGGCTTCGCCGCCGAAGCGTCCTTCAGTTCCTGGCTGACGCGGTCGAAGGTCGCACCGGGGGCTTTCAGGTGACTCGCGCACCCGGCGAGGAACAGCGCGCATAGCGCGCACAGCAGCTTGATCTTCGGCTTCATTGCTTCCCTTTGCTCTGCCCCCGCTTGGCGGCGGGGGTCTTTGCGATGAGGTTCGTTTTCTCTACGTCCGGCGTCAGGCGTAAACGCTCGATTCCGTCCGGTCCCTTGAGGACGGCTTCGTTCTCGCTGAGCGCGACCAGGCGGCGCCCGCCGAGCGTCCCGCCCAGCGTCACGCGCTGCCCGCTGATCACGGCCACCGGCTTGCCGGCCTTGGGCATCAGCACCGACTGCAGGCGCGGGCCGCTCTCGACCGCCGCCTCGTCGGCACCGCTGACGAAGGCCGCGGGTGGCCGGGTGGGATCGGGCAGCGCCGACTGCGCCGCCGCGCTCGCCGCGCCGACGGTGCAAACGGCGGCCAGGAGCAGCGGGAGAAGCCGCGAAGGGTGCGCCGGGCGCATCAAACGATCAGCCATGTGCGGTCCAGACTCAGCGTGTAGACGGTCAGCGTCAGCACCAACCGGGGATGATTGTCGGCCGACAGCTCGACGCCGTTCCACAGCAGCTTGAGCGGCGATTTTTCAAGCTGCGCCAGATAGGCGGAAAGCTCCTGATAGCCGCCCTCGAGGCGGATCTCGACGCCGTGCTTGAAAAGGCCGTCGCTGCTGGCGGCGAGCGGCGCATCGGCGCCGGCCGCCGCGCCCTGCCGCTTTTCGAGCAGCGGCGTCACCGGCAGCGTGCGCAGGCTGAGCAAGCGCAAGCCGCGCTGGCGGCCGATCAGGTCTTCGAGCAGCGCGGCGACGCTTTGCGGCGGTACGAGCTCGCTTTCCAGTGCGGCAAAGCGCGCATTGACCTCACCCAAATGCCGCTTGAGTTCGGCCAGTTCGCCCCGGGCGACGCGGTCCGGGTCCTGCGCCTGCACCTGCAAGGCGGCAATCTGCGCCTGCGTCGCGGACAGCTGCGAACGCTGCTCGGCGATGCCGCGCTCGGCCAGACTGGCGCGCTTGAGCGCCGGCTCGACGAAGAAGTTGAGCCCGACGAAGACGATGCCACCCAGCACGGCCGCGCAGATCAGCGCGCGCTCGCGCCGCGACATCGCATCGAAGGGCGCCGCGTATTTCTGCCAGGTCGCTTTCATTGCCCCGCCCCCTTGCCCACGCCCGCAGCCGTTGCGGGAACGATGTTTTCCGAACGCAGCACGAACTCCACGTAGCGCGGCAAGGCCGGCGGAGGCGCGGGCTGCGCGCCCTGCGCCGGCTGCCCTGCCGCGGCTTCGGGTTCGCCGTGCTTCATCTGCAGGGTCGCGAAGCGGCGGCCCTGAAACACCGGTTCGCGGCTCAGGCGCTGCACATAGGCCGGCAGGTGGGCGGGATCGAGCAGGCGACCGCGAATTTCGATGTCCTCGCCGCCGCGCGTCGCCGTGAAACCGGTCAGCCAGAGATCGCCCACCGTCTGCCGGGCAAAGCCGCTCATCATGGCGGAAAAACCGGTCGCGTTGCCCAGCTGGCCGGCATCGAGAACCTTCAAGGCCTCGCTACGCACCTCGACGGCATCGCGTGCCGCGGCGATCTCGCCGAGCAGCGCCGCGGAGACTTTTTGTTCGGCCAGCTGTTTTTCCAGGGCCGCGAGGCGCGTCTGCTCGCTACGCACCTCGGTCTGAATGTTCGCCAACTCGGCCTGCTGGCGGTCCGCGCCGACGCGCAGCCAGGTGGCTGCCGCCGTCATCGTCAGCAGCAGCACGGCAACGGCGACGCCCAGATTGCGCGCCGTCGCCAGCTCGCGGCTCGGCCGCAGGCGTGGATCGTAAAGGTTGATCTGCTGCGTCATCCGGCCACCTCGTCGCCGCGCAGGGCCGCACCGATCAGCAGCAGATTCTGCGCCTGGCGCAGCGGCTCGCGCAGCTCGGGAACCGCGGCAAAATCCAGCACCTGCGCCAGATCCATTTCCAGCACGGGAACGTAGAGGTTCTCGACAAGCGCGGCAACGATGCCGTCGACCGCGGGATAGGCGGCGACGATCAGCTTGGAGACCGGGATGAAGCTGTATTGCCGGTCGAAGTTGTCCAGGCTGCGCTGCAGTTCGAGCACCAGCCGCTCCATCGACTGTCCGCGCCGCTCGGCGTCGCCCTCCGCCAGCTGCTTTGCCGACATCTCGACGCGCCGCGTGGCGATCAGCTCGCCATGAAAGGTCAGCGTGAGCAGCCCGCCCGCCTCGTCGAGGCGCAAGAAAGCCAGACCGCGATTCTCGTCCTCGAACAACGCCGCAACGTTGCGCTGGGCAAGCTCGGGGATATCGATCGCCGCCAGCGGCACACCGGCCTCTTCGAACGGCCGCGCGCACCTGCGCACCGCCTGCTCGGCGGCCGACACCGCGAACACGCTGGCCGCGCGTCCGGCGGCGGCACCGTCCATGGGAATATCGAGCACATCGACGCAGGCCGTATCGACCGGATAGTCGACCAGCCCCTTCAGCGCCCAGCGCACCGCCTCCTTGCGCTCGGCCGGCGGCACGCTCGGCGCGTCGAGCTGGTTGAGACCGTATTCGCCCGCGGGCATCAGCGTCGTGCAGGCGTAGGACTTGAGTTTGCGGGCGCCGCGCAGCCGTTGCAGAGCGGCGACCGCGCTCCCTTCGGCACGGAAGGAGTCGAGCATGCGGATTTCCGGACGCGCGCCGGACCGACGCACGACATGCGCCAGTGCAACGCGGTCGCTATGCGGCAAGAGCGCCAGCCAGCCAGGCTCACGCCGGGCGGACAAGTATGACGGCATCCAAACTCCCTGCTTGATATTTTTGTTGAAGGATACTTATTAACACCTTAACTAACAAGGGTTTTCCAAAGAAGCCAATTATCAACATTCACCTAAGTTCTTATGCACGCCGGTCAAAAAATCCCCAAATTCAATAAATCTCACGGCGATAGATCAACGGCGCCTTGCGAACACCAAAGCTTGCCCGCCCGGCAGGATTGGGAAGGAAATGCGGAAGATTGGCGGCGCTCGCATTCGACTCGGAGACACTTACGCAAGTCTTTCCCGACGCTGAAGCACCGGCATTCAGCGCCAGATCGACGCTGCCGTTATTGCCGCTTCCCGGCGCCGTCAGTCGCAGAGAAGCTCGACCGTTGCTCAACGTCATCGAGCCTGAAGGAGAAAACTGCGTCTTACAAAGCGAAATATTTTGCGTCGGGTTGGAAAGCCCTACTGCGGAAATCTGAAAAGACGTGCAATTGTCGAGAGAATTGGTCGCCCAGTAATCGCCCGTCTGCCAGAACTGCGCCTCGACCGGGATTGGCAATGGCAAAAGCTCCGAGCCGTGAGCATTGCCAAGCCACAGGCGGCCGGAGTAGATATTCGTTTCACCTTCCGTATAGCCTTGCGAGGTCACACCGTCCGTGTCGGTCGCCCGTAGCTTGACCGATGTCGGCGGCCGAGGCGGGGACGAAAACACGAAGCTGGTTGTAATTGGCTGCGTAGCTCCAGCGGCAATCAAGGCGGGTGTAGCTCCGAGAGAAAACCCGGAGGACAGAATCGTCTTTGGATCGAACTCCCCCAAGCCCGTAACATTCCCATCCGAGAGCGTCACTTGCTTGGCGAAAGCCCCTGCGTAATTTTGGGTGACGCTGCCGGCAAAATTTTTGGCGGATACCCTGATCGGGAAGGCCTGCTTGGCATACGTGAAACCACCAGCCGGACAGCCTTTAGTTAACTCGGTGTCAAACCGGTACGGAATGAAGCGCCCCACGGGCAATCTTGTCGTGTTGCCGATACTGCAACCGAACTTTCCGCCGCTCAGCGTATTACTGACACTTTCCTTGACGCAATCGCCGTTCTCGCTATCCACCGAGGTGAAATCATCGTCCCTATAAGTGCCCGGCTCAAGATAGGCATAGCCCACTTCGCTATAGATGGCGTCGACCGGCCCCGCATTCACCGTCAGCGATTCCGGCGTCAGCGTCCCGGCCAACCCGCCGGTCTCAACCGTATCCCCTTGGCTGGACACTTGGGCAGTAAGTTTTTCACTGAACAGCTTCAACACACCCGTATAGCCATCGCTGGACGCCACCTTGGCTTCCAATTTGAAAGGTTCACCGGCGCGAATCTTCGGCAAGGAACTGGCCGACGGAGGCGACGCGTTGGCCGAGGCCACCAGCGCGGCACCAAGCGGCCGCACCGAGAAGGCGTCGGTCGAGCAAGCGACGGTCTTCCCTTCCGTCGCGCGAGCGATCACGCGCGAATACGCTTTGTTCAGGGTGAAATCCGCGGACTTCTTGAACCCCTTGTCGGTTGCCTGCTCCGTTTTCTTGAAGGTCATCGTCTGCGTCGCAATCACCTGCTTGCCGCAACTTGAGCAGGACACAGGGCTGACATTGCAAGACGAGGCGCCACTGTCGTCGATCAGTTCGACTTTGACGCTTTTATCGCCACCCGAGGCATACGTCGATTCGATGTCGCTTTTATCGGAATTGAGCGCAGCGACGTTGAGCTTGAACGAGGTTCCGACTAGCTTGGTATAGATATGCCCTCGCAATGCATCGTACTTATCTCTCGCATACGCCTCGTCGATGATGTTGAACCCCCCCAACACCCCGGCGGTCGGTGACAGCATGCTCTGCGCACAGATTCTCAGCGCGCCGATTTCATGGATGTTGTAGGAATCGCCGGTCGAGCCGCTGAAGGATATCTGCCAGTAATTCGGAACGCTGTCTTGCTTGAAATCTTGCGCCTTCGCCGCGTCGTAAATGTTAGATACGCTGATCAGCGAACTGTACGCCGTTCCAGCTCCACTCGTATCTCGATTGACCGAGATGGAGGTAACACCGCCGGCATCGTTACGGGCATCGACGATGAATTGATAGCGATAGCCCGGCGCGGGCGTTTTCGATGCACGATTGTCGATGCCGACCTTGGCGCCGGAGGTCGTCAGATTGTCGGTCCCTGCCAGCCAGCGATACCCTACGGTTCCCGAACCCGACCCACGCAAGGCGACCGACTGCGCAATCGCCCCAGGCCCACCTTGGCGCCCTTCCGTAGGGTTCTGATAGTTGCCGTACTCGTCGAGCGCCACGCCGACCCAACCGCTGGCAAAACCCGATATCCCCGTTTTTTGTGCGTAGCCGAGCGATCCGCCGTAAGCGCCGGGTTTCGCCGACCGTGTGTAATCGGAAAGGGTCACGGCCATGCCATCGCCGCCAGTACTACTGCCGTTGTAGGCATAATGGTTGAACTCGATCGAAATATAGTTACCGGCTGCGGGAAAAATCCCCGGCACAGTCGCTGCCTTGGCGTTTTTGACGGTATTTTCGGTCAACCGCAAATAGCCGCTATTGGCGATGCGCGGCAAGATTTCGGTCGAGTCCGACTCAGTGGCCAACCAGTCGGCATTGAAAATCGACGACGGATTCAGGGTCGAACGGGTGAAGCTATCGCACTGGCAGGTCACCGCAACCCCGGATGGGATGTTGGCCGGCGGAGAGCACGGCGGAAGCGCCTTGCAGCGCGGATAGGAGGGCGAGCTAGTCGGTGTGCAATCGCCGACCACCTGGCTGCTGCTATCGATGACTAGGGCATCGGACCACGTTCCGGCATTGACGTTGCCGTAGACGGTGGTGTTGTCCTTCAGGGTGATGACGTTGTTGCTCTTGACGTTGATCTGTGCGGAGGACGAACCGATCGTACTGTTGGTAATCGTGATCGGTACGTTGGTCGCTGTGATGCTGCCGCTGGTCACGGTCGCATTGTTGATGACGATACCCGAACCGCCGCCGGTCGATATCGACCCCGCGACGGTCCCGCCGTTGATCGTTACCGTACTGCTACCGCTGCTGATGCCGCTACCGACGTTGGTATTGGTAGTGGTCACTGTGCAACAGTCAGACCTCACCGACCCCGCGACACTGCCGCCGGTAAGGCTGACAACTCCGTTGCTAGCCAGCACGTTGCCGCCGATAGCTGTGCCGTTGCCGGTGGTGATGCCGTTTTTCCCGCTGACGTTGCCAGAAACGCTACCGCCGTTGAGGACAACCTTTCCATTGGTGCTCAAAGATCCGGACACGCTGGTCCCTGAAAGATCGATCGCCCCGCTGGACGCGCTCAGATTACCGTAGATCGTGTTTCCACTTCCACTAACTTTGAGATCGCCAGACCCCGTTTGCAAATTGACCGAAACGCCGGCACTCCCGACCGTATTGCTGCCGTTCAGGGTAATTCCAGCGTTGGCGATGATCGTGCGCCCACTCGCCGGCAGGATGGTGTCGCCGGCGTCCAACTGAATGCTCCCTGAGCAAGTCCAGGTACTGCCATTCAGCGACCACGAACCGTTATTGCATGGAGGATAGCTGCCACTCACGGCCCCCCCCCACCAGGTAGCAAACGTGTAGTCGGTAGCGAACGCCGGCAGCGAAAAGAGAGCTAGACAGAGCACGACAAAATGAGAAACAAGCCGCTCTCTTTCCCGCAACCAGCCCCCTGCAGCACCGTAGGATGGAATCATAGAGCTTTCCATAGCAGTTCCCATAGTCGATATCATGGTCTGGCCGGTCTTAACAATCATAGGGTGCGGCTGCGTTCTGTACTTCGGGACGGCACTTCTCGATGCTGGCCGAAACCTGACGCTCGATCGTCACCGGCGATGCCGCGATCGATCTGGCCGTTGCCGTCACCAGATAGATGCTGATGCTGCGGCCGGCCTCGTTGTAGTCGCTTTTGCCGCACGACACCACCACGGTAAATTCCGGAATCGCCGCTGCGGGCAGGACGATACCGGAGAAACATGCCGGGTTAGCCGTTCCGGTGCCATCCGGATCCAGTTGAAACAACCCCCGTTCGACGCCAGCCTGTGCTGCTTGGTAGGCGCGCGCGCCCTGAATATCCTGTGCTGAAGTGACGTGGGCCGTACTGACCAGCGACGCCATCAGGGCGGCCAGTGCGGCAAACAAGACCAGCATGAAGATCGCCGTGATGATCGACACGCCGCGCTGGTGTCGCGGACTTGGCGAATGGATGCGGTGCTTCATGGCGAGTTCATCACATCGACCTGGTGCAACAATTCGACGCTTTCACCGTTGCGCGTGAGCGTCAGGCGCATCGATACAAGGCCGTTGCGCTGCAGGACACCAGCTACGTAGGAAAGGTTGCAGGCGGAAACGTCCAGCGCCAGGCGCGCGCGCGTCACGCCGGCCAGCGCATCAAGGTTGGCCAAGGTAGTCGGCTGAGCTACCTGAAAAGCGTAGCCCGAATAGCGCCACAGCGTCTGATTGGCGACATCGCATACATAACTGACCGGCCCGCCGACGATCTGGAAACGGTTGTACGGAGAAGCGAACTGGAAGGGAGCGCCCGTGAATTCCAGGCTGGAGAGCGCTGCTCCGGTGCTCTTCAGGCTCCGCAGGGACGTGCCTTCATAGACGTCGGCCCCCTGAATCCCGAGGTTGTAGATCACCAGTTGGTCGCCGGCCGCGACCCGCACCGACGGCCCGAGAACGTCGAAAGTATCTCCTCCGGCGCTGAAATCCAGTTCGTTGCCTCCCGCACTGCCCTTCTGCGCCCGGTAACGCCCGGCATCCCGGATCGGCACGAATTCGAGGATATTGCCCGCAGCCGAAACGCGCACGCTGTTCGGCAGGGCTCCCCGTATCTCGCGCGCCATGCGGCGCAACGCGGTATCGGCGGTATCGGCCAGTTCGGTGCGATTGGCAACGTCGATATAGCTCCCGATCTGGTTACGTGTAAACATGCCGACGATCGACAGCAGGATGCCGGAGACGACGATGACGACGATCATCTCGACCAGCGTGACGCCGCGCAAACGCCTGCGCATGGGGAAATCAGATGCGCGGCGCATAGCGGAAGCGGTAGCCGGTAAGCTGGATGTTGTCCTGGCCGGCGCGCGTCACGGTCACCGTGACCATCAGCGCAGCGGCGTTGTCGGCCAATCCGAAAACAGCACCGGCGCGTGTCACGGCGACGCTCGCGGTATAGCCGACCATCGCGTTGTTGCCCACCGCATCGCTGACATTGACTTGGGAATAGTTGCCGTAGTCGGCGACGTTGTCGAAGCTGGCACGATTGCCGGCGGCCTCCCCCGTCGGCGAGGTCAGCGCACTACCGCCCTTGTCCTGCGCGTTGGCGCTGGCGCTGCAATCGGTCTTACTCTTCGCCGTCGCAGCCCGGCTATCGTCCGGATCGCAATAGGTAAAGGGTTGTTGCAACACTTCACTGAGCAGAGACTCGGCAATCGCCAGCATTTGCTTGCGCAGCATCGGGTCCGCGCTGGAACGGATCATGGGGCCGGTGACGCTGACCAGCCCGGCAACGCCGACGCCGATGACGATCATGAACAGAACCAGTTCGACCAGCGTGATCCCGCGTTGACGGCGCGGTGCTCGACTGGCTGGCGGCTTGCCGGTCGGAATCGTGGCGTCAATGGACATAGCCGGTCGGCGCCTCAACGGTGATTTGCAGATTGGCCGGCAAACCCTGAATCTGGATGACTTGGGCGGCATTGGGTTCGCCGAACGCATTGAACGTCAGCCCGGCAGCCGGCCATGCGGAAAATGCGGCTCCCAGCCTAGCGCCATTGACAGTGAGAGGTTTACTATCGCCGGGTGCAGGCAAATCGCCGCCTGCCGTGCAATCGGTCGCAGCGAAGGTGGCGGCGATACGGGCGCTGACGCTGTTTCCGGTAAAACTCACGCAGACCAGCCGCCGTGCCGCGACGGCGGATTTTTGCGCATAACGCAGCGCGGCAAGCGTCTCGTCGCGCAAGCCGCGCTCCTCGAAACCGGTCCGGCCGTTAAAGCGAGGTAGGACAATCGCCGCAACAATGCCGACGACCACCATCGTGACCACCAGTTCGACGAGCGTGAAGCCGCCGCTACGCACGAAGCAAAACCCGGGAAACTCCCCGGGGTTTTGTGGGACGGGGCGCCCTTGGCCGCATAACAAAGCACGCTTGAGCACTAGCGCCCCCCGTATTGAGGCGATCAGCAGCCTTGAGTGTTCGTCACATAGGTAGGCGGAGCATTCGCACCGGCTGCCGTATAGGTAACGCCACAATTAGCTGCCGTATACCCTTTGTAAGTAACAGAACCTACGGTAGTGGTGGCGTCAATCTTGGATGTATCAATGTCCATGGCTTGAACCAAGTCAGTAGTGGTCTTTGCAAAACCATAAACAAGATCCACGGCTGCGGTAGCCCCAGGAACCTGAGTCGCGCTTAAGGACCCCGTTGCGCCGAGCTGACCGGCGGTCGCCGCCTTCGCATAAATCATTGCGTTGGCCGAGCGCATCGAGCCTTCAACGGCTTGCACGACCGATGTTCGTGCATCCTTGCCAAGATCGAGGAATTTGGGCAGCGCCGTCGCGGAAAGGATGCCGAGAATCACGATCACAACGATCAGTTCGACGAGGGTGAAGCCTTGTTGCCTGGATTTCATTCGAAATCTCCTTGATTGAAAAAAATTAGCAGCCGGAAATCGTCAGCCCGCTGATCGTCGCAGCGATATTGGCGGCGGAGGGCTGGGTGTAGGTGAAGAAGCAAGTGGCGGCATCGCTGGCACCGACAACGCTGAACGTGGCGAGCGGCGCTGCAGGGGTGTAAACATAGCCTTCGGCCATCAATTCCGCAGCCGTGGGGTTGAACACTCCGGTCAGGCCGGCAGCGGAGAGGATGCCGGGGTTGCCGCCAAAACCGGTGACTGCCGGGTAGCCATAGACCATATGGAGCAGGCCGTTTTCGGAACAGACGGTGCCGGTGGCGCCGAGCTTGTTGTCCGCCGCAGCACCGCCACCGCCGGGGCAATTCGCCGTATCGGCAATGCCACCGCGCGCCAGGGCAGTGGCATGGACCAGCGCCGCAGCGGCGGAAACGCTGCCGCGCGCCGCCTGCAGCTTGGCAATGCGCGCATCGCGCTGCAGATTGATGAAGCGAGGTAGCGCGATGGCGGCGAGAATGCCGAGAATGATGATGACGACGATCAATTCGATCAGCGTGAAGCCGCCCTGCCGCCCGTTTTCTTTTCTGCTGTTCATGCGAGCCATATCGGTTCTACTCCCTAAGACTTTAATCATAACGCATCTACCGGTATATCCCTACCCGCGAAACAGGTACTCAACGACCGCCATCCACCCGCATCAGGCCGACCCCGGCGAGTCGGCCCGGAGCTTCCGCACCCGCCGCTCCGCGCGCCAAACGGAAGCGCGCTTCGCCGCCGGCGCGATAGAGGTAAATCAACTCCCCGGCCCGGCGGTCGAAATACCAGACGCCCCTTTCCGCCGGCGCCGAATCCAGTTCGCCGACGTAGCCCTGCGGGCGATACGCCGTCCATTCGGCCGGATTCGCGCTGCCCGGCAGCGTGCCGCCCACCGCTTCCCGATGCACCAGGCGGTCGAGCAGTTCGACGCGCAGCGCCGCCACTTCGGACTGCACGGCGGCCTCCTCGAAATCGCGGCGCGTCCGCTCCAGGGCCGGCAGCAGAAACGCGGCAAGGATGGCGATGACGGCCGCGAGGACCGCCAACTCGTACATGCGGCGATTGTTGTCCGCCATGGCCTCAGCGCTTCATCGCCACCTTGCCGAGGTCCCACATCGGCAGGAAGACGCCGAGCGCGAGAATCAGCACGAGGATGCCGAGCGTGACGATGAGGATCGGCTCGATCTGCTGGCCCAGCGTCTTCAGTTCGTACTCGACCTCCTGCTGATACATCTGGCCGATCTCGTCCATCATGTCGTCGACCGCGCCGGACTCCTCGCCGACGGCGACCATCTGCAGGACGACCGGCGTGAAGATGCCGACCGTCAGGGCGGAGCGCAACAGGCTTTCGCCACGCTCGACGCCGTCGCGCATGCTTTCGATGCGCCGGGCGATGTAGCTGTTGTCCACCGTCTGCGCCGAGTTGGAGAGCGCTTGCATGACCGGCACGCCGCTACGCATGCCGAGCGCGAAGCTGCGTGCGAAACGCGACAGCGCCGCCTTGTGCAGGATCTTGCCGGCGATCGGAATACGCAACGAAATACCCTCCCAGTCGTGCCGCCCCTTGACGGTGCCGACCCAGCGCCGGAAGGCGAAAATGGCGCCGACCAGCAGCGCGAGTTGCTCCGGCCAGTAAGTAACCATGAAATCCGAGAAGCCGAGCAGCATGCGCGTCATCAGCGGCAACTCGGCGCCGAAGCCCTGGAATACCTTGGCGAAGGCGGGAATGACGAAAATATTGATGACGACGATGGCCACCGCCATGGCGACGACGACGAACATCGGGTAGCGCAGCGCCGATTTCACCTGCTCGCGCATATAGCGTTCGAACTCGAGATGCTCGAACAGGCGCAGGAAAATCTCGTCGAGCAGGCCGGTCGCTTCGCCGACCCGCACCATCGACAGATAGAAGGACGAAAAGACGCGCGGGTGACGGGCCAGCGAGGCGGACAGTTCGCGCCCGCCCTCCAGACTTTCGCGCACGTCCTGGATCACCGCCTTCATCGCCGGGTTGATCGCCGACTCCTGCAGGCCGCCGAGCGCGCGCATGATCGGCACGCCGGCCTTGAGTAGCGTGTGGAGCTGCCGGCTGAAGAGCAGCAGGTCGATCTGCGTGACCTTGGGTTTGAACAGCGTGATGCCGCCCGCCGCAGCCTTGGTCGTTTTCGCCTTCGTTTCGCGGATCTCGACCGGGGTCAGCCCCAGCCCGAGCAGAACGTCGGCGACGGCGCCCGACGAAGCGCCCTCGAGCACCCCTTCGATCAACTGACCGCCGCTGTTGCGCCCCTTGTACGCGAAGCTCGGCATGCTCAATCCTCGAACTGGTTGCTGATGCGCATGGCTTCGTCGATCGTCGTGCGGCCCTGCACGACGAGGCGCACCGCGTCGCGTCGCAGCGTTTCGCCGGCCATCTGCTGGCGCGCCGCCTGCACGAAGGCGCCGGTATCGTCGCTGTTGATCGCCTCGACCAGGTCGTTGGTCATTTCGAGCATTTCATAGACGCCGGTCCGCCCCTGATAGCCGGAGCCGCCGCAGTGCGCACAGCCGGGGCCCTTGGCATAGCGCTGCGCGTCGACCTTGTCGCCGAGCTCGAAGCGCAGCCACTCGCGCTCGTGCGGCGCCGGCGCGTACGGCGCGGCGCAGTTCTCGCACACGACGCGCACCAGACGCTGGGCAAGCACCATCTGCAGCGAGAGGGCGACCATGTAGCGCGGCACGCCCATGTCGAGCAGGCGGATCGGCGTCGCGATGACGTCGTTGGTGTGCAGAGTGGACAGCACCATGTGGCCGGTGATGGCGGCGCGCATGCCGATTTCGGCCGTCGTCTGGTCGCGCATCTCGCCGACCAGCACGATGTCCGGGTCCTGACGCAGCGCGGAGCGCAGCACGCGCTCGAAGGACAGGTCGATCTTTTCGTGCACCTGCACCTGGTTGATGCCGGGCAGGCGGTATTCGACCGGGTCCTCGACCGTGATGATCTTCTTTTCGGTGCTGTTCAGCTCGGCCAGCGCGGCGTACAGCGTCGTCGTCTTGCCGCTGCCGGTCGGGCCGGTGACAAGCACCATACCGCTCGGGCGGCGCACGCAGTTGCGCAGGCGGTCGAGTACCCGCGCCGGCATGTTCAGACGGTCGAGGCCGAGCAGGCCGGTGCTCTGGTTGAGCAGACGCATGACGACCGATTCGCCGTACTGCGTCGGCATCGTCGAGATCCGCACGTCGACCGGGTTGTTGCGCACCTTGATGGCGAAGCGGCCGTCCTGCGGCAGGCGCTTCTCGGAGATGTCGAGGCCGGACATCAGTTTGAGGCGCAGCGCCATCGCCGAGGCGATCTTGGCGTCGGCCTCGGTCTGGATGTGCAGCACGCCGTCGATACGAAAACGGATGCGCAGCGCCTGCTCCTGCGGCTCGATGTGGATGTCGGAAGCGCGCGTGCGCATGGCTTCCTCGAACACCGTCTGCAGCAGCTTGACGACCGGGGCTTCTTCGGCGCCGGCGGTCACGCCGAGCAGATCGCCGAATTCGACCGGCACGTCGCCGAGTTCGGCGGTCAGTTCCTTGGCCAGCCCGGAGATTTCCTCCGTGCGCCGATAGACGCGGTCGATCAGCGCCAGCAGCTGGGTTTCGGTGACCACCGCGAGATCGAGTTCGCGACGCAGGATGCGGGCCAGTTCGTCGTAAGCTTGCAGGTCGGTCGGATCGACGAAACCGATGCGCAGCTTGCCGTCGGCTTCGTCAAGCACGATGGCGCGGAAACGGCGCGCCTGCGCCTCGGGCAGCAGGCGGATGAACTCGGGCTTGGGATTGAAATTCTTGAGATCGACGAAGGAAATGCGCAACTGCTTGGCGAGCGCCTGCGAAATCCCTTCTTCCGTTACGAAGGAACTTTCGACGACAATACGCCCGAGCTTGCGGCCGCTGCGCTTTTGCTCGTCGAGGGCAAACTTGAGTTGTTCGTCGGTCAGCAGCCCCTGCTGGATCAGCAGATCGCCGAGACGAATTTTTTCCGGCCGAGCCATCGCAAGCTCCAGTAACTTTTTTATATATCTACGCTAATAGCATGATTCTAACCGATTTTGAATCGGTCAGAATTGTTTTTGGAAGCCCGCCGTGCCTGCCGTCGTCCTCTACCAGCCCGAGATTCCCCCCAATACCGGCAATGTTATTCGTTTGTGCGCCAATACGGGAAGCGAACTGCACCTCGTCGAACCGCTCGGCTTTCGCTGGGAAGACAAGGCGCTGAAGCGCGCCGGACTGGATTATCACGAATTTGCGCGCGTTTTCCGCCACGCCGACTGGGCGGCATGCAAGGCGGCGCTGGACGGGCGCCGTCTGTTCGCGATGACGACGCGCGGCGGCGTCCGGCACGACACGCAGAGTTTCCGGGAAGACGACGCCTTCGTTTTCGGCTGCGAAGCGAGCGGCCTGCCGGAAACCGTGCTCGCCGAATTCACCGAGACGCAGCGCCTGCGCCTGCCGATGCTGCCCGGTCAGCGCAGCCTGAATCTATCCAACGCCGTGGCGGTGACGGTGTTCGAAGCCTGGCGCCAGCGGGGATTCGCCGGCGGCATCTGAGCCGAGACTCCGAGCCGGACGCTAGAGCGTCTCGACCTTCGGGTCGCGACCGAGGAGCTTTTCGACGGCCTCCGCGGCCGGTTCGTTGCGATGGAGAATCGCGTCGACCGCCTGCGTGATCGGCATTTCGATGCCGAACTGCACGGCCAGGCGCGCCACTTCGCGCGCCGTGCTGACGCCCTCGGCGACGTGGCCGAGTTCGGCGAGGATTTGCGGCAAAGTCTTGCCTGCGGCCAGCGCCAGACCGACGCGCCGGTTGCGCGACAGGTCGCCGGTGCAGGTCAGGATCAGGTCGCCCATTCCGGCCAGCCCCATGAAGGTCTGCTGCCGGCCGCCGAGCGCCTCGCCGAGGCGGGCGATTTCGGCCAGACCGCGCGTGATCAGGGCGGCGCGGGCGTTGAGACCGAGCTGCAGGCCGTCGCAGATGCCGGTGGCGATGGCCATCACGTTCTTCACCGCGCCGCCGACCTCGACGCCCGGCAGGTCGTCGTTGGCGTAGATGCGCAGGCGCGCGCTGTGCAGCGCGAGCGCCGTGCTGCGGGCGAACTCGGGATCGTTGGCGGCGAGCGTCACCGCAGTCGGCATGCCCTGCGCGACCTCTTCCGCGAAGCTTGGGCCGGACAGCGCGCCGCACAGGGCCTGCGCGCCGAGTTCCTCGGCGACGATCTGGTGCGGCAGCTTCGCCGTTTCCGCCTCCAGCCCCTTGCACACCCAGATCAACGGCCGCACGAGACCGGCCTCGCGCAGCATGCGCACGGTCGGCCGCAGGCCGGCCAACGGCGTCGCGAGGACGAGCAGGTCGGCGCCAGCGACCGCCGAGTGGAAATCGGTGGCGATGGTCAGCGCGTCGGGCAGGCGGTGGCCGGGCAGGAAGCGGCGGTTCTCGCGCTCGTCGCGCATCGTCTGCGCGACGTCTTCCTCGCGCGTCCACAAAGTCACGGAATGCTTGCCGGCAAAGGCGATGGCCAGCGCAGTCCCCCAGGCGCCGGCGGCGATGACGGTGAGATTCAAGGCCCTAGTTCCCCCAGACCTGATTGGCGCGCACGAAACCCGACTGGCCGTCGCGATGGCGCACCTTGAGCCAGCCGCCCGGCGCGCTTTCGAGGAAGTCGAGCGCGACGTTCTTTTCCGCCTCGAATACTACCGGCGCCGACTCGTCGGCAGACTGCCGCACCTCGGCGCGGTTGGCGGTGACGAGCAGGGAGCGCCGCGCGGCGAGGTTCTTCCGCTCGATCCAGGCCAGCCCGCCTTCGGCGTCGCGCACCTTGGACCAGCCTTCGAGGCTGACCACCACCTCGACCGGCGTGTTGCGCTTGACGACGAAGAGCTTGGCGCCTTTCTGCGAAGGCGCATCGTAGAGCACCGCCGGCGATTCGACGGTCATGTACTCGATGGCCGCCGCCGGCAGGGCGACGCCCGCCGCCAGCAGAAAACCCGCCAGTCTCTTCATCTCGCGCCCCTTACTGGATCGGCACCTCTTGGCCGCCGGCGGCGGCCTGCTCTTGCTCCATGCGCGCCATGAAGAGCGCCTCGAAGTTCACCGGCTGCAGCACCACCGGCGCAAAACCGGCACGGATCACCGCGTCGGAAACGACTTCGCGTGCGTAGGGGAAGAGAATGTTCGGACAGGCGATCGACAGCAGCGGCTCGATGTTTTCCTGCGGCACGTTCTCGACGCGGAAGATGCCGCCCTGGCCGACTTCGACGAGGAAAACGGTCTTTTCCTCGATCTTGGCGGTGACGGTCACCGTCAGGGTGACTTCATAGACGGCGTCGCCGAGCCCCTGGGCGGTGGTCTGCAGCTGCACGCCGACGTTCGGCGCCTCGCGCTCGAGGTAGATCTGCGGCGCATTCGGCACTTCGACCGAGAGGTCCTTGACGTAGAGCTTTTCGATCTGGAATACCGGGTTTTCTTGTTCGCTCATGATCTCTTCTTCGTGATGGAATCGTTACGGGAATCTGGGACGCGACGGGGGCGTTCAGGCGCTCTCGCCGGCGAGCAGCGGCAGCAGCTTGCCGGCATGGTCGAGGGCGATCAGGTCGTCGCAGCCGCCGACGTGCGTGTCGCCGATGTAGATCTGGGGCACCGTGCGCTGCCCGGTCTTCTCCATCATCTCGGCACGCCGCTCGGGATCGAGGTCGATGCGCACCTTCTCGATCTCGGCAACGCCGCGCGCGCGCAGCAGCTGCTCGGCGCGGATGCAGTAGGGGCACACCGCCGTGGAGTACATCAATACGCGCGGAGCGGCACTCATTTCTTGCTTCCTTTCTTCAGCGGCAGGCCGGCCTGACTCCAGGCGCCGATGCCGCCGGCGAGGTTATGCACCCGCGTGAAGCCCAGCTTGGCGAGGCGCGAACAGGCGCCGGACGAACGCGCACCGGACTGGCAGACGAGGATCAGCGGGCTGTTCTTGAACTTGTCGAGTTCGCCGGCCCGCTCCTCGAGCTGACCGGCCGGGATGTTGCGCGACTCGGGCACGTGGCCATTGACGTATTCCGCGACCTCGCGCACGTCGAGCACCAGCGCGTCCTCGCGGTTGATGAGCAGCGTCGCCTCGGTCGGCGTCAGCGCGTTGCTGCCGCCGGGACGACGCAGCGAGGTGACGAGAAGCATGGCACCGCTGAGGATGGCGATGACGACGAGATAGATGTTTTGTTGAACGAATTCCAAGCGAAACTCCGGAAGCCACAAAGATACGATTAAAACAAAGCGCGCCTGGCTGCGGCGCGCGGAAGACCTGCGCGGGACGCTCTCCGCTCAATCGCCGCAGAAGACCTCGCGCATCATGCCGATCAGTTGCAGGGTACGCGCATCGCCGACCCGATAGTAGACGCGGTTGGCGTCCTTGCGCGTCAGCAGCACGCCCTTTTCGCGCAGGATCGCCAGATGCTGGGAAATATTGCTCTGCGACGTGCCGACGGCGTCGACGATTTCCTGCACACAGGCCTCCTGGTCGCCGACCACGCAAAGTATCTTCAAGCGCAGCGGATGGGAAATCGATTTGAGCGCACGCGCCGCCTGTTCGATGTGCTCCTGCTTGTCGATGATGCTGGTCTGGATGGCCACGATCTGCGAGGCTCGTTAAGTGAAAGAATTCATTATAAAATATTTCCCGTATGCGGGGTGCGTTCCGGCGCCCCTTCCCCTCCCTCCAGAATACTCACGAACCAACGACCCTCGATCATGAAGAAAATCGTTCTGCTGCGCCACGGCGAATCCGCCTGGAACAAGGAAAACCGCTTCACCGGCTGGACCGACGTGGACCTCACCGAACAGGGGCTGCGCGAGGCGAAGAGCGCCGGCCAGCTGATGAAGGAAGCCGGATTCGCCTTCGACGTCGCCTTCAGCTCGGTGCTCAAGCGCGCCATGCGCACGCTGTGGATCGCCCTCGAGGAAATGGACCGCCTGTGGATTCCCGTGCACCGCTCGTGGCGCCTCAACGAGCGCCACTACGGCGCCCTGCAGGGCCTCAACAAGAGCGAAACAGCGGCCAAGTACGGCGACGAGCAGGTGCTGATCTGGCGCCGCAGCTACGACATCCCGCCGCCCGCGCTGGAATTCGACGACCCCCGCCATCCGCGCTTCGACGCCCGTTACGGCGCCGACTTCACCGGCATCGCGGCCGAACACCTGCCGAAGACGGAGTGCCTGAAGGACACCGTCGCCCGCTTCGTACCGTACTGGGAGGAAACCATCGCGCCGGTCGTCAAGTCGGGCAAGAGCGTCATCGTCGCCGCGCACGGCAACAGCATCCGCGCCCTGATCAAGTACCTCGACAACATCTCCGACGAAGACATCGTCAACCTCAACATCCCGACCGGCATCCCCCTCGTCTACGAATTCAACGACGACATGACGCCGATCCGCAGCTACTACCTGGGTGATGAGGAAGCGGCGAAGGCCGCCGCGGCAGCCGTTGCCAACCAGGCAAAAGGCAAGTAGGCCCGCCTCCGGCGCGCACCGGCGCGCGCCGCGCGGACTGCTGCTGATTCTGGCGGCGCTGCTCGCGCTGCCGGCGCACGCCGTCAAGGCGAAGCCGGTAGCGCCGGCCCCCGCCGAAGTCGCCGAAAAGCAGGGCGACCTCAAAGAATTACGCGGCCAGATCGAAGCGCTGCGCAAGGAGCTTGCCGCAGCGGAGGGCACGCGCGCCGACGCCGCCGACCAGCTGAAGGACGCCGAGCGCGACATCTCGCTCACCCAGCGCGAGCTGCACAAGCTCGCCGACCAGCGCGGCGACCTGCAGAAGGCGCTGCAGGAACTCGGCGGCCAGTCGCGCGAACTCGAAGGGCGTCTCGCCGGCCAGCAAAGCCAGCTCGAAAAGCTCATCCATCACCAGTACTTGCGCGGCAATCCCGACTCGCTGCGCCTGCTGCTCAACGGCGACGACCCCAACCAGCTGGCGCGCGACCTGCACTATCTGGCCGCAATCGGCAAAGCACGCCGGCAATTGCTCGACGAAATCGAAACTTCCCTGCAGCGCAAGCAGGCGCTGGCCGCCGACACGCGCGAGCGGGCCGGCGAACTGGCGGCGGTCGAAGCCAGGCAGAAGGAACAGCACGGCAAGCTGCTGGCGCAGCGCGAACAACGCAAGGCCACGCTGTCGAAAATTTCGGCGAAGATCGCCGCGCAGCGGCGCGAGATCGGCAGCCTGCAGCGCGACGAAAAACGGCTTTCGCAACTGATCGAGCGCCTCGCCCGGATCATCGCCGCGCGCCCCAAACCCCGACCGGAACCGGCTCGGCGCCCGGCGGGCGAAACGCCTGGCAAGGCGGCGCCCCCCGAAATCGCCAACGAACGCACGCCGGAAGCCACCCCGTCGAGCCGCTTCGCCTCGCTGAAAGGCAACCTCCGCCTGCCGGTCCGCGGCGCCATCGCCAACCGTTTCGGCAGCGCTCGCCAGGAAGGCAGTACCTGGAAAGGCCTCTACATCCGCGCTGCGACCGGCAGCGAAGTCAAGGCGATCGCCGGCGGTCGCGTCGTTTTTGCCGACTGGATGCGCGGCTTCGGCAACCTGCTGATCGTCGACCACGGCGACAGTTACCTGTCGATCTACGGCAACAACGACGCCCTCCTGAAACAGGTCGGCGACACCGTACGCGGCGGCGACAACGTCGCGTCGGTGGGCAACAGCGGTGGCAACCCGGAATCGGGTTTATACTTTGAACTCCGTCACCAGGGGCAACCGCTCGACCCGCTTAAATGGGTCAGTCTAAAGTGACCAAGGCATTGGAGCAGAATTGATGGGCAAGTGGAAACAGGCCGGCCTCATTTGCGCCGGATTCGTCGGCGGCGTACTGATCAGCCTCAATCTGTCGGCGATCGCCGACAAGGAAACGCGCAGCGGGCTGCCGATCGAGGAGTTGCGCACCTTCGCCGAGGTTTTCAACGCCATCAAGCAGGGCTACGTCGAACCGGTCGAGGACAAGAAGCTGATCACGCACGCGATCAGCGGCATGCTCTCCAACCTTGACCCGCACTCGGCCTATCTCGATGCCGACGCGTTCAAGGAACTCCAGGTCGGAACGCAGGGCGAATTCGGCGGACTGGGCATCGAAGTCGGCATGGAAGACGGCCTCGTCAAGGTCGTTTCGCCGATCGAGGACACGCCCGCCTACCGCGCCGGCGTCAAGCCCGGCGACCTGATCTTCAAGCTCGACGACACGCTGGTCAAGGGCCTGACGCTGTCCGACGCGGTCAAGAAGATGCGCGGCAAGCCGAAGACCCAGATCAAGCTCTCGATCCTGCGCAAGGGCGAGACCAAGCCGCTCGAACTCACGCTGACGCGCGAAGTCATCAAGGTGCAGAGCGTCAAGTCCAAGCTCACCGACGACGGCTACGGCTACCTGCGCGTCACCTCCTTCCAGGAAAACACCGCCGCGTCGGTGGTCAAGCACCTGAACGACCTCTACAAACCGGGTCCGCTCAAGGGCCTCGTGCTCGATCTGCGCAACGATCCGGGCGGCCTGCTGCACGGCGCGGTCGGCGTCTCCGCCGCCTTCCTGCCGCCGAAGACGCTCGTCACCTCGACCGACGGCCGCACCGAGGACGCGAAGCGCCAGTTCATCGCCTCGCCCGAGGACTACCTGCGCGGCACCAAGGACGACTTCATCAAGAACCTGCCGCCCGAGGTGCGCAAGGTGCCGATGGTCGTCCTGGTCAACGGCGGTTCGGCCTCGGCGTCTGAAATCGTCGCCGGCGCGCTGCAGGACCATAAACGGGCCGTCGTGATGGGCACGCAGTCCTTCGGCAAGGGCTCGGTGCAGACCGTCCTGCCGCTGCCCGGCAACACGGCGATCAAGCTCACCACCGCGCGCTACTACACGCCGTCGGGCCGCTCGATCCAGGCCAAGGGCATCGTTCCGGACATCATCGTCGAAGAAAGCGCCAACGGCGACTCGGCGCAGCGCATCCGCGAAGCCGATCTCGAACGCCATCTGGAAAACGACAAGGACAAGGTCGCCGCACCGGCGCCGGCCAAGGACACCGCCAAGCCACAAGGCAAGGCGCCGGCCAAGCCGAAGGCGGACAACGGCAAGGAGGAAGGCGAGGATTCCGCCGAGCCGCCGAGCCGCGAGCTGATCCGGAAGAACGACTACCAGCTGAACCAGGCTTTCAACCTTCTCAAGGGTCTGCAGATCATGCAGAATAGGCCGTAAGGCCTTGACCCTGGGAGGGGGATATGAAACGACCGCTTGCACCCCGCGACGAGCCGGCGCCGATCCGCAAGGAACGGAATATCCAGTTTTCCAAATTCCCGCCGGGACAGGTGCCGGAGGCTTCCGACTATCTCGCCAGAATCGAGCGCGTCGAGGCCGAGGCGCTGGTCGAGAAGCGTGCCGTCGGCGTCGCCTACGACCTGCGCGAGCACTCGCTGCAGGAGCTTGAGGGAACGCTAGAGGACAAGGGCTATCACCTCGACAACACGCTGATGAGCAAGATGATGCGGGCGCTCATTTACTACGTCGAGGAAACCCAGTTGCACAACCTCGAAGCGCCGCACAAGCCCCTCAAGCGCTCGCAGAGCGAAGCCTACACCCACGCCTGGGAACGCCACCCGCACGGCGACCACGACGACACGCCGCCCGAGTGGCGCGAATACCGTTAAGGCGCCGAACGAAACAACAGGCGCGGTGCGCCAGGCCTCTCGCGCCTTGCGCTTCGCCTCCGGCCTGCCGCGCATCAACCCCAACTGCCAGCCTCATGAACGACGACCAACTGCTGCGTTACAGCCGCCATCTGCTGCTCGAACAGATCGGCATCGAGGGACAGGAGAAGATCGTCGGCGCGCACGCGCTGATCATCGGCGCCGGCGGCCTCGGCTCGCCGGCGGCGCTCTACCTGGCCTCGGCCGGCGTCGGCCGCATCACGCTGGCCGACAACGACACGGTGGACCTGACCAATCTGCAGCGCCAGATTCTGCATACCGCCGACCGCGTCGGCCAGCCGAAGGCCCTGTCCGGGCAAACCGCGCTGGCCAGCATCAACCCCGAAGTCGTCGTCGAGCCGGTCATCGAGCGGCTGGGCGGCGAACGACTCGCGACGCTGGTCGCCGCCGCCGATGTGGTGCTCGACTGCTGCGACAACTTCGCCACCCGGCACGCGGTCAATCGCGCCTGTGTCCGGCAGCGCACGCCGCTCGTTTCCGGCGCGGCGATCCGCTTCGACGGCCAGCTCACGGTGTTCGATCCGCGCCGCACCGATGCCCCCTGCTATCACTGCCTGTTCCCGGAGGGCGAAGACGTCGAGGAAGTGCGCTGCGCAGTGATGGGGGTCTTCGCGCCGCTCACCGGCATCATCGGCGCCATGCAGGCGGCCGAGGCGCTCAAGCTGATCAGCGGCGCCGGCGAACCGGCGGTCGGCCGGCTGCTGCTGCTCGACGGTCTGGCGATGGAATGGCGCAGCGTGAAGTTCGGGAAGGATCCGGACTGCACGGTGTGCAGCGGGACCTAAGCGCGTTCCCGGTCGATTCGCGGGCGCCCTTGCCGCGCGCGACGCCGGGCAAGGCGCCCTAGCCGAAGCGTGCGAGCAGGCGCAGATCGGGGCCGACCATGCGTACGTCGCGGATCGCCAGCCGCCGCTTCCCGTCCAGGGAGTCGAGCGCCGGCAGATTGAACATGCCGCGCGCTGCGTCGCCGATCAGGCAGGGCGCCAGATAGAGGAGCAGTTCATCGACCAGCCCGGCGCCCAACAGGGAGCCGTTGAGCTTGAAGCCGGCCTCGGCATGCACTTCGTTGACCCCGCGCCGGCCCAGTTCTTCGAGCAAGGCAGTGAGATCGACCTTGCCGCCCGCATCCGGCAGCAGCAGCACTTCGGCGCCGCGCTCGCGCAAGGCGGCGATCTTCGCGGCATCGCCCTGCGCGGCGGCGACCAACACGTCGCCGCCGGCGAGCACCCGGGCGTCGAGCGGCAGTTCGAGACGGCTGTCGACGACGACCTTGAGCGGCTGGCGCATCGTCTCGACGCCGCGCACGTTGAGCTGCGGGTCGTCGTCGCGCACCGTGCCGATGCCCGACAAAATGGCGCAGGCGCGGGCGCGCCAGCGATGCCCGTCCTGGCGCGCGGCGGCGCCGGTGATCCATTGGCTGGCGCCGTTCTGGAGCGCCGTTTTGCCGTCCAGGCTGGCCGCCAGCTTCATGCGCAGCCAGGGGCGGCGGCGCGTCATGCGCGCCGCGAAACCGATGTTCAGCTCGAGCGCCGCGTCGCCGAGCAGGCCGCACTCGGCGGCGATGCCCGCAGCCAGCAGCGCGGCCATGCCCTGCCCCGCCACCTGCGGATTCGGATCCTCCATCGCAGCGACGACGCGCGTCACGCCGGCGGCGATCAACGCCTCGGCGCAGGGCGGCGTGCGTCCGTGATGACTGCACGGTTCTAGGGTGACGTAGGCGGTGGCGCCACGCGCCGCCGCGCCGGCCGCGCGCAGAGCGTGGATTTCGGCGTGCGCTTCGCCGGCCCGCGCGTGCCAGCCTTCGCCAACGACGCGGCCGTCGCGGACGATAACGCAGCCGACGCGCGGATTGGGCGTCGTCGAGTAGAGGCCGCGCTCGGCCAGACGCAGAGCGCGCGCCATGAACTCGTTGTCGGCGTGCGCGGCCGGGCTGGACATGCGGAGGCTAGCGGGGGCGCCGTTGCGGCGGACGCGACACTTCGCGGACGAGGTCGGAGAACTCGTCCACGTCCTCGAAGTTGCGATAGACGGAAGCGAAGCGGACGTAGGCGACCTTGTCGAGCTTCTTCAGCTCGCGCATCACCATCTCGCCGATCTTTTCCGAAGGGATTTCACGCTCGCCGAGTGCGAGCAGCTTCTCTTCGATGCGCGCGATCGCGGCATCGACCGCCTCGGTGGTCACCGGGCGCTTGCGCAGGGACAGCCAGAGGCTGGCCGAGAGCTTCTCGCGGTCGTAATCGACACGCGAACTGTTCTTCTTGACCACCTGCGGCAGGCGGATTTCCGCCCGCTCGTAGGTGGTGTAGCGCTTGTCGCAAGCCAGACAGCGCCGGCGCCGGCGGACGACGTCGCCGTCTTCGTTGATCCGCGTATCGACGACGGTCGTTTCGTCGGCGCCGCAGAACGGGCACTTCACGACGACCGCCCGCGCAGAAGCGGCACGCTGCCCGCACTAGACGCATTCGGCACGCCCGTCGGCCGAAGATCGGCGACGGCGAAGCGCGCGTAGCGCGGTGTGGGCAGGCGCCGGACGGTCATGCGCCGTAGACCGGGAACTTCTTGCACAGCGCGGAGACTTCGCCGCGCACGCGGGCCAGCACCGCTTCGTCGTTCGGCGCGTCGAGCACGTCGGCGATCAGGTGCGCGACGCGCTCCGCCTCGATCTCGGTGAACCCGCGCGTGGTCATGGCCGGCGAGCCGATGCGGATGCCCGAGGTGACGAAGGGCTTCTGCGGATCGTTCGGGATGCCGTTCTTGTTGACCGTGATGTGCGCCTTGCCGAGCACGGCTTCGGCTTCCTTGCCGGTGATGTTCTTGGCGCGCAGGTCGATCAGGAAGACATGCGATTCGGTGCGGCCGGAAACGACGCGCAGACCGCGCTCTTCGGAGAGGACGCGCGACATGACGCGGGCGTTGGCGACCACCTGTTCCTGATAGTTGCGGAACTCGGGCGACGCGGCTTCCTTGAAGGCGACGGCCTTGGCGGCGATCACGTGCATCAGCGGGCCGCCCTGCAGGCCCGGGAAGATGGCGGAGTTGATCGCCTTCTCGTGCTCGGCCTTCATCAGGATGACGCCGCCGCGCGGGCCGCGCAGCGTCTTGTGCGTGGTCGAGGTGACGACGTCGGCGTGCGGCACCGGGTTGGGGTAGCAGCCGGCGGCGATCAGGCCGGCGTAGTGCGCCATGTCGACCCAGAAGATCGCGCCGATTTCCTTGGCGATTTTGGCGAAACGCTCGAAATCGATGCGCAGCGAATAGGCCGAGGCGCCGGCGATGATGATTTTCGGCTTGTGTTCGCGGGCCAGCGCTTCCATCTTCTCGTAGTCGATGGCTTCGTTCTCGTCGAGGCCGTAGGCGACGACGTTGAACCACTTGCCGGACATGTTGAGCGGCATGCCGTGCGTCAGGTGGCCGCCTTCGGCCAGGCTCATGCCCATGATCGTGTCGCCCGGCTTGGCGAAGGCCATCAGCACGGCCTGGTTGGCCTGCGAACCGGAGTTCGGCTGGACGTTGGCGCAGTCGGCGCCGAACAGCTTCTTCAGGCGGTCGATGGCGATCTGCTCGGCGACGTCGACGTATTCGCAGCCGCCGTAGTAGCGCTTGCCCGGGTAGCCTTCGGCGTACTTGTTGGTCAGCTGCGAGCCCTGGGCTTCCATGACCGCCTTGCTGACGTAGTTTTCGGAGGCGATCAGCTCGATGTGATCTTCCTGACGGCGGTTCTCGTTCTCGATCGCCTGCCAGAGTTCGGGGTCGACTTTCGCCAGGGTGTCTTTTGCGGAAAACATCGTTTGCCTCACAAGCCTTTGAAAAAGGCAGAAATTGTACCACGTGGCATGAAGCGTCGCAGCGCGCGCAAGCGCCTCCGGAAGCGTTGGGCGGATGCCCGGCCGGCAGCCAGGGGAGAGTCAGCGCAGTTCGTCCAGCCCCGCCTCCGCCAGGTGCGCGGTCAGGCCCCACGCCGCCACCTGCCAGCGGTCCCCGCACACCGTCAGCCAGTTGAGCCCGGCGTTGGGAATCAGGAAATCGCGCGGCAGTTCGAGCGCCCGGCCGCGCACGAAGCGATTGACGATGTCGAGCACGCCGCCGTGCGTGACGACCGCCACAGCCCGCCCCGGATGCGCCGCGGCGAGCGCGCGCAAGCGGGCCGTCACCCGCGCCTGCACCTGGCGCAGGCTCTCGCCGCCGGTCGGGAAGGCATAGTCCGGGTCGCGCCGCTCGAAGGCCGCGTAATCGTCCGGATAGGCGGCGCGCGCCTCGTCGTAGGTCTTTCCCTCGAAAATCCCGTAGCAACGCTCGCGCAGTTCCGGAGCGAAGGCCGGCGTTAGCGACAGGCGCTCAGCGAGCGCCGCAGCGGTCTGCCGCGCGCGCAGCAGGTCGCTGCTGTAGAGCGCCGCGACTGGTGTCGCCGACAGGTGAAGCGCAGCGGCACGGGCCTGCGCCATTCCCGCCGGATTGAGGCCGATATCGGTCTGCCCCTGGATGCGCCGCTCGGCGTTCCAGGCGGTCTCGCCATGACGAATCAGGCAAATTCGGGTTGGTTCCATAATTATTAATTCAATTACGAAAAACGGTGGTAAAAATCAGCACTAATGCACTGATAAATAAGATTTTTCAAAGCCGAAATTTTTTACATTTTCGCATGCTGAAACGGCGTTTGCATAGGTGAAAAATATGCAATAATCGCCGCTCTTTTACGCTGGAACCGTTGTGCCGCATTGTTTTTTGCCGGGGTCGAGAATACATTCGTAAACCGCGCGGGGAAATATGCGTCGACACGCGCGCCAGCCAGAGAAGCCCAAACATCAAGCCATCCTCGGAGGGACATTCTATGAATGCTTTACTCAAGCTTTCAGGACTGATCGACGCGCTAACCGAGCGCGTCGGTAAGTCGCTCATCTGGCTGGTGCTGATCATGACGATCATCAGCGCCGGCAACGCCATCATGCGTTACACGATCCACTACAGCTCGAACGCCTTTCTCGAGATTCAGTGGTATCTGTTCTCGGCGATCTTCCTGCTCGGCGCCGGCTACACGCTGAAGAAGAACGAACACGTCCGCATCGACCTCGTCGCGGGCAAGTTCTCCAAGCGCGGCCAGACCTGGATCGACATCTTCGGCATCATCTTCTTCCTGATGCCGATGGCGATCGCCATCATGTATCTCTCCTGGCCGGTCTTCATGCTCGCCATCGAAACCAACGAACAGTCGAACAACGCCGGCGGCCTCACCGTCTGGCCGGCCCGCCTGATGGTACCAGTCGGCTTCTTCCTGCTCGTGCTGCAGGGAATCTCCGAACTGATCAAGCGCGTCGGCTTCCTGAAAGGCCTGTGCCCCGACCCCACCGAGAAGCCGAAAGGCCCGACCGCCGAGGAAGAACTGGCGCTCGCCATCAAGGCCCAGAAGGGAGAGCTGTAATGACTCAATTCCTGATCAACAACATGGCGCCGATCATCTTCGCGTTCATGGTCATCTTCATGCTGGTCGGCTTCCCGGTCGCCTTCGCGCTCGCCGCCAACGGCGTGGTCTTCGGCCTGATCGGCATCGAACTCGGCCTGATCGGCCCGCAGATCTTCCAGGCCCTGCCCGACCGCGTGTTCGGCGTGATGTCGAACGACACCCTGCTGGCGATCCCCTTCTTCACCTTCATGGGACTGATCCTGGAACGCTCGGGCATGGCCGAGGATCTGCTCGACACGATCGGCCAGCTGTTCGGCCCGCTGCGCGGCGGCCTCGCCTTCGCGGTGATCTTCGTCGGCGCGCTGCTCGCGGCAACCACCGGCGTGGTCGCGGCCTCGGTCATCTCGATGGGCCTCATCTCGCTGCCGATCATGCTGCGCTACGGCTACGACAAGCGGCTGGCGAGCGGCGTCATCGCGGCGTCCGGAACGCTGGCCCAAATCATCCCGCCGTCGCTGGTACTGATCATCATGGCCGACCAGCTCGGCCGCTCGGTCGGCGACATGTACAAGGGCGCCTTCATCCCCGGCTTCGTTCTGACCGGCCTCTACGTCGGCTACGTCGTCCTGATCACGCTCTTCAAGCCGTCGCACGCACCGGCGCTGCCGCCCGAGGCGCGCTCGCTGCGCGGCGCCAAGCTGCTGCTGCGCGTGCTGACCACGCTGGTCCCGCCGCTGTTCCTGATCTTCCTCGTGCTCGGCACCATCTTCCTCGGCATCGCGACGCCGACCGAAGGCGGCGCGATGGGTGCGACCGGCGCCCTGATCATGGCCATCATGCGCAAACGCCTGTCGTGGTCGCTGCTCAAACAGGCGATGGAAACCACGGCCAAGCTGACCACCTTCGTCGTCTTCATCTTGGTCGGCGCCCGCGTCTTCTCGCTGACCTTCTACGGCGTCGACGGCCACCGCTGGGTCGAGCATCTGCTCACCGACCTGCCGGGCGGCGAAGTCGGCTTCCTGATCGTCACCAACATCCTGATCTTCTTCCTCGCCTTCTTCCTCGACTTCTTCGAGTTGTCCTTCATCGTCGTGCCGCTGCTCGGGCCGGTGGCGGACAAGCTGGGCATCGATCTGATCTGGTTCGGCGTGCTGCTCGCGGTGAACATGCAGACCTCGTTCATGCACCCGCCCTTCGGCTTCGCGCTGTTCTACCTGCGTTCGGTGGCGCCGGCCTCGATCAAGACGACGGACATCTACTGGGGCGCCATTCCTTTCGTCTGCATCCAGATCATCATGGTCGGACTGGTCATCATGTTCCCGCAGATGGTCACCTTCGGCCTCGACAAGGACGTCGCGGTCGATCTCGACAAGGTGATCATCGACATGCCGGATTCCGGTTACGGCGTCCCGGAGACGCCACCCGGCATCTCGCTCACGCCCGAGGAAGGATCGACGGCAGAGGACGACGCAAACAAGGCCATCATGGACTCGATGAAGCAGGACGCCGCCAAGTAAACGGCAGGCCCCGCATCCCGCAAGCCCCGCTCCGGCGGGGCTTTTTCTTGCCCCTCGCCATTATGTCGCTGATGCACAAACGTTTAGATGTGGAGAAGTTACCGCACGTCTAGATTTAAAACCCGCTCTAGATGTGATCTCTCTGTAGGTTGTTCACTCGGGGTGTGTCCCTGGAGAATTGGAGGCGCCAACCAACCAGCCTCCGAGGCCCCGAATGAACATTCATAAAAATGCCCGATTAACGCCGCACGGTCGAGCCCTTCTTGTTCGCCGCATGCCTGATGGCGGCCTGCGGGCTGAGGAAGCCGCCCACGCCAGCGGCGTCAGCGTCCGCACCGCCTACAAGTGGCTGCAGCGTTTCCGCGCCGAAGGCATGGCCGGACTCAACGATCGCTCGTCACGCCCGAAATCCTGCCCGCATGTCTTGCCGCAGGCCGTCCAGGCGCAGGTGATCGAACAGCGGCGCAGCCGCCAGACCTATCGCCAGATCAGCCAGCAATGCGGCGTGGGTCAGAGCACCATCGCCCGCTGGCTCCGGCGCGCTGGCCTCAACCGCTTGGCAGCCCTCGAGCCGGCGGCTCCCATCGTGCGTTATGAGTACGCCGAGCCGGGTGACATGCTTCACCTTGACATCAAGAAGCTCGGGCGCTTCCATCGACCGGGACATCGCGTCACCGCAGACCGCACGCAGAACTCGCGCCGGGCGGGTTGGGAATTCGTTCATGTCGCGCTCGACGACCATTCGAGAGTCGCCTTTGCCGACATCCAGCCCGATGAAAGCGGCCGGAGTGCTTGTCGGGCGCTAATCGCCGCCCTGCGCTACTACCGCACGCTCGGCATCACCTTCCGGCGTCTCCTGACCGATAACGGCGCCTGCTACAAATCCCGGCGCTTCGCCCGGCTCTGCCAACACCTTGGGTTGCGCCACCTGCGCACCAAACCCTACACACCACAAACCAACGGCAAGGCCGAGCGCTTCATTCAGACGGCCTTGCGCGAATGGGCCTATGCGCAGGCTTATGAATCATCCCGCCAGCGCGCTCAGCATCTGCCTCTCTGGCTGCACCAATACAACTGGCACAGACCTCATGCCAGCATTCAATATCTGCCGCCTATCTCTCGGATTCATGCACTGAACAGCCTGGTGGGTTTACACAGCTAGGCAGCATCCACTGTTGGCAAGCACTCTTTAGCAGATACAGTACGTCACCGAATACTTCATACAAATCCACGATCCCTAGCTTCGTCTGCTTACGCAGACTTTCCAGTAGTGGACTGATCTCGCTCCTCTCTGTGACCACACTGTAAGTCTCTTGAAATGCAGCCGAAGAGACTGACTATGCTTTACGGATAGGCAACAAAATTGTAGCATCGCACCCCGTGCTGTGTGGTTTTCTGGACCGATACATGCACCCAGAAAACGTTTGTTTATATTGACCTGGAAGTCGTTACTTTGGATTGTTGGTGTCGTGCATGCGTTGAGGGTGATTTAGCGGACTGTTAATTGCTAACCGCTGTAAAAATCGCTTCGAAGCAATCGCTTAGAACAATTCTAAAGTCCGTTATGTTCATGCTAGAAGACTTTCAAACCACCACTGCAACCCCCACTCTTAGTGCCGTCGATTTTTTTTGCGGCGCGGGGGGTATGAGCTTCGGGTTATTTCAGGCCGGAATCCAAGTTTTGGGCGGCGTCGACAATGCCGTCGACTGTAGGGAAACATACGAAGCCAACGTGCCGGGCGCGAAGTACATCCGTCACAACATCACCACGTTGAGCGCTCCCGAACTCGGGCGACGGCTGAAACTCGAGCCAGATGACCCTAATCTTGTCTTTTGTGGGTGTAGCCCTTGCCAATTCTGGAGCAAAATCCGTACCGACAAGACAAAATCCCTAAAGACGGCCTTCCTGTTACGGCAGTTCCAGCGCTTTATCCGGTACTTCCGACCAGGATACGTAGTTGTCGAAAATGTGCCGGGCCTCTACACCCGAAAAGATAACGCAATCCTCTCTGAATTCCTCAGATTTCTCTCCTCCCAGGGCTACAACTACAAGGATGGCGTCATCAATGCGAACCATTACGGTGTCCCACAGAACCGGATGCGATATCTGTTGATTGCCTCGCGAGTTTCCACCATTAGCCCTTTGCCCAGCGACCCCACGTCGGCTTCTCCGAATGTTGCCGATTTCATCGGGGTCAAGAACGGCTTCGCCAAGATCGAACATGGTCATCGTGATGACACTCCATTTCTGCATACTACAGCGGCCCTCTCGGAAAAGAATGTGCAGCGGATCTCAATGACGCCGGCGTCTGGTGGTAACCGAGCAGCTTGGGCCAATGACCCTTATCTCCAGATTGACGCCTACCGCGGGAAAGACCATATATTTAGGGACGTCTATGGACGCATGGCTTGGGAGAAGCCGGCGCCGACAATTACAACGCGCTTCGTCAGCCTCTCAAACGGTCGGTTCGGCCATCCCGAGGAAAACCGGGCTATCTCCATTCGCGAGGGCGCAACACTCCAGACCTTCCCCTCGGACTATCGGTTCCATGCCAAGAGTTTGAACACCTTGGCGCGTCAGATCGGAAACGCGGTGCCCCCCGCCTTGGCAAAGCTGATCGGCGAGCACCTGAAGTCGGTGCGGTATGGCTAGAATTCAGACGCGTGCGCGCGCAGTCGATATGCTAGGGAGGCAGCAGATCGCTGGTGTACAAAACGCGCTTGTAGAGCTATTCAAGAATGCCCACGATGCTTATGCCGATTGCGTTGCAGTCGACCACTTCGAAGATTTCGGAGAAAACAGCGAAGGATTCCTGATCGTCCGTGACAACGGTACCGGCATGACTCTTGCTGATTTTGTGAATAAATGGCTGGTGCTCGGTACCGAAAGCAAGGCTGTTGCGGCCACCAATCCCTATCGGCCCGATGGTGTTGAACAGCGCCCTATTACCGGTGAAAAGGGAATTGGGAGGCTCGCGATCGCGCTTCTCGGTGAACAGACGTTTGTATTGACACGCGCGGTGCGCGACGACGGAGTACATGACCTCGTCGTCGGTTTGGTGCATTGGGGCTTGTTTGAAATCCCTGGCCTAAACCTTGATGAGATCGATGTTCCGGTCGAAACTGTCTCTGGTGGTGGCCTACCTAGCGCCGAACTCCTTGAGAGGATGCGCGGTCAGCTCAAGGCTTGCGCCCTTCGCATTCACGCCGACCATCCTGATGCCCAGGTAGGACGCATCGTCGCCCAGCTAGAGGCGTTCCAGCCGGATCTCGAAAGCATCTATGGTTTCTTGAAGACCACAGAAGAAAGGCACCTAACACTCGACGCTGGCTGTGTCGGAACCCATTTTTTGATCGCTCCTAGTAACCCAGTTATTAAGTTAGATTTAGTAAGTGAAGAGCGTGAAGGGGACTATGGGTTTCGGAAGCACCTGCTTGGTTTTTCGGAGTCTGTCTTTGGCGAGGACAACAAACCTCGCTTAAATACCTCTTTCCGCCGTTGGCGAGGCGGCGACACAATTGGCGAAGAACTTCTTGATCCAGCAACATTTTTCACTCGTCACGAACTACTGGAGCTATCCGACCATCTCCTAGATGGAAAAGTTGATGAATTTGGCCAATTTTCCGGGATATTGCGCGTCTACGACAAGAACTATGATCTGGTTATCCCTTGGGGGGGCGCACACGGGAAAATGACGAGGTGCGGGTCGTTTGCTGTCAACTTTGGTTACCTCATGGGACGACAGGCAGAGTCACGCCTTTCGCCGGAACTGTATCATCCACTAAACGCTAAGCTTGATCATATCGGCGGCCTCTATGTTTATAGAGATGGCGTGCGTATTCTGCCTTATGGTGACTATTCCTTCGACTGGATCGATGTCGAGAAGCGCCGAAACAAGGGGGCTGGTTACTACTTTTTCTCCTTCCGGCGCATGTTCGGCGCCGTTCTATTGACACGGACTGATAATCGCGAACTTCAAGAAAAAGCCGGCCGAGAGGGCTTTCAACAAAATGAAGCCTATCGCCAGATTCGCGACATTCTAATCAATCTCCTGATTCAGTTGGCTGCGGAATTTTTCCGTAAGAGTGGCGCCAATACGGACGCCTTTGAGGCAGCCCAAGCCGAAATGCGAAAGCGCTCAGCCGCTCTCGAGCGGCAGCAGAAGCGGTCCGCGACAAAAAGACGGAATTTTGCGAACGCGTTGGATTCATTCTCCGATGATGCGAGATCGGGCTTGCCTGCGACAGAGGTCGCTAACCTGATGCACCTTACGCAATCGCGTATGGATGCGGCAGCGAGGCTTCCCGACCAAGACAAAGCTGCTATGGCGCTTATTCGAGCAGAACAGGAGGCTATCGGCGCACTCGCCAAGCTTCGAGAGAAGTACACCAAGAAGCGTCCTGCCGGAGTGGCTCTAGGCAAGGAGTTGCAACGCAATTGGGATGCCTACGTGATCGAGCGAGAACGCCTCGAAATCGATGTTTTCGTCCCTTTCGAACAACAGGTTGCCAGTACTCTCGGCACAGTAGCTGAACAGGCGCGTGTATATGTCGACCAGCGAAAGCGCCTTGAGGAACGGATCAAATCCTTGGCAAACGAACGCAAGAAAGATCTTGCCGAGGCAGTTCGCCAAGCCAATGCTACCGCCTCCGACACAAGGCAAACTGTCTTCACCATCACCGAGCGTGCTCGTCTAGCACTGGATGAAACCGTCAGATCGATCCAAGCGGACCTCAATCGGACTGATCTGGCGGGAATGGATCCTCGGCGAATCGAAGAGATGCGTCGGCGATGGGAGGAACAGCTGATCGAGATTGAAGGTCGCCACCGAGACGCGCTGATGGCTGCCCGTGACATGCTCGCATCCCTTGCAGAGAACCTGCGTGCCTCGGATGGCGATGAGCCGGCGCAAATTATGCAGGCTATGGAGGAGCGCATGATGGCGCTCGAGGAACAGGCCGATGAAGACTTTGAGATGGTGCAACTTGGCTTGGCGGTAGCCATCATAAACCACGAGTTTGCCGCATCAATCAAACGTGTCCGGAGGAGCATTCAGGAACTAGGGCATATTTCCCGCAGGAGCGACGGAATCCGACCGCTCTACGAGTCCATCCGCACCAATTTTGAGCACCTTGACGGCCATCTTAATCTTTTCACCCCATTGCAGCGGCGCCTGCACCGCTCGGCACTCAAAATCGACGGGAAGGAAATCCGTAATTATTGTAGCGATCTGTTCTCCAACCGTTTTGAACGCCATAAGGTTCAACTGGTGACGACTGAGGCCTTTCTTGAGATCGTTGTAGAGTGCTACCCCTCGACCTTATACCCTTCTGTCATAAATATCATCGATAACGCCATGCATTGGTTGAGTTCCGTCTCTTCCGATCGGCGGATCGAGCTACACGCTGACGAAAACAGTATCTATATTTCCAACAACGGGCCAGTAATTGAGCTTTCCGACGCCCAAAGAATTTTTGAGCGGGGCTTCAGCCGCAAGACCGGTGGTCGGGGGCTCGGCTTGTTCATCTCGGCAAAGGCGCTCGAGGCGGAGGGCATAGGGTTGATGATCAGCGAGCCGCCACGTCTTGGATATTCGGTGACCTTCGCAATTATGATTAAAAACATTGGAGGCCGAAATTGACGGCAGCTAAGGAATTTGCCCTATCAGCAGCACGTAAGTACTTGCAAAGCGTTGTGTTCGTCGATGACGAGATCTATCAGCAAGTACCGGCAAAAACAATGAAGGTCGACATCGTTGGTTCGGCCACAGCAATGCGTGTTTTCGCTAAGCCGATAGAACCAAAGGTCGAAGAACTGATCGCGGAGAGTGCAGAGGCAGCAAAGGGCGAAGAAACTGATCCGAGTGGCGGAGGCCTCTATCACCCGAAGGACCTAGTCGAGTCTTTTGCCCGTGAGCGGATGGTTTGCGCACTGTATGAACCAAAGGAGAATTTCAGCACAGACTCGGACTCCGAGATTTTCAAACTGTGCGAACGAGCTGACGTGGTAATCCTAGACTGGGAGTTCTACAGAGAGCCAGGCAAAAAAGTCTTAGCTCTCGTGAGTGGCTTGGTCGCAGCAGCCCAGACTACGTTGCCACACCATGTCCGGCTGTGCGCGATCTACACTTCCACACAGAATCTAAAGCACGTAGCACAAGAACTCTATGACCACCTCACTAAGCTGGATTTAGGCGTCGAAGTCGACGGTGAGTACAATCTCAACGTAGGTTCATCGCGCATCATCGTATTGGGCAAGCCATCGATTGGCAGACCACGAGAGCAGATCGAGGCCGCCGAGGTTGCAGAAAGGGATTTAGCGTCGCGCATCATTTCTGAATTTGCAGCTATGCACGAAGGCATTTTACCGTCAATGGCGCTGCAAGGCTTGGCTAGCGTCCGGACCAACACGAAAAAAATCCTGGATAAGTTCCGTAAGGAGATGAATGGCGCCTTCCTTGCTCATCGTGGCTTAATCCTGCCCGGTGATGATGCCTTTGAGCACATTCCCGAGTTGTTAGCGGAGGAGGCATTGGCGGTTATGGTCGACAACGGAATTAGCCAAGATGCGGCCAAAACGCTCGCGGAGAGGACCATTGACGGCATGGGGATTAAAACTGCTTGGGTGACCAAAACAGGTGGCGCTAGCGAACCGGGGAAACATGCCGTCAAACTTCTAAAGGAGGGGCCGCAAAAGATCAGGAAAGCAATAGAACTTAACCCTGCGGCCCTGAATGTTTTACATGATGAATTAGACACAGGTAAAGCTTCGGCGAAAGAGCGTCTTGCTGCACTCTATGCCTGCCGCACTCAATATGGCGATGAGCGCTCACTCGATTTCGGAGCGATCGTCCGATATATTCCAAAAGGTGACGATAAAACTAGCAAAACCAAGTATGCAATCTGCCTCATGCCGCTGTGCGATTGCGTGCGCCTCAAACAAGGCGATTGGTACCGGTTCCCTTTTTGGGAGCTTCGGACCGACAATATGGGAGCGTCATCAAAAGGCATTGTCGTTGAACTTCCAGCCGGCGCAGGTTTTATCGAATTATTTAGCATGGGAAAACCTCGCGAACAGCTTTGGTTGGAAACTTTCCAGGCTGGTATTACCAGAAAGGTGGTAGCGGAGAAAAAAGATGGAAAGTTCGTGTTCAAAGGCCGGGAGGTGGAGGTCGAATGGATCACGCAACTCAAGCCGAGTCATGCTCAGCGAATTGCCCACGATATCAGTACGTCATTTTCGCGTGTCGGCGTACTCGAAGCGGAGTGGCTTCGCCTTAAGGCGGATCGGCAGTAAAAACGCCATTCTTCACGGATCATAGCCGGAATCTGTATCCCATAGCGTGTATCAAGCTACGTTCGATCTGCTCAGGCATCTTGCCTCTGGATCGGATTTTGTCCATCAAAGTCGAACATTGATCACAACTAAGATGGTCCATAGATGAGCTGGAGTGAAATGTTTGCGCCGGCCACTCGCCTCGGCGGTCTGCTCTACGCTATCGGAACACTGCGAATATTGCCATAAGCGCAGATCTAACTGCCCAGAGAGCCTCCGCGCCACCATCCTCCATTGGGCCGAGCGATAAGGCATCCGCGTGGAGCACATTCAGTTGGGGCAGCCCGCAGCAGAATGCTACTCGAACACGACAACTGAACGGTGCGCTACGACTGGTTAGTCCCCTACCGTTCGAGCCGGTTGGCGAGTGCAGAAATACGCAACCCAGTGGATGACGTCCTACAATCACGAGCTCCCCACAACCTGGCGCTCGGCGGCATCCCTCTGAAGTAAAAGTCAGTGCTTTTAACACACTCAACTACTGACCTCTAAAAATAATGCAGGGATTACCTCTGGTATACGAGAGGGTTTTTCCTAACCGTCCAGATAGACTCTTTCCGATTACTGCTGTTCAAAAAAACAAACCTAAGAAAACGAAAAAAATAAACTCTGCTCGGAGATGCGATCAATTACTCCCAAAGGCAAGATCGGCCATGTTCCCACGGTCTCTAAATGACCATATCCGACGACATGTTGCACGGACAGGTCGAGCCGAACCTGCAAAAGCGCTGCAATTGCATCGGTATAGTACGTTAAATGTTTTTCTGGAAGGCAACGAAAAAAGAAGCCGTCGAGCAACGCATCGGCAATTGTCTCAATTACAGCCCGAATCTGCCAGTTATGTGCCGGCTCTGCCTGTTGATGAAGCGACCATACGAGTGCAATCCCAGACATGGCGTCCATCTCACGCAGTGATAGCCGTAAGCAGCGATCATAAACAGGGCCGAAGCCATGCCTATCAATCATTCTTACAAAAACCGGCTTCTTGTAAGGGTTTATGATTTCCAGCTGATTGGCTCGAAGCAAGCGATCAATGCGCTCATAGAGAACCCCAGGTTTTACTGTGGTCTCTTGGAGTAAGTCCCAGAGTTCGGCCTCGTAGAGGCTTCGGGTATCTGCAAACGACGGATGCTGATCGACGGCAATTACCAGTTCTTTCATGCTCCTCCAGCGGCTATCTAGACCCAGCGGCTTCCTTGCCCTCTTGCGAATCCATTCGAAAGTCCTAGGGCGATCGGCATTCGTGCGGGACTGAAATGCAGCCTCTCGCCAAGCGAAGACGTTGTCCAACTGGTAGTCGGACCAATGGCAGCACTGTTTTACTGCTCCATACCAGGCCAGAACCCGCGCCTCTTCAGCCCAGTGTTTCCTCTGCCCTCCGCGCTTCCGTCCCATATTGGTGTCACTCGAATCACGATTTACCGAGCCTAGCCTCGCCATCTCCTTACAGTCAATATGCTTTAACTGAATGATATTTGAGGTTCGTCCATGGATGCGGGCACTGGAGCAATGCCGCTTACTGATCAAATGCTCACTCGCTATGGGCCGACATTGAGCGGTAGAGAACTCTATGGAGCCCTAGGCTTTAAGAGTTATGCGGCTTTTCACCGCAGTAAACAGCGTGGGGAAGTTGGCGTTTCCGTCTTTTCTTTGCCCGGAAGACGTGGATGGTTTGCTCTAACAACTGACGTAGCTACGTGGCTCCAGAGGCAGGCGAACCAGGCTGATACCCGAATATCTTGAGGAGGCGCTAATGGACTAAAAGGCGATCAGCTTTCAGCGTAGAAAAAGCACAGGGCCCGGAAACCTTTGCAGAGGTTGGCCGAGCCCTTCGGTGTGCACAAGCGTGGTGCCTGCGCTCCGAATTGTGTTGAATCAGGATGAACATGTCAAGCCCTCGGGGTTTGAGGACGGGGGTCGTATGTAACTCCCGTTTTCCTGATCTGCGCTGACTCCCGACGCAATGCCGTCGGTGGTGCGGACGAGTGGCTGCTGTCTGTAGCTACTGGCAACTCGTCGTCCGCCTCGCGATTACATTCGGAGCAGATAGTGATGGCGCAGCATATTAGTCAGTCAAAATTTTATCGGGATCTAACCTTGCCTGACATCATGAAGATGAGCGAGGAGCAGGCGTGGGAAAGATTTGCTAAGTGTCGTTGGGGCAGTATTACCGTTATGCCCTGTCCAGCGTGCAGCGTAATCGACAGCCACTACCGTCGCAGAACAAGGCGCCAATGGTGTTGCAAGCACTGCTCCCGGATCTTTAGCGTAACAACCGATACACCATTCATGGATAGAAAGCTTTCCTTCAAGCAGCTCCTCTTGCTGATCTATCTATTTTCCGTCGAGCCGAAAGGGCTATCCGCCAACAAGGCCTTGGCCATCTTGGGAGTAACGTTCCGAACTGCTTATCAAAACCTTGGAAAAATTCGGGAAGTGATCTTCCAAACGCAGGATCTAACCCCGCTCAACGGCGTGATTCAGATAGACGGAGGGCATTTCTGCGGAAAACCTAGGCGCCCCAGGTGCCGAAACAAGATGACCTCCGCGATCGCCAACAACATTCTACGGAATCGCAAGGCGTCGATCGTCCCGCCGAAGCCCGGCGGGACGATCGAGCCATGGAATAAGGAGAAGCTGAAAAATCGGCGAATTGTTCTAGTTTTGAGGGAGGTGATGCCTCCCCAAAAAAGTGCTGCGGTCGGCAGAACCCTTGTAGCCATAGTAAAGGCAGAAAGCCAACAGCACGTAGTCCCTTTAGTAAGGAAATACGTTGCTCCGGGAGCAACGATTCAGACCGATGATGGTAAGGCCTATAGTTCCTTGGCTTCCTGGTATGACCATCATACGGTTAGGCATAGCGTCGAGTACTGTACCGATGACGGGACCAACAACAATCAAGCGGAATCGTATTTTTCCCGCATGCGGCGAGCTGAGTATGGGACTCATCATGGCATGCGCCCTCAGTATCTAGCGTTTTACGCGGCAGAGTTCGGATGGCGGGAGAGTGTTCAGAAAAGAAGTATCGGGGACAAGTTTTCTGAACTCCTCAAGCGAGCGATGAGTTGTGACATCTCGCGCGCTTGGCGTGGCTATGCTCAAGGGGTGAGGCTAGGTTTCGAATATATCGGTTAAGCGACTTCGTTCTTGCAGTCCCGTGCTAACAGCCATAAGCCAGCCTGCTTCCCGGCGCGCTTATGGTACAGCTCCACAAGGCCCTGCCGGCGAAGGTTTTTTAGTCTGTAGCGGACGGATAAACGCAAATCAGATAGCGTACAAGTTTCCCCTTCAAGGCTAACGTACCGGGTTGCTAAAAAAGCCGTAATTTCGTCTGTACTAACAGGAAAACCGACGTTAATTTTTAAGCACATCAAAATTGCCCGCGTCAGTTCTCCGTATGGAAGTTCGATGCGGAAATCTTTGCTTTTTATAACCGGGATGAGTGTAACGTCGACCGCTACGTCATGAAGCTGTAGGGTCTGGTCAACGGCGGCCAAGAGTTGCTTCAGGGGGCCAACTTCATCAGAAAGTCGCTGGCACTTCGCCAGGGCGGCCTCAATCTTTTCGATTTCGCCGGCGACACGAGCTCGTCGGTCGATCAACCATTTCAATGACGAAGGAAGTCTGGGCATCGGCAAATTAAACCAGTGCCCACACGAGATTCCTAATGCATCAGCGACATAATGGCGTTGCCCCTCGCGCGGCGAATGGAAGGCGGCGAAGGACGATTCTGCGTTGCCGCCTTGCCGCCTGCCCCGGCCCGCGCGCGGGGAAATGCGCCCTTCGCCAAGACCGCCGGCCGAACGACGGACGAAAAAAAGCGGGGGCCGCAGCCCCCGCTCGATCGCTCGGCCTCCCGGCCGGAACGCCGCTTACTTCGCGGAATACATGTAGTTGGCGTAAGCGCCTTCGGCGACGCGGAACCAGAGGTTCTGGTCGGCCATGAACTTCTTGTAGTCGTCGTAGATTTTCTTGAACTCGGGGTTCTTCGCCGAAGTCTCGGCGTAGAGCTCCTGCGCGGCCTTGTAGCAGGCGTCCATCACCGGCTTCGGGAAGGGACGCAGCTGCGTGCCGGCACCGACCAGTTGCTTGAGGGCGACCGGGTTCTTGGCGTCGTACGAGGACATCATTTCGACGTGCGCGTCGGCACAGGCGATTTCGAGAATCGTCTGATATTCCTTCGGCAGTTCGGCCCACTTCTTGGTGTTGACGTACAGCGACAGCTGCAGGCCGCCTTCCCACCAGCCCGGGTAGTAGTAGAACTTGGCCACCTTGTTGAAGCCGAGCTTCTGGTCATCGTACGGCCCGATCCATTCGGCGGCGTCGATGGTGCCCTTTTCCAGCGACGGGTAGATATCGCCGCCCGGAATCTGCTGCGGCACCGAGCCCAGCTTCGAGATCACCTGCCCGGCAAAACCGCCGATGCGCATCTTCAGGCCCTGCATGTCGGCCACGGTCTTGATTTCCTTGCGGAACCAGCCGCCCATCTGGGTGCCGGTATTGCCGCAGGGGATCGTCAGGATGTTCGACTTGGCAAAGAACTCGCGAATCAGCTTCTTGCCGTTGCCGAAGCGATACCAGGCGTCGACCTGACGGTTGGTCATGCCGAAGGGCACGGTGCCGTCGAAGGCGTACGTGGGATCCTTGCCGATGTAGTAGTAGGACGCGGTATGCGCCATTTCGATGGTGTTGTCCTTGACGGCATCGAGCACGCCGAAAGGCGGAACGATTTCGCCGCCGGCAAAGACCTGGATCTGGAATTTGCCGCCGGTCGCCTCGGCGACGCGGCGCGCGACGGTTTCGGCGCCGCCGTAAATGGTGTCAAGGCTCTTCGGGAAGCTGGAAGCCAGGCGCCACTTGATGGTCGGAGCATTGTCCGCGATCGCCGGCATGGCCACGGCGCCAGCCGCCAGACCAACCCCCGCTTTTTTCAGAAATGAACGTCTTTCCACGAATAGTCTCCTCTTGATGTAGGGTTCGAACAGCGAATCGATTATAGCCAAAGAAATTGATTATGAATGAGTGTCTTCATTGATTTTTATAGACTTTCTGTAATTGCATTCATAATTACACAGACCCGTTCCACAGCCTGCGCTCTGGTCTTTCGGGCACGGCCCCGGAATACTCATTCAAAACAAAAGCATTAAAGCCGGATAAATGCTTAAAGCATACTGCCGGGCATGAAAAAGCCCCGTTGCCGGGGCCGTCGAAACGCCTGCGCCGGGACTCAATCGCCGGCGACCTTCATCCGCTCGACGAGGATCGAACCCACCTGCTTGGAGCCGCGCACCAGCACGTCGTTGCCGACCGCCGCGATGTTGCGGAACATGTCGCGCAGATTGCCGGCGATCGTGATTTCCTCGACCGGATGGACGATCTCGCCGTTCTCGACCCAGTAGCCGGCCGCACCGCGCGAGTAGTCGCCGTTCACGTAGTTGATCCCGTGGCCGAGCAGCTCGGTGACGAGCAGGCCGCGATCCATCTTCTTGAGCAGGCCGCGCAGGTCGCGCTTGCCCGGCTTGACGATCAGGTTGTGGCAGCCGCCGGCATTGCCGGTGCTCTGCATGCCGAGCTTGCGCGCCGTGTAGGCGCTCAGGAAATAGCCCTGCAGCACGCCGTCGGCGACCACCTCGCGGTCGCGCGTCGCCACGCCGTCGCTGTCGAAGGGGCTGCTCGCGAGCCCGCCGGGAAGGTGCGGACGCTCGCTGATCTGGATCTTCTTCGAAAAGACGCGCTTGCCGAGACTGTCGAGCAGAAAGCTGGACTTGCGGTAGAGGCTGCCGCCGCTCGCCGCGTGCACGAAGCTGCCGATCAGCGAGGCGGCGAGCGGCGCCTCGAACAGGACGGGCACTTCGCAGGTGGCGATCTTGCGCGCCCCGAGGCGGGACAGCGCGCGCCGCGCGGCATAGTCGCCGATCTCTTCCGGCGAGGCGATCAGGCGCGCGTCGCGGGCGGTGGAATACCAGTCGTCGCGCTGCATGGCGTCGTCCTTGCCGGCGATCACCGAGCACGACAGGTAGTGCCGCGACGTCGGATAGCCGCCCATGAACCCCAGGCTGTTGGCCGACACGAACTGGCCTTCCTGCATCGACACCGAGGCGCCCTCGGAATTGCTGACCAGCGGGCTGACGTCGAACGCCGCCTGTTCACAGCGGCGCGCCAGTTCGATGGCGCCATCCACCGTCAGCAGCCACGGATGGTAGAGATCGAGATCGGCGCTGCGCTTGGCGAGCAGTTTCGCGTCGGGCAGGCCGGCGCAGGCGTCGGCGGCGGTGAAGCGGGCGATGTTGAGCGCCGCCTCGACCGTCTCGCGCAATGCGCGCGCCGAGAAATCCGAGGTGCTGGCGTAGCCCTTCTGCTGCCCGACGTAGACCGTGACGCCGATGCCCTTGTCGCGGTTGTATTCGATCGTCTCGACCTCGCCGCAACGCACCGCGACGGACTGGCCGAAGCCTTCCGAAACGTCGGCCTCGCATGCGCTGGCGCCTTGCTTGCGGGCGTGCGTCAGGACGTCCTGGGCCAGTTCCTTGAGGTCGTCCAGACGATTGCCGAAACGGGATGCCGGCGGGGCGGAAACGGATTTGCGGGACATGGGAAGAGGAAGGCGGCGTTGAAAGTCGCTATCATAGCAGCTTGCCGCAACGTCCCTGCTTGCCGCCCCGCCCGCCCGGGCACCACCGAAATACGAGTCCCCAGCCGATGACCCAGCCAGACCAGGATCAAGAAGTCCTTCCCCCCTCCAAGACCCGCCGCAAGCAGGCGATGGCGGAGCTGCAAGCGCTCGGCGAAGAGCTGGTCGCCCTCTCCGCCGACCGCATCAAGAAGATCGACATTCCCGAGCAACTGCGCGAAGCGGTGCGCGAAGCGCAGCGCATGACGCGCCTGGACGAGGCCAAGCGCCGCCAGATCCAGTACATCGGTCGCCTGATGCGCGACGTCGATCCGGAGCCGATCCGCAGCGCGCTGGCGCTGGTGCGCGGCGAGTCGGCCGGCGAGACCGCCAAGCTGCATCGCCTCGAGAACCTGCGCACGCAGTTTCTCGCCGACGAAAAGGTGCTGCACGAAATCGCTACCATGTATCCGGGCGCCGACCTGCAGCATCTGCGTTCGCTGCGCCGCTCGGCGCTCAAGGAACAGGAGCAGAACAAGCCGCCGCGCAGCTACCGCGCGATCTTCCAGGCGCTCAAGGCGCTCGAATCCGGCGACGGCAGCGACGCCGACGACGGCGCGGAGGAGACGCATGAGCAAGAATGACGAACTCCTGATCGGCCTCGTCTCGATCAGCGACCGCGCCTCGCAGGGCGTTTACGAAGACAAGGGCATTCCGGCCCTGCAGGAATGGTTCGGCGCCGCGCTCGCCAGCCCCTGGCGCATGGAAACGCGCCTGATCCCGGACGATCGGGAAACCATCGAGCGGACGCTGATCGAACTCGTCGACCGCACCGGCTGCCATCTGGTACTGACGACCGGCGGCACCGGCCCGGCGCCGCGCGACGTGACGCCGGAAGCGACGCTCGCGGTCGCCGACCGGGAACTGCCCGGTTTCGGCGAGGAAATGCGGCGCATCAGCCTGAATTTCGTACCGACCGCGATCCTCTCGCGCCAGGTCGGCGTCGTGCGCGGCAAGGCGCTGATCCTCAACCTGCCGGGCCAGCCGAAGTCGATCCGCGAAACGCTGGAGGGGCTGCGGGACGCGGACGGCAAGACGACGGTGAGCGGCATCTTCGCCGCCGTGCCCTATTGCCTCGATCTGATCGGCGGCCCCTATGTCGAAACCGACGAACGCGTGATCAAGGCGTTCCGCCCCAAGTCGGCGATCCGCCCGCAGCCGCCCGCAGCCTGAGCGCTCAATCGACGCGATGCTCGCGGTAGCGGGCGATCTCGAAGCCGCTGCCGCTTTCCTCGAGTTCGATCGGCGTCAGCAGATGCGTCCGCCCCTCGTGCGTGAATTCCAGGCTTTCGCGCAGATCGAAGCTGGCGAGGGGCAGCACGAGGCGCACCTCGCCCGGCGCTCCCCCCTCGCGCAGCCAGATGCCCGGCACCGCGCCCGCGGCGGCGAACCCCGAAACGCGCGGCCGCAGCTCGACGCTTTTCGCCTGCCGGGCCAATGACTGGATGCCGACGCTGGCGCTGGCTTCGCTCTCGCGGCCATAGCGCCGCACGACGCCGAGCACCCAATTGTCGCCACCCTCCGGCTGCAGACTGAGCAAGGTGCCGACCTTCAGCCAATCGCCGTCGATGTCCTCGACGCCGGCGCCGAAACCGCCGAGGCTGACGTTCTCGACCACCCAGCTCTCCGCGGCGCGCTCCTTGCCGACACGCGCCACTTCGCCGGCGAAAACCGTGAAGCTGTCGTCGAACCCGTGCAGCACGGCGATGCGGGTCTTGACCGCGTGGCGCTGGTGTTCGCGCAGCGGCGGCTGCGCCGCCCACTGGATCGCCAGATGCCGGAGCACCGGCAGCAGCGCCTTGGCGGAATACTGGCCGCCGAGATTCAGGTCGGCCGGCACGTCGCCGCGCTCGACCCGATGCATCACCTCGGCCAGCGTCTTGGGCACCGATCCCGGCGCCACGAAACGCAGCGTGTCGGTCATCCGCTCCGGCTCGCGCGCCAGCCGGGCCGGCGGCTGCGGCCTGGCCGCATCGATCCAGTAGACGCCGTCCGGGCGCGCCTCGGCGGAAAACACGAAACCCGGCAGGAAGTGGGCGAGCAGGCGGTCGGCCAGTTCAATCTCGACCGGCGTCAGGCAATCCATCGACGAAGCATGCACGACGACGGCCTGCAGATACTGCTGCGCCGAAGACGTCAGCGCCGAATGGCTCGGATACAGCTGCAAGGACTTGTGCGCGTAGCCCGCGGCCTCGGCCGCGAGATAGGCGCGCCCGAGGTGCAGCCAGAGGTCGTCGCGCACCGCCCCGTAGCGGAATTCCAGCCATTTGAGCTGGGTCGCGCGCGCCGCGACGAGACGCGCCGAAGCCAGCGGCGAGTGCGCCCTGAATGCCTCGCTGCCTTTTTCTTTCGGATTCTGCGCGGCGCGCTGCAGACATTGCGCGTAGAGCGCGGCGACGTCGCCCCAGTAGGCGTAGTTGATCGTCCACAGGCGCCGTTCCTCGCTTTTCGAGAGGCGCGGCGTGTGCAGATAGTCCTTGGCCAGGCGCCGCAGCGCGTGCTGGACGGAGTCGTCGAGCTGGCGCAGCACGTCGAAGAACTGGTCGACGCGAATATCGTCGGCCTGGCGCAGCGAGTCCAGCCAGCCCGCGATCTCGTCGACCGCCTTGGCCGGGTTGTCGAGCGGAAGCGCGGCGATGACGCGCTTGACCTCCTTGGGGTCGGCCAGGGGGTGGTCGGAACGCGCGGAGAACAGATTGAGGATCATTGTCCGGTGCCTCGGTCGCGGCGGCGGGAATGCCAGGTGAATGGTGGCAGCGAGTATAGAACGCCGGCGGCCCGGCGCAAACGCGGCGGCGAAATTTTTGCGCCTGTCAGCGGCGTAGGCACATTCCAGGCATTCCTTTACAATCCGGGGACCCCATAGATTCGCTTCAGCGCCCCCCCATGCAGCAGTATCTCGATCTCATGCGCCATGTGCTCGACCATGGCGCCCTCAAGGCCGACCGCACCGGCACCGGCACGCGCTCGGTGTTCGGCTGGCAGATGCGCTTCGACCTCGGCGCCGGCTTCCCGCTGCTGACGACCAAGAAGCTGCACCTGCGTTCGATCATCCACGAACTGCTGTGGTTCCTGCAGGGCGACACGAACATCCGCTACCTGAAGGAAAACGGCGTCCGCATCTGGGACGAATGGGCCGACGAGAACGGCGACCTCGGACCGGTCTACGGCCACCAGTGGCGCCACTGGGCGACGCCGGACGGAGGCGAGATCGACCAGATCGCACAACTCGTCGCCGGCCTGAAAAAGAACCCGGACTCGCGCCGCCACCTCGTCACCGCCTGGAACCCGGGCGACGTCGACCGCATGGCGCTGCCGCCCTGCCACGCCTTCTTCCAGTTCTACGTCGCCGACGGCAAGCTGTCCTGCCAGCTCTACCAGCGCAGCGCCGACATCTTCCTCGGCGTCCCCTTCAACATCGCCTCCTATGCGCTGCTGACGCTGATGGTCGCGCAGGTGTGCGGCTATCGCCCCGGCGACTTCGTGCATACGCTGGGCGACGCGCACCTCTACACCAACCACCTCGAGCAGGCGCAGCTGCAGCTCACGCGCACGCCGGGCCCGCTGCCGACGATGCGCCTCACCCCCGACGTGAACGACCTCTTCGCATTCCGCTTCGAGGACTTCACGCTCGCCGGCTACGATCCGCAGCCGCACATCGCCGCCCCGGTCGCCGTCTGACGCGATGCGCATCAACACGACTCCGGCCTGGCAGGCGCTGAACGAGCACGCGGCGGAACTCAAGCCACGCCACCTGCGCGAGCTGTTCGCCGCCGAGCCGAAACGTTTCGCACAGCTTTCGCTGCCGCTCGGCGAGGTGCTGTTCGACTACTCCAAGCAGCGCGTCACGACCGAAACCCTGCGCCTGCTCGCCGACCTCGCGCGCAGCGCCGATCTCACGGGCTGCATCGAACGCATGTACGCCGGCGAGGCGATCAACGCCAGCGAAGGGCGCGCCGCGCTGCACGTCGCGCTGCGCCAGCGCGCCGACCGGCCGATGTACGTCGGCGGCGAGGACGTCATGCCGCGCGTGCGCGCCATGCACGAGAAGATGCGCTTCCTCTGCGACGAAGTGCGCGCCGGACTCTGGCGCGGCTACCGCGGCGACCCGATCCGCCACGTGGTGAACCTCGGCATCGGCGGTTCCGACCTCGGCCCGCGCATGGCGACCGCGGCGCTCAGCGCCTACGGGCACCCGGCCCTCGGCGTGCACTACGTTTCCAACATCGACGGCGCCGACATCGCGCCCGTGCTGGAGACGCTCGACCCGCGCGCAACCCTGTTCATCGTCGCCAGCAAGACCTTCGGCACCATCGAAACGCTGACCAACGCCCGCACCGCCCGCGACTGGCTGCTCACGCACGCCGGCGACGCCGCCGACGCGGCGATGTCGCGCCAGATGCTGGCGGTCACCGCCAACCCCGGCGCGGCGCTCCAGTTCGGCATTCACCCCGACCACGTTTTCGAACTGTGGGACTGGGTCGGCGGCCGCTTCTCGCTGTGGTCGGCGGTCGGCCTGCCGCTCGCGCTGGCGATCGGCATGGACAACTTCGAGCGCATGCTGGCCGGCGCGCACGACATCGACGAACATTTCCGCCACGCGCCGGTCGAGCGCAACCTGCCGATGCTGATGGCGCTGATCGGCATCTGGAACATCAACTTCCTCGGCGCCGGCAACCTCTCGATCTCGCCCTACAGCCAGTCGCTGCATTTCCTGCCGCAGTACCTGCAACAGCTCGAAATGGAAAGCAACGGCAAGAACGTCGGCACCGACGGCGCAGCGCTCGGCTACGCGACGGCGCCGATCATCTGGGGCGACGCCGGCAGCAACACGCAGCACGCCTACTTCCAGCTGCTGCACCAGGGCGGCCGCCTGATCCCGAGCGACTTCCACGCCATCGCCGCGAGCGACTACCCGCTGCCCGGCCACCACGACCGCCTGCTCGCCAACTGCTTTGCGCAGGCCGAAGCGCTCGCCTTCGGCAATCCCGACACGGAATCGCCGCTCAAGCTGTGCCCCGGCAACCAGCCCTCATCGACCTTCGTCCTGCCCCGCCTCGATCCCTATCATCTCGGCCTGCTGGTCGCCGCCTACGAGCACAAGACCTTCGTGCAGGCCATGATCTGGGGTATCAACCCCTTCGACCAGTGGGGCGTGGAACTCGGCAAGAAGCTCGCCTTGCGCCTGCTCCCGGCCGTCGAAGGCGAGCCCGTGCCGGCCGACTGCGACGCCTCGACGGCAGGCCTGATCGCGCATTGCCGCAACCTGCGCGCGATACCCCGCTGAGTCCGATACGTCCAACCTGTCCGATCTGTCCGCCAACTCCACCGAACCCATGCTGTCGCTGATCGCCGCCGTCGCCCGCAACCGTGCCATCGGCATGGGAAACCAGCTGCTCTGGCACCTGCCGGAGGACATGCGCCATTTCCGCGAAACGACGCGCGGCAAGACGGTGATCATGGGCCGCAAGACCTGGGAATCGCTGCCTGCAGCCTTCCGCCCGCTGCCCGGCCGGAAGAACATCGTCGTCAGCCGCAACACCGCCTACACGGCGCCCGGCGCCGCGCTCGCCGGCTCGCTCGACGCAGCGCTGCGCGCCGCGCAGGACGGCGGGAGCGGAGACCCCGAAGTGTTCGTGATCGGCGGCGCCGAGCTCTACCGCAAGGCGCTGCCGCTCGCCAACCGCCTCTACCTGACCGAAGTCGCGCAGACGTGTCCGGGCGACGCCTTTTTCCCCGAACTCCCGCCGGGCGAATGGACGGAAGTCTCCCGCCGCCCGGGCCAGGCCGTGGCGGACGACAAGCAGCCGGCCTTCGACTTCGTCGTCTACGAGCGCCGCTGACCCCGCCCGTTCCACGCACGGTCAACAAAAAAACGGCAGCCGCGGCTACCGTCTTTCATGCCGGGGTGCGCACGCTCAGCGCACGCAATCCACGTAGTAGATCGCCTTGCCGTCGACGACGTTCTTCACGAGGCCGTGGATGTCGGTCTCGAAGCCCGGGAATTTCTCGTTGAAATCGCGCGCGAACTTGAGGTAGCGCACGATCGTCCCGTTGAAACGCTCGCCCGGAATGAGCAGCGGGATGCCCGGCGGATAGGGCGTGAGCAGGATGCTGGTGATGCGTCCTTCGAGTTCGTCGATGGCGACGCGCTCGATCTCGCGGTGCGCCATCCTGGCGAAAGCGTCGGCCGGACGCATGGCCGGCACCATGTCCGAGAGATACATCTCGGTGGTCAGGCGCGCCACGTCGCTGGCCTTGTAGACGTCGTGGATCTGCCGGCACAGGTCGCGCAGGCCGACGCGCTCGTAGCGCGGGTGCTTGGCGACGAACTCGGGCAGCACCTTCCACAGCGGCTCGTTGGTGTCGTAGTCGTCCTTGAACTGCTGCAGCTCGGTGACCAGCGTGTTCCAGCGGCCCTTGGTGATGCCGATGGTGAACATGATGAAGAAGGAGTAGAGGCCGCACTTCTCGACGATGATGCCGTGCTCGGCGAGATACTTGGTGACGATGGCCGCCGGAATGCCGGAGTCGGCGAAGTCGCCATCGACGTCGAGTCCGGGGGTGATCACCGTCGCCTTGATCGGGTCGAGCATGTTGAAGCCGTCGGCCAGCTGGCCGAAGCCGTGCCAGCGCTCGCCGGGCTTGAGCATCCACGCTTCGCGCTCCTCGATGCCCTCCTCGGACAGGTCGTCCGGCCCCCAGACCTTGAACCACCAGTCGGCGCCCCACTCCTCGTCGACCTTGCGCATGGCGCGCCGGAAATTGAGCGCCTCCATGATCGACTCCTCGACCAGCGCCTTGCCGCCCGGCGCATCCATCATCGCGGCGGCGACGTCGCACGAGGCGATGATCGAATACTGCGGCGAGGTCGAGGTATGCATCAGATAGGCCTCGTTGAACACGTCGCGGTCGAGCTTGCGGTCCTCCGAGTCCTGCACGAGGATCTGCGAGGCCTGCGACAGGCCGGCCAGCAGCTTGTGCGTCGACTGCGTCGAGAAGACCATCGACTCCTTGCAGCGTTCGCGGTCGGCGCCGATCGCGTGGTAGTCGCCGTAGAAATCGTGGAAGGCGGCGTGCGGCAGCCAGGCTTCGTCGAAGTGCAGGGTGTCGATCTTGCCGTCGAGTTCGGCCTTGATCTCCTCGACGTTGTACAGGATGCCGTCGTAGGTCGACTGGGTGATCGTCAGCACGCGCGGTTTGACGTTCTTGTCGGTGGCGAAGGGATTGGCGGCGATCTTCTTCTGGATGTTTTCCCAGGCGAATTCGGCTTTCGGGATCGGGCCGATGATGCCGTAGTTGTTGCGCGTCGGCATCAGGAAGACGGGAATCGCGCCGGTCATGATGATCGAGTGGAGCACCGACTTGTGGCAGTTGCGGTCGACGACGACGACGTCGCCCGGCGCCACGGTCGAATGCCAGACGATCTTGTTCGACGTCGACGTGCCGTTGGTCACGAAGTAGAGGTGGTCGCAATTGAAGATGCGCGCGGCGTTGCGCTCGGACGCGGCGACCGGACCGGTGTGGTCGAGCAGCTGGCCGAGCTCCTCGACCGCGTTGCAGACGTCGGCGCGCAGCATGTTCTCGCCGAAGAACTGGTGGAACATCTGGCCGACCGGGCTCTTCAGGAAGGCGACGCCGCCCGAGTGGCCGGGGCAGTGCCAGGAGTACGAACCGTCGGAGGCGTAGTGCACCAGCGCCCGGAAGAATGGCGGCGGCAGGCTGTCGAGGTAGGACTTCGCCTCGCGCACGACGTAGCGGCCGATGAACTCGGGCGTGTCCTCGAACATGTGGATGAAGCCGTGCAGTTCGCGCAGCACGTCGTTCGGGATGTGGCGGCTGGTGCGCGTCTCGCCGTGCAGGAAGATCGGGATTTCCTTGTTGCGCAGGCGCAGTTCCTGCACGAAGGCGCGCAGTTCGGCGATCGTTTCCTCGCCCTCGTTGGCCATTTCCTCGTCGTCGATCGACAGGATGAAGGCCGACGCGCGACTCTGCTGCTGGGCGAAGGACGAAAGGTCGCCGTAGCTGGTGACGCCGAGCACTTCCATGCCCTCGCCCTCGATGGCTTTCGCCAGCGCGCGGATACCGAGACCGCTGGCGTTTTCCGAGCGGAAGTCTTCGTCGATGATGATGACGGGAAAGTGGAAGCGCATGGCTGTTCCTCAAAAGACGGCGACCCGCCGAAGCGGGTCACAAGATAATTCGGAGATGTTACGCGAAAGCGTCAGATTTTGGGCAGGGTGACGCCGACCTGCCCTTGGTACTTGCCGCCGCGATCTTTGTACGAGGTTTCGCAGATTTCGTCGGACTCGAAGAAAAGAACCTGGGCGCAGCCCTCGCCGGCGTAGATCTTGGCCGGCAGCGGCGTCGTGTTGGAGAACTCCAGCGTCACGTAGCCCTCCCACTCGGGTTCGAAAGGCGTGACGTTCACGATGATGCCGCAGCGCGCGTAGGTGCTCTTGCCGAGGCACACGGTCAGCACGCTGCGCGGGATGCGGAAGTACTCGACGGTGCGCGCCAGCGCGAAGGAATTCGGCGGAATGACGCAATAGCCCTTGCCGGACACTTCGACGAAGGACTGCGGGTCGAAGTTCTTCGGATCGACGATGGTCGAGTTGATGTTGGTGAACACCCGGAATTCGTCCGCGCAGCGGATGTCGTAGCCGTAGCTCGAGGTGCCGTAGGAGACGATCTTCTGGCCGTTGGCTTCGCGCACGAGTTCGGGCGAGAACGGCTCGATCATGCCGTGCTGCTCCGCCATGCGGCGGATCCACTTATCGGATTTGATGGTCATCGCGGCTAACCCGGACCCCGTGAAAGAAAGGCGCGTATTTTACGGCGTCCGGGCGGCGCTGGGGAACTGCTTTGCAGGCAGCGATTTCCCGGCGCGGGCCCGGCGCCCGCTCAGGTGTTCTGCACCACGATGTTCGGGAACTTGGCGCTCATGTCCTTGGCCCGTTCGGCCACCTTCACCGCGACGCGGCGCGCGATCCCGCGGTAGATTTCGGCTGCGCGCGAATCCGGGGCGCCGACCACGGTCGGGCGGCCGGCGTCGGCCAGTTCGCGGATCGACAGTTCGAGCGGCAGCGCGCCGAGGAACTCGGTATCGTAGTCCTTGCACATCTGCTCGCCACCGCCGTGCCCGAAGATGTGCTCCTCGTGGCCGCACTTCGAACAAATGTGGATGCTCATGTTCTCTACCAGCCCGAGGATCGGGATGCCGACCTTCTCGAACATCTTGAGCCCCTTGCGCGCGTCGATCAGCGCGATGTCCTGCGGCGTCGTGACGATCACGGCGCCGGTCACCGGCACCTTCTGCGCCAGCGTCAGCTGCGTGTCGCCGGTGCCCGGCGGCATGTCGACGACGAGGTAGTCGACGTCGCGCCAGTTGGTCTGGTTGAGCAGTTGCTCGAGCGCCTGGGTGACCATCGGGCCGCGCCAGACCATCGGCGAATCGACGTCGATCATGAAACCGATCGACATCGCCTGCAGCCCGTAGGCTTCCAGCGGCTCCATCGACTGACCGTCCGTCGACTCCGGCTGGCGCCCGGCCAGACCGAGCATCTGCGGCTGCGACGGGCCGTAGATGTCGGCGTCGAGCAGGCCCACCGTGGCGCCTTCCTGGGCCAGCGCCAGCGCGAGGTTGACGGCCGTCGTGCTCTTGCCGACGCCGCCCTTGCCGGAAGCCACGGCGATGATGTTCTTGACGCCGTTCATCGGCTTGAGACCGCGCTGCACGGCGTGCGAGACGATCTTCACGAGAACGTTGGCGCTGACGTTGCCGACGCCCGGAATCGTCTTCAGGCGGCCGATCACGGCGCGGCGGATGCCGTCGATCTGCGTCTTGGCCGGATAGCCGAGTTCGATGTCGAGCGACACGTCGCCGCCGTCGATCTTGACGTTCTTCAGCGAGCGCGTCGAAACGTAGTCTTTTTGCGTATTGGGATCGATGAGATCGGCCAGCGCCGACTGAACGGCTTCGATCGTGACTGCCATGTGCTTTCGCTCCTTGCGGTTATACCCGAGTAATTCGCTCCAGTTTAACCCAAATCGCCGGCCCGGGGCAGGGAGGGCGCGGCGCAAACGACCTTTGGAAACATCGCGCCGGAACGGCGAGGGGAGCGCTCCCGGCCAAAAGAAAACCCGCGCCGGGGCGCGGGTTTGCGGGCGGGGCGAGGAGTTCAGTCCGGCCGGCGGCGGCGCAGGAAGACCAGGCTCATCAGCCCGGCGCCGAACAGGGCGAGCATGCCGGGCTCGGGCACCTGCAAGGGCTGGGTCGAGATCGTGAAGCCGAAGGCCAGCGTCGTCGCCTGCCCTTCGACCGTCGTGAAGCCGATACAGCCGTTCGGCTGATTGGCTGCCGCACAGGCGGAATTGCTCAGGGTCGACAGGACGCCGCCGGTGGTCGGGAAGATATTCACGAAGTAGGTCTGCAGACCGGTGCCGTCGTTGTAATTGAAGGCGAAGTTCAGCAAGCCGCCGGTCAGGACGAAAATGTCGTTGCACGGATTTCCGGCCGGACTGGCCGCCGCGCAAGGCGTGGAATTGGGCGTTTCCGTGAAGGCGATGTTGAACGGAACGATCTGGATCGGCAGGGCCGGCTGGTTCGGCACGAGCGGCGTCAGCGTCACGGTGTTGGTCAGGATGGCGCTGAGCAGCGAACTGCTGCCGCCGGCGATCACGTTGTTCGTATGCGTGAGCGAGGTGCTGAAAGCGAGATAGGGGCTGCTTTGCGGGGGCGTGACGCCGAGATAGGTGTCCACGGACCCGGCGGCCGGATTGCTGCCGATGGAGAGGGAGCTTTGCGCGTTGGCCGGATTGTCCGGCGTCCCCCAGGAAAGCGTGGTCGCCGGCGGCGTGGTCGTCGTCCCCGTTCCGCCGGAATACGTCGCCGCGGTAAAGAGGCTCGAAACGTTGTAGTTCCAGCTCGTCACAATGGCGTTGGCGGAAGTCGAAGCCATCAGCAGGGCGGCGCCGACGGCGGCGAGTTTGTTCAGGGTTTTCATGATCGAGTCCTCATTGGCCATTCACGCCCCACGTTCAGCAGCAAGCGTGCCAACGAACGCAAACCAATGTTTTTAATGAAATTCCATAAAACAACTACCTGATTTCAATGACAGATGTAAATTGTTTCGACACCGTCGGACAGGTACGCACACGACGGTATGGCGGCAAGGCGCGGCCGCCCCGTTCATTTTGCTAGAATGGGCGATTGCGCGGGCGCAAGCGCCCGGCCAGCGCCCGATCCTTCACCCCGAATCCTGGAATTTCCCGGCCCGCCCCATGACACGCAAGATCCTCGTCACCTCCGCCCTGCCCTACGCCAACGGCGCCATCCACCTCGGCCACCTCGTCGAATACATCCAGACCGATATCTGGGTGCGCTTCCAGAAGATGCGCGGCAACGAGTGCTGGTACGTGTGCGCCGACGACACGCACGGCACGCCGATCATGCTGCGCGCCGAGAAGGAAGGAATCACGCCGGAGGCGCTGATCGCCCGCGTGCACGAGGAGCATTCGCGCGATTTCGCCGGTTTCCACGTCGCTTTCGACAACTACTACACGACGCACTCGGACGAGACCCGGCAGTGCGCCAACGAGATCTACGCCCGCCTGCAGCAGGCCGGCCTGATCGAGACGCGGACCATCGAGCAGTATTACGACCCGCTCAAGCAAATGTTCCTGCCCGACCGCTTCATCAAGGGCGAGTGCCCGAAATGCGGCACGGCCGACCAGTACGGCGACAACTGCGAGAGCTGCGGCGCCGCCTACACGCCGAACGAGCTGAAGAATCCCTACTCGGCGATCTCCGGCGCCAAGCCCGAACTGCGCCAGTCCGAACACTACTTCTTCAGGCTTTCCGACCCGCGCTGCCAGGAGTTCCTCCGCGCGTGGACGCAGCGCCTGCAGACCGAAGCCGCCAACAAGCTGCAGGAATGGCTCGGCGGCGAAGGCGAGAACAAGCTCACCGACTGGGACATCTCGCGCGACGCGCCCTACTTCGGCTTCGAGATTCCGGACGCGCCGGGCAAGTACTTCTACGTCTGGCTCGATGCGCCGATCGGCTACATGGGTTCGTTCAAGAACCTGTGCGCCAAGCGCGGCCTCGACTTCGACGAATACTGGAAACCCGATTCGCAGGCCGAGCTGTACCACTTCATCGGCAAGGACATCCTCTATTTCCACGCCCTGTTCTGGCCGGCCGAGCTGGTGAACGCCGGCTACCGCGCGCCGACCAACGTCTTTGCGCACGGCTTCCTGACCGTGGACGGCGCCAAGATGTCCAAGTCGCGCGGCACCTTCATCACCGCCGAGTCCTACCTCGCGCAGGGGCTCAACCCGGAATGGCTGCGCTACTACTTCGCCGCCAAGCTGAGCAACACGATGGAAGACCTCGACCTCAACCTCGACGACTTCATCGCCCGCGTCAATTCCGATCTCGTCGGCAAGTTCGTGAACATCGCCAGCCGCTCGGCCGGCTTCATCGCCAAGCGCTTCAACGGCCAGCTCGGCACCTGCGACGAGACGCTGCCGGCCTTCCGCGCCATCGCCGAGCGCCGCGCCGCGATCGCCGAGCTGTTCGAGGCGCGCGAATTCGGCAAGGCCGTGCGCGAAATCATGGCGCTGACCGACCTCGCCAACCAGTACGTGGACAGCGTCAAGCCGTGGGAACTGGCCAAGCAGGAAGGCCGCGAAGCCGAACTGCACGCCGCCTGCACCAACGCGCTCAACCTCTTCCGGCAGCTCGCCGTCCTGCTCAAGCCGGTGCTCCCGGCGCTCGCCGACAGGATCGCCGCCTTCCTCAACGTCGCCCCCTTCGCCTGGGACGACGCCGGCTCGGTGCTCGCCGCCGGGCACGCGATCCGGGCCTACGAGCACCTGATGACGCGCGTCGACAAGAAGCAGGTCGACGCGCTGGTCGACGCCAACCGCGCCTCGCTCGCCCCCGCGCCGGCACCGGCGCCGCAGAAGCACGCCGAGAAGCAGGAAAAGGCGGCCGCCGCCGCGACCGCGCAAGCGGCGGTCGGCGACGATCCGCACATCGCGATCGACGACTTCATGAAGGTCGACCTGCGCATCGCCAGGATCGCCGAAGCGTCCCACGTCGAGGGCGCCGACAAGCTCGTCCGCCTCGTGCTCGACGTCGGCCCGCTCGGCACGCGCCAGGTCTTCGCCGGCATCAAGGCCGCCTACGATCCCGCCCAGCTCGCCGGCCGACTGACCGTGATGGTCGCCAACCTCGCGCCGCGCAAGATGAAATTCGGCATGAGCGAAGGCATGGTGCTCGCCGCCTCCGATCCGGACGGCGACAAGGGCACCCTCGGCCCCGGCATCTTCCTGCTCTCGCCCGACGCCGGCGCCCAGCCCGGCATGCGCGTGAAATAGGCGGAGGCTTCCGATGCGCAAAATGCAACGCCCCCGCCTGACGCTGAAGGTCCTCTTCTACGCCATCTTCGACGTCGTCGGCATGGTCGCCTTCGCGACCGGCGCCACCTGGCTGGCGCGCGGCCAGACGCTGTTCTTCCGCGACTTCCCGAGCGGCACGGCGCAGGCCGTGCTCGTGCTGCTCGGCGGCATCGCGCTGATGCTCTGGGCCGCGGCGCAGATCGTGCGCGAGCTGATCAAGCAGCCGCAGCCCGCCGCGGACGGCGATGCCGACGGCAAGAACGGAGACGCCGGCGCGCAGTAAGCTCCACGTCAGCTTCGCGCTCTAGCTTGGTGCTTTTGCGCGTCCGACGCCCATGCCGCCGACCTTCGCCCGCCCCTTCACTGCTCTCCCCGCCCGCCGCCCGCCGGACGCTTTCCGGGGATGAGCGCCTTCCGCCCCAAGCTGCTCGACTGCCTGCCCGGCTACGGCAAGGCGCAATTCGGCAAGGACCTGTCGGCCGGCATCACGGTCGGCGTCCTCGCCCTGCCACTGGCCATGGCGTTTTCCATCGCTTCCGGCATGAGTCCGACGGCCGGCATCTGGACGGCGATCGTCGCCGGCTTCCTGATCGCCGCCTTCGGCGGCTCGCGCGTGCAGATCGGCGGACCGACCGGCGCCTTCATCCCGATCATCTACGGCATCGTCGCCGGCTACGGCGTGCAGAACCTGCTCGTCGCCACCATGCTCGCCGGCGTGCTGCTGCTCGCCATGGGCCTGGCGCGCCTCGGCCAGCTGATCCGCTTCATCCCGATCTCGGTCGTCATCGGCTTCACCAACGGCATCGCCGTCGTCATCTTCATGAGCCAGCTGAAGGACTTCTTCGGCCTGCAGATCGCCGAGGTGCCGGCCGACTTCTTCGCCAAGATCAAGGTGCTCAGCGCGCACGCCCACACGCTGCACTGGCCGACCTTCGCCTTCGCCGCCGTCTCGCTGCTCTTCCTGTTCTCGTGGAACCGGGCGGTCGTGCACCGCTGGCCGCTGCTGCGCCTGATCCCCGGCCCGCTCGCCGTGCTCGTCGGCGGCACGCTGGCGCAGACCCTGTTCGCCTTCCCGGTGGAAACCATCGGCAGCCGCTTCGGCGGCATCCCGCAGGGCCTGCCCGCCATCGCGCTGCCCGCGCTCTCGCTCGAATCGCTGCGCTACCTGATCGCGCCGGCGATCACCATCGCCCTGCTCGGCGCCATCGAATCGCTGCTTTCCGCGCGCGTCGCCGACGGCAGCATCGACGACAAGCACGACCCCAACCAGGAACTCGTCGCGCAGGGCATCGCCAACATCGCGGCGCCCCTGTTCGGCGGCTTCGCGGCGACCGGCGCCATCGCCCGCACGGCGACCAACGTGCGCACCGGCGGCCGCACGCCGGTCGCCGGCATGATCCACTCTCTGGTCCTGCTCGCCGTCGTGCTCGTCGCCGCGCCGCTCGCCCGCGACATCCCGCTGCCGACGCTGTCGGCCATCCTGATGATGGTGGCGATCAACATGGGCGAGTGGCACGCCTTCCGCGAACTTTTCCGCTACTCGCTGAACTACCGCACCATCCTGCTCGCCACTTTCCTCATCACCGTCGTCTTCGACCTGACGCTGGCCGTCGAGATCGGCATGGTGCTGGCCAGCCTGTTCTTCATCTACCGCGTTTCCAACCTGACCCGCATCGAGCGCCTGCCGCTCGACGAACTGCAGTTCCTACCCGCCTTCCAGAATCCGGACGGAACGATGCGCGTCGCCGCCTACAAGATGTTCGGCTCGCTCTTCTTCGGCACCGTGCACAAGATCGAGGCGCTCGGCGAGCCGGGCCACAATCATCCCGAGGTGCTGGTGCTCGACATGCAGCAGGTGATCAACATGGACACCACCGGACTCGAAGCCATGGAGGCGCTGCACAAGACGCTCGCCAGGCAAGGCGCGACGCTGCTCCTGTGCAGCCTCAACGCGCAGCCCGGCTCGCTGATCCTGCGCTCCGGCTTCCGCGAGGTGATCGGCGAGGACAATCTGTGCGGCGACCTCTACGGCGCGCTGGCGCGGGCGAAACAACTCCTGCCGCCGGCCGAGGTCGCCGATGTCTGAAGAAATGTACTGCCGCCTGCAGCGCCTGCTGCGCATCCACGGCCGCGTGCAGGGCGTCGGCTTCCGCTGGTCGCTGTGCCGCGAGGCGCAGGCGCTGGACCTCTCCGGCTGGGTGCGCAACCGGGCTGACGGCAGCGTCGAGGCGCTGCTCAGCGGCCCGGCCGCGGCCGTCGAAACGCTCACCGCCTGGGCCCGGCACGGACCGCCCGCGGCGCGCGTCGACCGCGTCGACGTCGAAGCGGCGGCGGCGGTCGACCTCTCGCCCGGCGTCTTCGAGCAGCGCCCGACCGTCTGAGACGCAAGCGTTTGCTCCGTTTTCGCGAAGCGACTATCCTGATCGGAGGTCGGCGGGCAACGTTCCCGCCGCCCGCATTCCCCCATCGACAAACCGCAGACCCCAAGGAGAAAACCATGGCCGTTCTCGTCGGCAAGCAAGCCCCCGACTTCACCGCAAGCGCCGTTTTCGGCAACAACGAAATCAAGGACTACAAATTCTCCGAGCAGACCAAGGGCAAGTACGCGGTCGTCTTCTTCTACCCGCTCGACTTCACCTTCGTCTGCCCGTCCGAACTGATCGCCTTCGACCACCGCCTGGCCGAGTTCAAGCAGCGCGGCGTCGAAGTGATCGGCGTCTCGATCGATTCGCAATTCACCCACCTCGCCTGGAAGAACACCCCGGTCGACAAGGGCGGCATCGGCCAGGTGCAGTACCCGCTGATCGCCGACGTGAAGCATGAAATCTGCCGCGCCTACGACGTCGAGTTCGGCGCCGCCGGCGTCGCCTTCCGCGGTTCCTTCCTGATCGACAAGAACGGCGTCGTTCGCCATCAGGTGGTCAACGACCTGCCGCTCGGCCGCAACGTCGACGAAATGCTGCGCATGGTCGACGCCCTGCAGTTCACCGAAGAGCACGGCGAAGTCTGTCCGGCCGGCTGGAACAAGGGCAAGGCCGGCATGAAGGCATCAACCGCCGGCGTCGCCGAATATCTGTCCGCGCACGCCGCCGAGCTGTAAAACGACGGGCGCCGGGGCGGACCGCTCCGCAACGAAAAAGCCCCGCCGGACAACCGGCGGGGCTTTTCTTTGGCAGGCGGAAAATCAGTCGGCGAAGCTGCCGAACAGCCGGCGCAGCGATTCGGCGTAGGCCGCCGCGCCGGCGTCGCCCTCGAGCGGCGCCCACGCGGCGCGCTCGGCCTCGCCGAGCGGCACGTAGGGGCCGGCCTTGGCCTCGAAGAAGACGGTTCCCGGCTGGCAGGCGAGCACGCTGTGGAAGACGCCGTGCGGAATATTCACGCCGCACGCGGCGCCGTCGGGACCCAGCACGACGGTCTGCGTGACGCCGCCGTCGGCGTCGAAGAAGACGACGCCGAGGCGGCCGCGCACGACGATCATCGTCTCGTCCTTGGCCGGATCGAGGTGCCGGTGCGGCGCCACGTAGGAGCCCGGCTCGATGGCGTTGAGCAGACGATGCGCGGCGTCGGCGTCGTGCGCGTGGAAATTGCGGTTCTTGCGCCGGCGCGGGCTGACCGCGGCCTCGACGCTGAGTCCGTCGAGCAGCGCCTGATCGACGATCAGCGGCGCGCTCATTTGAGGTTCTTCGCCGACAGCAGCAGCACCTGGCCGCCGACGAAATTGACGCTGATGCCGCGCTGTTCGTCGCCCCACTGGCAGCTGCGCACGCCCAGCGTCTCGTCGCAGCGCGCCGGTTCGCCGATGACCTGCTTCACCTCGTCGAAGGACTGTCCGACCTTGAGCTTGTTGTAGTTCTCCATGCTGAGCGGGCTGCCGCAGGCGGCGAGCCACAGTGCGCTGCAGGCGAGAACGGCGGTACGGAAGGACATCGGGGTCTCCTGGGGTCGGGGTTCAGTTGTAATCGACGCTGACGTTGCCCGTGCTCAGCCATTCGCCGAGCGCGGCCAGCAGTTCGTCTTCGAGGCGCACGCGGGCGCCGTCGCCGAGCGCCAGTTCGCACTGCGCCTCGCCGTTGCGGTAGGCCAGGCGCACCGGGCAGTTGCCCGGCGTGTACGGCGCGAGCAGCGTGCGCAGGCGCTGCACGGCGCCCGGCGCGTTGGCGCCGCTCGCCTGTCCGTTGAGCGACAGACGCAGCTGGCGGGCGAAGCGGCCGCGCGCCTCGGCCAGCGTCAGCAGGCGCTCGGCGACCACCCGCACCTTGCCTTCGCCGGCGAAATCGTCGCGCTGCACCTTGCCTTCGACGATCAGCACTTCGTCCTCGCGGATCTTCGGACGCTCGGCTTCGAAGACCTCGTTGAACACCGAGACTTCGAGCGTGCTGGTGCCGTCGTCGAGCTGCACGAAGGCCATCTTGCCGCGCGAGGTGATCTTGGTGCGCACGCCGATCACCAGGCCGGCGATGAACTGCGGCTCCTTCTGCGGCTCCAGCTTGTCCAGCGAACGGCGCACGAAGCGCGACAGCTCGGGCTTGACGGCGTGGAAGGGGTGGCCGGAGAAGAAGAAGCCGAGCGCCACCTTCTCCTCGCCGAGCCGCTGCTTCTCGTTCCAGCGCGGCACCTCGACGTACTGCGGCCCGAGGCCGTGCCCCGTATCGCCGTCGCCCGATCCGCTCGCGAACATGTCGAACAGGCTGACCTGCATGGCGTTGCGCTCGGCCTGCTCGGCCGCTTCCATGGCGATGCCGACGCTCGCCAGCAGGCGCGCGCGGTGCGGCGGCTCGTCGCCGGAGGCAATGTCGATCGTATCGAAGGCGCCGGCGCGGATCAGCGCCTCGATCGTGCGCCGGTTGACCATGCGCTTGTCGACGCGCCGGCAGAAGTCGAACAGGTCCTTGAACGGTCCGCCCTCTTCGCGTGCCTTGAGGATCACGTTCACCGCCTGCTCGCCGGTGCCCTTGACGGCGCCGAGGCCGTAGCGGATGGTGCCGCGGTCGACCGGCGCGAAGCGGTATTCCGAGGCGTTCACGTCGGGCGGCAGGATCTTCAGCTTGTTGGCCAGCGCGTCGTCGTGGAAGATCTTCACCGAATCGGTGTTGTCCATGTCCGACGACAGCGTGGCGGCCATGAAGGCCGCGCAGTGGTGCGCCTTGAGCCAGGCCGTGTGGTAGGTGACGACGGCGTAGGCGGCGGTGTGCGACTTGTTGAAGCCGTACTCCGCGAACTTGGTCATCAGGTCGAAGAGCTGTTCGGCGAGCGCCGGGTCGTAGCCCTTCTTCTTCGCACCGTCGGCGATCGTCTCGCGGTGCAAGGCCATTTCCTCGGCCTTCTTCTTGCCCATCGCCCGGCGCAGCATGTCGGCGCCGCCCAGCGTGTAGCCGCCGATGATCTGCGAGATCTGCATCACCTGTTCCTGATACACGATCACGCCGTAGGTCGGTTCCAGACTCCCTTTCAGGTCCGGGTGGAAATAATCGATCTTCTGCTGGCCCTTCTTGCGCAGAATGAAGTCGTCCACCATCCCCGAGCCGAGCGGGCCGGGACGGTACAGCGCGAGCACGGCGATGATGTCCTCGAAGCGGTCGGGCGCCAGCTTCTTGAGCAGCTTCTTCATGCCCTCCGATTCGACCTGGAAGATCGCCGTCGTGTTGGCGTCCTTGAGAATCTGGTAGGCGCGCGGATCGTCGAAGGTCAGCGCGTCGAGGTCCGGGCGCTTGCCGGTCAGGCGCTCGACGTAATCGACGGCGAGCTTGATGATGGTGAGGTTGCGCAGGCCGAGGAAGTCGAACTTGACGAGGCCGACCTTCTCGACGTCGTCCTTGTCGTACTGCGAGACCACCGAACTGCTGCCGTCGGCCGCGTAGAGCGGGCAGAAGTCGGTCAGTTTGCCGGGGGCGATGAGCACGCCGCCGGCGTGCATGCCAACGTTGCGCGTCAGGTCTTCGAGACGGCCGGCGAGATCGAAGAGGTCGCGCACCTCCTCCTCTTCCTCCATCTTGGCCTTGAGCTGCGGCTCGGCCTCGAGCGCCTTGGCCAGCGACAGCGGCTTGTTCTGCTCGACCGGGATCAGCTTCGAAAGCTGGTCGCAGAAGTGGTACGGCAGATCGAGCACGCGGCCGACGTCGCGGATCACCGCCTTCGACGACATGGTGCCGAAGGTGGCGATCTGCGAGACGGCGTCCTTGCCGTACTTCTCGCGCACGTACTCGATCACGCGCCAGCGGTTGTCCTGGCAGAAGTCGATGTCGAAGTCGGGCATCGAGACCCGCTCGGGGTTGAGGAAGCGCTCGAAGAGCAGCGCGTAGCGCAGCGGATCGAGGTCGGTGATGCCGAGCGAGTAGGCGACCAGCGAACCGGCGCCCGAGCCGCGGCCCGGGCCGACCGGCACGCCGTTGTTCTTGGCCCAGTTGATGAAGTCGGCCACGATCAGGAAGTAGCCGGGAAAGCCCATCTGCACGATCGTGTCAGTCTCGATCTTCAGGCGCGCCTCGTAGGTCGGGCGCTGCGCCTCGCGCTCGCCGGCGTCGGGGTAGAGGTGCGCCAGCCGGCGCTCCAGCCCCTCGGCCGCCTGCTGGCAGAGGAAGTCGTCGAGCGTCACGCCTTCCGGCGTCGGGAAGTCCGGCAGGTAGTTCTTGCCGAGCGTGATCGAGAGATTGCAGCGCTTGGCGATCTCGACCGAATTCTCGAGCGCCGCCGGCAGGTCGGCGAACAGCGCGGCCATCTCGTCGGCCGACTTGAAATACTGCTCCTCGGTGTACAGCTTGGGACGCCGCGCGTCGCCGAGCATCTGCCCCTCGGCGATGCAGACGCGCGCCTCGTGCGCCTTGAAGTCGTCGCGTTCGAGGAACTGGATCGGATGCGTGGCGACCAGCGGCAGGTCGAGTTCGGCGGCGAGATCGGCGGTGGCGGCGACCATCGCCTCCTGCTGCGCCTGTCCGTAGCGCTGCACTTCGAGGTAGAAGGCGTCGGGGAAGACCTGCGCCCAGTCGGCGGCGCGCGCGGCCGCCTGTTCGCGGTTGCCCTGCAGCAGGGCCTCGCCGACGTCGCCGTAGGCCGCGCCGGACAGCGCGATCAGGCCGCTCGTGCCGACCTCGGCGAGCATCCGCCGCGTGACCTCGGCGCGCCCGCGCACGCGCGGCGCGAGATAGGCCTGCGAGAGGATTTCGCAGAGTTGCAGGTAGCCGGCGTGCGAGCGGCAGAGCAGGAGCAGGCGCCCCGGGCGGTCGGGATCGGCCTCGTTGGCGATGAAGACGTCGCTGCCGAGCAGCGGCTTGACGCCCTTGCCGCGGGCCGCGGAATAGAATTTGACGAGGCCGAACAGGTTGGCGAGATCGGTCAAGGCGAGCGCCGGCATGCCGGTGGCGGCGGCGCGCGCGACGGCGTCGTCGATGCGGACGATGCCGTCGGTGACGGAATATTCGCTGTGCAGGCGGAGGTGGACGAAGCGCGGATCGGACATCGCGCCATTTTACCCGACGCGGCCCCCCGGGCGGCGCCGAAGACGCCGGTTCGGCGGATCGACCGGCCGCTCAGCCGGCCAGCGCGCGCTCGATCAGGGCCTTGATCGTCGACGGCTCGAAGGGCTTGTCGCAGATCGCCGAAACGCCGGCCTGCTCGACCGCGGCCAGCCGGTTCGTGTTCTGCTCGCTGGTCACCATCAGGATCGGCACCGCGCTCTGCCAGCTCTGCAGGCGGATGTGCTCGACCAGTTCGCGGCCATCCATTTCCGGCATGTTGTAATCGGTGATCACCAGATCGACGAGGTTTTCCCCGAGCAGGGCCATCGCCTGGCGCCCGTTGCTCGCCTCGAGGAAGTTCTCGATCCCGAGGTTTTCCAGGACGCGGCGGATGAAGCGCCGGGAATTGCCGCTGTCGTCGACGATCATCACGCGCAGCGCCTCGAGTTCGATCTCGGCATCCAGGTCGAGCGTCTCCGACGGCTCCAGGTATTCGATCGTGGCGCACATCGCGCGGTCGAGCTGGGCGCGCGTGAAGGGCTTGGGCAGGATCGCGCAGGCGCCCGACTGGCGGATCTGGTCGAGCACCTGCGGCCGCGTTTCGCTGGACACCAGGATGAAGGCGATGCCGGCCAGGCCTTCGTCGGCGCGCATGGCGAGCACCAGATCGGTCCCCGACATGTCGGGCAGGTACATGGCGCTGAGCACCAGCGCCGGCGTCTCGGCGCGCATTGCGGCGAGCGCCTCGGCGCCGCCGGCGACGGTGCGGATCCGGCTCACGCCCAGCCTCTGCAGTTCGTCGCCGATGATGCGCTGCTGCATATGCGAGGGTTCGACGAGGATGACGTCGATGCTGCTGGAAGCGCTCATGCTTCGTTCTCCGGAATCGCCACGGCGCTGCGCCGCCAATAATTGCCCGGACTATACCTGCCGCCCGGGCAAAGCAAAAGCCGGCGAACGACCCGCCCCGCCTGTCCTGTAATGTAGTGAGATTGTCGCACCATGGCGATTAGCATAGAGTGGTCGGTTTCCCGCCCCGCCTTAACCGCCATGTCGAAGAAGCTGCTGAAGCACGTCGAAGCGATCACCTGCCACCGCGACACCGCCCTGCTCGACAAGAGCGTCGTCAGTTCGCTGCGCGAGCTGCTGCAGATCGAGGAAATCCGCCTCTACGACGTCGCGCACCGGGGCGACGACGCGCTGATCGCGATGACCACGTGGAGCGACGCGACCGGCATCCATTGCCGGCACGACGGGCTGCACGACGACGACTACGAGCCGGTGCTCAACCATCCGGGCATCGCCGCCTGCATCGACGCCAACGACAAGGTCCCCGGCGACGCGGCGCAGGACGCCCGGCACCAGCTGCTGATGATCTGCGTCGACCGCAAGCCGATCGCCTGCTGCGAAATCACCTACCCGGAAGCGCCGAGCTCGCAGCAGCGCGACCTCGCCGAAGGCATCCTCGGCCTCTACCGCAACTATCTGAGCCTGCTCGAGGACAGCCAGATCGACACGCTGACCGGCCTTTCCAACCGCAAGACCTTCGAGCGCAGCCTGGCGCGCCTGCTGGTGGACGAAGGCGTGCGCGGCAACGAGCGGGAGAACGAGCGGCGCGGCGGCGCTCACGGCGGCGAGGAGAACTGGCTGGCGATCATCGACATCGACCACTTCAAGCGGATCAACGACCACTTCGGCCATCTCTACGGCGACGAGGTGCTGATCCTGATCGCCAACCTGATGCGCCGCGCCTTCCGCCAGCACGACAAGCTGTTCCGCTTCGGCGGCGAGGAATTCGTGGTCCTGCTGCGCGGCGTCAGCTACGAGAACGCGCTCGGCACGCTCGAACGCTTCCGCCAGAAAGTCGCCGAGCACGCCTTCCCGCAGGTCGACCAGATCACGGCATCGGTCGGCTTCGCCGTGATCCTCCCGCAGGACACGCCGAACGCGGTGCTCGGCCACGCCGACGAGGCGCTCTACTTCGCCAAGGACAACGGCCGCAACCAGGTGTTCTGCTACGAAAAGCTGATCGAGTGCGGCAAGCTGCCGAAGAAGATGCTGCACACCGAGGCGGACTTCTTCTAAAGCGTCTACCCGGGCGCATTCGCCCAGTCGACGATCGGCTGCCACTGTTCGAGGTCCGGCCCGGCGCGCGTCGCCGACAGATCGAACAGGGTCAGCCCGTTCGCCGCCGCCTGGACGTAGAGTTGCGTGTCGCGCAGGTAGGCAAGCACCGGCAGGTCGTAGGACGCGAGAAAACGTTCCAGCTCCCGCGCCGCGCGCGTGCGCGCATCGACGCGCATGCCGACGACGGCGACGAAGGTCTGCGCCTTGCGCACCGCCTTCTCCTCGAGCAGCGCTTCGAGGAAATGCCGCGTCGCCAGGATGTCGAAGAGCGACGGCTGCACCGGCACGATCACCCGGTTGACCATCTTCAGCACGCGTTCGAGCGCCTTGCCGTGCAGGCCGGCCGGCGTATCGAGGACGACGTGGCTGGTGCCCTTGGGCGGCCGCGCCGGCCCGTCCTTGCCGCGTCCCTCCCGGTCGTCCTTCGCGCGCGCGATCTCCCAGCTGGCGATCGGCGGCAGCAGCGCCGGCCGCAGGTCCAGCCACGCGCGCGCCGACTGCTGGCGGTCGATGTCGCCGAGCATGACGCGCTGCCCGCTCTGCGCGAAGTAGCCGGCTAGGTTGGTGGCCAGCGTCGACTTGCCGGAGCCGCCCTTCGGATTGGCGATCAGAAAGGATTTCATTTCTCTTGTTCCCCGGCGGGCAAGGGATGCGCCGCCTCCAGATGGCGCAGCTTCTGGCGCACCAGATTGATGTGCTCGCGCAGCGTGTACAGAAGATCGGTGAAGGCGAGCGGGATGTTGCGCGTGCTCGCCTCCTCCTCGATGCGGTCGAGCCGTTCGAGATACGCCTTCCGGCTCGCCGGCTCGTAGTGCTGGCGCAGCTCGTTTTCGAGGAACTTGAGATCGCCGTAGCAGCGGAATATCTTCGAACGCACGCGCCAGGTATAGATGCTCGGGGCAATCTTGAGCAGCGGCAGGAGCAGCGCGAAGAAGGGCAGCAGCAGGACGAGCAGGCGTTCGACCAGCACCGCCAGCCAGAACGGCAGGTAGCGCTGCAGGAAGGGCGGCCCCGACTTGTAGTGGCGCTGCGCCTCGGCCGACAGCTCGAAGCTCTGGTCGCGGTAGGCCGGAAACTCGCCGGCGCGCTGGAAGAAGCCTGCCTTGCCGTGCACCTCGCTCATCGCCTGCAGCAGCAGGCTGGCGAGCGCCGGATGCAGGTTCTCGCCGGCGATCAGGTTGGCCGTCGTGGCAAGCAGCACGGTGTCGCGCGGCGGCGTGTCGCGCACCAGATCGACGGCGCCCTGCGGCAGGACGATCTTCGACAGGAAGGGAAAGTGGCGCGGGTAGGCGTCGGCCTGCGCGAAGCTCATCACGCGCACGCCCGGCGAGCGCAGCAGAACCTGCACGACCGGCGCTTCCGGCGCGGCGATGATGAAGGCGGCGTCGATGCGGCCCTGCTGCAGCTCCTCGGCCGCGTTGAGCCCGGCCAGCGGCACCAAGTGCTTGCCGTGCGTCGGGATGTCGTTGGCTTCGAGCAGCTGCAGCGCGAGGCCGCGGATGCCGCTGCCCTCGGCGCCGACCGCGATGCGCTTGCCGGCCAGCTGGTGCAGCTTGTCCACCGTC